>MPMD02448296.1_pt1 | contig 152128 bp, 144 predicted proteins | sample 1617291 | NCBI WGS metagenome assembly MPMD02 (sample SAMN05944810, study PRJNA350692) | marine metagenome | biome: marine; feature: ODZ; material: water; isolation source: 120 m water sample filtered on 30 um supor filter | place: Pacific Ocean | collected 2012-04-09 | depth 120m m | reverse complement strand
CCCCCCCACCACCCGCGCCGCCACCGCCCGCGCCGCCGCCACCAGCACCGCCGCCACCGCCGCCACCACCGCCACCGGAAGACGACGAGGACGACGAGGACGACTCGCTGCTGTCCCCATCTTCCGTCGTCGGGGCGTGCTTGTGCTCCGGGAGCTCCTCTGTCTCCTTCGACGGAAACGGAGCGCCGCCGTTGATCGCGACCAAGGCAGCCTGGTAGGTGGCCATCTGGCCGCCGTCCTGAGTCGTCATGTCCGTCGACTCGAAGACCGCGGTCATCTTCGACTCCATCGAGAGCGTCTCGCACTCGAGCTTGAAGTCCTTGCACTTGATGGAGATCTTCTCCTTGGCCTCCCAGATCGTGTCCTTGTCGCAGTACTCGGTGATGGTCTTCTCGGCCGAGTCGAGGACCTGGTAGATGGGCGCGGACGTGACGTCCAGGCGCGTCGACGCCTGAGCGCCCAGGCCGATCTTCTCCTCGCCCTCCGTGTCGTCGAACAACACCATGTGGTCGTTTCTAGACCAGAAGACGCGGATGTTGTTCTCCTCGTCGTCGTTGTGGTACGGCTCGGCGAGGTCCTCGTCGCCGTTGTAGACGGCGCCCAGGACGTAGGGCGACATCGAACGGTAGGCGAAGCCGAGCACGACCTCGGTGCCCTCGTCGGGGAGGATGACGAGCCCCCTCTCCACCCCCGCCATCGGCGTGATCATGCGACACCACGAGGACTTCGGCAGATCCTCGCCGTCCACCGGGTACTCCACCAACACGCGGTGGAGTCCGTCCGGGTCCTTGTTCTCCTTGACGATTCCGACGACGACGCCGTTGATCATGGCGACGTCCTCAGTTGATCTTGGTCATCTGGGCGGTCAGGACCAGCATCTGGCCGCCGTTGACGGTCAGGGCCTGGGTCGCCTTCAGCTCCGCGGTCTTGCTGGCCTTCATCGAGATCGTCTTGTCGGCGCCGAGGATGAACTCCTTGCACTTCATGGAGATGGTCTCCTTCGCCTCGATGATGATGTCCTTGCCGCTGTAGACCGACAGGACCTTCTCGGCGGAGTCCCAGATGACGCGGATCTCCTCGTTGTGGGAGATGAGTTCGATCCGCTCCTCGCCGTCGGTGTCGTCGAAGGTGACTCGGTGCCCCGACCGGCTCTGGAAGACGCGGAGGTTGTTCTCCTCGTCCTCGTTCGCATAGGGCGGCGTGTCGACGCCGTTGTAGAGCGAGCCAAGGACGATGGCGTGGTTGAAGTCGCCGTGCATGAAGCTGACGAGGACCTCGTCCCCGATCTCGGGGATCGTCATCCAGCCGCGCTCGCGTCCCGCCATGGGCATGACGAGCCGCGCCCAGTAGGACTCCGGCATCTCGTCTTCGCTGCCGTCCGGGGGAGGCGGCAACGAAGGAAACTTCACCTTGACGCGGCTGAGCTTGGCGTCGTCGACGTTGTCCACGACGATGGCCTCGACGAGACCCGGCATCTGGCCGGAGACCGGTCGGCCGTGCCGATCGGTGACCTTGGGCATGGCACCCTCCTCTAGAGGGGTGCTCGATCAGTGCGGTGCGAACGCATGGCGGGCTCCCCGAGGGAATGGTTGGAACGGAAGAGGTGAGCCCGCCGTGTTCGCCGTACGGCCATGACGCTCGGGCCCACTCGAATCATGACGGGTTTGAGGGCGACTGTCGAGGTCGTTTGACGAGGTGGAGGGGCTCGCAAGAGTACTCGATGGCTCTGCGAGGACCGACGGCGAGCCGCCAGATGAGCCCGTCCTCCTCGACGAGGAGATCGTAGGCCACCAACTTCGAGCGGAGCTCTGCCGATGTGAAACGAGCCTCGGGGCGATCGTCGAAGGCGTAGGGACAGGTGATCAGCAAGGTCCCTCCTGGCCGAGCACGAGCCCGGAGTGCTGACACGAGTCCAGGATGTTCAGCAGCAAGACGCCGTCGAACTGCTCTCCATCGAAGGGCGGATCCGCACCGTCCCCGCACACAGCCGGCCCCGGGTAGGTCCGGCACATGTCGAAGTCCTGGTCGACGCCGATGACGTCGCTTCGTCCATGCCAGCCGACTCCACAGCCGAGGTCGACGAGGTCCCCGTCGAGGCTCGCCACGATCTCGCGCACGGCGTGGACCAACTCGCCGTCCACGACGCCGTAGCTCTTCGCCAGCGCTCGTGGGGCTCCGAGCCGTTGGAGCACGTCCTCTGGCAGATCCCGCCGAGCCAGGACCGAGCCACGATGATGTTCGAGCCAGGCATCGAGGTCCCGCATCACGATGGGAACGCCATCGACGACGGGGTGGAAGGCCGAGCAGGCAGGACAGCGCAGCCCCCCTCCCCCATGTGGAGGTGGGCACGGTGGAACTGCCCCTCCACGCTGCGCCGGCAGCGCGGACAGACCAGAGGGATCCTCACCCCCCGACGTCGACGTCGGGGCTGCCCTGGACGAGCGTGCCGATGCCGCCGCAGTGAGCCGTCAGATCGCCCAGGCGACACACGGAGATGTCGTTGACGGTGACCGTGGCGCTGCCGGTCATGCAGGCCCAGGTGTTGGGGCCGCAGCAGGCCGCATGGACGCCCGGATCCCCGATGCGGAGCACGGCCAGCCCGTTGACGAACGTGTTGGGAGAGCCCGAGACCGCGGGACCGATGACCGAATGCGAGCAGCATTTGCGGCCGTGGGAGTCCGCGGGGTTGAAGGCCATGTCCGTAACGCGAGAGACGACTGGCATGCTCCCTCCTGGCTCCCCAATGTAGCAGCCAAAAGGTGGTCTCGCGGGATCAGAACTCGACGCGGGCCCCCGTGCCGATGTGGCTGACCCCGGCGAATGCGCCCAGCGCCGAGTCGGGCGGTCCCTGCACCCACGTCCCGCCGAGCTGCCAGCTGACGGCGTCGCCCTGCAGTACGTGGAGATCGCCGCCGGCGAGGACGCCGCGACCGTCGCTCAGCGCTCGGCCTTCCAGGGCCACCGTCGGCGTGATCGACCATCGCAGAAAGACCACGCCGTAGTCGCGCAGCTCCTCGCGGCTCCGCTCGGTGGGGAAGCCGTGGAGCCACTGCAGGTTCAGGTAGACCTGCCCGAAGCCCCGGTCGACGCCGACGACCCACCGGGGGTAGACGAGCCCGTCCTGGCTGAGCTCGGTGGGGATCGGATCGGGGACCTCGTCGATGGTCCCCAGCCGCTCGAGCGCCTCCAGCTGCGACTTCGAGAACTGGACCTCGACGAACTCTGGTCGCACCGCGGCCACCTCGACCCAGCCGACGACGTCCCAGGCCAGGTCGCGCCGCCACTCTCCAGCGACCTGCTGCACTCGCGGGTAGACGATGGGCACACCGAGATCGACGCGATCGGAGTCGGTCTGGAAGCCCGTGATGCGCAGCTCGCCGCCGACCTGCGGCAGGCTGTCGCGGCCGTGGTAGCCGGAGATGGCCCAGTCCCCGGCTCGGGTAGCCCAGAAGAACCGAGCACCTACAGCGATGTCGGCGATGCGGTCCTCTGGGAGATCGACCCGGGACTCCAGGCGGCCGATCTCGTTGTCCCCCGCTTCGATGGAGTCCAGGGACGCCTGGCCGTCCCCGAGCACATCCACCACGTCCGTGGGCAGCAGGGCCGGCTGGAACCAGGGCACGACCGCGATCTCCAGCGACGCCTGCCCGCGGTGGGCAAGCGCGCGCAGCATCGGAGTCGCCAGCCGCTGGTCGAAGCGGGTGGGATCCTCGAGGTCGTAGGCGTTGACGACGTTGGCCGGGTTGAGTCCGTCCGCGACCCCCCAGTGGAGCCGCTGAGCCCCGATCCCGAGGTCCAACCAGGACCCGATGCTGGTGACCTGGGCCTCCTGCAGCTTCAGCGAGCTGTTCTGGACGAGGGAGACGGTGCCTGCCTCCTCGAGGGCCTCCGCGCCCGAGGGACCGTGCACGCGCAGGTCCGCCTCGAGGCGAGCGTCGTAGCGCCCGTGCCGCAGGCGCACGTGGCCACCGGCGACGGCGGCGTCGTGGAAGTCCAACCAGCCGCAGTCGCCGAAGGTGTTGGCCAGATCACAACCCAGCCCTAGCCGGAGGTTGCCCTCGGCGTGCCCACCGACCTCGACATCCTGTGCCACAGCGAGGCCGATGAGCAGGAGCACCTGTTTCTACTAGAGCCGCGCGCCGACCAGGTCGAGCGTGATGTCGCAGGGATCGCTGGTGATGGTCGGGCAGGTGTCGCCCTGCGTGTTCGAGGTCGTGAGCGTTGCCGTCGCGCTGATCTCGCCGGCGCTGACGACGGTGATGTCGACGTAGATCGACATGTCCGCCGTGCAGCCCGGGTACTGGTCGGCGTCGAGCTCGACAGCGGTCTGGGAGGCACCGTCGACGACCAGGTTCTGGGCGCCGCCGTCCACCATCGTGACCTCCATGTCGGAGAAGGGGTCCTGCAAGGCGATGGTGTAGGTCGCCGGCAGCTCGTCCCAGCCGGGAAGGTAGGTGGGGTTGGCCCAGTCGTTGGTGCTGTCGTCCCCATCCGGGAGGAAGACGGTGTTGATCGCCCCGTCGTAGCAGCCATCGTCGACGGCGGTCGTGGTGATCTGGAAGTCGCCGCCGGCGAAGTCCTCGGCGTCGTCCGTAGTGCAGGCGAGCGCGGTGAGCAGCAGGGTCATGGTGTCTCTATTGTGTTCCGCCGGGGGTCTATCACCGGATAGGATCATCGGCGATGAACGCACGGAATGCCGAGCGGCTCGCGGACGGGCTCTTTCGGGTGGGCTGCCGCCTGAAGACCCTCGTCCCACGACGCGTCCGAAGGAACCTCGACCAGCGTCTCTTCTATGCGATCTTCAACCTGACCCGCGTCACGAACGACGACTACGGCCAGGAGCCCGTCAGAACGAAGCGGACCAAGCGAGATCGAGGGTGAGCTGGCCGTCCGCCGCGAGGGCCTCGCCCTGTAGCGCCCCGCCCTCCTCGTCCAATCGGAGCGTGCCGAGGTAGAAGTCGTCCTCGGTCCACCTCAGCGACTCGTAGAGCACGCCGATCAGCGCGTCGTCGCCTGGGAGGTTGTAGACGCCGGGCTCGGCGGACACCGTGACCCAAGCCTCGCCGTCCTCCAGTCGGAGCCCGATGTCCACCTGGGACTCCGAGGCGCAGAGCTCCTCCGGCGTGGCGAGGAGCGGGAGCCCGTCCAGAGTCCACTCCAAGACGCTGAGGTCCCCCGGATCCTGCTCGGAGAGGTGGTCCAGGCGACAGCCGCCACCGCCTCCCGGGACAGCGGAGGTGTCGCTCGCTTCCGGCTCGGGCCAGGTGCACGCCAACAGAAGCCACGTCATGCCCCAGAGGCTATCCGAGGAGTGATGTTCATCGCCCGCCTGGATGCCGCCATCTCCCGCTGTCGAGCTCCCGCGATCGTGGGCCTCGACCCTCACCTCCACCGCCTGCCGCGTCCGCTGCGCTCCCGCTTCGAGGGGCTCGTCGGCGACGCGTTCCGCCGGGCCGCAGCGGAGGCCGTGCTGGAGTGGGGGGTCGCCGTGCTCGACGGGATCGCGGGAGTCGTGCCGGCGACCAAACCCCAGATCGCCTTCTTCGAACAGCTCGGGAGCGCCGGCTTCGCCGTCCTGGAGGTGCTCTGCCAGGAGGCCCGCAGGCGCGATCTGATCGTGCTGATCGACGCCAAGCGAGGGGACATCGGCTCGACCGCGGAGGGCTACGCCCGCGCCCTGCTGGACGACGACGGCCCCCTCGGCGCAGACGCGATCACGCTCAGTCCCTACCTTGGTCGCGACAGCATCGAGCCCTTCATCGCCCGCTGTCCGGACAAGGGGGTCTTCGTGTTGGTGCGGACCTCGAACCCTGGCGGAGCGGACCTGCAGGACCGCGATGCGCTGCGGGTCGCCGGTTGGATCCGAGCCTGGAACGAGGGCTACGCCGATCTGGGCCCGGTCGGTGCAGTGGTCGGCGCCACGGTTCCGGAGGAGGCGGTCGCCCTGCGGGCCGCCATGCCGAAGGCCATGATCCTGGTCCCCGGCTACGGCGCCCAGGGTGGCAGCGCGCGGGACACACGGCCCTGTTTTCGCGATGACCAGCGGGGCGCGATCGTCAACAGCGCGCGCGGGGTCATCTTTCCGGCGAAGGGGCTCGAAGAGGCCTACGACAGCGACCCGGGCGAGGTCGTCCGGATCCAGGCCACCGCGTTTGCCCGAGACCTTCGGGAGAACCTCCACGACAGCTGAGCAGCTCGGTTAGCCTTTGCTCTTCCTTGGAGCTCACATGATGCGCCACCTTGCTTTCGTCTCTCTGTTCCTCCTCTTCACCGCCTGCGCGAAGGGCACCGTCAGCGGCACCATCACCGATGGCCTGACGGGAGCGCCGGTGCCGGAGCTCCGCGTCCTCGCCCGCTCGAACGACACCGCCGACCTCTCCTGCATGGTCCTCGAGGGCACGTCGGATGCAACTGGCAACTTCACCATCGAGGGCACCTGCAGCAACTCGACCTACGTTCTGAGCTCCGCTGACGACACGCGCTTCTTCGAGGGAGATCAGAACGTCGCCGGGGGCGAGCCGGTCGTCGGCCACGCGATGACCTCCTACCTGGCCCCCGCGGGCAAGGGCATCTACCTCGTCATCGACGGCGAGCTCAAGCCCCAGAAGACCTACTCGGATGTCCAGAAGGCCACGATCCTCAAGACCGAACAGGTCGTGCGGTATCCGGACACCAAGCCAAAGGACGACGGCTGGACGAAGATCCCCGCCGGCTCCCACCTGCTCCTGCTCGGGGACAAGAACCTCAACACGCTGAAGTGGCGGACGGCGACGGAGAGCCCCGAGATCAAGTTCGAGCCGGACCGCGACGGCATCACCCACTTCAGCCTCGGCGCCCCGTGGGTCTACATCGGCATCGACATGATCTCGGAGACCGAGTTCACCGAGACCGCCGTCGTCATCGACGAGACCAGGTTCGTCGAGGTCGAGGGGCCGATGCGGCAGGCCCGCTACATCCCTGCCGAAGCCTTCGCCGCTGGCCGGTACGCCCTCCTGTCCGACGAGAAGGCACGCCGTACCTACCTCTTCCAGGTGGAGTGACGGCGCCAGAGCGCAGCCAGCAGCACCAGCCCCCACGCCCCGGACCCCGCACCGGCGACCCCACAGCCGCAGGACGGCTGGAGCAGGACCGGGTCGTCTGCCAGGGGCGCCGCGGTGTCGCCGCTGTCGATGTCCTCGTCCGGTAGGCCGAGGTCGCAGGCATCACCGACCCCGTCGCCATCGCTGTCAGCCTGGTCGGCGTTCGGAGTGTCCTCGCAGTTGTCCTCGTCGTCGACGATCGTGTCGTCGTCCTCGTCGATGCGGCCGACCTTGACCGAGCGCGCCCGGACCTCGGCGGCGTCCTCGGCGCCGCAGTCGTAGCTGTAGAGCCCTCCTCGCCCGAAGCCCAGGGGTTCCGCGTCGACGTAGTTGATCAGGTTCTCTCCGTTGAAGCGCACGTTCACCCGGTCGTCGTTGACGCGGATCTCGAGAGTGTTCTCGCCGCTGTCAGCCTCCGCCGCGTTGTCGCCCACCAGCACGCCGGAGCCCTGCTCCACCCGGTAGAGCAGGAGCGTGCCGGTACTCCGCGGCTGTCCCGGAGGGGGTGAGCTGGCAGCCGTGTGGACCGCCAGGTACATCGTGGCGCCCTCGTTCGAGAGGTTCGACACGACCCCGAAGGCGTCGTCGTCCGCGTTCTCGAACTTCACCGTGACGGTCATGTCGCGGTACTCGCCGCCGTTGACGACCCAGTTGTCCTCTGGTCCACCGAGGCCGTATGCGACGTGCCCGCCGTAGTCCTCGACGCTGCGGTCCGTGAGCGGGCAGGCCTTCGACTCGAAGACGTACCAGGAGTCGTCGTCGAAGCCGCCCTCCCAGCCCGCCTCTCCGACCAGCGGGCCCTCGCTGCCGAAGTCCGTGACCTCCCACGCGGTCTGGGTGCCTGCGAAGGCCGCGGCAACGAAGATCATGGAGGTCCCTCTTCCAGATCCTCGACGATAGCCTTCACCGCCCCCCACGCCGCCTCCGCTTGCGCCAGCGGGGAATCGAAGTCGGCCGCAGAGAGCGGCTCGCCAAAGCGGAGCCGGATGTCCTGGAAGTAGCGAATCCCCTTGTTCGTCGGCGGGATGACGTCGTCGGTCCCAACGATTCCCGCCGGCACCAGGCAGACCCCTGCTTCGCTGGCAGCGACGAGCAGGCCGAGGCTCACCTTCTCGCGGAGCTTGCCGTCCCGGGTGCGGGTCCCCTCTGGGTAGACGTGCAGCGGCACACCGCGCTGCAGGAGGAACACCGCCTCCTCCTTGGCCCGAAGCCGCTCCGACTGCTCCCTCCGATCGAAGAAGACAGCGCCGCCGAGGTAGCCGAGCAGGCCCATTGCCGGGAAATAGAAGACCAGCTTCTTGCTGATGCCCTGAGCCCGAGCGGCCCAGATGAGCGTGGGCACATCGCAGAAGCCGCGGTGGTTGCAGACCACGAGATACGGCGTGCCGTAGACCGGCAGGTGCTCGCGGCCCTGGACGTCGATGCTCCGCACGAGCAAGGCGAAGCGAAGGATCGCCCAGGCGCAGCCTGCGTTCGTCCACCAGATGAGGCGCTCCCGGCGCCCCCGCGGAACCAGCGCGAAGGGCGCCGCCAGCAGGAGGAAGAACATGGAGATGGCGAGCGCAACAAGGCTGGTCGGGATGGCTAATGCGAGGTTGAGGAGAGTCATCTCCCCGCGCCGGTCGACCAGCGCCCGGAGCGGCCCCACAGGTGTTAGACAGAGGTCGTCAGCCATGATGGAGCCCACCACGATCCAGCGGCTCATCGAGACCGCGCTGCCGAACTGTACGGCAAAGGTCATCGATGACAACGACGACAGGGTGCACTTCCGCGCCGAGGTCGTGAGCTCCGCCTTCGAGGGCATCTCGCTGGTGAAACAGCATCAGCTCGTCTACAAGGCGCTCGGGAACCACATGGTCAGCGACATCCACGCATTGGCGCTCAAGACCTTTACCCCGAGCGGGTGGGCCAGCGCACAGGAGGCGAAGTGAGCGAGCGAAACGTCCAGGACTTCATCGGGGACCTCGTCAAGTCGAACCGGGTCGTTCTCTTCATGAAGGGCAACAAGTTCTTTCCCGCATGCGGCTTCTCGGCCCGGGCCGTGCAGATCCTCGGTCAACTGAGCGCCGAGTTCGAGACCTTCGACGTGCTGGCGGACCCGGACGTTCGGCAGGGCATCAAGGACTACGCCTCCTGGCCGACGATCCCACAGCTCTACATCGACGGCGAGTTCGTCGGGGGCTCGGACATCATGATGGAAATGTACGACAACGGCGAGCTGGCGGCGGCGCTGTCCGAGAACCCCTCCTGAGCGTCGAGTCCGCGCGGCGCATCCCAGCGCTGATCGTGTCTGGCTTCCTGGGCTCCGGCAAGACGACCCTGGTTCGCCACCTGCTGGAGGACGCCCAGCGGCGCGGTCTCCGCATGGCGGTGGTCACGAACGAGTTCGGCGAGCTCGGCATCGACGAGGCCCTGCTTGGAGAGGGCGGCGCAGCCACCGTCGAGCTGGCCGGCGGCTGCGTCTGCTGCAAGCTCTCGGACGAGCTCAGCGAGACGCTCCAGATGCTCTACGACACGGTCTCCCCAGACCGCATCGTGGTGGAGACCAGCGGGGTCGCGATGCCCTTCGAGACACAGCTCACGTTCTGGCGCGAGCCGGTGGTCGACTGGGTCGACGACGACGCAGCGGTGGTCGTCGTGGACGCGACCCAGCTGGCCGAGAGCCGGGACCTGGGCGGCACCTGGACCCAACAGGTCGAGAGCGCTGACCTGCTCCTGCTCAACAAGGTCGACCTCGTCGAGGACAGCGCGGTCCTCGTCACCCGCCTGGAGGAGCTCTCCCCGGGCACGCCGGTGCTCCGAGCGGTGCACGGAGAGGTCGAGCCCGGCCTGCTCTTCCCGCCCGATCCCGAAGGGCTGCGGGCTCTCCGGCGCGACAGCCCACCTTCCCCGCCGCCCCATCACCACGAGCACTTCCAGGCAGAGGAGCTCTCCTTCGGCGAGATCGACGAGGCCGCCCTCGAAGAGCAGCTGCGGGCCCTCGGAGCGCTGCGGGTGAAGGGCTTCGTCCAGACGGCCCAGGGTCCGAGGCTGGTCCAGGGAGTCGGACGACGCCTCGAGCTGACCCCGGCATCACCCCCCGCGGAGCTCCTGGGCCGGGTCGTCGTCATCCGGCGCGCCTGAGCCGTAGGGGCGCTTCGCGTAGCGGGAGAAGCCGCCGCCGTCGCCGCGGAGGATCACGTTGCAGTAGAAGCGCGTCTTGCGGACCAGCGAGCCCAGCAAACTCGTGCCGATGTTCTTCCGGATCATCACGAGGGCTCGGCGCTGGAGCTTGTAGCGGTCCCAGCGGTCCTTGTTCGCCTTGGCCAGGGCCTTTTGCCGGGCCTCTGGCACGTCGACCCGGTCCAGGGGTTCGAAGAGGGTGTCCGGGTCGTAGCCCCAGGTGCGGATGTCATCTGCGTCGAGGCCGTCGATCATCTCGCGCAGCACCTCGACGCGCCCTTCATGAGCGCAGGCGTTCCTCGCCCACTTCTCCATCGACGAGGTCACGGGCTTGTCGTGCTGGCCGACACCGATGGGGTCGCCAAGGCCCTCGACCTTGGGCTTCTGCCTTCCGTACTGCACCGTCCCCGGCTCGTGCGGGATGCCGATGTGCTCGTAGATGCGCCGCAGCTCCGTCTCCGGGTCCGTGACGATGTCCTCGTAGCGGACGTGCACGAAGGGGACCTTGGCGTTGCGGAGGAAGTCGGCCATCGCCGGCACGTAGCGAGCCAGGAGCGGGTTGAAGTCTCGGGCCGCCGCGTAGTCGCCGTCGAAGAAGGACTCGGCGAAGCTGTCCCACACGGAGCAGGGGTTGCGCGTCAGCACGATGAAGTGCGCGTCTGGAAGGACCCGCTCGATGAAGGGGGTGATCAGGGCGTAGGCGGGGGTCTTGTCGAGGAAGAAGGGCTCCGGAGACTGGGACATCATGCGGCCGTACATGACCTCGCAGTAGGCCCTCAGTGCCTCGAGGTAGTCCTCCTCTCCTCCAGGCAGATCCTGGACGAACTGGCGCAGGGACATGCCTGCCTGCAGCTGGTCGAAGGCGGCCAGATCGACGTTGTCCCAGTAGCCCAGATGCGCCAGGGGCGTCAGCAGGTGAGGCTCAGGGCGACTCTGGATCTGGCTGTGAGAGGACAGCATCCGCATGAGCAGCGTGCTGCCCGAGCGCGGCGGCCCGATGACGAAGATGAGCTGGTCGAGCATGGCCCGCCCATCTAACCGAGTGACCCCTCCGGCCAAGGTCCGAGCAGCTTCACCTCTGGTTCGAGGTCGACCCCGAAGCGCTCGCGCACGACGGCGCGGGCGTGGCGGATCAGCGCGGCGATGTCCTCTGGCGTCGCCCCGCCCTCGTTCAGGAAGAAGTTCGCGTGCTTCTCGCTGATGACCGCCCCGCCGATGCGATGGCCCTTCAGACCCGCAGCGTCGATCAGCCGCGCGGCGTGGTCCCCCTCCGGGTTCGTGAAGGTCGAGCCACAGGAGGGCGAGGACAAGGGCTGGGTGCGCTTGCGGCGCTCGAGGAAGTCCTGGCGCGAGGCGGCCCTCGAGCCGTCGTCCTCTACGAGTCTCAGGCGCGCGAAGGCCACGACGCCCTCCGGCAAGGCGGAGCGCCGGTAGCCGAAGCCGCAGGCGGAGGCGGGCAGGACGACCACGCCAGCGCGAGTCACGACGGTGACGTCCTCGACGATGTCTCCGAGCTCACCCAGGGTCGTACCGGCGTTCATGACGACAGCGCCACCGATGGTGCCCGGGATGCCCGCCAGCATCTCTGCGCCAGCGAGCCCGGCCTTGTCGAGGCGCGACAGCAGGACGTTGAGCCAGAGGCCCCCGCCGACGCGCGCGATGTGCCCCTCCAACTCGACCTCGGCCAGCTCGCCCCGCAGCCTGAGGGTGAGCCCCGGGATGCCTGCGCTGTGGATCAGGGCGTTGGAGCCTCGCCCGAGGACGGTGATCGGACCCTCGAAGGCCATGGCGATGACGAGCTGATCGAGGGTGTGGACCTCGACGAGGAGCTCCGCCGGGCCACCCACCCGCCAGAAGGCGAGCTTGTGGAGCGGGGCCCCTGGAGTCAGCCGGGCCCCCGCTTCACCCAGGGCCCGGACCACGGAGCTCACTCGCGCAGAGCCAACGTGTCGCCGTCGTAGCGGACGCCGCCCTTGACGACCTCGTCGATGAGCACGCTGTTGCGGATGTCCTCGACCGGGTCGGCCTCGAGCACGATGAAGTCGGCGAGCTTGCCAGCCTCGAGGGAGCCGAGGTCGTTGTCCATGCCGATGTACCAGGCGCCGTTGATCGTCGCGGCCTTCAGCGCCTCGAGGTTGCCCATGCCCTCTGCGAGGGCCCAGAGCTCCCAGTGCGCTCCCAGACCCTGGACCTGGCCGTGGCTGCCGAGGTTCACCCGCACGCCGGCCTCGGTCAGATCCCCGGCGGAGGCTGCCACGCGCTTGTGGTGCCAGTCGTCGTCCCGGACCATGAAGTCCAGCCGTCGGGCCTTGCGATCGATCCACTCCTCTGGGGTGAAGGCGCGCAGCTTCTCCTCCGCGAGCAGGTCACCGTACTGGTAGAAGTAGCGCTCGCCCGTGGTCCCGCTGTAGGCGACCAACAAGGTCGGCGTGTAGCCGGCACCGGTGGCCGCATAGAGCCCGAGGACGTCGTCGTAGAGCGGCGCCACCGGCAGGGCGTGCTCGATGCCCGTGTGGCCGTCGACAACCATGTTCAGGTTGAAGAAGAGGTCCCCTCCGCCCTCTGGGTAGACGTTCATGCCCGCCTCCCGAGCTGCCTCGAGGATCCACTGGCGCTGGTCGCGAGCGGACTGCTGGTAGCTCTTCACGCTGACCGCGCCGACGCTCTTCTTGCGGTCGAGGTGGAAGCGCGCCTCGTCGAGATCCTCGACGTGGGTGCGTCCCTTCGCCCAGGCCCCGTAGAGGATGTAGCCGGTCGAGTAGACCCGGGGTCCGAGCTCCAGACCGGCCTCGATGCGCTCGGCGGTGCCGAAGGCGATGTCGTCGTTAGCGCTGGGATCGTGGACCGTGGTGACCCCGTAGGCGAGGTTCACCTCGTGCCTCCAGGAGTTCAGGGGCTGGGCGTCGCTGGCGCCGTAGTGGAGGTGTGCGTGGACGTCGACGAAGCCAGGGATCAGCGTCTTGCCCGCGGCATCGACGACCGTCGCCCCCGCTGGCACCTCCACGTCGCCGACGCCGACGATGCGCTCGCCCTCGACGAGCAGGGTCCCCTCCACGGTGCCTTGGGGCCCGAGGGTGTGGATGCGCGCGTTGGTGTAGGCGATGGTCGAGGTGCCGTGGAGCCGGGACAGCCGGGCGTCGAGCTCGATCTGCTGCTCGCCCACGAAGAGCGTCGGCCCGATGGACCAGGACAGGGTGTCTCCCGACCAGGACAACCAGCTGCCAGCTCGCTCACCGACGCGAGTCACGGGGACAGAGCCCCCATCAGGACCCAGCTCGAGGGTCTGGCCGGCCAGCTTCGGCAGCGGAGCGACGTAGACCTCGTGCTGCTCGACGAAGGCCAGCTCCGAGCCATCCGGGGACACGGCGACCTCGAGCCCGCGATCCCAGCGGGCGAGGATCTGCTCGTCGTTTCCTTGGCGATCGTAGGACCGCAGAGTGGTCTTTGCGTGGGTGTGGGGGGTCTCCTGCGGCTCGTCGACGGTGAGCAGGAAGCGCTCCCCGTCACCGCTCCAGCCGATGGTCGGCCGGTTGGCCTCGCCCCAGGCCATCACGTCGTGAAGCGCGTTGCCGTCGAAGTACTCGAGCCGCCACCACAGCTCGCTGTTGGTCGAGTGACCGCGACCAGGAGCGCCGGAGCCGCGGATCCAGGCCAGCTTGGAGCCGTCGGGGGACCAGCTGGGCGAGAGGTACTGGGCCGGGCGCTCCGTGAGCCGCTCCATGTCCCCGGTCGCCAGGTCCATGGTCCAGACGGCCCCCTGGCTGTCGTCGTCCCAGGTCGCAAAGGCGATGCCGTCCCCGCCAGGATGCCAGACCGGCGCCAGCGGGTGGACGCTGCCGTCGGACAAGGGCCGAGCCGGGCCGCCGGCGATCTCCTGCAGCCAGAGCCGCCCAAGGGCCTCGAAGACCACCTTGTCTCCGTCCGGGGACACTCGAGGCCAGCGCACCAGCTTCGCCTGCACCTCGTCGTGATCGGCGACCGCGAATGTGGCTCGCTGGTGCTCCCCGAGCTGCAGGTCCACCTCGGCGGTCCAGGGAATCGGTGTGACCTCCGCGGTCACGATGTCCACCCGCTTCAGGGTCCCGTCGTCCCAGACGACGAGCTCCCTGCCGTCCGGGGTCCAGCTCATGTGGGAGTAGGTGCCATTGAGCGCGAAGCCCTCGATGTTGTCGTGCTCCAGCACGAACTCACCGACGCGTTCGCGGCTCCCGTCCCAGGGGTCGTAGAGCTCGAGGATGGTCTCGGTGGCCTTGCGTCGGACGACCGCGATCTCGCCGGTGCCTGGACGGGGCGCGGGGTTGAAGGCACCCCCGGCCTCGCCGGTGAGACGGACCACCTCGCCCGTGTGGAGGTCCATGCGGTGGAGGTCGTAGATCGGGTTGTTCGGGTCCCGGTCGTAGTCGAAGCGCCAGGGCGTGGCGGCGTAGTAGATCGCCTCGCCGTCCTCTGAGAACCGCGCGCCCACGGGAAAGGGTGAGTCCTTCGTCTTCGTGAGCTGGATGCCGTCGCCGCCCTCGATGTCGAAGAGCCACAGCTCGCACATGCCGATGCTGCGGGTGTCGACGACGCGCTTGCGGAGCAACAGGTGCTCTCCGTCCGGGCTCCACTCGGCCTCGCCGAAGCGATGGGGCCGCCCCTCTGTCAGCACCTCCGCCTCCCCGCTGGCCATCTCGCGGATCCAGACCTCCTGGTTGCCGTCCCTGTCGCTGATGTAGACGAGCTTTGTGCCATCGGGCGAAAAACGCGGGTCCTGATCCCAGGCCAGGCCAGAGGTCAAGCGCTCGGCCTCGCCGCCTTCCAGGGGCACGACGTAGAGGTCTCCGAGCAGGTCGAAGACCACCCGATCGCCGTCGGGGTGAACGTCGACGTTCATCCAGGTGCCCTCGGACAGGGTGGCCCGGTAGTGACGCTTCGCGGGGTAGTCCTCTTCGATGTCCCAGGAGAACTCGGGCTCCTTCTTTCCGGCACATGCGAGCCCGGGGAGCAACCACAGCAGGGGCAAGACAGCGCGCATCGAAGACCTCCAGCAGAGCCCGAAACCAGGGGTTAGCCTGCCGATCAGGGCAGTGGGAGGTCCCGTGCCGGGGACCATCGTGAGGAGACATGTTCCTTTTCCTCGTTGCCTGTGATCTGGGCACCATCCAGGGTGAGACCGGCCAGGTCGAGCTCGTCGACGCCGACTTCGTGGTCGGTGCTTTCGAGAACTTCAGCTCGGCGGGTCCCGTCGAAGTTGGCTCCGAGCTCTGCCCGGAGATCAACTGCGTCGGCTGCGGAGAGAGCTCCACGGCCATCGACGACTGCTGGGAGCTCTCGACCGCGGGACTCACTGAAACCGACGACTGCTACGGCTTCGACACCCTCGGCAACGCCTCGATGACCTGGACCGCCGTCGAGTGCGACACCATCACCGACGCAGAGGACGACGTGCTGAACTTCGTGGTCGTCGATGGGCTCGGTCCCCGCCTCGAGTTCCCCTACGCAGAGGCGGCGCTGCAGTCCAACGAAGACACCGAGGCCGGGCTGCGACACCACGAGCAGGACGCCTTCCCAGAGGACGTGCTCCCGGGTGACCACCTGCTGATCCTCGATGGCTCGGCCATTCGCACCCAGGTGGTGCTCGAGCACGACGAGCTCGGGCTCGCCGCCTTCAACCCCTCCGCCCACGAGCTCACGGTCGAGGGCGGCACGGTGCTGGAGCAGGAGCGCAACAACGTGCTGTTCTCTGCCGATGGCGAGGGCAGCATCCTCTTCGACTCAGAGGAGATCGGCACCTTCGCGACCCTCTCCCCCGAGATGGTGGTCTCCCTCGAGATCCACGCGGGAATCTTCGCCGACGAAGACAGCGAGTCGCCCCTCGCCGCGCGGGCGATCGCCAGAGACGCCGACGGCAACCAGGTCTTCGGTGTGCCCGTCGAGTGGAGCATCGAGGACGGGACCTCGATCGCGGTGGCCCCGGTCCTCGACCAGGAAGGGGACGAGAGCTCCCAGACCGTGTTCCTCTCCGACGCCTGCATCGAGCCCGACGGGTCCGAGCGCACGAGCCTGCTGGTCGCCCGCTGGGAGGACCTCGAGGCCAGCGCCGAGCTCACTTGGCAGAGCGCAGAGGCAGACCCGGACTGGGAGGCAGGCGAAGACTGCCTCGAGGTCGAGACCACCGGCTGCTCCGGGGGCTGCACGGCAGGTCCTGCAGCCCCGGGACTCGCCGCCCTGCTCCTAGGCCTGGCTGTGACCCGCCGGCGCAAGCGTCAGAACTGAAACTGGTAGGTGGTGCTGGCGAAGACCTCGCCAGCGCCACCGCTGGTGGTGTAGATGGCGCCGGTCTGCAGCTTCGAGTCGTGGCCTCGGCCATAGACGTTGAGTCCAGCGCCGAGCTCGTGGGTGGCGGCGGCCCCGTCCGGCAGGATCTGGCCGTAGCGCAGCACGGGCTCGACCCGCTCGGCCACGACGTAGCCGGCCTGGGCATGGAAGCCGAGGGCCGAGTAGGCCTGGTCCGTCCAGCTGCCGCCTGACTGCACCGTGCCCACATAGACAGCGCCGCTGGTGGAAAAACCCTGGACCTTCAGGATGTAGTCGAGGTTCGCCGCGACGCAGGAGCTGTCGTCGCCGTCGGCGTCGAACTCGCTCTGCACACCGGCGCCGAGGGAGTAGCGCAGGCCGCCCCCCTTCAGATCGGGCTCCTTGTAGCCCTTGAAGCCAGAGGAGTCGTAGCTCACCCGGGCCACCGCCACGGGCGCGAACCACCTCGTGTCACGGGTGCCGTTGAAGACGCCAAGCGCCCAGCCCACGCCCCCGCCCTCGGGGGTGCCGAGCACAGAGACGCCGATGTCCCGACCGGCGCCAAAGGCCTCGTCCGTGAGGGCCCGCTCGGTGAACTGCAGCGAACTCGATGAGCTGAGCTGCTGGCGGGAGAAGGACTTCTTGTACTGGCCCGCGACCAGACTGATTCCCTCGGCCAGCTCGTAGTCGACCAGGAAGTCCTTGAGCGCGACCTGCCCCTGGCCGAAGTCGGCCTGGAAGTAGTAGCCGAGCCTGGGCCCGGCATCGCCAGAGAGCTTCAGCCTCGCACGAGGAATGGAGAAGTAGGACTCGCTCTGCGAGAGGTCGTCCGTCGGGCTCTCGAAGGTGTAGCGGGCCTGGACGCGCGCACCGATCTTCAGCTTCCAGTTGCCGTCTTCGATGGTGAAGCCCTTTCCATACGAGGCCTCGCCGGCATGGGACGTGGCGACAAGCGCGAGCAGGAACATGAGTCCTCCGGTCTTCTGGACTCAGCTAATCCTCAGCCCCCGATGTCGGCCAGCCACCCGAGCAGGGCCTCGCTGAAGGCCTCTGCCTCGGCGTCCATCGGCGAGTGGCCGCTTGCCTCGAAGATGACCAGCTCGGAGTCCGGGATGAGGGCGTCTGCGTCTTGTCCCAGCTCGGGGGGGCAGACGAAGTCGTAGCCACCCCACAGAAGCAGCGTCGGCACCTCGATGGCGGGGAGCTCCTCTGTGAAGCTGGCGGCCTCGACCTCTTCGAGCAGCAGGTCCGAGGTCCGGTTGCCCGAGGAGAACCCGGCCCACCACGGCACCGGCGTGCCGATCCCCCAGCGCAGGGCCTCGCCGCCACCGACGCTCTGGTCCCAGCCGTCGACCAGGAGCTCCTCGGCGGTGAAGCCGTAGCGGTTGATCTCGCTGCCCTCGTCGAGGCTGATGTCGTCCGGATCGACTCCTTGGGCGAAGTCCACGATCTCGCGCCAGGTCCGCACGTTGCGCCCGGCCTCGATCTCCTGCTTGCCGACGTCCTTGAACATCTGGATCGCGTAGCGGTTCAGCCGCGGGATGTCGTGGGCCCCGTCGGACTCGACCCAGCCCGCGAGCTCGCCCTGCACGTCGGTGCGCAACAGGGCGGCGGTGCCCAGGGTGCCGCCCCAGCTGTGGCCCATGAGGACGATGTCGGCTTCTGCCCCCGCCCGGCTGCGCACGTAGGACACGCCGGCTTCGGTGTCGTCGGCCATGCGCTGAAGGGTGATGGTCTCGGGGTCGTAGCTGCCCCGGCTGGCGCCCTGCCCTCGCTGGTCCCAGGTCACGAGCACGCCCTCTGTCTCGAGCTCGTCCTTCCAGAGGCCGAGGTCGTACTCGTGGCCGTTTCCGCCTGGACCCCCGTGCAGCAGCACGACCCACAGCCCACTCGAGGTGTCGCCTTGCATGCGCAGGCGGAGATCGGCGCCGTCGACCGAGAGCCAGACCTGCTCGTCGAGGGGACCGCTGCAGGCCTGCAGGATCAGAGCGACCACGTGACCCCCGTCTCCAACGCGACCCAGGGGGACCAGCCGGCGTTCCAGTGGGACAGCCCGTAGACCGTCGGGCGGACGTGCCACCGCAGCTCCTCGCCGCCGCCGAAGCCGAGGCCGAGCGAGGGCGAGGCGTGCCAGGATCCGCCTACCAGGTTGCGGCTACCGTCGACGTTCACGCTGGCGCCGATGGGCATCGACCGTGCGACGGAGAGACCGAGCACCGCGTCCCAGCGCAGGCGCCTGCGTTTCTGGTAGAGCAGCTCGGGGCCGACGAGGATCACGTTCTGGCTGCCGGGATGCCAGGACCAGGCGGTGCGCGGGCCGACCGCGAGGCTCCGCGTGGCAGGCACGCGGCGGGTGTTGGTCCGGGACCAGATCTCGGTGGTCAGCTCGGCGCTGACCCCCGGGTGGATGGCGGCCTCGCCGAAGTAGGAGACCGAGACATCGGCGGCGACGGCGACGCTGAGGATCAGCAGCATGTTCGTCCTATCGACACCGCCTGGGCGACGGCGCGGAACCCGGGCTCAGATGCCCAGGGAAGAGAGCGTATCCGCGACGCGTCCAAGGGCCTCGGCCAGCACGGGGTGGCGGCTCTCCAGTCAGCCCACCACGCCGAGGGCAGAGGCCTGGACCTTCTGGCCCCCCTCCCCCTGGATCTCCTCTGTGCGCTCCAGCACCAGCTCGATCTCGTCGTGAAGGGCGACGAGCGCCCGCCGGTCCGCTGTGCTGAGCTCCTCGGCGCCACCGAGGGCTTCCTTCAGGGCGCCGAGGGCATCGGACAGTACGACCTTGGGCATGCCCCATGGTACGCAACGCGGATGACTGTGGCCCTTCTTCTCGCATGCTCCCACCAGGTTCCTCCGGCGGCATCGGGCGCCCCCGACGAGGCACACGAGCTCGTCGCCTCGACCCAGGCGGTCGTGGACGCGAACTTCAACGTCCAGCGAGGCCATGCCGCGGCGGAGCGAGCGCGGGAGCTCGGGCTCGAGGACATCGAGCGGGAGTGGATCGACTGGTTCTCGGTCCAGAAGAACGTCGTGATCGAGCTCCCGGGCGGTGACGACGTCGTCTACCTGGTCGCCCACTACGACAAGGTCGACCTCAACCTGTTGACGGTCGTCTCGACGATGCTCAACGGAGCGCTCCACCCACTGGTGAGCTGGAGTTTCCTGAGCGACGGCGCAGTGGACAACGCCACGGGGGTCGCCGTCGTGCTCCAGCTCGCGGCCGACCTCAACGAGCTGCCCGAGCGCCGCTACACCTACCGGATCCTGCTCGCCGGGAGCGAGGAGTCAGGCCTGCGGGGTACCCGCGCTCACCTCGCGCGGCTCTCGGCCGAGGACAAGGACCGCATCGCGCTCGCGGTGAACATCGACACGACGGGGCTGAGGACGACAGGCAACTGCGTGATGGCCGATGTCTCGAACGCGGAGATGACGCGGGCCTCGCTCCAGGCCGCCCGTGAGCTCGGTGTGCCCCTGGAGGAGGGCACGATCCCGCCCGGCGCATCCTCCGACCACGCCCCATTCGCCCGGAACGGGCCTGGTCTCGACATCGGCCGATCAGCGATGTTCAACATGCCCGGCGCGCTCCTGCCCCAGCGCTCCTACTTCACCTCGAGGAGCTCCACCGAGGTGCTCTTCATGTCGTCCTGCGAGCTCATCGACCTGTGGGACTACGTCGGCGGCTGCTTCTGCATCCCCACCGGCAACCTCCACGGCCCTCGCGACTCGGCGGACAAGGTCGACCCGACCAGGCTGTGGCAGAGCTACGCCGTGTTGCACGAGGTCCTGATGGACGGCGAGCGAGAGGGGCTCCCGCTCCCCTGAGCGCCAGCTTCAGCCGCCACAGTCTCCGGGCAGCGCGTAGGCGACCTCGACCGTGGAGCCGCCCTCTGGGATGTAGTCATCATCGAAGACGATGCTGTTGTCCGTCGCGGCGTAGCTCCAGCCGATGGTCGAGGGGATGCCGTTGACCGTGACCTCGATGGTCCCGACCACCGGGTAGGCGGTGAGCTCGAAGCTGCTGAGATCGGAGACGCTGCCCTCCGCGAGGGTCTCCAGGTGGGAGCCGAAGTCGGTGGCGCAGATGCTGAGGAAGACCCCGCCCGTGGCGACCGTCGCTTCGTAGAAGCCCGTGTATGGCTCGGCCCCGGAGCAGCCTCCGGGGTAGTCCCCGCCGATCGCGTGCATGACCACGTCGTCGCTGGACGACTTGAGGCCCTGGAAGAGCGAGATGTAGTAGCTGTAGGGGTTGGTGCTCTGCTCCGGCTCGTCGGACACACCGACGAGGGCCAGGGTGGCGTCCTCGCGGTAGAAGCCCTCGTTGCAGCCACCGGTCGAGATGTTCGAGGTCTTCAGCGCCGCCTCGAGCAGCATGAAGGCCCGCTCGGTGTTGCTGCCTGGTGAGCCATCGTTCACCATCGTGTCGAAGATGTCCTGCTGGTCGGACAGGGCCAGGGTGTTGTCGATCCAGGGCTGGGTGCCCGACGGGTACTCGATGCAGCCGTCGTCGTCGGTCACGACCGCCACCTGGTAGTCCGCGTCCATCGAGGCCAGCGTGGTCACGAAGACGCCGAAGTTCGACTGGACGTTGCCGATGTTGTCGCTCATCGAGCCCGACCAGTCGAGGGCGAAGAGGATGTCCGTGGCGCCGTTGATGGGCTGCTCGAAGAGGTCGGTGTTCTCTCCCGCGAGGCTGCCACCACCTGTCTGGGTCGCCCGCGCGATCGGCGTCGCCGGGTCGTTGCTGTATGCCTGCAAATACGCGATGTCCTGGTACTCGTCGAGGGGTGCGAAGTCGACCCAGAGCTCGACCACGTCGAGGGGCTCGAGCTCCCAGGGCACCGGCTCCGTGTCCTCGAGCGAAAGATCGGTGGAGCCGGTGCTGTAGACGAGGTCGTCGACGACCAGGGTGGCGTTTCCGATGTTCGTGATCGTCAGGGGCAGCTCCGCCTCACAGCCGACATACAGCGTCCCGAAGTCGTACTCCTCCGGGGCGAGCTCGATCAGCGGGGCGATGCCCAGGCCCGACAGAGGAACAGCCAGCGTGGGCTCGGCCGGGTCATTGCTGTCGATGACACCTCCGCGTCGTACTGCTTGGCGGTGTCCGGGAAGAAGCTCACGTCGAAGGTGGTGGCACCTCCGGGGGGGACGAGGACCGAGTCCACAGCTCCGACATCGTAGGGGGCGCCGGGGCCGGAGATTCCCGTGATCAACAGGTCGGCGTCGCCGTCGTTGACGATTCGAATCGGGACCGTCGAGGTCTCGCCTGCGGAGAGTGAGCCGAAGTCCCACAGCTCGGGGTCGACCGAGATGTCCGGCTCCCTGTCACCAGGATCGAGGTCGTCAACGTCGTGATCCGGGCTGAGCTTGTAGTCCGGCCCGCAACCAGCTGTAAGCAGCAAGAACAACATGAAAAACCTCGCAGGTGTCGACTCGCTGGCACGTCCGCCCCCGCGCTGGTGTGACGACCTTTCTGGCTCCCTCCGCGGAGGCAGGTCCCGGGCGCGCGGCCTGGCGAGAAGGCGCCTTCGCCCGGCAGGTGATAGCCCTTGGTCTTCGGAGGAAATCATGTCTGCCCTGCTGCTCGCTCTGCCCCTCTTTTCCTGCAAGAAGAAGGACCCGGAACCCGCCCCGGAGGCCGCCGTCGAGGAGGCGCCCGTCAACCCCGCACACCGCGTCTTCGTGAGCGTCGGCACGGAAGCCGAGCAGATCCAGAGCATCTGCAAGGACACCGGCACCACCCAGACCGTGGATCTCGTGGATGGTCAGGGCACGCTCACCCTGGTCGACGGCGACCAGTGCAAGATGGTGATCCTGCCCGCTGGCGCCGACTGGATGAACCTGACAGGCGGCACCACTCTCAACTGCCTCGTCGACGACACCGGCGACGCCCAGTGCAAGGGCGGCTGACCCTGAGGTGCGGCACACCCCCTTCCACCCGCGCACCGCGGCCCTGTGCCACTCCCTCGCATGGAAGGAGTGGGCTGGGTACGCCGCCGTCTGTAACTACGACCGTCACTCCGAGCGCGAGTACGTAGCCTTCAGGTACACGGCCGGGCTGATCGACGTCACGCCGCTGTACAAGCTCGACGTGAAGGGCCCTGACGCGGGCAAGCTCCTGTCCCGGGTGTGGACCCGTGACATCTCGAAGATCAGCGTCGGTCGCGTGGTCTACAGCGCGCTCTGTGACGAGCACGGCTGGTGCCTGGACGATGGGACGATCGCTCGACTCGGCCCCGAGCACTACCGGATGTCCTCGTCCGAGCCCTGGTACCGCTGGCTGCATCGGTGGTCCCGCGGCCTCGACGTGCAGATCGAGGACACGAGCCAGCGCATCGCCGTGCTGTCGCTGCAGGGGCCGATGGCGCGGAAGATCCTCGAGCCGATCGTCGAGTTCGACATGAACCGGATGCGCTTCTTCCGGGTCCGCCGGACCACCCTCGCCGGCCACCCGGTCTGGATCTCGCGCACCGGCTACACGGGCGACCTCGGCTACGAGATCTGGATGGACAACGAGGACGCTCTCGGCGTCTGGGACAGCCTGCTGCAGGCTGGTCGGGTCTTCGGCATCGAGCCAGCGGGCCTCGACGCGATGGACTTCACGCGCATCGAGGCGGGCTTCGTCCTCCAGGGCGTCGACTACGTCACCGCAAAAGCCTGCATCACCAAGAGCCTGCTGTCGACGCCGGAGGATGCCGGCCTCGGCTGGACGGTCGAGCTCGAGCGGGACCCCTTCGTCGGCCAGGCGGCGCTGTCGTCCGAGCGGGAGCGCGGTCCCAAGTGGGAGCTGGTCGGCCTGGAGTTCGACTGGCCCGAGCTCGAGAGGCTCTACGACGCCTACGGGCTCCCGCCACACCTCGCGCCGTCGGCCTGCCGCTCGTCTGTGCCGCTCTACGACCCCACCGGCCGGCGACAGGTGGGCCAGGTGACCTCCTCTGTCTGGTCTCCGGTCCTCAAGCGATACCTGGCGCTGGGGCAGGTCCACCGGGAGTGGGGGGCCACCGACACCCCGCTCCGCGTCGAGCACACGCCGGAGTTCGAGCGCCGGCAGGTCACGGCAAGGGTCGTCGACAAGCCCTTCTTCGACCCCGAGCGCAAGCGCTCCGTGCCAGCGAAGGCCAAGGCGGGTGCTGCATGAAGTACGACGCCATCATCGTCGGCGGCGGCCACAACGGGCTGACCTGCGCCGCCTACCTGGCGAAGGCCGGGCGCAAGGTCCTCGTGGTCGAGAAGCGGCACGTCGTCGGCGGCGTCGCTTGCACCGAGGAGATCCACCCGGGCTTCCGCTACACGGTCTGCTCCTACGTCGTGAGCCTGCTGCGGCCGGCGATCATCAGGGATCTGGAGCTCGCCCGCTTCGGCCTGCGCATCGTGCCGCTGGAGTGCTCGTTCACGCCGCACCTCGAGGGCCCCGGGCTGTGCCGCTGGCCGGATCCCGACCTGACCCGTCGGGAGATCGCCCGCTTCAGCGCAAAGGACGCGGAGATCTACCCGCACTTCGGCAAGACGATGGGTCAGCTCGCGCGCTTCACCAAGCCCGTCATCGACGAAAACGCCCCGGATCCGGAGTCGATGATGCCGGGGGACCTGCTCCAGCTCCTCGGGCTCGGCAAGCGCTTTCGAGAGCTCGGCGACGACCTCGGCGCGCTGCAGTTCAAGCTCACGACGATGAGCGGCGTGGACTTCCTGCGCGAGTGGTTCGAGTCGGACCAGCTCATCGCCCCGATGTCCTGCAGCGGCATCATCGGCACCTTCCTGGGCGTGAAGTCGCCCGGGACCGCCTATGTCCTGCTCCACCACTACATGGGCGAGATCGACGGTTCGTCGCGTGCCTGGGGCTTCCCTGTCGGTGGGACGGGAGCGGTGAGCGAGGCCATCGCCGCATCCGCCCGGCACTTCGGCGCCGAGATCCGGCTGGAGAGCCCCGTCGAGCGCATCCTCATAGAGGGCGGAGAAGCCACCGGAGTGGTGCTCGAAGGGTCCGGGGACGAGCTCCGCGCGGGCTGCGTCGTCAGCGGCTGCGAGCCACGCCTGACCTTCCTCGGCCTGGTCGGAGAGCAGCACCTCGACGACGACTTCGCTGCTGGGATCAAGCGCTTCAAGCTGCGCGGCAGCAGCGGCAAGGTCAACATGGCGCTGGACCGCTTCCCGGACTTCTCTTGCCGGCCCGGCGACGGCCCGCACGTCCGCGGCGACGTCGCGATCGCGCCGAGCACCGACTACCTCGAGCGGGCCTACGACGACGCCAAGTACGGCGACTTCTCCAAGCGCCCCTACATCAACGTCGTCTTCCCCAGCCTGCTGGACCGCACTATGGCGCCCCCGGGCAAGCACGTCATGAGCTGCTTCGTGCAGTACGCCCCCTACGAGATCAAGGAGGGGCCGTCCCACTGGCCGGAGCGCCGCGAGGCCTTCGGAGACGCGGTCGTGGACACGCTGGCCGAGTACTGTCCGGGGCTGAAGGAGAGCATCCTGCATCGGCAGGTGCTGACGCCGTGGGACATGGAGCAACAGTGGGGACTCACGGAGGGCAACATCTTCCACGGTGAGCTCTCTCTCGATCAGCTCCTGTTCCAGCGACCGACAGCGGGCTGGGCGCGCTACGCGACCCCTGTGAAGAACCTCTGGCTCTGTGGCTCCGGGGCCCACCCCGGCGGCGGCGTCATGGCCGCTCCGGGCGCCCTCGCTGCCAAGGAGATGCTGAAGCGGGGGGCCGTGTGAGCGCCATCGTCCTGGGAGGCGGGGTGGAGGGCCTCGCCGCGGCCGCGGTCCTCGCGAGAGCCGGCGAGACCGTGACGCTCGTCGAGGCTCGCCGGGAGCTCGGCGGCAGCGCCCGGATCCTCCATGACACGGAGCTGTTGAGACCCTGGGTCGTAGAGGAGCTGGGTCTGGACGTCCAGCTCGTCCCTCCCCCTCCGGTGCACGGCCCCGGTGGCCCGATCGAGGCTCCTGTCGCGCTCGCCGAGATCATCGACGCCATCCGTCCCTTCGTGCTGTCGCTCCTCGACGGTCCCGCGCCCCTGGTCTCCAGCGATGCAGCGCTCTGGCCGCTGTTGAAACCGGCGCTGGGCTTCCGCATGCTCGGTCCCAGCGTGATGATGGAGCTGTTGCGCGTCGCCCCCACCTGCGCAGCCGACTTCCTCGCCGAGCACACCAGCGACCCGGCGCTCGCTGCTTCCATGGCGTTGCCTGCGCTGCTCCACACCTGGATGGGCCCGCGCTCCCCGAGCAGCACCACGCCGCTGTTGATCCACGAGTGCGCTCGAGGGGACGAGGTCGCCGGGGGCTCCGGGGCCCTGGTCGAGGCCCTGGAGAAGGCATGTGTGGGAGTGACCTTCCGCACCGACACCGTCGTCTCGGGCCTCGAGGTCGACGGCTCCGGCTGTCACGGAGTGCGCCTGGGCGAGGAGCTCCTGGAAGCGGAGACGGTCATCTCCACCCTCGGACCCCGCCGAACCCTCCTCGGCCTCGTCGACCCGATGTGGCTACCCCCGCTGACCGAGCGCGACGTCGACTGCGTCCGGCTGCGCGGCTGCGTCGCAAAGATGGATATCGACCTGGCAGATCCCGGCTCCATCGGCGACAGGAAGCGGCTCCGCACCGCCAGCGGTCTCGACGACATCGAGCGAGCCTTCGACGACGTCAAGCACCGCCGGCTGCCGCGCAAGCCCGTCCTGGACATCCGCGTCGTCGACGGGTGCCTGTCGGTCCTGGCGTTCGGAGCTCCCTACGAGCTCGACGGCGGCTGGAGCGACGGGGCTCGGGATGGCCTGCGACAGCGGGTGCTCGCGGCCTTGCACGAGGCCGTCTCTGGCCTGGAGCTCGAGGGTCACCGCCTCCTGACGCCAGCGGATCTGGAGTCCGAGTACGGCCTCGAGGGAGGCCACCTGCTCCACGGCGAGCTTGCGCTGGACCAGCTCTACAGCCTGCGGCCGACCCCCGGCCTGTCTCGCCACGCGACAGCGATCGCTGGCTTGTACCTGGGCTCGGAGGGCTGTCACCCGGGGCTCGCTTCCAGCGGTGCCTCGGGGGTGTTCGCGGCTCGCGCTGCGCTGGCCTAGGCCTCCGAGTGCTCCTGGATGACGCACCAGGCGGCGTCGAGGCGGATCGAGGTCTGGGCGCACTGCTGCGGGTCCGGGTGGGACCAGGCCCAGTCGCGGAGCTCGCGGTAGGCGCGCTGTAGCTCCCGGATCGGGAGGTGGGGGCCGAGTCCCAGGGCCTGGTAGGGGTCCTCGCGGCCGTCGCGGTAGGCGCCCAGGCGGCGGCGGGCCTCGTCGAGCAGCGCGTGGACCGTGTCGACCTCGAGGCCGAGGGAGAGACCACGGCTCCGCATGGCACGGAGCGTGGGCTCCCCGAGCACACCCTGGAGCATGGCGCCGCGCAGGGTATCGACGAGATCGCGGATGGCGTCGGAGCGCTCCCGGACGGGGGTGGTCCGGACCGGGGCCTGAGCCCGCTGGCCGCTGACGGTACGGGCGCCGACCGGCGGCTGCGGGCGCTGTGCGGGGCGCTTGGGGGGCGGTCCGAGGACCCTGGTCGTGAACTCGGCGACGGCTCGCTGCACCTGCGCCAACAGGTCCGCCTCGGTGAGCTGTCGTGCCTGCCCGTCAGCGAGGATGCGGTTGAGCTCCTCGCTTGGGATGTGGCCGTTGGACAGCGCGTCGCGGATGACGCTCGCGAGCATCGCGGCGGCGCCGGGGCTCGAGGGCCCCGCCGGGGGTTGGCGGGGAGGGGGCGCCTGGATGACGATCTTGGGCGGTGGTGTCCGCACGCCGTTGTCGACGCGCATCGCGTCGTTTTCGTCGAGCAGCTGCTCGATCCGCGCTTCGAGGACCTCGTCGGTGATGGCGAGGCTCGCAGCCTGGCGGCGAATGGCCTCCTCGGCCTCGTCGGTGAAGGTGCCGCTGAACATCGTGCCGCGGATGAACAGGGAGAGGAACTCGAGGTTCGCCTGCTCCTTGTCGCCCTCGATCTCCTCGATGTACCGCTCGCGTTCCTGGAGAAGGAGCTGCTTGAGGTGGGCGTTGTGGCGGATGAGCCACACGGCCTCGCGGCGGTACTTGGGGTTCGACTGCTGCGCCTGGGCCCACCGGCGGCGCTCGGCGAGGGCTTGCTCGATGACCGGCGAGGGCGCATCGGCTCGGACGCCGTAGTAGTCGAAGAGGGAGTCGCGGCCCACCGAGGAAAGGAACTGGCTGATGTCGCTGTAGTCGAGCGCCTTCATTGCCTTCGGGGGTAGGAGTTCGCCCACGATACGCGTGGACGTTGCGGGAAAGAAGCCAATCCGATCGTCGCGAAAGCCTCCCGAAACGCTGCCTTCAGCGGAAGTCCCTGCTCGGAGCGACCACCCGCTGTTGGGGCAGGCCCTGGAAGCGGTGGGCGACGACGGAGAAGGCGTCTTGTTCGCGTTGGAGTTCCCCCCAGACCTTGATCAGCGGTTCAGCGCGTACAACGCGCCTTTGTCGCGAATAGAGCTTGGGCCAGACGACCAAGTTCGCCATGCCGGTCTCGTCTTCCAGAGTCATGAACACGACACCGTTCGCCGTACCCGGACGCTGCCGGTTCACGACGAGCCCTGCGATGCAGATCCGATCTCCCGGCTCGTGATCGGCGAGATCCTCGATCCGAACCACCCCTTCCCGATCCAGGAGGGCACGGGTCAGGCCGATCGGGTGCTTCTCCAAGGAGAGCCCGGTGGCCAGGTAGTCCTGCTGGAGCTCCTCGTAGGCGGTGGCCACCGGTAGAGTCTGTTCGGCATCTCCGGTCGGAAGACCCGCGAAAAGGGGGGTGGTCGAGGTCCACAGGCCCTCGACCTGCCAGCACGCCTGCCGACGTGAGAGACCGAAGCAGGACAGGGCGTCGGCCCTCGCGAGGGTGAAGAGCGCTCTGTGGTCGAGCTGTGCTCTCCTCGCCAGGTCCGCCACGTCTCGGAAGGGAGCCTCCTCGCGCGCCGCCTCGATGCGCCGTCCGTGCTCCTCTCCCAGCCCCGAGATCTGGCGAAGGCCCATCCTCAGCGCGACGCCCTGCGCGACGACCCCGCCTTCTCCGCCCTCGAGCGGGTCGGCGCGTCCATCGGGCTCCAAGGTGTTGTCCCAGCTCGAGATGGAGATGCGCACCCCACGGGCCTCGACCCCGTGGCGGCGAGCACCGTCGATGAGGTTGCGTGGGCCGTAGAAGCCCATCGGCTGCGCGTTGAGCAGCGAGGCGCAGAAGGCAGCAGGGAAGTAGTGCTTCAGGTAGCAGCTGACGTAGACGAGGAGGGCGAAGCTGGCCGCGTGGGATTCGGGGAAGCCGTACTCGCCGAAGCCGATGATCTGCTTGGCGACCTGCCTCGCGTAGTTCGGATCGAGGCCGCGCTCCTCCATGTTGTGGCGCAGGCGCTTCACGAGCGGCTCGAGGCCACCGCGCTTCCTCCACGCGCCCATGGCCCGTCGCAGCTCGTCCGCTTCTCCAGCCGAGAAGCCGCCGACCGTCATCGCCATCTCCATGACCTGCTCCTGGAAGATGGGCACACCGAGGGTCCGCGCGAGGATGGGCTCGAGGTCAGGGTGGGCGTAGCGGACCGGCTCGACGCCGGTGCGCCTGTCCAGGTAGGGGTGCACCATGCCGCCCTGGATGGGGCCGGGGCGCACGATGCTGACCTCCACCACGAGGTCGTAGAAGCAGCGTGGCTTGAGCCTCGGCAGCATGGACATCTGAGCCCTGGACTCGATCTGGAAGGTCCCCATCGTGTCCGCCCGGCAGATCATGTCGTAGACGTGGGGGTCCTCGGCAGGGGTCGAGGCGAGGTCGAGGTCGTGACCGTGGTGCTCCCTGATGAGGTCGAAGCACTTGCGGATGGCGGTGAGGATGCCGAGCGCAAGGACATCGACCTTCACGAAGTCGACGGCGTCGATGTCGTCCTTGTCCCACTGGATGACGGTGCGGTCAGCCATCGCGGCGGGCTCGATCGGGCAGCGAGCGCGGAGGGGCTCCTCCGAGATGACGAAGCCTCCCACGTGGATCGAGAGGTGACGAGGGAAGCCCTGGATCTCCACGGCGAGCTCGAGGGCGTGCTCGATCCGGGGGTCCGCCGGATCGAGCCCGACCTCCGAGACCCGCTCCAGTGAGGGACCGCCCTTGTCCCACCAGTCGATGTTCTTCGCGAGCCGGTCGACCTGGTCCAGGGACAGCCCCATGGCCTTGCCCACGTCCCGTATCGCCGAGCGAGGACGGTAGCTGATGATCTCGTTGACCATCGCGGCGCGGTGGCGCCCGTACTTGTCGTAGACGTACTGGATGACCTCTTCCCTTCGCTCGTGCTCGAAGTCCACGTCGATGTCGGGGGGCTCTGCACGTTCCTTGGACATGAAGCGCTCGAAGAGCACCCTCTGTCGGCTCGGATCGACCGCGGTGATGCCCAGGACGAAGCAGACGACGGAGTTCGCGGCGCTTCCCCGGCCCTGGCAGAGGATGTGGCGCTCTCTGGCGAAGCGGACGATGTCGTAGACGGTGAGGAAGTAGGCGGGGAAGTCCATCTCCTCGATGAGCCGGAGCTCGTGCTCGATCAGAGCCAGCACGGACTCGGGTGCTCCCTCCGGCCAGCGCCAGCTGCTGCCCTCTGCCACGAGCACTCGCAGCCAGCTCATGGCCGTGTGTCCGGGCGGAACGACCTCGCTCGGGTACTGGTAGTGGAGCTGGTCGAGACGGAACCGGCAGCGCTCGGCGACATCGTGCGTGTTTCGCAGCCAGTCCGGCTGGTCGAGGAAGAGGGCCTGCATGCTCGCGGCCTTCAGGTGGCGCTCCGCGTTGGACTGGAGCAGGTGCCCGGCTTTCTCGATGGTCCTGCGGTTGCGGATGCAGGTGAGCGTGTCCTGCAGCTTCTGCCGCCCTCGAGTGTGCGCCAGGGGTCGATTCGTCGCGAGCAGCGGACGCCCGATCCTGCGAGCGAAGGCTCGTGCCTCTTGCTCACGCCCTCTGTCGTCCGCGCGCAGCAGGCGGGAGACCGTCACCCAGACAGGCATCGCCTCGCTGATCGGCTCGGCGGGCCAGCTCCCGTCCACGAGGGCCAGGAGTCCATCCGTGTTGTCCAGGAGCTGATCGAGATCGAGCAGCGAGTTGCCCTTCTTCTGGTCGGCTCGCCCCAGGGACAGGAGCTCGCACAGCGACGCCCAGCCCTCCTCGTCCTCTGCGTAGATGATGACCTCGACGATGCCCGTCCGGTCCGGGCCCTTGCCCTTGCCGACGACCGTGGCCCTGGGATCTCGCAGGCTGAGGAGAGCCCCGTGGAGCACGTCTACCCCGACCTCGCGGCCCGTCTTCCAGGCACGCACCATGCCGTAGACACCATCCCGGTCGCAGATGCCGAGAGAGGACATGCCGAGCCCCGCGGCCTCTCGCACGAGCTCCTCTGGCATCGAGGCGCCCTCCAGGAAGGAGAAGGCGGTCTGGCAACACAGCTCGACGAACATCAGTCCCACCAGCCGTGGAGCCACCACTCGCCGGTCTCGTGGTCCTGGAAGAACCACGCCCGTCGCCCGTCGCAGAGCGTCGCTGTGTAGTAGTCACGCAGGTAGTCGTCCTCCCACCACTCGCCGCAGAGGCGCTCGGGCAGCCGTGACTCGAGGTCATCGACCCGACACCAGCGCCCCTCGATCTCGACGGCAGTGATCGGATCGCCCTCGACACGGAGCGGCAGCGGGTCGCGGAGGAGGACGCAGGGCCTCTGTGCTCCCTCTGCCCGGATGGGCTCCCGGGCGCGCTCCCTGAAGACCCGGGCGGCCCAGGAGCACTCCGGTCGGTGGCGCTCTACGGGCTGTGGCGAAAACAGGCTCTGCTCTCCCAGCGTGTCTGCGAGTCGGCCGAGCAGATCTCCCAGGGATTCCCTGGCATCTCGACGGTCCAACAGCCCCCGCTGGCGGCCGAGGAAGGCCACGTCCTCGAGGACCTCTATGGCGACGTCCGTGACGGTGCTGCGCAGCCTGACCCCCTCCAGGCGCTTGCGCAGGACCTCCATGAGCTCCCTCGCTCCCCGGCGAGGTTGACCCAGGCGGATCGGGAGGAGGAAGTCCGGGGAGTCCTCGAGACCCAGCCTCAGCTGGAGCCTCACGGCAGCCCGCTCGGCAGCGGAGAGCACCTGCTGGAGGCGCGCGACGAGGTCGTTGAGCACGAAGACGACCGCCTCGAGCTGGATCACGGGCTCTGGCAGCTGGCGCCTCAGGACGAGGGTCGCGCTGGAGGGCAAGGAGGCGGTGGGCAACAGCGGTGCCTCTCCGCGCGCGATGCGATGGAGCCGAAGCCCCTCTGCCCCGAAGCGACGAGCCACCGAGGCGGCAGGGAGCGCGGCGAGCTGGCCCAGCTTCAGGACTCCGACGGACTGCAGCGATTCTCGGACGTCCTCTAGCGGCTCGAGCGCAGCGACCGGGAGTTTCGAGAGGGCCCTGGGCAGCTGCCCCGGCGGGACGACGCGGTGCCCTCCTCCGTGTGCCGCGAGCGCGAGGGCGCCCGCTGGTTCGTCCGCGATGACGATCTGACAGCTGTGGCCTACCTCCTCGAGGATCTCCCGGGCTCGTCTCAGGCACTCGCCCTCGCTCCGCCTGGAGCGGCTGAGCTCGACGAACAGCGCGTCCTCACCAAGGGCTCGGTGCTCGGGAGAGAGGGGGTCGAGAAGCCTGGACAGGGCCTGGAGGTCACGAGCCTCCTCCTCTGGATCAGGGGCCAGCTCGACCTCCAGCACCCTGTCGTCGTTCAGCACGCGGGCCTCTGCGATCGCCATGCCCTTCCGGATGCCCATCCTCGAGGCCTCGCCGGTCATCGCCTGGACGCGCAGAGCGCTCCTCTCCTCCGCCAGCAGCACGACGGCTTCATCCGCTCGCCAGCCACAGCGCTCGAGGCGGAAGCACGGGAGATGGGCGACAAGGAAGCGCCTCTTCGTCCTGGGACCTGGTGAAGACGCAGGTGTGTCTTCGTCCCGAGGGATGCCCGGGAGGGACAGGGTTTTCTTGTGCCGCATCGTGCCTCGCGACTGAAAGCCTGTTCAGTATATTCGAGGGTCCTGCCAGAAAGTGACCGCCTGCAGACGGGAGATCAGAGGTGTCTGTGGATGACAAGCGTCTCAAGGTCTGCGAGGATCGACTCGAGCTCAGGACGAGTTCGCACAGTCGTGCAGGAGCCATGGCCAACGAGTCGCGCATCATCTGCGCTCACGAGGTTCGTCTCAACGAGCAGGGCATCCTGAGCGCCGACGGCGCGGTCACCGGCTGCGTGGTGCTCTTCGTCGGCTTGCAGAAGGCCGTTCCAGGCATTCGAGAGGCTGCCCTGGTCTATCGCTGCAAGAGCTCGCACAGAGGCGAGTGCCCCTTCTCCAAGCGCGACCTCTGGCTTCGCTGCCCAGGCTACTCAGCGCCGACATGAATCGGTGAATCGGTGAATCGGCACCGTGCACGACCTCTGCTAGTTCCCGCAATCCGAAGTCCCGAACCTCGTCAACCGTCTCGTTGCGGGAACTACGGCACGCGAAGCGGGCCGCCGGGGGGGGGCGCCGAAGGCGCGGGGGGCGGGCCCCCCAGAGGAGAAAACGAGTGCCCCCAGCGCCGCGAAGCGGCGGGCGCCCAGCGCCATCGGGAGTCGCGTTGCGACTTCCGATCGGGGGTACTAGTCGCTGCCGGTCCAGCCCTTGACCTGGGTGACCGCGAACTCCCAGGCCTTGTCATTGCGGTCGCCCGTCACGCTGAAGGTCACCATCGCCGCCAGCAGCAGCAGGGCGACGATGGGGGTGAGGTAGTCCCGCTTCACCGTGGCGGACTAACCGGCTCGAGGGGCACGCTCAGCTCCTGGCCCACACGTCCGCCTCTACAGCGCCCGAGGCGCAGGCTGACCTTGTCGTCAGTGCGGCCTAGGATCTTCAGGCGGAGCGCTGCTGCGAGCCCCTGCTCGGAGCGGTCGGAGACGACGATGACCGAGCATCCGCCTCGCTCTGCAGCCCGGACGAGGCGAGGGCCCGAGCGCCCCAGGCGCAAGGCCGAGAGGTGGACCACGAGCTCGAAGCTGCCCGAGCCCGCCAGCTGCTCCGATGCCCACCCCGCCCGCTCACAGGCCGCCTGGACGACCAGGAGCCGGTCGAGGCGGACCCCCGAGAGACCCGGTGGGTTCAGCACTCCGAGGGGATCGACGAGGGCCACGGCGCGCTCTGCACGCGTCAGCTTGCGCAGGACCGGGACGAGCAGCGAGATGCGACCGCTGCCGGGGCGCCCGACGAGCTCGCTGACCCCGGGTCGTGCCCAACCGCCGATTGCCTCGTCCAGCACATCGAGCTCAGTCGGGAGTGCACCTGCGAGGACCCGACCCGCGGGCTCGTGACGCGCGATCAGCGCTCGGAGCTCCTCGAGCGTCTTGCGCTTGTCGCTCGCCGAGCTGAACATGTGTTCAGCATAGCAAGAGACGTAAGCCTCGACAAAGCAACCTGGGCGGGCCTCGGGACCACAGTGATGGACGAAGAGAGACATGCGGAGACATTTCATGACGTTCGTGCTCCTTGCCCTGACCGCCTGTCTCCCCGAACTCAGCGTCTCTCCCGAGACGACGGACTGCGACGGCAACCCGGACGACAGCGACCTCGACGGCGACGGCTACGCCGGCTGCGAGGAGTGCGACGACGACGATCCGAGCATCAACCCGGAGGCCACCGAGACCTGCGACGGCGTCGACAACGACTGCGACGGCGACACCGACGAGGACGACGCCCTGGACGTCTCGACCTGGTACATCGACACCGACGGCGACGGCTACGGCGTGTCTGACACCACCACCGAAGCCTGCAGCATGCCCAGCGGGTACAGCGCCAGCGACGACGACTGCGACGACGACGACTCCAGCATCAACCCGGGCGCGAGCGAGTCCTGCAACGGCGAGGACGACGACTGCGACGGCAGCATCGACGAGAGCTTCGTCGACACCGACAGCGACGGCACCGCGGACTGCGTCGACGACTGCCCCGTCTACGCGGATCCCAGCCAGACCAGCAATGGCGACGGCTCGGAGTCGGACCCCTACATGTCGATCAACGACGCCATCTCGCTGCGTGGGACCTACTGCGACCAGATCGTGCTCAAGGAGGGCACCTACTCCGAGCAGGTCGACTACGGCGGAGAGGACCTGGACATCTCGGCGGAGAAGAGGGCTGACAAGACCATCATCGACGGCAGCTCCGCCAGCGGCTCGGTCGTGACCTTCGCCGACGGCGAGAGCGCGAGCGCTGTCCTCGAGGGCGTCACCATCACCGGCGGGAACGGCACGACCGGCGACGGCAGCAGCCTGGGCGACAGCTACAGCCTGGGCACCTCCCAGCGGCACGGCGGCGGCGTCTACATCTACGACGCCGATCCGACCATCACCGACTGCATCATCGAGGACAACACGGTCTCCGGCTTCGGTGGGGGCGTGATGGCCTACACCTACGAGGGCACCTTCGAGGGCAACACCGTCGACGGCAACGAAGCCCAGGCGGCCAACTACGCCGGCGCGGGGCTGTTCCTCTACGACTCCGACGCGACCATCACCGACAACGAGATCACCGACAACGAGGCCAGCGGAAGCAGCGGGGACGGCGCTGGCGCCATGGTGCGCTACAGCGACGCCGTGCGGTTCTACGAGGCCGACGGGCTCTTCGCCAACAACGTCGTCATCGACCACGCCCACTACGCCCTCGGGCTCACCGATGGCAGCGACATCGACATCGTGAACAACACGATCGACGGAAACGGGGTCGGCCTGCTCGTGCTCTACAACACCACCGGCTACCCCGGCGGTGACGTCGTCGACAACCTCATCACCAACAGCGACTATTACGGGATCTACGCCAGCTACTACCCCTGCACCTCGCTGGGCTCAATCTCCTACAACGACGTCTACGACAGCGGCTACTCGGACTGGTCGAGCTCCTACTGCGAGAGCTACTGGTCGTCCTCCGGCAACGTCGAGATGGACCCGAAGTACGAGGACCGGAGCAAGGGGGACTACGATCTGCAGAAGGACTCTCCCATCAAGGACTCGGGCACCGACACCGACTCCTACGGCGTAGACGACGACTACGAAGGAGAGACCAGGACATCCGGCAGCTACTCGATGGGAGCCTACGAGCGCGACTGAGATGCTCGGGGCCGCGGGCCAATGTGCGCGATAGACTGACCGGCCATGCCGATCTGGAGCCTCATCGGGTGCCTCTCGCAGCTCGGCGTCGCCGAGGTGGAGTTCTGCACGCGCTACGCCGACACCGACGGCGACGGCTTCGGGGACCCCAGGGTCAGCGAGGAGCACGACTGCGACTCCCAGTACGCCGACTGGGTCGAGGACCGGACCGACTGCGACGACTCCGACGCCGGCGTCTACCCGGGAGCGGAGGTGGACTGCACCGGCGGAGACGGCAACTGCGACGGACTCCCGGACGACCAGGACAACGACGGCGACGGCTTCCTCGGCTGCGAGGAGTGCGACGACACCCGCTCGGCGGCCTACCCCGGGGCCGACGAGACCTGCAACACCTACGACGACGACTGTGACGGAGAAGTCGACGAGGATCCCGTCGATCCGGAGGTCTTCTACGCCGATGTGGACCATGACGGCTTCGGGGATCCCGACAACACGGCAGAGGCCTGCGAGGCTCCGGCGGGCTTCGTCGACGAGCACACCGACTGCGACGACTCCGACGACGGGATCTACCCGGGCGCTCCAGAGGTCTGTGACGAGGCCGACCAGGACTGCGACGACGAGATCGACGAGGACGCGATCGACGCCCTGACCTTCTACCTCGACAAGGACGGTGACGAGTACGGGGACAGCACGCAGACCGCAGAGGACTGCGAGGCTCCCAGCGGCTACGTCGACAACCCGGACGACTGCGACGACAACGAGCCCGCGGCCAACCCAGGCGAGGACGAGGTCTGCGACGACCTCGACAACGACTGCGACGGAGTCGAGGACGAGGACGCCATCGACGCCGTCACCTGGTATGCGGACGCGGACTCCGATGGCTGGGGCGACGACAGCACGAGCACCACGGCCTGTGACAACCCGGGGGACTACGTCGAGTACGGCGGGGACTGCGACGACAGCGACGAGGACGTGAACCCCGGGGAGTCCGAGTCCTGCAACGGCGAGGACGACGACTGCGACTCGGACGTCGACGAGGACTTCGACGACACTGACTCCGACGGCACGGCGGACTGCGTGGACGACTGCCCGGTCTATGCCGACCCGACCGCAAGCAGCGGCGACGGCTCCGCCTCCAGTCCCTACGCCGGGATCAACGAGGCGATCAGCCTCCGCGGTGGCTACTGCGACGAGATCGTACTGCTGTCGGGCACCTACTACGAGACCTTCGACTTCGGCGGCGACGATCTCTCCATCACCTCTGACGCCGGCGCGGCCAGCACGGTCATCGACGGCTCGGGCTCCGGCAGCGTCGTCACGGTCTCCAGCGGCGAGACCTCCGCCGCCACCCTCGACGGCGTCACGCTGACCGATGGGGGAGGCACCTTCGCGACCTCGCCCGGAGGCTCGACCTCGACCTCCCAAGGGGGCGCCCTGTGGGTCTACAGCTCGGACGTCACGGTCACCGACTGCGTCATCGAGGACAACGCCGTCACCGGTCGCGGCGCCGCTGGCTACTTCTACGACTGGGACGGGCTCTTCGAGGGCAACACCGTAGAGGGCAACAGCTCGGAAAAGAGCGGCCGGGTCGGGGCGGGCCTCTTCCTGGAGTCCTCTGCCGGCTCGATCCTGTCGAACACCATCAGCGGCAACGAAGCCTCCGCGACCAACAGCGGCGGAGGGGCCGTGTACGTCTACAGCGGCTCACCGGAGATCGCCTACAACCTCTTCGAGGACAACACCGCCAACTTCTCCGGCGGCGGGCTGCTGCTGCACGGGACCGGTGCCACCGTCTACAACAACCTCTTCGTGGACAACGACTCCGACGGCATCGCCTTCCTCGATGGCGACACCTCGACCGTCTACCACAACACCATCGACGGCAACCAGTACGGCCTCTACGTCTACACGACGACCAGCGGCAGCACCCCGACCCTGGTCTTCGTGAACAACATCGTCACCGACAACGACGAGTACGGCGTCGACCTCAGCGACGGCGCGTTCAAGAGCTTCGCCTACAACGACGTCTACGGAAACGGCAGCGACGACTACCAGGGCTACGACGACCAGACCGGGACCAACGGGAACATCTCGGAGGACCCGCTCTACACCTCCTCGTCGGACTGGTCGCTGCAGTCCACGAGCCCCTGCGTCGACGCCGGGACGACGCTCTCGGCCGTCACGGACGACTACGCGGGGACAGCTCGCCCGACGGGCTCCTACAGCGACATCGGCGCCTACGAGCAGTGAGCCCCTACTCGGTCCAGACGTAGATCGGGCCGTCGACGTTGTCGGTCTCGTCGGTCTCCTCGACGTAGTCGTAGCCGTCGATCATCACCCAGCTCTCGCAGTAGTAGCAGTCCTCGCTCTCGAAGGTGAAGTCGGCGTAGACCGTCGCCCCCGCCGCGAGCGAGTCCACCGTCGTGTAGTCGTCGCCGTCGTCGTACAGGACGGGCTCGGAGGAGCTGTCGACGAAGAGGTCCACGTAGAACTGGCCGACGTCTTCGCCGCCGGTGTTCGTGACGTCGACGAAGTAGTAGAGCGTGCCCGCGGTGGAGCTGTAGTCGAAGTAGGTGATCTCGAGGTTCGGCCCCGAGTCCCCGCCGCCGCTGGAGGCGGTGATGCTGCCGAGGAAGCCGTTGTTGGACTCGTTGGACTCATCGACCGTGTCCTCGCTGTCCGCGAGGATGTAGATCTCGTGGTAGCCGTCGGTGATGGCCATCGTGAAGGTCAGCTGGCTGGTGCTGCTGGCTCCGGTGTAGCTGACGAGGTCGTAGTCGTCGCCGAAGTCGCCCACGCTCGGCGTGCCGGAGGGGTCCATGAACACGTCGACGAAGTAGTTGCTGGCGCCGGATGTGCCGCTGTTTGCAACCTCGACGGTGAGCGTGAGGTAGCCACCCGCGGTCTCTCCGGAGGCGCCGGAGACGCTCAGGTCCGAGGAGGCGCCCCCGATGACGCGGACCTCGCAGGTCTCCGACAGGGTGCCGTTCCAGTCGGCGTGCACCGTCGCGGTGCCAGCTCCAGCGCCCGTGATCAGGCCAGCGGCGTCCACGGTCGCGACGCCTCCGTCGCTGGTGATCCACCTCACCTGGCTCGAGGAGTCGGCCCGGTTGCCGTCGGAGTACGCGGCGATGGCCTTGAGCTGGGCGACCTCGCCGGTGGCGACGTCCACCTCGCGGGGCTCGACCGTCAAGCCGACGAGCTGGGCGTCGGTCACGCTGACGGTGACCTCGTTCGAGACCACACCCGAGATCTTCGCCGTGACCTTGGCGTCGCCCACCGCGGCGCCCGTGATGACGCCCTCTGAGTCGAGGCTGTTGCTGGCGGTCGCGACACCCTCGTTGGTCGAAGACCAGTTCACGAGGTGCGTGATGTCCAGGGAGCTGCGGTCCTCGAACAGACCGATGGCCGTCAGCTGCGCGTCAGTTCCGACCGGGACGACGATCTGCTCGGGCTGGAGCAGGATGCCGATGGGAGCCTCGTCCAGCCCGGAGTCGTCGCTGTTGCGGCCATTGCAGCCGCAGATGGCCAGGATCAAGAAGAGGAGGGCTGCCGAAGCAACCCTCCCGTTCTGGAATATCCCCGACGGGAAGTCCGTCTCAAATATCACAGCGATTCCGTTCACTTGCGCTCAACGTCCTCGCCAAGGGTGTCGATCAGCGTAGCATAGGGGAGGAAGGGGTTCTCGGAGCTGTTGCTGCTCTCGGAGTCCGCGTTGTGGTAGGGGACCCAAGCGAAGTCCGGGTGCTGGTTCTCGTTGTTCCAGGTGCCCTGGCCGGTCACGAGGCCATCGGCGTCCGTGGTCAGGGTGTAGCCGTAGGTGTTCGTGAAGCCCTGGGGCTGGTACTCGACCGTGTCCACGTGACCCTCGGAGACACCATCGGTCGCGAAGGCGACGGCCGCCGTGACGTCGAAGGTGCGCTGGAAGGCGCTGACCGTGATGTGCGGCTCGAGGTCGGCGAAGGTCGCCTCGGCGATGCCGCTCACGTTCATGATCTCTTCGATGGTCTGGAAGGGACCGTTGAACTCGCGGTACTCGACCACCGCGGAGCCCTTGCTGGGGCCGATGCCCGGCAGGGCGTCGAGCTCCTCGACGGAGGCGGTGTTGATGTTGACCTTGGCTGCCGCGGTCGGGTCGGTGGTCTCTGTGACGGTCAGGTCCGTGGCGTAGGCCGGGAAGTTCCACACCGCGTCACCGGCGGTCGTGTCGAAGACCAGGGGGACACGCTGGCTGCGGATGTAGAAGTTGATGATGTTGTGGAAGGCCTTCGGGTGGAGGTCGGCGATGTCGTCGCCCTCGTCCCGGTACCGCGAGCCGTAGAAGCGGCTGTAGGTGCTGTAGTGGGACTCGGTGAGCAGGCCCTTCTGGTCGGCGACCGTCATGGGGACGGTGTTGCTGTTGATCTGGACGTCGATGGACTCACGGGGCTCGTTCGTGAGGATGGCTGCAGCGGCCCAGCCGTTGCAGTGGCCCCACCAGCTCCCACCGCTCGGGTTGTAGGAGTTCAGGATCTCCCAGGCCGAGAGGAAGAAGGGGTTGTTCCCCGGCAGCGAGTTGTCGAAGTACATCTTGAGGGCGAACTTGTCCATGGGGGACAGGTCCTCGAGGTCGTACTCCCAGCCGTCCTCGCTGTGGGTCATCTTGCCGTTTTCCACGGTGATGATGCCGCCGTCGAGGTCCGCGCGGAGGTCGTTGTAGTAGTCGACCAGGATGGTGACGAGCTCCTTCTGCTTCGTGGAGTACTCGACGCGCTTGGCGTCCTTGTCGGCGCCGTCTTCCATCTCACGGATCTCGGTGGAGAGGTTGTCCATCTCCTCCTTGATCGGGTCGACCTGGTCCTTGATGCGGCGGGAGTAGGTGTTGACGCTGTCGCCGAAGACGAGCTCGCCCTCGGAGAGCTTCCACCAGGAGCCGGCCCAGGGGGTGAACTCTTCGTAGACGGCCACGTCCCAGCCACCGGCGAGGGTCTCCTCGTCGAGGGTCAGGGCAGCGTCGATGTCGATGGCCGTCGCGAGGGCGGCTCGGTAGTCGAAGTCCTCTGGGGCCTCTGGGGCGAGGTAGGGGCGCTCGGCGCGCTTGGCCTCGACCTCGGACTCGGTGAGGAGGACCGACTCCATGTTGTCGGAGACGACCCAGGTCGGCCAGGGCTGGCCGTCCTCGTAGCGAGCGGCCACGAGGCCACCGCCGAGCTCGTCGTCGAAGAAGGTGTCGACCACGCCGGGCTCGACCTCTTCGGTGTCGAGGAGCGAGCCGTTCTCGAGGACGCTGGTGCTGGACTCCCAGGTGGCCGAGTAGGGCGCGAGGTAGGTCGGCGCGTAGGTGAGCTGGGACTGCGACAGGGCGTTCCAGCTCTTGCCGAGCTCGTTGGAGCTGTAGGACTTCTCGGTGCGCACACCGGCGACGTTCACGAAGGACACGATGCCGGCGAGGCGGTCACGGTCCTCGAGGAAGACGAGGTAGACGACCGGGTCGGCTTCCAGCATCGCGGGGTCGTCGTTGAGGCTCTCCTCGAGGTAGGCGCGGACGACGCTGATGCGGGCCTGGTCACCGGTGGCGGTGATGCTGAAGTCGTAGAGCTCGTCGCTCTTGTTCGGCTTCAAGCCGGTCTCGACGACCTGGTAGGTCCAGGTGACCTCCTCGCTCCAGGACTCGGTGTCGAACTTGTCGGGCTCGCCGCCGTCGAGGTGCGCGGTGGCGTGCTCTTCGGTCATGTGGGCCGCCTGCTTGTAGTTGGCGGCGACGTGGAAGGTCTCGCCCTGGTTCCAGTCGAGGCTGACGACATCGGGGTTGCCACGATTGCAACCGACCAGGGAGCTGAGGGAAAAGAGGCTGACCAGCAGCATTTCGAATCTCCTTTTCGACGGGAAGTTCATCCGTCGGCGGGCCCCAATTACGCCGGGGGCCCTCCGGGACCCATTCCGGCGGCGCGCATATTGCGTGCCAACTCTGGAAAGGGGCGCGATCCGTGGTGGTTGAGGGGTGGCCCCCGCTATGGTCCCGGGGTGCTCCTCCGAACTGCCGGACTCGCCAAGGACCTCGACCGCAGGCTCACCTGGCCGGATCTCACCGTCGAACCTGGAGAGGTCGTGGGGGTCTCGGGGCCGTCTGGCCAGGGCAAGTCGATGCTCCTGCGCATCCTCGCTGGGCTCGAGCCCCACGAGGGCACCGTCGAGCTCGACGGTCAGGGTCTCGCTCGGGTCGGGCCAGCCCGCTGGCGCGCGCAGGTCCTCTACGTCGCCCAGGATCCTCCCGCCTTCGAGCTCAGCGGCGAGACCTTGTGGCAGAGGCTCTGCTGTCTTCGCGCGCGCGAGGGCGTCGAGGATCGTCCCGGGCTCGGCCTCGATACGGGTGTGTGGGCCCGACCGATGGCCGAGCTCTCAGGGGGAGAGCGCCAGCGCGTCGTGCTGTCCATGGCGCTGGCCGCGAGGCCCCGTGTCCTGCTCTTGGACGAGCCCACCTCGGCGCTGGACGAGGACAACGAGGCTCTGGTCGAGAGGGCCCTCCGCGGACGGACCGTCGTCTGGGTGTCCCACTCCAAGGCACAGCTGGCGCGGGTCGCGACCCGGGTGGTGGAGCTGTGACCGGTCCCATCGAGCTCTCACTCCTCGATCTGGCAGGCGCTGCCTCGCTGATCGCGATCAACGGGGTCCTGAGCCTCTGGCTCCGGCTGGACCTCGGCCGCAAGCTCGCCGTCGCGTCGGTGCGCACCGTCGTCCAGCTCTTGATCCTCGGCTACGTGCTCGTGCCGGTCTTCGACATCGCCCACCCTGCCCTGGTCATGGGGCTCGGCGGGCTGATGGTCATCCTCGCTGGACGGGCGGCGATCAAGCGCACAAGCCGCACCTACTCGGGGGCCTGGGGCATCGGGTTGGTCGCCATGACCGTCGGCGCGATCCCCACCACGATCCTGGCGACCGCGGTGCTCATCGGCGTCGAGCCCTTCTGGGCTCCGCGCTACTTCATCCCCCTGTTGGGGATGGTGCTCGGCAACGCGCTCACCGGCGTCTCCCTGGGCATCGACCGGGCGCTGGAGGGCTTCGTGCGCGGCCGGTCCCAGGTAGAGCTGCTCCTGTCGTTTGGAGCCTCGCGCTGGGAGGCAGCCCGAGAGGTCGCCGCCGACGCGGTGAGGACCGGGATGATCCCGATCCTCAACACGATGACGGTCGTCGGCCTGGTGACGATCCCCGGCATGATGACCGGCCAGATCCTCGGCGGCGCGCCCCCAGAGGTGGCCGCTCGCTACCAGATCCTCATCATGTTCCTCATCGCCGGCGCGGTCGGCATCGGCACGGTCGTGGCGGTGCTGCTCACGGTGCGCGCGGTCTTCGACGAGCTCGACCGCCTGCGCGTGGACCGGGTTCGGGCGAGCTGACCCCCCCTCGGGCAGAATGACCGGCATGACCCGAGACATCGAGGGACCATGAGTACGTCAGCCAAGGTCGTCCTGGGCATCCTGGCCGCCCTGCTGCTGGTGTCGATCCTGTCCTGCCTGGGCCTGAAGATGTGGTTCGAGGACAACAAGGACGAGCTCGCGAACATGGGCGAGGAGGCCGACGCAGCGGGCATCGAGTACGGCATCGGCAGCGACCAGGCCGGCTGCGTGGGGGCCGGGCTGTCCCAGCAGGACGGCTGCGGAGCCTTCGACCCGATGTGCGAGGCCGAAAACGGCATCTGGCTGCGGGCTTGCCTCTCCGCGGCCACGCCGACCCCGGGCTTCTGCGATGGCGTTCCAGAGAAGAGCGACATCATCGACTCCGCGACCTGGGCGGTCGGGACCTGCATGAACCTCGGCAGGCCGGACGACCAGGCCTGCGGTCGCTTGCTGCAGCAGGTCCAGGAGCACTGCCATGGGACTTGAGCTCCTCCTCGGAATCGGGCCGAGGGTGGAGCCCCTGGACGCGCAGGGGCTGGCCGCGGTCACCGACGCGGTGGAGGCGTCCGACGTGCAGCGCTGCTACGAAGCCCGGCTCCAAGGAGATCCCTGGGTCACCGGGCGGATCGAGGTGTTCTGGACCGTGCGGGAGGGCCACGCCACCCGGGTGAAGGTCGAGAGGAACACGACCGACGACGACGCGCTGGCCGACTGTCTCGTCGAGGCCGTCGAGGGCTGGGCGATGCCAGCGGGGATCGAGGGCTCGGTGACCTGGCCCTTCGTCCTCGTGACCCCCGAGCGCAACCCGATGCCGGTGCGGGCCAGCGTGACCAGCGCCTGCGAGACCCGCGGCGTGGTCGTGACGGTGGCGGAGGGCGCGGTGGCCCAGATCCGCGGCCTCGTCTCCGGTCTCGACGGCTGCTCGGAGGACCTGGGTGTGGAGCTCTCCGGGCCGGTCCCGGACGGTATCTACACGGTCGAGTTCGCAAGCGAGCCGGTCGCCCCGACCCTGGCCGCCGAGGTGGCCGCGCGCGCCTCCGACATCCAGTCCTGCTACGAGGCCGCGCTCCGCCAGGAGCCCGCGACGGCAGGGCGCATCGAGCTGGCGATCCGCGCCGGAGAGGGCAGGGTCCTGGAGGCGACGATCCAGTCCAACGAGACAGGAGACGAGGCCCTCGGCGAGTGCATCACCGGGATGACGGAGCACTGGGAGCTGCCGCCGGAGTTGGAGGACGCGGGCGTCTTCCCCTTCGTCCTGGGCCCCTAGAGCTCGGCCCGCAGCCCGAACAAGGGCAAGAAAGAGGGCCCGCTGACCAGCGCCGACTGGCTGTAGTCGTAGCTGTAGACGACGTACATCGCGTTGTTCGCTGCGGGCACGTACCAGCCCTCGACATAGGCGCTGACCCGAGCCCGGCGCAAGTCGAAGCGGCGCTCCAGGTGGAGGTCGACCTTCTGGTAGTCGGGGAGCCGCATGCTGTTGGGCTCGCCTGGGATCGGAGAGTAGGTGTCGCTGTCCCCGTCGTAGAGCCCGGCGACGGCGGGTGTGTAGGGGAGCCCCGTGGCGTAGCGATAGCGCAGGCCCACGTTCCACATGGGGCGGAAGTCCCAGGACGCGACGAGGTTGACGGTCACAGGCTGGTCGAAGTCGAAGGGGGCGTCGTCGCGGACAGCTCGCCCGACGCAGACAGAGGACCAGGCGAAGAAGAGCTCGCGCAGCCGGTAGCGCGTCGTGAGCTCCGCTCCCCAGGCGTGCCCGTCGGCTGCCTCGGGGAGCTCGCCCGCGTCCGTCACGACGACGTCCTCGAAGCGCCGGGCGTAGCCGTCGAGGCCGATCTCCAGGCGACCCGCGAGGGCCCAGTCCAGGCCGGCGGCGACCTGGTCCGAGCGAGCGAAGCCGAGCCCAGGGTTCCCCGCTGTGGAGGCCATCTCCCACAGCTCCGGGGCCTGGCTGTAGCGGCCCGCGGCGACGCGCAGCCGAAGGTCCTCGGTCAGGGCGAGCTGCATCGACACCCGGGGATCGAGAGCCAGCCCCGCCAAGCTGTCCCCCTCGAGGCGGATCCCGGGCCGTAGCGCCAAGCGACCGAGATCGGTGCGGAGCTCGGCGTACGCACCGCCGTGGACGCGCCGGAGCTCCTCGCCCAGCAGCACTCCTGTCGCCAGCAGCGGGGCCTCGTGCTCGAGCTCCTCTGCGGCTCGCTCCAGGGTGTTCGACTGGAGCACCTGCTCCGGCTTCAGCGCTCCACCCAGCGCCAGCCGGACGGGGCCGACCTCGACGAGGCTGTCGTGGCGCAGCCAGGCGTAGCGCTGCCGGCGCTGCTGAGCGCCGTCGACGAGCTCGCCTCCCCAGTCGTCCTGGACCAGCGCGACGGAGGTGCGCAGCACGGCGCCTCCGAGCTGGTCCTCCTCGCGCAAGGAGACCGCGTGGAAGGACCGGTCGTAGGAGAACTCCTGGGCCTGCTCGGCCTCGAGGGGGTCGAACTCGGCCGTGTCACCGACGAAGCGGGTGTAGCGATCTCCTGCCCCGAAGGCCGTGGCGGTGAGGTGGTGGCTCTGTCCCCAGTCCTGGTCGTGCCGCGCGAGGTAGTCGAAGAAGCGCGGCCACACCGTGTACTGCTCGTTGCCGCCCTTGGCGTCGTGGTAGCTGCGCCTGGCCGAGGCGCTGAAGCCGCCTCGTTCACCGACCGGCGCGGTCACCCAGGCGCCGCCCATGACCAGGTTCCAGGCCACGCCGCCGTGGAGCTTCGCGGTGTCCGGCCGCCGACTGGTGGCCTCGACCACGCCGCCGATGGCGTTCCCGTAGCCCGCTCCGAAGGTCGAAGGGTAGAGCGCGAGCTCGTCCAGCAGGCGGGTGTGGAAGACCGAGCTGTACTGGTGGAAGTGGTAGAGGTACGGGATCTCGACGCCGTCGAGGTAGAAGCGGCTCTCCTGCGGAGACGCGCCGCGGATCGCGAGAGCCCCCGCTGTCGGCGAGTACTCCGGCGTCGTCGCCACCCCAGGGAGGGCCTGGAGCAGGCGGACGGGGTCGTCGAAGTTGCCCGGGGCCTTCTCGACGCGCTCGCGGTCCAGGACCTGGGCGGTGACATGGGGGACCTCGCGCCTGGCCTCCACGACGATGACGGGAGGGGCCTCGGACTCGACCAGGAAGATCCGAAGATCGTTCGGGACTTCGACCTCCAGGACCTGGAGATCGTGCTCGTCCGACCAGGCCTGGACAGTGTGCACACCCTCCGGGAGGTCGAGTGAGACCCGACCGTCGGCGGCGGCCTCGACGCTGAGATCCTCGACGACGACGGTGCCCTGGACGGGATCACCGGTGCCGCGCTCCAGGAGCGTGACCTCCAGGCTGGCCGCCAGGGCCGCCTCGGCGAGCAGGATCACCACGTCTCCAGCACGATGCGCGCGCCGTCGACCTCGTCGAGGCCGCAGCGCCCCTCCGTGAGCCAGGCCAGCTCGAAGGGCAGGCCATCGGGAGCGCAGTCGAGGTCATCCTGCGAGGCGAGGTCCGAGACGCCCTCGAGCTCGACCAGGTCGTCGCCAGCGATGGTCGCGGCGACGAGCCCTGCGGGGAGATCTCCCGGCAGCAGGCGGCCACGGTGACGGATCCAGGGCCCGCCGCCGTAGGCAGCGTCGATCCACTCCCAGCGGTTGCCGCCCTCGCCGTCGACCACCAGCACCAGCACGTGGGAGAGCGCTTCTTCGGAGAGCACGTCCGCGACCCCCTCCTCCAGCGGCAGGACCCGTGCGCTGTCGCTCATCCACCGGGCCGAGCCCCACGCCGCGTCGACCACGACGCGCATGGCCTCGCCCTCTCCCACGGCGGTCTCCACGGGGGTCCCTTGCAGGGCACGCCTGGCGTCGATGTCCTCGTCGATGATCGTGACCGCCTCGCGTGAGAAGTCGAGGGTCCCCGGCGGCTCGGCGACGGTCACCCGAGCCTGGTGCAGGCTGCCATCCGCCGCGGTGACGACGAGCCCGAGCTCCCCTCCCCCATCCACGGCGACCTCGTAGCCCTCTCCGAGCTCCTCGCCGTCCAGGGTCCAGGCCAGGCGCGGGCTGGAGGCGTGGACCATGCCCTCGCCGCTCCAGATCGCGGCGCGGGCGACGCCGTCCTCGACGCCGATGGCGGTGATGCGGAAGGGGCCCAGTACGTCGCGCTGGACGTCGAAGGGCTCGGCACATGCGAGGAGCAAGGGGAACACCCCCCTGTTCTAGCCCGCGATCCTCTTCATGGCGGTCATCGTGTCCGACATGGGCGAGGCCTCCCCCACCGCCTGCCGGGTCAGGATGTCGATGATGGGCTTCTTGATCAGGGCCTCGTCGACCTCCTGCGAGGTCCCCTTTCGATAGGCCCCCAAGCGCACCAGCTCCTCGTTCTCGCTCCAGGTCGCCAGGAGCGCGCGGAGCTTGCCAGCCACCGCCATGTGCTCCTCGTCCACCACCCCCGGCATCACCCGAGAGATGGACGCGAGGACGTCTACCGCCGGGTAGTGGCCGTGGGACGCCAGCTTCCGCGAGAGCACGATGTGTCCGTCGAGGATGCCGCGGACAGCGTCGCCGATCGGATCGTGGATGTCGTCGCCGTCGACCAGCACCGTGAAGACCCCGGTGATGCTGCCTCGGCCAGCGCCCGGACCGGCCCGCTCGAGCAGGCGGGGAAGGAGCGCGAAGACCGAGGGTGTGAAGCCTCCCCGCGTCGGAGGCTCCCCTGCAGACAAGCCGATCTGACGCTGGGCCATCGCGAAGCGGGTCACCGAGTCCATCAGCAGCAGCACGTCCTGCCCCTGGTCGCGGAAGTACTCCGCGATCGTCATGGCCGTGAAGGCGCCCTTGACCTGCAGCACGGGGGAGCGGTCGCTGGTCACGCAGACGACGACCGAGCGGGCGAGCCCCTCTGGCCCCAGGTCCCGCTCGATGAACTCGCGGACCTCTCTCCCGCGCTCGCCGACGAGGCAGATGACGTTGACCTGGGAGCGCGTGTTGCGCGCGAGCATGCCCATGAGGGTGGACTTGCCGACCCCCGATCCGGCCATCACGGCGACGCGCTGCCCGTGACCCACGGTGAGGAAGGCGTCGACGACCCGAACCCCGGTCTGCAGCGGGCGCGCGATGACGCTGCGCTGGAGGGGGTCGGGCGGGTCGGAGTCGATCGGCCGCCGGCACACGGGCCGCAGCGGGGGTCCGAGGTCGATCGGTCTCCCCATCGCGTCCAGGACCCGCCCGACGAGGTCGGGACCCAGGCCGACGCTCAGCGCACCGTCCATGGACTCGACGGACACGCCGTAGGCGATGCCCCTGACCGACTCGAGAGGCATCAAGAGCGCCCGCCCCTCGCGGAAACCGACGACCTGCGCGGTGACACGCTCGTCGATTCGACACAGGGCTCCGAGCGCGATGCCAGGCAGCCGAGCCTCGACGAGGTTCCCGACCACCTGCACCACCCGGCCATGCACGCGCTGCAGCGGCGCGGCCTCCAGCGAAGCGGCGAGCCGCGCGAGGTTCACTGCCGCTCCTGGCGCCAGGCCTCGACCGCCGCGTCCAGGCCCTCGTAGACCGCCTCGAGGGAAGCGTTGACGCAGCCCTCGTCGCCCTCGACGATGCAGCCGCCGGAGACGCTCGGGTCCCCGATGATCTCAGCGTCGCCGAGCCACTCGCGGACGCGCTCGACGTCCTCTGGAGCGACCCGGACCGTCAGACCGGCGCTGTCGGGGAAGCGCCCGACGGCGGCCTCGACGACCCGCTGGAGGGCATCGGGATGGAGGGCGAGCGCGTCCCCGACGACCCGCCGGGCTACGCCGAGCACGATCGCGGCGACCTCCTGCGAGAGGCCGTCCATGATGCGCCCCCGCAGCGCCGCCACCTCGTGCCCCAGGGCCGCGGCGCGTGCTTGCTCGGCGCGCAGGGCCTCGCGCTCGGGGGCGAGCTCGGCGCGGGCTTCGAGCAGCGCGCGCGCCCCTGCCTGCGCGATGAGGGCGTCGAGGTCGGGCTCGGGCTCGGGCTCGGGCTCCGGGACGAGCTCTGGAGCCGCCTCCTCGGCAGCCTCGAGGTCCGGCTCCGCGGCGACCTCAGGCGCGGGGGGACGGCGGAGGCTGGGCTCGAAGGGAGGCTCCGGGGCCGCCTCCATCCAGATAGAAACGAAGTCTGCCACCCGCTACTCCTCGCCGTCGTCTTCGCCCATGGGAAGGTAGATGAGGCCTTCCTCGTTGAGCCGCAGGGCGATCTCGACCACGTTCTCCTGGGCCTTCGTGATGACGCTCTTCGGCGTGGGGCCCATGATCTCGAGCTCCTCGCGGATGTCGGCGGCGGCGCGGCTGCTGAGGTTCTGGAGGAAGAGCTCCTGCATGCCGAGCTCGGCGCCCTTGAGCGCCATGAGCAGGTCCTGCTTGTCGATCTCCTTGAGCATCGCCTGGACCGCGCGACGGTCGAGGCCAGCGAGGTCGGCGAAGACCACCATGCGCCGTCTCAGCGTCTCCGAGAGGTCACGGTCCGCCGTGGCGAGCTTGACCAGCAGCGGCTCGTTGGCCTTCTTGCCCATCCGGCCCAGAGTCTGGGCCGCGCGGTCGACTCCCTGCACGCTCCACCGGTCGGCCCCGTCGTCCTCGAGGGACACTCGCAGCGCGTTCTCGACGTCATCGGCGAGCTCGCCCGGCACGCTCTTGATGCGGGCCATGCGCAGCGCCGAGTCAGCCTGCTCCTCCTCGTCGAGGAAGGCCATCACCCTGGCGGCGTTGGTCGGCCCCATCAAGAGCAGGGCGACGGCGCGGGTCTGGGCGTGCTCGTCGCTCAGCAGCGTGGCGACCGCGCGGGGGGACTTGGCGCGGATGTACTCCTCGAATTCGGTGGACAGCCGACGCCGCAGAGCGCCGGCGACCCGCTCGCGGCGGCTGTCGTCCACCAGGCTGGGGAGCACGCGCAGGGCGAACTGGCGCCCCGTCTTCGGCAGCATGGAGATGCGGTAGAGGTCCTTGACGAAGTCGGCGACGATGGCCTCGATCGTCTCCGGCGTGACGTTCTCGACATCTGCCATGGCGAGTCCGACCTGGCGGACCTCGTTGGTGCTCAGCTGCTGGAGCAGGTTCCGCGCGATGTCGCGCTCGAGGTACATGAGCAACAGCGCTGCGCGCTGGGTGCCCTTGAGCTCGGCGGGTGTCTCCATGGCAACTGCAGTCATGATTCTTCCTATGCGATCTCAGGCCTTTGCAGACCACTGTCGGAGCACCTGTGCGGCAGCTTCCGACTCGCTGTCCACCAGGCGGTTGAGGTCGGCGGCGTCCACCGACTCGTAGTTCTCGACGAGCAGCCGGAGGCGAGCGGCGAGGTCGTCGTCCTCTTCCTCCTCCTCCGAGTCGTCGACAGTCAGCACCTCACCGTTGGGTCCGATGACGGTGCCGGGGGCCAGCTCGGGGGGCTTGACGATGGCCTTGACCAGCGGGCGCAGGACGAAGGCGAAGGTGAGCACCAGCGCGAGGGTGGCGACGGCGTAGGGGAGCCAGGGCAGCGTGACCGTGCCGATGGTGGGGGGCGCCTCGCCGACGACGGGCAGGTCCTTGAAGGGCAGGAAGCCGACGTCGACGACGTCGCCGCGGGTGGCGTCGAAGCCGGCGGCTGCGGCGCTGGCGGTGGCGATCTGCTCCTCCACGAGCAGGCGGGCCGCTGCCAAGGCGACCTCGTCCGCCTCCGCTCCGGCGCGGGCGGCGGCGATCTCGTCGGCGATCCGCTCGTCGACCAGGACGGAGACCGAGATGCGCTCGATGTCTCCTGGGCGGACCTTGACGACGGCGACGGACCTGGGGGCCGTCGTCTCGATGCTCGACTGGGTCTCCTCGGTGACGCTCTGCTCGCCGGAACCGACCATGCTGTCAGCGCCGTTGGAGGCCGTCCCGGCCGCGCCGCGGGCGTCACCGTCTGTGGAGAGGCGGTCCCGGATCTGCTCCGTGGATGCGTAGGCCTGGTCGAGGTTGATCGACTCGTCCATGCGCTGCTCTTCGCGGTGGTCGAGGCTGACGAAGGCCTGGACGGTGACCGCGTTCCGTCCACCCAGGAGCGGCCTCAGCGCCTCGGTGACGTTGGTCACGATGTTCATCTGCTGCTGGATCTGCAGCTGCTGGAGGGCCTCGCCGCCACCGGCGACCCCATCGGTGTCCGGGGTGTGGAGGAGGTTGCCTTGCTGGTCACTGACCGACACCCGACCCGGGTCCAGCTCGTCGACCGCCATCGCGACGAGGTTCACGATGGAGCGGACCTGCCGGTCGGTCAGGCGGCTTCCGTCCCGGACCCGCAGCATCACGGAGGCCGAGGCCTCCTTGTCGCGCCCGATGTAGCTGAGCTCGCTGCCCTCGTTGAGGTTGACCCAAGCGACCTCGACAGGATCCAGCTGGTAGATCATGTGGGCGAGGGTGGTCTCCTCCATCCGCTGCAGGAAGTACTGCTGCTGGCGGGGGGTGAGGTGCGCCGGGACGTCGACGGGCTGCTCGTAGTTGGGCACGACGTCGGATGCGGCGACGGAGAGCTTGGCGAGTCCGAGCTGCTGCTCGGGCACCTCGAGGACCGTACCGTTGTCGTCGATGCGGTAGCCGATGCCAGAGGACGCCAGCGCGGCGGCGCCACGGCTGACCTCGTCCACGCTGCCGTGGACCACTGGCCGCCAGGTCTCACCGTTGGCCCAGATGCCGACCACGACGACCAACAGGACGGAGGCAGCGACCGATCCCATGAGCATCTTCTGACGCCGGGGCTCGAGGCTCTCGTAGAACTCGCGAACCTGCTGAAAGAGCTTCTCCACCTGCCGACAATCGGACGGATCGTGCTCCGCTTGAGTCCCGATCGGCGTAAGACGGCAGAGGGGTCAAAAGAGGCCCGCGCTGACCTGCTCGCCTGCAATCCGGCGCCAGGTGTCCAAAGTCAGCAGCCCCAACCGTCGAGGAAGCGCTCGAAGTCGCGCACGGCGACCGGGTAGAGCGTCCGCCACTCCTCGGAGACCGCGTCGGCCGCGGATGGGGGCAGGTGCTGCCGCAGGGCCTCGAAGTAGAGGTCCTTGTACGACTCCTTCCTCAGGGTGGGCCAGCCGAAGCCGTCGATCACGTAGGCCACGTCCCGGATCCCGGGGCCAGGGCCGACGTATTGGAAGTCGACGGCCGCGACGCCGCGGCCCGAAGCGCAGAAGTTCGCGTCCTTGGCGTCGCCGTGGACCAGGGTCTGCCAACGTGCCTCGCGGAGCTGCCGATCCAGCGCGGGGGCCTCGGCCCTCAACGCGGCGTCGCGCATGCGGGCGAGCTCCTCGGGGCGGGTCTCGAGGTGCCAGTAGGTGCCGATCTCCCAGAGCCCCTCGGGGGCCTGGCCCAGGAAGGTGGCGTGGAAGGCCGCGAGCCAGCGCAGCCGCTCCTTCACGCTGGCGCCGCCTGAGCGGCCGAGGTCCTCGAGCACGAAGACGCGCTCGACCCCATCGGACCAGTGGCCGTGGCATCGCGCGACGCGGCAGGCAGGCCCACAGCGCTGGGCGGCGCCGGCGTAGAAGGCCGCCTCGACCTGGTACGAGCGCAGCTTGCGGGGGTGGGCATCGGGTGGCGGCCGGACGTGCTTGACGACGACGGTCGGAGCGGGGCCGCCCTCGACATGCACCCGGCGCACCTCGCCGTAGCCGCGCCAGAGGCTCTGGATGCGGCCGCCCAGGCGCACGGACCGCGCGGACAGGCAGTCGCGGACGCGCTCGAGGTGAGCGGAGAGAGCGCTCAAGCGCCAGCGGCCTGGGCATGTTCCCGGGTCACACCCTCGGGGAGCGGGGCCCCACCCCGATCAGCAGCAAACCCAGTCGACGCATCGCACCCTCGCGCGGAGCGCCAAGGCTACCGGATCAGATCGCCATGTTCATGATCTGCTCATACGCCGCGACCACCTTGTCGCGCACAGAGCTCATCGTGCGCAGCGTGATGTCGGCTTCGGAGAGCGCGACCATCGTCTGGGCCGCGTTGCCCTCTCCGCGCATGAGCAGCTCGAGGCTGGCGTCGGCCTTGTGCTGGTGGGCGTCCACCGACTCGATCGCGTCGGCGAGTCCGTCGGCGAAGCTGTCGCCGAGGCCTTCGCCCCCGACCACTGACCCGCCCACGGCCTTCTGGCCGTCAAGCTGGGCCTGCACTGCGTCCATGGCCTGCATGGCGCTCTGGATGGCGTCGGTCTTCATGGCCTACTTCCCGATGTCGATGGCCCGCTGGGCCAGGTCCTTGGTCACGTCGATGGCGTTGGCGTTGGCCTCGTAGGTCCGAGAGACGTTCATGAGGTCGACCATCTCGGCCATCAGGTCGATCTTCGGCATCTCGACGTAGCCGTCCTCGTCCGCGTGGGGATGAGAGGGGTCGAAGATGCGCTCGGTTGCATCACTGAGCTCGATCTCGTCGACCTTGACGCCGGCGAGCTGGCGGTCCAGTTCGTCCCCGAAGGGATCGATGGCCTGGGCCTCGAAGACCGTGACACGCCGCTTGTAGGGACCACCCTCTTCGGTCTTGGTGGTGCGCGCGTTGGCGATGTTGCTCGAGGTCGCTTGCAGGCGCACGCGCTGGGCGCGCATGCCGCTGGCGGCGATCGAGAGGGCGTCGGTGAGATCGGACATGGTTGACCTCCCGGTCAGCGACCGTCGTTGGCCGCGAAGCGGAGGAGAGCCAAGCGGCGGGACAGCCCGCCAGCGATGGCGTTGTACTCGATGGAGTTCGCGATCAGGCGCTCCATCTCTTTTTCGGCGACGACGGAGTTCCCGTCGAGCACCCAGGGCTCTGGCTCCATCTCCTCGATGGGCAGGGCATCCGGGTCTAGCTTCAGCTCCTCCCCTCGCGAGATGTCGTCGAGCGCCGCGCCGATGGCCTTTTCGAAGTCCATGACCCGGGCGCGGTAGCCGGGAGTGTCGGCGTTGGCGATGTTGGAGACGGTCAGCCGATGCTGGACATCCCGCAGGTCCAGGGCTGTTCCCAGGCCGCGATGCAGGCCGTCGAAGAGCAGGTCGGACATGGAACGATCTCCAAGGAGTTCGATCCCCAATCGGACGCATCACCAGATCTTTTAGGGATTTGTCTCTTTCCCACGCTCGGAGCGGATCTCAGCGTCGAAGGCCGAGTCTGCGCTCCTCTCGCGCCCCAGCGCGGCCCAGAGGTCGTCATCGCTGGCGAGCGCACGGGCGAGCAGCTCGTCGTCTCCCCGGTCCGCCTCGGAGGCCAGCCAGGTCGCATAGCGGCGGGTCAGCTCGTCCTCGCTGCGACCAGCGGCCTCACGGGCAGCGGCAGCGGCCTCCTCGTTGCGCCCCTCCTCGAGGTAGCACCGGGCGAGCGTGAGGTGGACGTGACCTTCACGGACCTCCAGGCTCTCTTCCTTCTGGCGGACGAGATCCTCTAGAGCCGGACGGGCCCGAGCACAGCGGCCCTCTCGGGCGTCGAGCAGGGCCATGCGCGTGGTGGCCTCGACCTTGGTGTCCCGCTGCAGAGCTGCCTTGCGCCATGCCTGCATCGCCTCGTCCTCCTCCCCGAGGGACAACAGCACGTCACCCTCGAGCAGCCAGGTGGCGCCTGTGAGATCCGCGGGGACGGCTCCGCGGCGCAGGAACTCCAGGGTCTCCAGGGCCTCGTCGGGGCGCCCGACCTCGAAGTAGAGCCGGGCGAGCGTGAACAGGTCATCCGGAGAAGACTCTCCGAGCCGGCTGCGAATGCTGAAGACGATTCGATGGACCGACAGCGCGTCGTCGTGGAGCTCGAGGTCCTCGTAGGCAGTGGCGACCGAGAGGAGTCGTGCGACATCAGTCACTTCGGGCTCCAGCTCGGAGCGCCACGAGTCACGGAAGAAGGCCAGCTGGTCGAGCTGGCGGCCAGCGCGCTCCAGCTCACCGAGGCGGGTCTCGATGACATCCCACAAGACCGCTGGGAGGTCGGAGTCGGACAGATCGACGTCCGGACGATCGAGGATGGCGGCCAGGTGGCCTGCGGCTCCCTCGAAGTCGCCGAGCTCGAGCGCGACCTGGGCGAGCAGCCACTGGGCCTCCGCCCCGGCGAGTCCGGGCAACTCCGCGAGGGTGTAGAGGTTCGGGATGTTGCTCGGCCAGCTGCGGGCACCCTCCTCCACCATCACGAGCATGGTCTTCCTGACTCGTACGATGTCGCCTAGTTGCGGGTCACTGACCACCTCTGCCCAGGCCCGCCTGGCGCCCTCATTGTCCCCGATGTGGAAGCGGGCGTCCCCGAGCGAGGCCCAGGCGACGGCGGCGAGCCGCGGGTCATCGAGATCCGAGAGCGCCTCCACGAGCAGAGGCTCCGCTTCGAGGTGCCGCCCGTCGAGCTGGAGGAGCTGGGCTGCCAGCACGAGGCTCTCCGGCCTCGCTGACGCCCTAGCCAGCGCTCGGCCCGTCGGCGCCGGGGCAGGGTCGCCGGTCTCCAAGGCGACCAGGCCCAGGCACTCGAGCACCTGCGCCTCCCTGTACCGGACGGTCGCCACCTCCGAGCACAGGGCACGGGCTTGGTCCGCCCGGCCGACCGCGAGCGCCGCCTGGGCGCGGTGGAGGTGCACCGAGGCCTCCGGCCAGGCCGCGTCGAGCTCGCTGACCCGCTCGAAGTAGTGGGCGGCCTCCCTGGCCATTCCGAGGTCCCGGTGGGCCTCTGCCAGCCGGAAGTTCGCGGCGGCGCGCACGTAGTCGTCCTCGCTCTCCGTGAGGACGTGGCGGTAGCGATCGACGGCGAGCAGATCGTCGCCCGGCTGGAGCATGGCCCGCTGTCCCGCCGCGACGTTCGGCTCCCAGCTCGGGAAGGCCGCCGGGAAGGTGGCGACATCCAGGCGGAGGCTGAGCGCATCTCCGCGGAGGGGGGACAGCGGAGTCGAGGCGACCGGATCCGCCTGGCGGGGGACCTCGCCGGCGACCAGCGCCTCCAGCGTCGGGGCCTCCTGCACCAGGACCAGCTCCGGAGCGCCATCATCGATGATCAGGAGCGCGGGCCCCTCGGGCGTCCAGCGCCAGGTCGCGGTCAGCTCCCGCTCGGGATCGAGGTAGGCGGTGACGATCCATGTCCCCCCGCCGATCCCGACGGCGTCCCAGTTCTTGACTCCATCCGTGTAGATCCCCTCGAGCTGGGCCAGCAGCGGTGTGTCCACGTTCCTGAAGGTCCACTGGACGCGGCCCGCGTCGGTCCTCGGCAGCTGCCGCACGCGGCACTCGGCGCCCCCGTCGAGCTCGACGTGGCGAGGCTCAGCCGTGACCGTCGCGAGCAGCGCGAGGAACATCAGAAGTTCAGCCCCAGCCCGACGGTCGCGCGCCACGCCGCCAGGTCGAAGCCGCCGTCGACGTCGGGCTCCTTCTGGAAGCGGCGCCCGAAGCCGAGCTCGACAGAGACCCCCTGGAGACTCCGCCCCGACTCCGGCACGGCGCTGTAGGAAGGACTGACCAGCCCGGTCATCAGCCGGACTCCGACACGAGCCTCGCCGCCGATCTTGGTGCCACTGGTGATCCCGGAGGCCAGCGTGTCCTCCTCGGAGCTGGTGAAGGGCTCGTGCTCCTCCTTGAACAGCGTCGCGGTCGGCCCGACTCCCACGTAGACATGGGAACCGGCTCCAAAGGGCATCCGCCCCTCGACCAGGAGGGAGATCGGCGCCAGCTCGATGGTGGCTGTCTTGTCGAGGGGCTCGAGCGTGTCCCGATCGATGTGCTGACCCGACATGCGCTCGTAGGCGACCTCGAGGTCGATCTGAGCGTAGCGGTGGAAGGGCACGACGAGGCCGACTCCCCCCATCAAGGCGTTCGGGCGGTAGACCCGGCCGAGCTCCGGCTCGTCCCAGGCCTCGCCGACACCCCGGAAATACAGCCCCACACCGGTGAACGACACGGCGCCCTCGGCCTCTGGTGCTGCCTCGGTCGGAGGGACCGGGCGGGGCGGCGAGGCGAGACTAAGTCCGAGCAGAAGCGTCAAGCTCACGGCGTCTCTCCTTTCGCTGCTGGTCGAAGACGAAGGCCACGACCAGGTCCCGGACGCTGGGGTCCGGATCGGTGAACGCGAGCTCGCTGCCGCCTGGTGCGGTGCGGCCCACTGCGTGCGCGCAGACAAGGTGATGAGCGCCCGCGACTCGCAGGCCGAGGTGGACGAGGACGGCGCCCTCGACCTTCTCGCCAACCCACAAGCCGTCTCCGCCGATGCGGACCGGCTGCTCGCGGAGAGTGACCCCACGCTGGCCGAGCAGCAGTCGTCGCTGCATCTCCTCGAGCTCCCGCTCCATGGCGGCGACCGCGTCGAGCACGAGCCCGAGGGCCTCCTTGACCTCCAGGTCACGGCGGTTGCTGAGCCGGTCGAGGTGCTCGCGAGCTTCAACTGCCAGCCGGCGCGCCTGGACTGGACGCAGCATGCCACCCCCGGCAAGGGGCGCCTCGAATCCGACCTCCACGGTCGTCTCCACTCGAAACCAGCGCTGAGTCATCCCTCGCTCCATCGGACGACAGCGCGGTGCATCAAGCCTTTTTGCGCATCCTCTGGCCGCGCTTGTGGCTGCGTACGTAGCCGTAGCCCTTCAGCGCCCGACGGCCGCGACCGCTGTGCTGGAGACGCTCCTGCACCTTGGCCTGGCCTTCGTAGATGGCCACCTCGAGATCTCCGAGCAGCTCCTCGATCTCCTTGACGTCGGCTGGGCCCAGCGACGAGCCCGCGGCCTGGATCCTCGCGAACAGCTCCGCCGTCTCGAGCGGATCGACCTCGCGACCGTCCCGGACCCGCTCCGTCAGCTCCCGGATCTGGCCGGGGAGAGACACCTCAACGGGCCTCGGCGATCGCGCCCGTCCAAGCCTCCAGGAGGGTCTCGGTGACCTGCCCGACCCCCAGGATCTTCGAGCGATCCAGGTCTCTTTCGGCGTGAGCGAGCTCTCGGATGCACCAGGTGTAGAGGCGGCGCAGGTTGCCGCAGACCTCTGGGGCGTGGCTGTCATCGAGGGCGGCGAGCAACTCGCCGTAGATCTTGCGCACCGTGCGGAGCCTCTCGACAGCGGACTTCGGGTCCACCTCGACGCTGTCTGCGGCCTCGTCCAGCTTCAGCATGGCGCCCCGCATGAGCATGACCAGCACCTGTCCGTTCGACGCGGACTGGACACCCACCTTCTTGTACCTGGCGATTCCCTTCACGGGGCCCTCCTACCTATTAGCTGCTGCTGGAGCTGCTGGTGCTGCTGCTCAACAGCGCCGACAGGAAGCCCTGCGTCGTCTGGAGCTGCCCCAACACGGTCTCCATGTACGTGAACTGCTTCCTCAGCCTGGCCTCCATGGACTCGAGCCGATCCTCGATCGTCTCGATCGAGTCCTCGAGGTCCTCGACGGTCTCTTCGAGCGTCTCGGTGCGCGTCTCGATGAACCCATCGTCGCTGAGGTAGGTCTCGTCGATGAGCTCGATCGTGGTCAGTCCAAAGCTGGTGTCCCCGGTGAACAGATCCAGGACCTCCTCTCCGTTGGCGAGCAGCTGCTCTTCGAAGAGATCCGAGTCGAACTCGAGCTTGCCTGTCTGCTTCGTGTTGATCCCGATGTTGCCGAGGCCGTAGTAGTCGTCGTCACTCCAGTTATCCGAGATCTTGTTGCTCAGACCGTCCATGATGCCGCGGATGGTGCTGTCCCCGAAGAGCGCGCCGCGAATGCCCTCGTCCGCGTCGAAGTCCGTGTTCAGCGAGTAGAAGCTCGCGAGGCTGTTGTAGGCATCGACGAAGGCCTCCACCCCCGCCACGATCGAGTCCGTGTCCGAGGAGACGGTCGCCGTGATCGTGTCGGTCGTCACGGAGTTCAGCGTCAGCTCCATCCCGGGGATGGCGCCATCGATGACGTTGCCCTCTGAGTAGATCGTGACCCCGTTCACCGTCAGCTCGGCGTCCTGGGCCGAGACCTGCTCCGTGAAGGTCGGCATGATCCCAGCGCTGAGCCCGCTCGTGTCCCACTCGAGGGTGTTGTCGACCCCCGTGTCCGCGCCGAAGATGACCAGCCGATACGGGTCGGTGCTGGAGCCGTCGTACATCACGTAGGACGTGAGCCCGTCGATGGCCTGGAGCTCGTCGGCGATGTCCCGCAGCGTCATCGACGAGTCGATCGTGATCGTGCTGGCGTCGCCTGCGTAGGTCACGACGAGGTCCCCGACCGCCACCAGGCCCGCGGTCTCGTCGTCGCTGAAGCCCTGGCTGACCTCCATCTCGGAGCGGGCCAGCGCGGAGACCTCGATCTCGTAGCTTCCGGGCGGGGTCTCCGCCTCCACCTCGACCTCGACCCATCCCTCCTCTGAGAGCGAGACCGTGCTCTTTCCGAACTCCGCGGCGGTGTCGATGTCCTCGAGGGCGGTCTGGACCGCCGTGAGGAGGGTCTTGAAGTCCGCGACCTTGTCGATCTGATCCTCGACCTCGCTCTTCTCACTCTCGAGCGTGGCCTTCGGGACCGCCGCGACCGACACGATCGCCTCGATGAGGGAGGTGGTGTCGAGCCCGGAGGCGATTCCATCGACGGATGGCATTCAGATCCCAAAAGCAGTGCCGGGGTCCATCCCGACCTGATCTTCCGATCGGACCGAGAGGACCCCGACTTTAGGCCAGCGTCAGCTGGCGTCGCTGCTACCCGAGGAGGGAAGCGGCGCTGGCGGTCATGTTCTTGGCCTGGGCGAGGACGCTCACACCAGCCGACTGCATGATCTGCAGCTTGGCGAGCTCGGCGGTCTCACTGGCGAAGTCCAGGTCGCGAATACGCGACTCGGCCGCCTCCAGGTTCGAGGCATAGGTCTCCAGGTTGTTCAGCGCGCTGTCGACCCGGTTCTCGACCGCACCGTAGTCACTGCGGTAGCCGTTGACGGTGTCGATCGCGGTGTCGATGCCGGAGATGGCGGACTGGGCACCCGAGCTCGTAGAGAGATCGAGGCTGGCAGTGTCGACTCCGAGGACCGTGCCGCGCAGGTCGCCGAGGGTGATGGTGATGCGATCGTTGGCGGTGCCGTTCACACCCACCTGGATGTCCAGGGTAGTGTTCGTGCCCTCCGCGAGCGCGACGCCGTTGAACTCGGTCGTGTTCGCGATGCGATCGACCTCGGACGCGAGCTCCTGGTACTCCTCCTGGATGTAGGCGCGCTCATCGTCGTCCAGCGTCTCGGACGAGGACTGGACAGCGAGCTCGCGCATGCGCTTCAGGATGTTGGTGACCTCGGCCGTGGATCCTTCCGCGGTCGAGATGACGGAGATCCCGTCGTTGGCGTTCCGCATCGCGACGCGAGCGGACCGACTGACGGAGTCGAGGTTGTCGGCGACGCCCATTCCCGCTGCGTCATCGGCTGCCTTCGTGATACGAAGTCCGCTCGAGAGACGCGCGAAGCTGTCGGACAGCTTCCGGGTCGTGGCGCCAAGCTGAGTCGTGGCGCGGATCGCGCTCACGTTCGTGTTGACAGTAAGAGCCATTTGGTTCTCCTCCTTGGAGTGGGCACCAGAACTTCTTGTCCAGGCGTTCCAGCCAGTTGATCGGAAGGCTCGTCCATCTCGATTACCCCTGTCTTGCCGAACAGTAAGAAACGCGTAATGCCCGCAATCACGGGCAAGGACGCAAAAGAGGGGGCCCGGGTGGGCCCCCTCAGCGGGGTCGGTATTCGCTTTCGCCTAGCTCTGGAGCAAGGTGAGTGCGCCCGCGGTCAGGGACTTGGCCTGCGCCAGGACGGACACGCCGGCCTGCTGCATGATCTGGTTCTTGCTCATCTCAGCGGTCTCGTACGCGAAGTCAGCGTCACGGATCCGGCTCTCGGCGGCCTCGAGGTTCTCAGTGTAGACCTCCAGGTTGTCGAGGGCGGAGTCCAGGCGGTTCTCGACCGCACCGAGGTCCGAGCGGTAGCCGCTGACGGTGTCCAGGGCGGTGTCGAGGGTGTCCAGCGCAGACTGCGCACCGGCGCTCGAGGAGAGACTCAGCGACGCGGTGTCGATACCGAGCACCGTGCTGCGGAGGTCGCCGAGCGTGATCGTGATGCGGTCGTTGGCGGTGTTGTTGATGCCAACCTGCACATCGATCGTGGTGTTGGTGCCTTCCGAGAGCGCCACACCGTTGAAGTTCGTCACCTGGGCGATCCGATCGACCTCGGCGGCGAGCTCGGTGTACTCCTCCTGGATGTAGGCGCGCTCGTTGTCGTCCAAGGTGTCCGAAGCACTCTGGACCGCGAGCTCACGCATGCGCTTGATGATGTTCACGACCTCTGAGGTCGCGCCTTCCGCGGTCGAGATCACGGAGATCCCGTCGTTGGTGTTGCGCGCGGCCTGGCGGAGGCTGCGGACAGAGGCGTCGAGGTTCTCGGCGACTCCCATCCCCGCTGCGTCATCCGCGGCCTTCGTGATGCGAAGACCGGAGCTGATGCGACGGAAGCTGTCCATCAAGTTGCGGTTGTTCTTGTTGAGTTGGTTGATTGCGTTGGAAGACGCAGTGTTGGTGTTCACGACAATGGCCACAGGTTCCTCCTGGCGTTTTGTCTTTCGTCGTCGTCTCTGGAGGACGATTTGCGTCTGTCCTCACAAGACCTCTCGGATCTAAAGAGGGGGCCATTAGCCCCCGATCGTCGAGCGGATGTCGAAACCCTTACAGATAGGAGAACAGGGTCCCGGACACGGAGGTTCCGCCCACGCGCATCGCCGCTTCGTAGGCGGTGCGCAGCTCGGCCAGGCGCAGGTACACCTCCGTCTCGTCGATGCCGACGAGCCCATCGAGCTCGGTCTGGAGCATCGCCTCGACGTTCCCCGCCGTGTCGATGGCGTCCTCTGTCACCGCGTAGCTGTGGCCGACCACCGCGCGCCACTCGACGATCTGTTCGTGGCCGTCCGTGAGATCGTCGATGACAGCGCTGACGCCGTCGGCGTCGTTGTCTTCGAGCGCGGTCTGCAGGTCCTCGAGCACCGCGAACAGGTCGACGTCGCCCTGGAAGACCTCTGAGCCGTCGAAGCCGACGCTCTCGGTCTGGTTGGCGCTCACCTGGATCACTGGCTCCTCGGAGCCTCCGGTGTAGGTAGCGCTCTCGTCGAAGGCCTCTGTGTCGTAGGCATCGCCGGAGAAGATGTACCGGGTCCCCACGCGCGTGTTCGCGAGATCCAGGAGCTGGCTCCGCAGCATCTCGACCTCTGTCGCCATCACCTGGCGGTCTGCGCTGCTCCAGCTCTCGCTGGCGCCTGCGATCGCGAGCTCCTTCGCCCTCTTCAGCAGATCGCCGGCGTCAGCCATCGCGGTCTCGGCCTGCCCCAGGAGGCTCTGGGCCGCCACGGAGTTCCGTTCGTAGACAGACTGGTCGTTGATCAGGCCCTGGAGGCGCAGGGCCTGGGCCGCCGCGGTGGGATCGTCCGACGGACGCTGAACGGACATGCCCGTGATGATCTCGCTCTCAGCCTGGCGGATCTGTCCTGTGAGCTGTGACGCGTTGCGCTGCAGCAGGCGGGCCATGCCATGGGTCGAAGAGCGGAGGATCTGCATCACGTCCCTCATCGGACGCGATCAGCACAACTTCACAAGATCCTGCCCGAGTTCAGCCCTTCCAGTCCCCGACCAGCTCGTACAGGGTCTCAGGATCGGGCGGCTTGTCGATCACGCGAACACCCTGGAGCGCGGAGACCGGCCGTCCGGAGCTCCCCGTCAAGAAGACCACCCGGGCGGCCTGGGTGGGGTCGCGCAGCCGGAGCGCCTCGTAGAACTCGAGCCCGTCCATCGCCGGCATCAACAGGTCGCAGAGGATCCCGTCGAAGTAGCTCCCCGCCAGCAGGTCCAGGACCTCCTCGCCGCTGGCGACCTCGACGGCGTCTTGCCTTCGAAGCAGGCGACCGAGGCTCCGACGGAGAGATCCTCGTCATCGAGGATCAGGATCCGGACTTTCTGTTCTTTCATCCGCCGGTTCTAACGACGGGATCCGCCTCAATCCAGTCTCAGACGATGTCCATCAGGTTCTGGAGCATCGTGTCCGTCGCGCGGATGACCTTGGCGGCGGCCTGGTAGGCGGCCTGGAACTTGATCAGGTTGATTGCCTCTTCGTCGAGGTCGACCCCGGCGATGGCGTCCCGCAGACCCTGCAGGTCAGCGAGGATCGCCGAGGCGTGGTCCGCGTCAGTGGTCGCGGCGACCACGTCCGCTCCGACATCCGACAGCAGCGACAACAGCGCCTTCTCAGCGGTCGTCGAGTCGTCGACGAAGACGTCCGAGGTCTCGATGGCCAGCAGATCCTCGAGGTTGCCGCCGTCCCCGATGTTCGCGCTGGAGTCCGCGGCGAAGGCCAGCAGCGTCGGGTCGTCGAGCAGCGAGGCGTTGAAGGTGAACCCCATTGCGCTGTGACCGTCGCTGGCGGTGACCTCGAAGAAGTCCGCGCCGGCGTTCCCGTCCCGGTCGTAGCCCGCGGCGTGGACATCGTTGAAGGCGTCCGCGAGCTCCTCGGCGAGATCGTCGAGCCGCTCCAGGTAGTCCTCTATGTCCTCGACACCCCGGACGTTTCCGCCGACGCTGCCGCCGAGCTCGTCGCCGACGTTGATGCCGGCGTTTCCTGCCGTCATCGTCACCACCAGGTCGCCGTCGTCGTCCTCGCCGACCTCCAGGCTCCGACTCTCCACCCCGCTGACGAGGGCGTGCCCGCCCAGCATCACGGTGGCCGAGCCGTCCGTGTTGATCCTCGCGGTGGTGCCGATCACCTCGGCGATCTCGGCCAGCAGGCGATCCCGCTGGTCCAGGAGATCCGCCGCTCCGTCTGAGGCGACGATGCGTTGGTTCAGCCCCGCCACCTGTTCCAGCAGGGAGTTCGTGCCCTCCACCATGGTGTCGAGCTTGTCCTCGACGTCCTTGATCAAGTCGCTCAGCGCCGTCGCGGTCCGCTGGAAGCTGGTCGCGAAGCTGTCCGCCGCGTTGGCGACAGAGCTCCGGTAGGTCGCGTCCCCCGGATCGGCCGTGGCCGCCTGCATCGAGTCGAAGACCCCCTGGAGGCGAGAGGTCAGCCCCTCGACCTCGGAGTCGGCGAGCCATGACTCCGCCAGGACCAGCACGTCCCGGAGGGTCTCCGCTGACGAGGCGCTCCCGGCCTCCTCCACGATCTGGCTGGTGAGGAACCGATCCGAGGCGCGATCGATGCTCTCGGCCACCACCCCCGTGCCGAGCTGCACGCCGCTGATGCGGACCGGGTCGTTGTTCGCCAGGTCGACCGACTGGCGGGAGTAGCCCTCGGTCGCGGCGTTCGCGACGTTGTTGGAGGTCGTCTCGATCGCCAGGCTGGCCGCTGACAGGCCGCTTCGCGCAGAGTCCAGGGCAGAGCTGACACCCATGGGTCAGCCCGCCATCCGACCACGACGCCCGTATGTGCGGGTCCGCGGAGCCGGACGCGCCGCGTCGAGGATGTTCACGACGGAGCCAGCGATGCGTTCGAGCCGGATCTCCAGCATGCGCAGGGTGGCTGCGTCCGCAGCGATCTCGGCGCGGAGCTCCTCTGGCACGCCCTCCTGCAGCGCGACCTGGAGCTCGAAGCTGCGATCGGCCCGCAAGGTGTTCAGCTCCGCCAGGTGAGCACCGTCCAGCTGGCGCGCCGCCTCGACCTGCTCCCGGGTCAGGGCCAGCAGCTCGCGCAGCAACCGGAGGCGTTCGTCCGTCACAGCTCGGCCAACAGGCTGTCGATCACGGCCCCGAGGTCGACGTCGGCGTCGAGCGTGCCCGCCCGCAGCTGGTTCCTGGTCTCCTCGACCACGTCTGTCCTGATGCCGGTCTCCGCGGCCCCAACCTCGTCACGCAAGGCAGAGATCCAGGAGGCGTCCGCAGACAGCTGGACCTGCGCGGCAGGGCCGGAGCCCTCGGCGCGGGTCGTCCCGCGGGCCCGGGCGGCTCCCTGGGGGCCGTGGACGGCGTTGATCGGGGTGTTGCCGGTGATCTTCATGGTGTCCTCTGAGAGACTGCGCAGAGAGCAGTGCCCCCTCATCGGACCGGCGATCCGGGGCTTTAGCCCTATTGTTCGAGGCCGAGGACCGGACCCGGGTCGATCGAGCGCCCGTCGGCGCCGCGCAGCTCGAGGTGGAGGTGCGGGCCGGTGGCCGTGCCCGTCTGGCCGACCGTGGCGAGGGTGTCACCGAAGCGGACGTCTTGCCCCTCGGAGACCAACAGGGCCTCGCAGTGAGCGTAGCGCGACGTGCTTCCGTCTTCGTGCTCCACGACCACGAGGTTGCCGTAGCCGCCCTCTGCTCCCGCGAAGACGACTGTCCCCGGACGCACCGGCCGGATCGGCGTACCGCGCTCGGCGTGCAGGTCGAGGCCATCGTGGTGGACCATCTCGCCGAGGACCGGGTGGCGCCGCCAGCCGTACTGGCTCGTGGCGCGGAGGCCGCCCTCGATGGGGCTCTGGACCTCGCCGTCACGAGCGAGCTGGGCGTCGATGACCTCGGCGATGCCGAGCTGGCCGCCCTCGACCAGCCGCTTGGCGATCTCCTGGTCGAAGAGCTCGGAGAACATCTCCCCGGCCTTTCCGCCGGCGAGCTCCTTCGGGAGGGCCTTGCGGAACTCCTTCATCACCAGCTGGACGAACTGTGCCTCCAGCTGGGCGCCGGCGCCGACGTCGCTCACTTGACCTGCAGCTCGGCGTGCAGCGAGCCCGAGGCCTCGATCATCTGCAGGATGACGATGAGATCGCGGGGCTTGACGCCCATGGCGTTGAGCGCACCGACGAGGTCGCCGATGGTCGTGCCGCCGACGACGTTGAGCTCGCCGTCGGCCTCTCGGACCTCGATCGCTCCGTTCGCGACGACCGCCGTCGTGCCGAAGCTCAGGAGCTCGGGCTGGACGACCTCCACCCTGTTGTCGACCTCGATCGTGAGTCCGCCGTGGGCGATGGCGACGTCGTCGATGCGGACCCCGGCCCCCATGACGACAGTGCCGGTCCGCTCGTTGACGATCACGACCGCGGGGTGGTCGACCTCGAGCATCACAGCCTCTACCTTCGCGGCGAACCATGGGAAGCGCCCGCTGTAGTCCTCTGGGATGAGGATCTCGACCGTCGAGGACGACACCGGGATCGCGACCTCTTCGCCGAAGCTCTCGTTGATGCTGTCGGCCAGGTTCGCCACGGTCGTCCAGTCGGGCTCGGAGAGCACGTACTCGACGAGGGTCCTGTCGGTGAGATTGGAGCTCACGGCGTCGGCGACCAGCATGCCGCCGTCGGCGACGTAGGCCACGGTCGTGTGGTTCTTGGTGCTGGAGTCCCCGCCCCCGCTGGAGGAGTAGCCCCCGACGGTCAGCGCGCCCTGCGCGGTCGCCATCAGGTTCCCGGCGAGGTCGTTGAGCATCGTCACGCCGAGCTGGCCGCCCATCAGCGAGGTGGCGTCCCCCAGCGAGGACACGGTGATGTCGACCTTGGCCCCCTTGCGGGCATCCGAGGGGACGATGGCCTGGACCTCGACCAGGGCGATGTTCCTCGAGCTCAGCCCGTCGGTGTTGTAGCCCTGCACGTTGGCTTGCTGGACGAGGATCTGGCTCGCCGCGACGTTCTTGGTGGAGTCGCCGGTGCGGGCGAGCCCGGTCACGACGCCGTAGCCGCGGACCACCCGCTCCTCCATGTGGGCGAAGTGGCCGACGTCCTTTGCGCGGACCTCTGCCTGGGCGTCGGTGGAGGCAATGAGCAGGGCGAGCAACACGTCTCTCTCCTAGAAGGGCCAGGCGTGGTCCATGAGGCGCGTACCGAGCCCCGGACTCTGCTTGTCGTCCAGAACGCCGTCACCCTTGAGCTCGATGCTCGCGCGGGCCAGGCGCTGGGACGCGACGGCGTTCTCGATGCTGATGTCACGCGGGCGGACCCAGCCGTCGACGGTCAGGTACTCCGTCTCGTTGTTGGCTGTGATCATCTTGTAGCCCCAGACATGGAGGTTCCCGTTCTCTGCGATCTCGATGACTTCGCAGCTCACCACCGCGACGATCGCCGAGGAACGGGCTGTGTCTCCGGCCCCGGCGAAGTCCGCGTCACTGGACCCGCCGAGCCCGATGCTGTCCTCGAAGTTCATCGACGGGTTGGCCGAGATCGCCTGGGTGACGAGCCCGAAGAAGCCGGTGATCCTGGCGTCCGCCGTGCTCGCCCGAGAGGTGTTGGTCGTAGCGCCGAGAGAGGCCGACGTGGCCTCGTCGATCGTGACCACGACGAGGCTTCCCAGCTCTCGCGTGCCGTAGTCGACGCCGAGGTTCCGGCGGATCTGATCCGCCGTGAGCTCGGTCGGCTCGACATAGGCCACGCCAGAAGGCGCAGGCGGCTCCGGCGGCCCCGCGAGGGCCGCTCCGAGCATCAAGAGAAGCATCACATCACTCCATATACCGATTATCGTTCAGTTGATCTCGACAGTCTCCGCATCGACGAGGATCCCTTCGAGGGTCGCCGCCGTGACCTGGTTGACCACGCGGACCTGCGCGCCAACCACGCCGTCCTCTGAGAGGCGCCCGGGAGCGCTCACGCGCAGGGAACCTCGCTGTGCCACGACCGTGACCTCTGCTCCGCGACGGGCGTCGGGGAGCGCGCGGGCCGTGTAGGTCGTGACGGGCTCCCCCGCTTCGATGCGGGTGCGAGCCAGGAGCTCCCCTTCGAGGGGGTCGCCCCGAACCTCCATGAGCTCCACGATCCCGCTTCGAGTCCGAACGATATCACCAGCAGAAGCGGTCTCCGTGGCCACCGGCGCTTCAACCCACAGCTCCAGCTGTGGACGCATGGTGACGGACCAGGGCTCCTTGCCGGGCTCCGCGACGCGGAGCTTCACCGCCGGGCTCCTGCGACAGGGTTCGCCTTCGAAGACGAACCGTGCCTCGGGATCCAGCTCCACCGGGTCTGACAGCCCGAGCCAATGCACTTCGACCTGCACCGCGTCGCACTCCTCTGCGGCCCAGCGAGCCAGGGCTTCTTCGACCTGGGACTGGTTGGCGAGGGCGACGTTGGCGAGGGCGAACAGCACGAGTTCAGCGCTTCAGGTTGACGGCGGTCTGGAGGTTCTCGTCGGCCGCTTGCACGACCTTGGAGGTGAGTTCGTAGGCGCGCTGCGCCTCGATCATCCCGATGAGCTCGGACGCGATGTCCACGTTCGAGCCCTCGAGGTAGTACTGACGGACAGTCGTGGTGGATCCGAGCTCGAGCGACAAGGGCTCGCCGGATGCCGCCGACTGCATGTAGAGGTTGCCGCCGAGGGCGTCGAGGCCCCCGGGGTTCGTGAAGCGTGCGAGCTCCAACTGGCCGAGGATCTCCTCGCCCGAGCCGTCGATCGACAGGGCCGTGAGCGTCCCGTCCTCCAACAGGACGATGCCGTTGTGCTCGTCCGGGAGGCTGATGTCGCCGGAGAGTCGAAGGCCAGCGCTGTTGACGAGGAGCCCGTCACTGTCGGTGCGGAAGCTCCCGTCGCGGGTGTAGCGGGGCTCACCCTCCACGGTCTCGAGGACGAAGAAGCCCTCTCCCTCGATCGCGAAGTCCAGCGAGCTGGAGGTCTTGACGAGGGCTCCGCCTGTGAAGTCCCGGTTGGTGCTGGCGAGCTTGACACCGCCACCGACCTGGACCATCTGCGACTCGTCGCCGCCGGTGGCCTCGACCTCCTCGTAGAAGAGGTCCTCGAAGGCAGCCGACTGCTTCTTGTAGGCGGTCGTGTTCACGTTCGCGAGGTTGTTGGCGATGTTGTCGAGCCGCGTCTGCTGGGCGTTCATGCCCGTCGCGGCCGTGTAGAGCGCTTTCATCAGCGGCCTCCGCTTCGGTTGGCGCGTTGGTCGAGCTCATCGGAGGCCTGGATGGCCTTCTGGCAGGCCTCGAAGTAGCGAGAGGCCTCTACCAGCTCGACCATGCTGCGCATGGGGTCTGTGTTGGAGCCTTCGAGCTGGCCCTGGACGACGCCGTAGTCGACGGCGTTCCGGAGCTCCCCGATGGCCCGGTAGTGGTTTCCACCAGCCGGCGTGACCTCGTCTGCGAGCGCGACGCGGAGTCGCCCGACCTCTCCGGAGGTGCTGCCGACGATGACCCCGTCCTTGCTGACGGCGAAGCTCTCGCCGACCTCCAGCTGGATGGGGCCGCCCTCGCCCAGGACGGCGTTTCCGCTCTGGTCGACGAGGCGTCCGCTGTTGTCGACGGCGAAGCGGCCGTCGCGAGTCAGAAGCGTCTCGTCGCCGGCGGCGACCGTGAAGAAGCCCTCGCCGTTTATCGCCATGTGGCTGGGATCGTTCGATGCCTTCAGCGAGCCCTGGCTCCTGGAGAGCGCCACACCGTCGAGCGTCGTGGTCGTCTGGCCGAGGGGACCCTCCCCCTCACCGGTGACCGAGAAGGCGACGCGACCGGCTCGGTAGCCCGTCGTGTTCACGTTCGCGACGTTGTTGGCGAGGATCTCCAGCTCCTTCCAGGTCGCCTGGGCCCCCGACATCGCGGTGTAGACATCCCTGCTCATCGCAACAGCTCGAGATCGTTCGTGTTGATCTTGCCGAGGAGCTTCCTCTTGAGCCGCCCCCTGGCCGCCGTGAGGATCTGGGAGATGCGGCTCGGCGTCACGTCGTAGACCTGGCCGATCTCAGCGAGGCTCAGCTCCTTGCCGTAGTACATCAGCACGCAGTGGCGCTCCCGCTCGGGGAGGGCCCGGACCGCGTCCTTGAGCTGACGGCGGAGGTCCGCGACGTCCAGATCCCTGTCGGGGAGCGGGCTCCCGGGATTCTCGATCTGCTCCAGCAGCGTGCGGTTCTCCTCGTCGGCGTCGGTCGCGGCTCCGTCGATCGACAGCAGGGAGATCGGGGACACGCGGTCCACGGCACCCCAGTATTCATCGAGCGTGATCTCCAGGGCGTGTGCGATCTCGCGAGGTTCCGGCTCACGGCCCTGGACACGGCGGACCTCGTCGGTGACCCGCTCGATGCGACGAGCGAGCTGCCGGCGACGCCGGGAGAAGGTGTCGTTGCTGCGCAGTGCGTCGAGCATGGCGCCGCGGATCCGGTACTCGGCGTAGGTCGAGAACTGGATGTTCCGGCCACCGTCGTAGCGGTCGAAGGCCTCCAGCAGGCCGATCGCTCCGTAGCTGACGAGATCCTGCAGGCCAACCTCCGATCCGGGCGGCAGCCGCTCGGACAGACGACGAGCCAGCAGCAGGACCTTGCCCTGGTAGCGAAGGCAGGTCTCCTGCCGGTTCAACCCGTCGATCCGGCGGACGTCCTGGTCTGCCTGGCGCTGATACGCGGTCGCGGTGCGGAGCACGCTTCCTCCATGCGAGAGGGGGGTGGTGCTCCCGGATCGGCTGCTATGACAGCAACTTGAGCCAATCAGCGAATCAAACCAGGCCAGGGGGCCGGATCAGCTCGCTGCGCGCCCGAGCGACAGGACGGCGACGCGCTCGAGCTTCACGCCGGGGGCGAGCTCGGCTGGGCTCAGCACGACCACCCGCGGGACGACCTTCTCCACGAGCCGGCGGAAGGGTCCACGCGCCAGCGGCGGGCAGAGCACCACGACGTGACCGGCTCCGGACCAGCCCTCTGTGTGCTCACGGATCGCCCCGAGGAGCAGACGGACGTGGGCGGGGTCGAGGACCAGGCTCATCGCGCCGCCGTCTGCTCCCTGCAAGCCGCGGGAGATGGCGTCCTCGGCGTCAGAGGCCAGCGCGAGGTAGTGGACGACGCCATCCTCGTCGGCGAAGCGCCTGGTGATGTGTCGGGCCATGCGCTGGCGGACGAACTCGGTGAGCACGTCCGGCGCCTTGGTCTTCAGCGCGTAGTCGCCGAGCGCCTCGAGCACCGTGTGGACGTCGCGCACGCTGATGCCCTCGCGCAGGAGATTGCGGAAGACACGCAGGACAGCCTGCCGCCCCAGGGGGTCGGGGACCAGGTCCTCGACCAGCTGTGGAGACTTCTCCGCGATCCGGTCCAGGGTCTTGCACAGCTGGGGCATGTCGTAGAGCTCGTGGGCGTGGAGGTGCATGAGCTCGGTGAGATGCGTCGTGAGCACCGTCGGCACGTCCACGACGGTGTAGCCGCGGGCCTGGGCCTTGAGGACCTGGCTGTCTGGAATCCAGAGGGCGGGCAAGCCGAAGACCGGGTCCTGGGCCTCGACCCCGCGGATGCCGGGCTGGGCATCGCCAGGATCGATCGCGAGGTGCTGGCGGGGCTGGACCACACCTCGCCCGATCTCCTCGCCGCGGATGAGGATCACGTACTCGGTGCCGCCGAGCCGCATGTCGTCGCGCAGGTTCACCGGGGGCAGCACGACGCCGAGGTCCTGGGCGAACTGGTTCCGGATGCGCTGGATGCGCTCGACCAGGTCCCCTCCTCGGGTGTCGTCGACCAGGTACAGCAGGTCGACCCCGACCTCGATGGCGAGGGGCTCGATGGGGAGGAGGTCCTCTGGCCCAAGCGGCCTGCGCTCGACGGCAGCGGCTTCGGCGTCGGCATCACCCTTGTCCCCGGAGCGCTTGCGGAGCTGCCAGGCCATCGCGCCGACGGCCAGGGCGACCGGCGCGAAGGGGATGCGCAGCCCCGGCACCAGGGCGAAGCCACCCAGGGAGACGGCGAGGACAGCGAGCACGCGAGGCGACCCGAGGAGCTGCCCACCGAGTTGCTCATCGAGGCTCTCGTCCTTGTCGTCCGGGACCCGCGTCACGAGCATTCCGGCCGCAGCGGAGATCACGAGCGCCGGCATCTGGCCCACCAGGCCGTCGCCGATGGTGAGGATCGTGTAGGTCTCGAGCGCCTCGGTCAGGGGCATGCCCCCCTGGATGACGCCGATGAAGATCCCCCCGACGACGTTGACGATCGTGATGACGATGCCGGCGATGGCGTCACCCTTGATGAACTTGCTCGCGCCGTCCATCGAGCCGTAGAAGTCGGCCTCGCGCGAGATGTCGTCCCGGCGGGTCCGCGCCTCCTTCTCGTCGATCATGCCGGCGTTGAGCTCGGCGTCGATCGCCATCTGCTTGCCGGGCATGGCGTCCAGGGTGAAGCGCGCGCTGACCTCGGCGACGCGACCGGCGCCCTTGGTCACCACGACGAAGTTGATGACCACCAGGATCACGAACACGACCAGCCCCACGGCGTAGTTGCCGCCGACGACGAACTGGCCCATGGCCTCGATGATGCGTCCGGCCGCGCCAGCACCTCCGTCGGATCCACCCAGGAGGATCAAGCGGGTAGAGGCGACGTTCAGGGAGAGCCGGAAGACCGTCGTGATCAACAGCAGCGTCGGGAAGACCGAGAAGTCCAGCGGACGCTTCACGTAGAGCACGGTCAACAGCACCAGCATCGCGATGCTGAAGCTCACGGCGATGAGCAGATCGAGCGCGAACGGCGGGATGGGGACCACCATGATCGCGAGCAGGCAGAAGCCGCCGACGGCGAGCAGGACGTCACTGTCCTTGCGTATGCGATCGAAGAGGTCCATCGAAGCCCACATCGGTCGGCGCAACAAGCTCTTGAGGTTTGCTCAATACCCTCCGATCAGGATCCGAAGAGTCGAGAGACCTTGGAGACCGGAATGGTTCCCGCGCCCACCTCGCAGCTCCTCGACATCATCCGCCTCGCGTGGAGCCCTGACGCGAGCGTGCAGCGGCTCGGCGCCCTCGCCGCCCAGGATCCGGTCTTCTCCAAGTGCGTGCTGCGCTACGTCAACTCCAGCACCTTCGGCATCCAGTCGCGGGTCGACAACGCCCAGCGCGCGGCGCTGCTGTTGGGGGCCAAGGCCCTCGGCAGCCTCGCTGTCTGCTACGCCGCGGCCGAGGCGGTCGAGCGGGCGGACATCGACCAGGATCTCAAGCACAAGCTGAACGAAGACTGCCTGAGGCGGGCCTGCGCAGCCGTCGCGATCGCCACGAAGTTCCCACAGGTGACACCTGACATCGCCGTGGCGATCGGCTTCTGCGTCGAGCTCGGCAAGCTCGCGACGATCCTCAGGGACCCCTCGCTGTCGATCTGGTTCGACACGGTGCGCGGCCTCCACGGAAAAGCGCGGGTGGCCAAGGAGCGGGAGTTCCTCAAGTACACCCACGTCGAGGACTTCGCCGCCATCTCCGCAGCCTGGCACCTGCCCCGGGACATCACGCGGCCGGTCATGCTCCACCACGAGCCCGGAGAGCCCGACGAGCGCTCCGACCGACTCCGACAGCTCGCGGCCCTGTCCGACGTCATCGCCGAGGTCTGGACCGCGGCGGACCCGCAGCAGGCGATGCTGGATGCCTCGACGATCCTCGCGGAGTCCCTGGGAGTGTCCCCGAAGGAGGCCGAGACGATGGTCTCCTCGGTCGGCGTCACAGTCGACGAGATCGCGGACATCTTCGGCGTGTCTCTCCGCCGTCAGCCGGATCTCACGCAGATGCTGAAGCACTCGGACGACGGCCTCGACGGCCTCGATCGGGACGACCTCGTCCACAAGATCGAAGAGATGCGCGCAGAGAAGCGCACCCTGACCCGCCACATCGAGGAGCTGAAGCTCAGGATCCAGGCGCTGACGCAGCAGGACATGCTGACGGGGCTCCCGACCCGCCAGCGCTACTTCATGACGCTGCGGAACGAGATCGAGACGGCCCACTCGACCCACGACGCGCTGTCCTGCGTGCTGGTGGACATCGACCGCCAGGACGAGCACAACCAGCGCTACGGGCAGGCCGCTGGAGACGAGATCCTCCGTCGCGTCGCGGCGACGCTGCAGCGCATGGTCCGGGAGACGGACTTCGTCGCGCGCACTGCGGGGGACTGCTTCGGCATCATCCTGCCCCGCACCGACACTGCCGGCGGGCGAGTCCTTGCCGAGCGCATCCGGGCGGCGATCGAGATGATGAAGCTGGACCTCGGAGGCCAGCGCATCCTGCTCTCGAGCACGGTCATCGGGCTCACCCTCGATCCGGACCACCACATCGACGCCGAGCAGTTCCACGCGCGCATCGAGGCGCACCTGGAGCGCAACAGGGGCTGCAACCGGGCGTCGTGGGCAGCTTGAGATAAGACCAGGGCATGGATGCCCTGACCCTCGGACAGCTCAGCCTCGATCACCTGGAAGCCGTCGTCGCGATCGACTCGCAGTCCGACGAGGCCAGCCCGACCATTCCCACCACCGAAGGCCAGAGGGTCCTCGGGGAGTACCTCGCGGAGTTCTACCGGAGCCTCGGCGCCGAGATCGACCGGGACGAGGCCGCGAACGTGATCGCCTCGTTCCCGGGACGGGGAGCGGGTGCCTCCTGCCCGCCGCTGGCCCTGATGATCCACATGGACACGGCCCGAGGCACGGCGGCGGTGCCAGGTCTCGAGCGCTGCGCCAGCTGGGACGGCACGCGCGTCGACTATCCCGAGAACGCGACCATCCAGGTGGACCTCGAGACCTACCCCGCCGCGGCGGAGTTTCGCGGCCAGACCCTCGTCCACGGCCCCGGTGACGCGCCCTTCGGTCTGGACGACAAGCTCGGGCTGGCCCACTGCATGACGCTGGCGAAGCACCTGCCAGAGGACCACCCTCCCCTGGTGTTCATCTCGCGTCCCGACGAAGAGGTCGGCCGCATGGAGGCGATCGAGGGCCTGGCCCTCGAGCTGGCCCGCCGCGGGGTGAAGTGGGGCTACACCGTCGACGGCATCCTGCCCTTCGAGATCAACGTCGAGAACTTCAACGCCGCTGGCGCCTCCGTCGTCTTCGAGGACGGCCCGATCGCGCTGGAGGGCCTGGTGCGTGGGCTCTTCATCGGCGGGGTGAACACCCACGGTGCCACCGCCAAGACAGAGGGACACCGCTCCGCGACGCGCCTGGCGGCGGAGATCGCCGAGCTGGTCGGGGACGCCGCCACGCCGCTGTCCTTCCAGTCCGACGCGCTCAGGGACTGCGACGCGGAGACGACCTGGGTCGTGCGCGACGACGCTGCCTTCCGCGCGGCGGTCGAGGTCGTGGTCGCACCACACCTCCGGCGAGGCGCCAGCTGGCGCTTCCCCACCGCATCGCTCCCCGAGCGGGCCAGCTGCGCGACGCGGGACGCCCTGGCCTGGATCCTGGCGTTCTACCGCTCCAGCCCCGGCTTCGTCCTGCCCTGCGAGGACTCCGGTGGTTCAGAGGGCTACACCGCCGCCTACCGGGCTCGGCGGGTCGACGGGGGGCTGCAGCTCGACCTCCGCATCCGGGACTTCGACCCCGGGGCGCTGGAGACCCGCATCGAGCACATCAGTTCGATGGCCGGAGGCAACAGCTGCAATGTCGCCCACCAGTACGTGAACATGGGGCCGCGCATCGCGGAGTTCCCCGAGCTCGAGGCCTGGGCCCGCCAGGCCTGCGAGGACCTGGGCCTGCCGGTTCGGGTCTCGCCGATCCGCGGCGGCACCGGCGTCGACCCCTTCCTCGACGCCGGCATCCCCGTCGCGAACCTCGGCACCGGCTACTTCGCGCCCGAGTCGGAGAAGGAGTTCACCAGCATCGAGATGATGGGCCGACACGCTCTCTGGCTGCGCGAGCTCGTGAGCATCGTCGCCCGGGCCTGAGAAGCGTCTCGGCTAGTCCGCCAGCTCGCCCTCGTCCGGGATCCGGGCGTCGCCGGGCTCCTCGCTGCGCTTCACGACCGTGAACTCGACCCGGCGGTTGACCTGCTTCGCGTCGGCGTGATCGTGCTCGACAAGGGGGACGTCATAGCCGTAGCCCTGGGCGACCAGGCGGTTGCGATCGACACCCTCGTCGATGAGGTGGCGCATGACGCTGACCGCGCGGTCCTCTGAGAGCCGGTAGTTGTACTCGGGGCCGCCGTTGTCGTTGGTGTGGCCCTCGATGAGCAGGGCGTCGATCTCGGGGTGCTCGATCAGGATGCGGGCGACCTCGTCCAGCACGTCGAAGGACTTGCGCTGGATCGTGGCGCTGGCCTCTCGGAAGAAGATGCTCTGGGTGATGATGATGCGGTCCCCGGAGAGCTCGGCCAGCTTCGGGCAGCCGTCGCTGAAGCGGGGGTCCTGGGCCTCGTAGATCGGCACGTCCGGGCAGCGGTCGTCGCCGTTGAGCACGCCGTCGCCGTCGTCGTCGCCGAGAGGGTCGAACTCTGGCTCGACCTCGATCTCCACGATGGTCTCGACGTACTGCAGCATCACCTCTGGCGGCGGCTCGTTGCGCTTGTTGAAGCCTCCGCCGATGACGACGCGGGCGGTGCTGGCGCCCACCGCATCGTTCAGGCCGGCGCCGACACCGACGGTCGCCCAGCTCCCTCCTCTGAGGCGGATGCGACCAGAGGCCATCAGCTCGACCGGCCAGCTCGAGAACCCCGTCGACCCCTGCACGGTGGCCTCTGTTGCGACCGTGAGCGCGTCCGTGACCGCGTAGTGGGCCCCGACTCCGACCAGCGGTCCAGCGCCGGCCCGCAGGTTGCGCTCGGGCTCGAAGCGGCCAGCGCGCGCGCCGACGTTGGCGACCCAGCCGAGGCGGCCGAGCTCCTGGGCGACGGTCACGACACCACCAGCGGAGATGCCCGGGTTTCCGACCATGCGGTCCTCGCTGCCTGTGGGGATCCACACGCTGGGAGCGATGGCGAGCCCCGGGCGGATGCCGGCGGGGGACCAGGCGGGCACGACCGCGCCGAGCCGCGCATCACCCATCGCGGCGAAGCTGCCCGTGGGACCGACGCCGTAGGCGTGGACTGGCACGACCGCCTCGAGGCGGGTGCGAGCACCGAGGGAGCCGGACATGGCGATGTTGGCGGTCGAGAGGTTCGAGATCAACGGAGTCCTGCCCTCTGGGAGGACCTCGACCAGGGGCCGCCAGGCGTGGTCGCCGACGACGGAGACGTCCCAGTCGCCGCGCTGCCCGCCGTCTGGATAGGCGATGCGCGCGTAGCCGTAGACATCGCCGGTGGTGCCGAGGAGCTGGTAGCCGTGGGAATCGGCCGCCTCGGCGGTGCTGGTCATCGCGAACAGGCCGCTGATTCCGATGAGCCCCAGCAGCGTCGCGAAGTGCCGCCGACGCCGCGACAGCAAGACCGGGAAGGCCAGGACGGAGAGCCAGGTGATCCCGAAGCCCGCGCAGCCGCCGCCAGCGTAGTCGCCGTTGTAGTCGATGTACTCGGGCACGCCGTCGAAGTCCTTGTCCTCTGCGCCCTCGTCCTCGTCGAGGTAGCCGTCGCCGTCGCTGTCCCTGTCGCGGGAGTTGCGGATCCCGTCACCGTCGACGTCCGCGTCCACCACGCCGTCCCGATCCGGATCGGCGGTGTTCTCCGTGAGCGAGGGGATGCCGTCGCCGTCGTCGTCGTCGTCGAAGACGTCGAGCACGCCGTCCAGATCGCTGTCGACGCCCTCTGTGGCCTCGTAGAGCTCCTTGCCGTCCTCGTCGCCGTCATCGTCCGTGTCCGGGTCCTCCGGATCGCTGCCGATGGCCCACTCGACCCAGTCGATGGCGCCGTCACCGTCGCGGTCGGCGTCCTCTGGGTAGCCGTCGCAGTCGTCGTCGAGGCCGTTGAAGAGCTCCTCTGCTCCGGGGTAGGCGTCGTCACGGCGGTCGTCGCAGTCTTCGCCCCAGTCCTCGGCCCGGTGGCCGTCTCGATCCCGGTCGTAGTCATCGGCGCCGTCGCAGTTCTGATCGATGCCGTCGTAGTAGTTCTCCGAGGCGCCGACATAGACGAGGGAGTCGAGGTCGTCGCAGTCCAAGCCTCCGTAGGCCTCTGGCTGCTGACCGTCGCCGTCGGCGTCGTAGTCGTCGTCGCCGAGGCAGTCCTGGTCGATGCCGTCGTACCAGGCCTCGACAGCCCCCGGGAAGACGCTCGCGTCGTCGTCGTCGCAGTCGCTGCCGGGAGGATCGCGGTCGAAGCCGTCGTCGTCGTTGTCGTAGGAGACGTGGCCGTCGCAGTTCTCGTCGAAGCTGTTGTAGGGGATCTCCTCGGCGCCCGGGTGGATGGCGGGGTCGTTGTCGTTGCAGTCCGCGCCGGCACCGGGGGTGCCCTCCCAGCCGTCGCCGTCCACGTCCCAGATCTCCTCGCCGTCGCAGTCCTCGTCCACGCCGTCGTAGGGGATCTCGCGGGCGCCAGGGTTGACGAAGGGGCGGGTGTCGTCGCAGTCGTCGCCGCCGTAGCTGGCGGAGTCGAAGCCGTCCATGTCGGCGTCGTAGTCGGACCACCCGTCGCAGTCCTGGTCGACGCCGTCGTACCAGACCTCTGTCCCAGAGGGGTTCACGGCCGCGTCCTCGTCGTCGCAGTCGAGGCCGCCGTAGCGCTGGTCGTCGTAGAGATCGAGGTCGGCGTCGTAGTCGGAGAGCCCGTCGCAGTCGGCGTCGATGCCGTCGTACCAGGTCTCCTCGGCGCCGGGGTTGATCACGGCGTTGTCGTCGTCGCAGTCGTCCACGTCGCCGTCGTAGCCGTCGCCGTCCACGTCGACGAGATCGCCGCCGTCGCAGTCCTGGTCGATGCCGTCGTAGGGGGTCTCGGTGGCGTCGGGGTGGATGGTGGCGTCGCCGTCGTCGCAGTCGGTCGTGTCGTAGTAGCCGTCGCCGTCGGCGTCGTTGACCTCTGCGTCAGGACCGCCGAAGGCGCCGATGTCGCTGACCGAGCCGTCCGGGTCGTAGATGTCCGTCTGGCCCGCGTCGACCAGTGTGCTGCCGGGATCGAGGTGGTAGTCGTCGTCGGACTCGTCCCCATCCCAGCTCGGCGCCGAGCGCCAGTCCGGGTCGTCCTCGAGGTTGCCGTCGTCGGTCCCCGGGTCGGTGCAGCCGTCGAAGTCGCTGCCGCCGCCGTCGTTGTCCGAGAAGTCGTTGTGGAAGAAGTCGGAGAGCCCGTCGACGTCGGTGTCCGCGCAGTAGATCGCGTAGCCGCCGTTGTTGTCGGCGACGATGTTGTTGAGGAACTCGACGCCGCCGTCCTCGATCCAGATCACCCCGGCGCCTGCGGAGCCGATGTCGTTGGCCAGGAAGTCGTTGTTGGCGACGTAGGAGGTGTCCTCGCAGTCGTCGAAGAGGATGCCCGCCGCGTTGTCCGCGTCGTTCTCGACGACGAGGTTGTTCGTCCAGGTGCTGGCTTCCACCGTCGCGCTCTCGACCGCCGCGCCGCCATACTCGGTGGCTTCGTTGTCGAAGAAGAGGCAGCGCGTGACGGTGAGTTCGTCCGAGGCGTAGACGTAGAGAGCGCCGCCGTCCTCGCCCGCGCTGCCGCGGAGGAAGTCGACCCCGCGGAGCGCGATGAGCTCGCCCTTGGAGACGTGGATGGCCCCGCCGTCGTCCGTGGCCTCGTTGGACTCGAAGGTGCTGTCGGTGACCGTGAGATCCCAGCTGTTGTCGCCAGGTGAGAAGGCGATGGCGCCGCCGCTGTCGGCGATGTTCTCGTCGAAGGTGCTGCCGTCGACGTCGAGCTCCCCGTCGTCCTCGACGAAGATCGCTCCCCCTTCACCGGTGGCGTCGTTGGTCGTGAAGGTCCCGTCGATGATCTCGAGCACGTCGCCGATGTCGTAGGCGTAGATGGCCCCGCCATCGCTGGCGCTGTTGCTGCTGAACTCGGAGAGCTCGAAGGTCGCAGCCGAGCGCAGCCAGACGGCGCCTCCCTCGTTGGCGGCGACGTTGTTCTCGTAGCTGCCCTCGTCATCGACGAAGGTGGAGGACTCGTCGACGGCGACCGCGCCGCCGAGGTCCGCTTCGTTGGCGTCGAAGCTGCAGCCGTCGCAGGAGAGCTCTGCCGCAGACTCGAGGTAGATGGCCCCGCCGCGCTCTTCGGCGAGGTTGCCCGTGAAGCTGACGTTGGACAGCTCGGCGCTTGATGCATCGAGCGCGATGGCGCCGCCGTAGCTGGCCTCGCAGCTGTCGATACTCAGGCTCGTGAGCGTCATCGCCGAGCCGTTCTCGGCGTAGACACCGCCGCCGGAGTAGCCAGTCGTGCTGACCGAGCAGCCGGTGATGCTGCCACCGGTGAGGTCGAGGACCGCGTGGTCCTGCAGGTAGAGCCCGGCGCCGAAGGTGTCTTCGCCGGAGGGGTCCGTGATCTTCAGGGTGGTTCCCGTCAGCGTGGCGCCGTCGAGGAAGACGCCGACCCCCTGCCGGCTGGCTTCGGGGTCGGAGATCGTGACCCTCGTGGCGGTGACGGCCGCGCTGTCGGTGATCGCCAGACCGGCACCCCAGGTGGCCTCTGCGTCCTCGATGTCGACATCGGTGAGCGTCACGGTGGCGCTGCCGTCGATGTAGATCGCGCCGCCCTTGCGACCGACAGCGTCTGTGATGGTGAGGTCCTCGAAGCTCGGGCTCCCGCCGTCGATGTTGATGGCGCCGCCGTCGAGGGTGTCCTTGCCGCTGGCGTTGATCGTGACTTCAGAGATGGAGACGCTGGCGTTCTCGAGGACGAAGGCGCGCGCGCCGCTGGGCGGCGTGATCTCGAAGTCCTCGAGGCTCCCCTCTTCGCCGTCGTCCCAGCGCACGACATAGGAGCCGCTACTCGGCGCAATCTCATGGCCGTTGCCGACGATCGTCAAGCTCTTTCCTTGCAGATCGACTGTCTCGGTGAGGTCGGTGTCGACCTCGATGGTGTCCCCGTCGCTGGCCGCGGCGATGGCCGCCGACAGCGTTCCGTAGTCCCCTGGGACCTCGATGGTTCCGGCGCGCGCCAAGGACAGAGAGATCCAGATCATGCCCACGAATCGGTTCAGGACGTGTGGCCTTGACCAAAACCCCCACCGTCGGGGTCAGACCCCGACACCTGGGATCTGCGTGACAAAGTTTATCCTGTGATTCCAAAGCCCTGCAGGGGGTCAGACCGTGACATCGACCACCGGCGTGACAGAATCCGTCGTCATGGAGATCACCCAGGAGATCGCCCGACGCTTCCTCCTCGGGCAGCTCGGGCTGAGGCAGGTCTCGGGCTCCGGGGCCGAGGCCGTGCGGCATGTCCTGCGCGATCTGCGCTGCATCCAGCTGGACCCGCTCTCGGCGATCGGAACGAACGCGGACCTGGTGGCTCTGGCCCGGGTGGACGGCCTTCGCCTCGGCGAGGTCTACGAGGCCTTGATGCCCAGCCATGCCTTCGAGCACTTCTTCAAGGAGCGCTGCCTGCTGCCGGCCTCGGCCTTCCCCTACTACTCCGGACGCTCGGTGGAGACGCCGTGGTGGAGGCTGCGGGAGCGGCATCGCAAGCTGCCCGCTGGTGTGGTCGAGGCGGTCTTCGGCGAGGTCCGCGATCGGGGCCCCATCGGCGCGAAGGACCTGCCGGACTACGGACGCGTGAAGCCCATGGACTGGAGTGGCTGGAAGGGAACGGCCAAGGCGGGCACGATGGCGCTGGAGGTCCTCTGGACGCGCTGCCGGGTCGTCGTGGCCGGTCGTCGCGGGAGACAGAAGCTCTACGACCTCCCCGAGCGATCCCTCGGCGTGCTCCCGGCGGGTGGCGACTTCCAGCGCTGGTCGATCCGCGAGCGCGCTGAAGCCGCGGGCCTGATGGCCTGGGGCCACCCCCAGCTCTGGTCGGCGCTACGCAAGGAGGCCTCACCGGAGGTCGACCTCGTCACGATCGAGGGATCACGCAGGAAATACCTGGCTCCTCGCGGCTTCCTGGATCGCCGATTCCCAGAGGACGACGGGCGGATGCGCATCCTGGGGCCGCTCGATCCGCTGATCTGGGATCGCAAGCTGGTCGAGCACCTCTGGGACTTCTCCTACCGCTGGGAGGTCTACACGAAGCCAGAGAAGCGCCGCTTCGGCTGGTACGTCTGCCCGCTGTTGTTCGACGGTCGGCTCGTCGGCAGGCTGAAGGGCCGGATCGACGCGGGAGAGCTCGTCGTGGAGCGGGTCTGGAAGGAGGAGGGCTTCTCGGACGATGCCCTCGCCGCATGCATCGAGCGCCACCAACAGGCCGTCGGCGGATAGGGTCTGCCATGGCCAAGAAGGGACGACTGTCGCGCATCGCTCGCATCACGGGCGTGAGCTCCAGGGTCGGCGGGAGCTGGCTCGGTCAAAAGGTCAAGGGGGCCTTCCAGGGCGCCAAGGAGCGGGCCCAGAGCGAGCGCGAGGTCCAGGTTCGAGGCGCACGAGAGGTCGTGAAGACCATGGGGGCGCTCAAGGGCGCGGCGATGAAGGTCGGCCAGTCCCTGGCCCAGGTGGCCGAGGGCATGGACCTCCCCGAAGACGTCGCCGGCGCCCTCCGCGAGCTCAACGACAAGGCAGAGCCCGTGCCCTTCGAGATCGTGCGCGAGGACATCGAGCTGGAGCTCGAGGCGCCGATCGACGAGCTCTTCTCCTGGATCGACCCGGCACCACTCGGGACGGCCAGCCTGGCCCAGGCGCACGCAGCTCGGCTTCCGGACGGAACCGAGGTGGTCGTCAAGGTCCTTCACCGACAGATCGAGGACGCGGTCGCCGCCGACCTGTTCGCCCTGCGCTCGATGTTCGTCACCGGGCGCCTGATGAACCGCTCGAAGGCAGAGCTGGTGGACATCTTCGACGAGATCGAGGCGCGGCTGTCCGAGGAGCTCGACTACTACCAGGAGGCCGCGAACATCGAGGAGCTGAGCCGTGTGCTCGCCCGCTTCGAGGGTCTCTCCGTGCCGAAGACCCACCCCAAGTGGTGCACGGAGCGGGTCCTCACGATGGACCGGCTGCCCGGCATGCCCCTGTCCGAGTTTCGACAGAAGGGCTCCAAGGAGGCCCGGGACCGCGCGGCGCGGACCATCGCCGAGAGCTTCCACTACCAGCTCTTCGAGGCCCGCGTGCTCCACGCCGATCCCCACGAGGGAAACTACCTCTTCACCGAGGACGGCGCCGTCGCCTTGCTGGACTTCGGCTGCGTGAAGCGCTTCGACGAGTTCTGGATGGCCGACTACGCCACCCTCGTCCAGAACGCCTTCGCCGGGCGTCGTGCAGAGACCCTCGACGGGCTGCGCAGCATCGGCGGGCTGACCTCGACGAGCCCTGGGGCCGAGGACGTCGCCTGGGAGATCATCTGGGTGATATGCCAGCCCTTCCTCGCCGGCGAGGTCACCCTCGGCGGCCCAGAGGACCGGGTGATCGACGACCTCCAAGCGCTCATGCCCCGCTACCTGCTCCACCGGAGCGTGCGCGTGCCCAAGGAGATGGTCTACGTCCACCGCACCCTGACGGGCGTCTACAGCCTCGGGAGACGGCTCGGGGCCACCGCGGACTGGGGAGCCATCGCTACGAGATCACACGACAAGGCCATCGCCCAGGCGCGCGGCGCCTAGTTCTCTCGGGCACTAGTCGCGCCAGGGCCGCACCCACTCGCCGCCGTACCTCCAGTACCGCCGCAGCACGACAGGCTCACGGATGTACGGCACGCTCAGCGGCCACCCTATCGGGGACCCGAGATGCCACATCGAAGCGTTCCACTCGGGGTGTTCCCAGTACTGGCGGGCGAGCGGAATGTGACAGGGCGACTCTGCGAGATCTTCCTCGAGCGAAGTCGTGCCAGTCCCCGGCTCCGCCCATCGAGGCGCCGAGGGTGAGATCGAAGAAGTCCCAGCGCCCGAAGACGTCGAAGCCCGCCGTACCCCTGGCGAGCCAGTCTCCGCTGGCCTGCGAGCGGCCGTCGAGGCGCAGGAAGCCGTTCTTGTCACCTACGACCGCGGCGCCGAAGCCCCCGGTGGCGTCCCGTTGCATGGCGAGGGTGTGGGCCTCGATCGACCAGGTCGGGTCTTCGAGGGGGCGCGCTTCGGCGCCGAGAACCAGGGCGAGCAGCATTTCCGAAGTCTCCTGACGGGGTTGTAGAGACACCAGGGACTGTCGCAGCCGCTACCCCCACCTCAGCCCTTGACGGATCCAGCCGTGAGGCCCTCGACCAGGTACTTCTGGAGCGCGAAGAACAAGGCCATCACTGGCAACGACACCAACACGGCCCCCGCCGCGAAGCGGCCCCACTCCGTGCCGAAGTCGCCGACGTAGGAGTTGAGCACCACCGGCAGCGTGAAAGCGCGCTCGTCGGAGAGGAAGGTGGCAGCCAGGATGAACTCGTTCCAGGCGGTCATGAACGAGAACAGGCCGGTCACGACCAGCGCAGGCTTGGACAGGGGCAGGATGATGCGCGTGAAGGTCGTCCAGCGCGAGGCGCCGTCCATGAGCGCGGCCTCCTCGAGGTCGACGGGGATGGTGTCGAAGTAGCCCTTCATGTTCCAGGTGCAGAAGGGCACCGCCGTGGTCGCGTAGACCAGCGCCAGCCCGAGCATGGAGTCCAGCATGTGGAGCTCATCCAGCAGGATGTAGAGCGGCACGGCCATCACGACGCCAGGGAACATCTGGGTCACGAGGAACAAGGACATGCCGATGTCCCGGCCCGGAAAGGCCCAGCGGCTCATGGCGTAGCCCGCGGTCACCGCCAGCCCGATGCCGATGGCGGAGCAGGCCACGGAGACGAACAGGGAGTTGAACAGCTGCCGCCCGAAGAGCCAGCCGCCAGCGCTGTCCTTGGTCAACAGGACGTCGGCGAAGTTCGCCAGCGTCACCTCGGTGGGGATGGGGTTCGGGTCCATGGAGAAGCCCTGCGAGGGCAACAGCGCCATCTTCACCACCCACAGCACCGGGTAGAGCACGGCGAGCGTGGCGCAGATGAGCAGCGCGTGGGTGGCGATGAGCTGCCAGATCGGGGGCCCGCGCATTCAGAGCACCTTCTGGCCAGCGACCCGGTTGGTCCACCGCGAGTACAGGATCAGGACCCCGAAGATGAGCACCGCGTATGCAGCCGCGTAGCCGTACTGGTGCTGCCGCGTGAAGGCCCAGCGGTAGGCCTCCGAGATGAGGATCTCCGTGCCGCCGTCAGGCTCGCCTCCGCTGACGAGGTAGATGATGTTGAACATGTTGAAGGTCCAGACGGACCCGAGGATCACCGCCGGCAACAAGGCCGGCCTCAACAGCGGCAGCGTGATGTGACGGAAGCGCTGCCAGGCCGAGGCCCCGTCGACCTCTGCCGCGGCCTCCAGGTCCCGAGGGATGCTCTGGAGCGCCCCCAGCGTGACCACCATCATGAAGGGGAAGCCGAGCCAGGTGTTCGTCGCGAGGTTCGCCGCGAAGGCCGCAGAGAAGCTGCCGAACCAGCTCACCGGCTCCACGCCGCCCAGTGACAACAGGCCGTTGATGGCCCCGAACTGGGTGTGGAACATCATCTTCCAGATGAGCGCCGTGATGTAGTTCGGGATGGCCCAGGGCAGGATCAAGAGCACCCGGAACACACCCCGCATCCGCACCCACTTCTCTCGCAACAGCATCGCCAGCGCGACGCCGAGGGTGACGTGCAGCGCCACGTTCGAGACCGTCCACAGCACGGTCACCACCAGCGTGTACCAGAAGGACTGGGGCGAGGTGACGGGCCAGTCCCGGGCCAGCACGATGTCGACGTAGTGGGCGAGGCCGACGAAGGTGAACTCCCCCTGGTGGTGGGCGAAGAAGCTCACCCCGGCGCCGACGAGGAAGGGCAGGACCACGAGCAGGGACATCGCCAGCGCCGCGGGCGCCACGTAGGCATAGGCGTGCTTCCAGGCGACGATCGCCCTCCGAGCCCTCCAGGCGCTTCGCGACGACCAGGCCAGCAGGCCCAGCACGACGAGCCCGAGCCCCACGGCATAGGGACGCCAGTCGGTGGTCTCCGGTGGGGGTCGAGTGACGATGGCCAGCTCCCAGGCGGCCTTCTCCAGGGCCGGCCCCGGCTCCATCGAGCCCCGCAGCACCCGCCGGTATGCCCGGGCCATGGGCTCCCAGGTGGCGCTCATCTCCTCCACGATCGGCATGGGCACGCTGTTGTCCAGCTGCCGCGCGAAGGCCTCCAGCACGGGATCGTCGAGCTCGATGCCCGTGGCGACGACCTGCCTGCCGACCTCTGCGCGGACACGGGCAGCCTCTGGGGTCGCGAGGTACCTGGCCAGCTCTCGAGCTGCCTCGGGCTGCTCCGCGTAGGCGGAGACGAAGGCCGCCTCGACGGTCAGGTAGGGGGCCGCCGGGAGGCCGGTGGAGCTGACGATCGGCAAGGTGGTGACTGCAAAGTCGACGTCCTCGTCGATCTCGCCGAGGAACCAGGGGCCGTTGATGACCATCGAGGCCGAGCCCTGGTTGAAGAGGTCGGTGACGATGGCGCCAGTGGGCTCCTCGGGTACGACCCCGGAGTCGACGAGCTCGCTGACGAAGGTCATGGCCGCGACGTTCTCTGGCGAGTCCAGCGCGATGCCACCCTCAGAGAGCACGCCTCCGCCGTGGCCGTGGAGCCAGGCGGCGTTGAAGTAGGGGCTGGAGCTCTCGTAGGCCAGGCCGAAGCGCCCGTCGCCGCTCCACCGGGCCGCCACCTCCAGCAGCTCGTCGGTGGTCGCCGGGGGCTCGCCGATGGCCGGGTCGTAGAAGAGCACCAGGACCTTCGAGGCCATCGGCACGCCCCAGACCTCGTCCTGCCACCTCAGCGCCTCGACCGTCTTTGGGTGCCAGTCGGGCGAGACCGGGCCTTGAAGCGGCACGATCAGCCCCTTCGCCGACCAGTCGCCGATGCGCTCCTGGGCATAGACGAACAGGTCCGGTCCGTTGCCCCGAGGTGAAGCGGCCTCCAGCTTGTTCGCGAAGGACTCGTTGGGCACCGCCAGCGGGATGACGTCGAGCTCGGGGTGGTCCGCGTCCCATGCCTCCAGCGCCTGCTCGAAGCCCTCCCGCTCCCCGCCGCGGTAGCTGTGCCAGACGTGGATCTCGGCGGCCTCGACGAGGCCGAGGAGCGCCCAGATCACTTGCGCAGTCCCGTCGCCGCGTCGAAGACGTGGGTCCTCCCGAAGCCGATCGAGAGGCTCTGCCCGGCAACAAGCGGGCCGACCTCCCTGGTCTCCCAGCGCGCCGTCAGGCTGTCCTCGCCGAGCCGCAGGTGGACGTGGCACTCCCAGCCGAGGTGCTCGACGACGTCGACGACCGCCTCGAGATCCCCCCCGAAGCGCACGTCGTTGGGCCTCACGCCCAGGACCTCGTCGCCGCGATCGAAGAAGTTCATCGCGGGGGAGCCGATGAAGCCCGCGACGAAGCGGTTCGCCGGCGTGTCGAAGAGCTCCTGCGGTGTCCCGAGCTGCTGGACCACCCCCCGGTCGAGGACCAGGATGCGATCAGCCAGGGTCAGGGCCTCGACCTGGTCGTGGGTCACGTAGACGATGGTCGCGCCAAGGTCCCGGTGGAGCTTCTTCAGCTCCACGCGCATCTGGTTTCGCAAGGCCGCGTCGAGGTTCGACAGCGGCTCGTCGAAGAGGAAGACCCTGGGCCGCCGCACGATGGCGCGCCCCATCGCGACCCGCTGGCGCTGGCCACCGCTCATGGCCTTCGGCAGGCGATCGAGGAGCTCCTCGAGCCCCAGCATGCTGGCGGCCTCTGCGACCAGCCGGTCGATCTCGGGCCGGGGCGTCTTGCGCACCTTCAGCCCGAACTCCATGTTCTCCCGCACCGTCATGTGGGGGTACAGAGCGTAGGACTGGAAGACCATGGCGACGTCGCGGTCCCGCGGTGGGACCTCGTTCATCCGCCGCCCGTCGATGCAGAGCTGCCCCTCGGAGATCTGCTCCAGGCCGGCGATGCAGCGCAAGAGCGTCGACTTGCCACAGCCCGAAGGCCCCACGAGCACGAGGAACTCGCCGTCGGCGACGTCGCAGTCCACGCGGTGGAGGACCTTCACCTCGCCATAGGACTTCTGGATCTTCTCGAGCTTGAGCGTGGCCATGAGAGCCCCAAAGGGACCGGCGAGGCGCCGAGTCGGCACGGGGGTCTATCATCGGCTCATGCCGCGCCTGCTGATCCGAACCGGCCTGAAGGGACACCAGAAGTTCGACCTGACAAAAGAGGAGGTCATCGTCGGTCGGGGCGAGGACTGCGACGTGCGCCTGACGAACACCTCTGTCAGTCGCCACCACTGCAAGTTCGAGCTCGGCTTCGGCAGCGCGACCCTGTCGGATCTGGGGAGCGCCAACGGCACGCAGCTCAACAAGAAGAAGATCGAAGGGTCCGCCATCCTCAACAGCGGCGACGAGATCATGGTCGGCAAGTTCCAGCTCGTGTTCCTCGGCGACCGCAAGCAGGACCGCTTCTTCCGGGGCCGCTACACGGACTACCTCCCGGACTACAAGCCCGAGTTCAAGGGCGGCGTCGAGGCGAGCACCTTCGCGATGACGAAGGAGGCCCTGAAGAAGCTGCAGGAGGAGGACGACCTCGTCGAGTCAGCTCGCCTGGTGCTGGTGAAGGACCGGAGCAGGTTCTGGTTTCCAGAGGCCCGAGGCCTGACCTTCGGCGGCGCAGGCATGATCGAGGTCGCCGGCTGGTTCACCTGGGGGGTGGTCGCCAGCGTCGGCTACGACGGCAAGCGTCACGTGGTCTCCCGCGAGGGTTGGCTCACCGGGGTCTCGGTGAACAAGAAACCCCTGGAGAAGGGCAGACCCCACCCGCTGCGAAACGGCGACCGGGTCGTGATCGGCGGGACGAGCTTCCGCTACACCTACGACTGAGCGATCACTCCGCGAGTTCGACGACGCGGATGTAGCCGTAGTCGTTCTCGGTGATGACGAGGCGACCCTCGCCGTCCATCGTGATCGCCCGGGGCTCGCTGATCTTCTTGCCCTGGGTGTCGTAGTCCTCGCCGTCGCCGGAGTGGCTGTGCTCGTCGTCCCCGTCGATGAAGAGGTGGATGATGCCGTCGGTGTCGACGTACCAGATCTGCCCCCCCTGGTGGGTGGCCACGAAGTAGCCGCCGAGGGGGTGGAACCAGACCCCGCGGGCCTCGCCCAGGCCAGTCTCCAGCGCGGGCTCCCCGTCTCCGCCGCCGGTGGTCGTGCCGTTGCCAGCGATGAGGACCTTGGTCCCGTCCGCCTCGATGCGGGTGACCGTGTGTCCGCCACGGTCCGCGGCGACCACCAGTCCGTCGGGGTCGATGACCAGGTTGCCGAGCGAGGAGAAGCCCCTGGCGTGGACCTCGGAGCCTCCGTCCGGGGTCCAACTGCGGAGGATGGAGCCACAGGAGACGTAGGCCAGGGACTCGTCCTCTGCGACCCAGAGCCCGCGGCCAGTGCCCGCGTCGGCCACGGAGAACAGCGTCGTGAGCTCGCCGTCCGTGTCCAGCTTGCGGACCTTGTCGTTGCCCATGTCGTGGATGTAGACGGTGCCATCCGGCAGCACCCAGATGCCGTTGGGTGAGCTCAGGGGCTGCTCGGTGCCCGGGGCGGGGTCGTCCCCGCCGTCCCCCGCGCTGCCGTTCCCCGCCACCGTCGTGATGACGCCGTCGGTGTCGACCTTGCGGACGGCGTGGGCGTCCTTGTCGGCGATGTAGATGTTCCCCTCGGCGTCCGTCAGGGCCATGTGCGGCCGCGAGAGCTCGGCCTCGAGCGCGTCCCCGCCTTCGTAGCTCTCGTCCCAGCCGTTGTAGCTCTTGGTCGAGAACTCCCCCTTGCCGGCGACGGTGGTCAGCACGCCGTAGGAGGTCGCCACCCGCTCCCACTCCGGGCGCTGGTCCGTGTCCTCGACGGAGCTGTCCTCGACGGAGCTGTCCACGGAGGAGTCATCCCCGACGGGGACAGCTGGCTTGGTACAGGACAGGGACAAGAGCAGTGTCATGGCGCCATCCTAGCCGGCGGAACCTCCGAGGAGTACCTGAACCGTCTCCGGTGCTGGACCGGGTCGGGCTCCACCGCGATCACACAGGCGCCGTCGCGCTCTTCGAGGGTCAGGGCATAGCCCTCGAAGTAGGGAGTCCAGTCATCGGACAGCAGGCACGGCGGGCTGAGCTCGGCCATCAGCGCCGCCAGCACTGCCTTCATCTGCTCGGCCTCGGCCGCGTCCGCAGCCGCGATCGCCGCGGCTCGCCGCTGTCCTGGATCCTCCACCACCCCCGGCTCCAACGTCGCCGTCCACGGATGAGGCCCGCCGGGGAGCGCCAGCTGGCCCGTCGGCAGGTTCAAGAGCAGCATCGCAGGATCCCCGAGGCTGGGCTCCACCTCCACCTGCAGCGCCAGGTCGGCCCCTCGTTCTTCCGTGGCGTAGGAGACCAGCCCGTCGGTCAACAGCCGAGCAGAGAAGAGCTCGATCTCGAGAGAGGCCATCTCCAGCCGGCCTTCGACGCCCTCGTGTCCATGGAGCACGAAGCTCCCGGCGGACCAGGAGGCAGTGTCCGCCTCGAAGGGCGGCACGTCCACGACCCCCTCCTCCACCCTGAGTTCGACCTCGAGCCAGCCCTCCAGCGAGCTCAGTGGCACGACCACGACCTCGCCCTTCCAGTCCGCCACGGCCAGGGCCTCGCCGACGCCGAGCTGGATCGGGAAGACGAAGCGGCCAGGGACCTCGTGGGACTGGCAGTCCACGGGCCCGCCGGTCCCCCAGCGCTCCGCCCTCAGGTTCACGATGCACGAGCCCCTGGAGGTCTCGAGCTGCCCAACGACGTCATCGCCGCGGAGAGACCAGCTCCCCTCTGGGAGATCCGGGGCCGCGTAGCGGCTACAGGCCAGCAGGAAGAACACCAGTCGGAGCGTACACTCGGCCCGCGATGACCGACCTCGGAAGCCGCTACCGAATCCTCAGGCCCATCGGGCGTGGAGGTGTGGGCGAGGTCTACGAGGGCATCCAGACAGCCCTCGACAGGCGCGTCGCGATCAAGCTCCTCCGACCCGAGCTGACCGTGCGCGCCGAGGTGGTCAGCCGCTTCGAGCGAGAGGCCCGCACGACCTGCCGGCTGCAGCATCCGAACGTCGTCACGGTCTTCGACGTCGGCGTGGCGCAGGGTGGCAGTCGCTACCTCGTCATGGAGCTGCTCGAGGGGCGGACCCTGGCGGAGGTCATGCGCAAGGACGGCCCCCTCCAGCTCGAGGCGGCCCTGGCCATCGCCTCGCAGATCTGCCGCGGCATGGGCGCTGGCCAGGGGGTGGGTCTCGTCCACCGGGACCTGAAGCCCGAGAACGTCATGTTGCTGGACGAAGGCCGCGTGAAGATCCTCGACTTCGGGCTGGCCACGCTCCAGGGCGGCAGGGCCGCGCTCGACGGCGACATCGACGAGGCCCTCCGCCAGTCCATCGAGATGGTCCCGCCAGAGGCTCGCAGCCTCGAGACCATGGCCCCGCTCGGAGACGACGAGGACTACGAGGACGAGGTCCGGCCCCCGAGGCCACCGCTGCCCAGCGAGTCGCCAGGTCGCCTGACCCGCGCCGGCGCCCTCGTCGGCACGCCTCGCTACATGGCCCCCGAGCAAGCGCTCTGCTGGGAGATCGACCACCGCTCCGACATCTATGCCTTCGGCGTCATCCTCTACGAGATGCTCGCCGGCCGGGCCCCCTTCGAGGCCGACTCGGTCCAGGGCTACCTCTCCGCCCACGTCCACACGCCCCCCCAGCCACCGAGCCTCTTCGCGAGCATCCCCCACCCAGTCGAGCAGCTGGTGTTGCGCTGCCTGGCCAAGGACCCCTGCGCGCGCTTCGAGCACTGGGCGGCGCTCTCGGAGGAGCTGCGTCGCATCCAGGGCGTCACCGAGACAAGGGCCAAGGGTCGTGAGCGGACGCCAGAGCGCCTCCCCGCCGAGCCCTACCGCTTCCTGGCGCCGTTTTCGCCCTCGACCTCGGCCATCTTCTTCGGCCGGGACGATGACTCGGGGCAGTTCCTGGAGATCTGGGAGAGCGGCGAGGACGTCCCGCTGCTGGCCCTCACCGGCAGCTCGGGGGTGGGCAAGACCTCGTTCCTCTACGCGCGGATCGTGCCGGCGCTGGAAGACATCGGGCACGAGGTCCTCGTGGTGCGTGGGAGCCACGAGCCGACCCTGGCGCTGGGCCAGGCCGTCACCCGCCGGCTGACGCGGCACTCCGGAGAGACAGAGGACAGGCCCCTGCCGATGCTGCTCGACTCGCTGGCCGAGATCGAGGGGCGGCCCATCGCCGTCGTGCTCGACCAGCTCGAGGAGCTCTTCACGGCCGGCGAGAGCGAGGACCAGGCTCGCTTCCAAGCCGACATCGCCTCTGTGGTCGGCGCCGGCGAGCGCGGAGTGCGCTTCGTCTTCAGCATCCGAGAGGACTACCTCGGGCAGCTGTTGCGGACCCTCCATCCCCTGCCCGTCGACCAGCTGCTCCGCACCATGCCGCTGCGGCCGCTGTCCACAGAGGATCTCGAGGAGGCGCTCCTGGGACCGGGCCGAAGCGGACTCCCCGTCGACTACGCGCCCTTCGCGATGGAGCCGGGCCTGGCCGCGGAGATCGTGCGCGACCTCGTCGAGGACGACGCCGGCGAGGTCGCCCCTAGGGTGCAGGCCGTGGGCACGAGGCTCTGGGAGATGGTGAAGGACAGCCCCGAGCCACTCATCTCCCGCGAGCACTACCGCGCCGGGCTCGGCGGCGCCCAGGGCATCCTCGGGCGCATCCTCGACGAGGCCATCGAGGACATCGAGCCCGGCGACCGCGGCCTCGCGAAGGAGCTCCTGCGAGCCCTGACCCACCTCCCTGGCTCCGCCACCTCGCGCCCGACCTCCCGCAGCGGCCTGCTGGCCGCCCACACCAACGTCGAGAAGGTGGACGAGGTGCTTCGCAGGCTCGAGAGCCGCTGGCGCATCGTGCAGGGCTACAAGGACCCGCGCTGGCCCGAAGAGCGCGCCTACCGCATCGCCCACGAAGCCCTCATCGCCCGCATCCAGGACTACGGCGAGGAGCTCAGCGAGCGGAACCGCGCCCGCCAGCTCTTCCGGCAGGGGCTCGAGCTCTGGCTCAAGGGGGGCAAGCAGGAGCAGGACCTGTTGCTCGACGCGCACTTCGAGGTCGTCCAGCAACACGTCGGCTCCCTGGTCCTGCGCACGAGGGAGGAGCGCGCCTTCTACCGCCAGAGCCACGAGCGCAACTACGACGCCTGGGTCGCCAGGGAGATCACGGCGAAAAAAGCCGCTCGTCGCCAACGCTTCTGGCGCTACGCCGCCCCCCTGCTCTTCGTCGCCCTGGGCTGGTCGGTGGGACAGATGCCGACGGACTTCGCCGCGGCCAACGCGACCTGGGTTCGGCTCTTGTCCTTCTCCGGAGTGGACGGAGCGGAGCTCCAGGGAACCTCCCTGCGCTTCGCGCGCCTCCACGGCGTCCGGCTCTTCGCCGCGGACCTCTCCGACACGGACCTCGCGGGCGCCGATCTGTCGGGCGCGGACCTCGAGAAGGCCAACCTCGCTCGCGCCAGCCTCGAGGGGACGAACCTCGACGGCGCCCGCCTCATCGGCGCAGACCTGAGCGAGGCGAACCTGCTAGGAGCCAGCTTCCGCCAGGCTGATCTTCGCAGGGCGAACCTCGACGCGGACCTGCTGGGCTCGGACTTCGTCGGCGCCATCTTCGACGCCCACACCATCTGGCGCGACCTGCCCCCCAGGGGCGCCATCGGCCCCGGCGCCGACGCCTCGATGATGGTGCTCGACCGCATGGTCTTCCAGGAGCTCGACCTGTCGGAGATCGAGCTCAACGAAGCCCACGCCGCCGAGGCGAGCTTCCGCGGCTGTCACATGTCCGACGCCCGCATGCTGGGCATGCACGCCCCTCGGGCGAGCTTTGCCCTGGCGCGCCTCGGCGGGGCCGACCTCACCGGAGCCGAGCTCCCCGGCGCGAGCTTCGCGGGGACCGAGCTGACCAACGCCCACCTCGTGGGCGCCGACCTCTCCGGTGCCTCGCTGGTCGGTGCGAAGCTCCTGGGCGCGAGCCTGGGCGGCGCGACGCTCGACGGCGCCTTCGCCGACGCAAAGACCCGCTGGCCGAGCGACATGCAGCCAGAGGCCCTCGGCGTGATCCTGCTGGTCCCGGGCGTCCCCCTGGCGGACCTCCGCCTCTCCGGGCTCGACCTCACCGGAGCGCAGCTGCGAGGGCTCGATCTGTCAGGCGCGAAGCTCAGGGGATCCCGCCTGACCAACGCGGACCTCTCCGAGGCGATCCTGGTGGACGCGGATCTCCGCGAGGCCGACCTGACCGGCACGAACCTCTCCGACGCGGATCTGTCCGGGGCGGACCTCAGGGACGCGAAGACGGGGGCCGCCCTGCTCAACGGGGTGACGACGAGCCTCGACACGAAGGGCCTTTAGGCTGGCACGGGGCTTGCTCCTGCACCAGGCAGGGAGGTCCCGATGGACACCGTCGCCCAACTGATGAGCTCCCGCCTGGTCCTGGGCCGGGACACGGACACCCTGACCCATTGCGCGATCAAGCTCCTCGACAACGACCTGCGGCACCTGCCGCTGATCGACCGGCACGGCGCGCTCGTCGGGGTCCTCGACGACACGGAGCTCTTTGCCCACGTCGGCTTCACCTCGCTGGACGAGCCCGCGCTGGCGGTGATCGTCCCGGGAGCGGAGTACAGGACCGCCGCCGATGTCTGCGTCCCCGCGATGGTCGTCACCAGGCCCGACGAGCCCCTGCTGCCGGTCCTCCGCCGCATGCTGCAGAGCCACACCGACTGCGCAATCGCGGTGGACCCGAGGGCAACCGGTGGGGATCATCACCGAGCACGACGGCCTGAGGCTGGCTCAGGCGCTGGTGGACGAGCGCCTGGCCACTGCCCACTGCGGCTCGAGCCCGGTGGCCTGCGTCGAGCCGACCACGCCGACCACAGAGGCCTGGGCCACGATGACCAGCATGAGGATCCGACATCTCTGCGTCGTGAACGAAGAGGGGCAGCTCCGTGGTGTCATTTCCCACAGGGACCTCGTGCGCGAAGGCACACCGATAGGCTCCCCGGTGTCGGATCTGCTGAGACACCAGCTGGTCTGGACGGTCGGAGGCGACGCCACGGTGATCGAGGTCACGCGGTGGATGATGGCCGGTCGGGTCGGCTGCATCCCGGTGGTGGACGAAGACGACAAGCCCCGGTCGGTGATCACCCGGACCGATGTGATCGACGCCCTCGTCGGCGCGCTGGAGGAGGCGGGGCTCTTCGTCGACGCCTAGGGCCTCAGCGCAGCTCGAGGCGCTGATGAGCGCGCACCTCCGCAGCCCAAGCCTCCGGGATGCCGACGACATCGGCGATCTCGAGCCAGCTGCCCACAGCGTCCGTGACCTCCTCGACGATGCGTCTCGCCCGCCCGCGCTTCATCGAGACCGCTCGGGCGCAGGCGCGGAAGTCGGCCAGCTCGAAGGCGTCCCGCTTTCCGTTGAGCGTCATCTGGTGGCGAGAGGTCCAGTCACCCTGCGGGTTGTAGCTGTAGGTCACGTCGTAGGCGGGAGCCAGGGACCAGGAGCCCTCCGGCGTCATGAGGAAGGCGATGTTCTTGACGTGGTCGTCCTGGTTCCGCGCGACGATGTTGAAGACCATGCGGCGGAAGAGCTGCTCGACCGAAGCCATGCCCAGGTCGAGCTCGCGCACCAGGCGCAGCGCCTGCTCGTAGCTGTTGGCCCCCGCGGCGTTGAAGTCCATGTGTGCCAGCGCGGCCAGGCTCTGCATGTGCAGCTTTCGACCCTGCACCGTGCGGTCGAAGCGACGGGTCATGAAGTGGCGCCGAGAGCCCTCCTCCATGAGCCGGCACTCGGCCATCTCGAGCCCCGCCGCGACCGCCATGAGGTGGTAGGCGTACTCGAGCGCGCCGAATCCCCGCGGGTCCTCCAGCTCCTTGTCCCGGTTGTTCCGGACACCGTCGAACTTCAGCAGCCAGGAAGCGAAGCCATCCCCTGCCTCTACCTGGCCTGACCTGACCTCGTTGGTCTTCTCGTTCCACGCCACCAGCGCCTTGGCCCGGGCACCGCCTGCGCTGGTGCCGACCTGGAGCAGGTGGCGCATCGCAGTTGATCGCGCGCCCAGGTCAGCGGTCAGCGCCAGGCGGTCGCTCAGCACGTCACCGGCCAGGGCGTGGAGCTCGGCGAGCTCGAGCTGCTCGGAGGTGGTCGGTTCGGGACCGGATGCCGGCAAGAACTCGAGGGCACCCATGCCGCGGGCGCCCGTGTAGCAGAGCCGCTCGACAGCGTCGAAGCTGGCGGCCGACCGACCCTGCCGGGCCAGCCAGGCGTCGATCAGCGCGTTCCCGTAGCGATCCGGGAGGGAGTCGGCCAAGAGCCCCGGCAGGCCGTGGAAGGCCGGTCGAGGGAGCGCCGGAAAGCTCAGCGGCGCTCGGCCCAGCGGCATGCGCAGCGGACTCACCTGGATGCCGCTGGCGGCGAAGTCCGGGTGGTACTGGAAGACGGCGACCTCGTCGTCGAGTGCGACCGAAGCGATGTGCCGTCCCCAGAGCACGACCTCCGCGCGGCTCACCGCTCCCGCCAGGTCCAGGGTCCGGGGTCGTCGTCGCTGACCCCTCGGGCGCGCTGCCTCCGCGCGCCAGGGAGCGGGCTGTCCAGCGGCGGCGGCACTACGGCCTCCAGGTTCTCCAGGAGCCCGAGCGCTCGAAGCAGCCGGAACAGGCTGTCGGTCTGGGTCGTCCGGCCCGCCTCGATCCGCTCCAGGGTGCGCTTGGAGACTCCAGCCTCCTCCGCGAGCTCGCGCTGGGTGCGGTCCAGCGCCAGTCGATGGCGTCGAAGGCGCGCGCCCAGCTCGGCGAGCGCGGCGTCGTCACTGAGGTCGGATGTGATCTTCAAGTCGCCTCTTCTGACGAGTCAGGGACGATAGAGGCCCTTACTCGTCGAATGTTGCGACTTGATCATACACTCCAGACCTCACTTCGACAAGTCGCCACTTGTGTCGACAAACAGGCCCATGCGCCCACAAGTCGTCAGTACCGACGACTCACTCACACTCGACGGTGAGCCTGTAGGCAGCAGGCGAGGCCCCATCTACAGCGACGATGAAGCGGGTGGCCTTCTCCGCCCAGAAGGTGTTGGACTTCGTGTCGCTGACGGAGTCCGCGGCCGCGCCGTTGCAGTCGAGGATCGCGTGGTCATCTCCGCTGGGACAGACGTCCTCGTCCGACCACCGGGCGGCTGCAAAGCCGAGATCCGAGCAGGGGGCCTCGAGGGTGACCGTAGCCTCTGTGTCGGCCTCGAGCTCGAGCTCGTAGACGCGCTCGGGGCCGTCGTAGGCCGTGTACGGGACGAAGCAGAAGGCGGACCGGTAGAACTCCGAGTCCATCCCCGAGGACCCGCCGCGGGTGTGCCCTTCGATGACGTCGCCGCAGTGGAGCACGCCGGTGATGCAGTCGGGGCCCGCCGGCTCGCTGAAGTCGTAGTCAGCGTCGCAGTCGAGGTCGCCGGAGGGGTCACCGGTCCCGCCCACGGAATCGCCGCTGTCGTCGTTCACTGTGAACGTGGTGCAGGCCAGGAGAAGCAGCATCGCGAGAACGTAGCTCCCGGATCAGTAGCTCACCACCTCGCTCTCGGGAACGAGCACCGAGCCTCCTCGGGGAGAAACATCCACCACGACCTCGCCCGCCGAGTCGACGGTGAAGGTGCGGTCGGAGCCCTCTGGCCAGATCTCGACCAGGGTGGTGCCCGCGGCGAAGGAGACGGGCATGCCGTAGACCTCGAAGCTGGTCTGGCTGACCTGGTCGTCGTGGGTGTTGACCACCACCAGCGCGGTCCCCTCGGCGGACGAGCGCTCGAAGGCGAAGATGCCTGCGTCGCTCTCGCTGTCGACCCGGTCACTGGCCCAGGCCACGGAGAAGCGGCCGCGCCGAAGCGGCTCGTAGGCCTTCCGCAGCCGGATCAGGGACTGGGTGTGGAGGAAGACGTCGCCGTCGGTGTCGTAGCCCGACCACCAAAGGGGCTCGCGGTTCGCGGGGTCGTTGCCACCGGAGAAGGCCTGCTCGGTCCCGTAGTAGATGCACGGAACGCCGTCCTCTGTGAGCAGGTAGAACAGGGAGTTCTTGAGCGCCGGGACCGAGGGATTGTCGTAGAGGAAGCGCGGAATGTCGTGGTTGTCGACGAAGTTGACGAGGATGTCCCGAGGAGCCTGACCGGCGCCGTGGGCCTTCGGCGCCTGGCCGTAGTGGAGGTCCCGCTCGGAGTAGAGGCTCTCGATCTTCGAGGTGGGACCGCCGTACTTGAAGACGTCGTCGAAGACCTGGAACTTCTGGCTGAAGTAGAAGACCGAGTCGACGCCCTGGTAGTCCTCGCCGCCGAGGTTGTCGGCGTGGTCGCAGCCGACGTACTGCCCGTCAGAGGACTCGTAGGGGTACCAGCCGAGCTTCCCCGAGCGAGTGTCACAGGTGTAGCTCCCGATGAGCGCGTCGGAGCCGTCGAAGGCCTCGCCGAACATCAGGAAGTTGTCCTTTCCAGCCGCCGCGGCGTTCTGGCGGATGGCGGGGGCGAACTCCTGCCAGAAGTCGTTCTCGATGTGCTTGAGGGTGTCGATGCGGTAGCCGTCGATGTCCGTCTCGACGATCCAGTAGGTGAAGACGTCGATCAGCGCCTCGAGCACGTCCGGGTTGAGGGTGTCGAGGTCCTTGAGCCCCCCCGGGAAGTCCCCCTTCTCGACCTGGTGGCGCACGTTCCAGTCGGTCACGCGCCCGCGCCGGTTGTAGAAGGCCTCATCGTGGAACACGGCGGGCTCGGGAGGCAGCCGGTTGAGCTCCGGCATGTAGACCCAGCCGACCGGGGCGTCGCCGCTCTCTCCGAGCGAGGTCCACCCCTGGACTCCGCGCTCGTCGTAGGCGGGGTCCCACTCCATGATGATCGAGAGCTCGTCGCCGTCCTTGCCCGAGCCGTACTGGGTGATGTCCGCCTGCCCGTTGCGGTTGATGTCGTAGTAGAAGAGCTGCCCGACGTGGTTCGCGACGATGTCGAGGATGACCAGGATGCCGTTGGCGTGCAGCACTCGGACCATCTGGCGGAACTTCGCGAGGTCCCCGAAGTGCGGGTTCACGCCCTTGAAGTCCTGGGTCCAGTAGCCGTGGTAGCTGGAGACCCCGGCGTCCTCTTCGACGTTCACCACCACCGGCGAGACCCAGACCGCCGTGACGCCCAGCTCGACGAGGTAGTCGACCTTGTCGATGACGCCCTGGTAGTCGCCGCCGAGGTAGCGAGCCATGACGTCCGGGTTCTGGGTGACGTTGTAGTCGTTGTTCACGTCGCCGTTGGCGAAGCGGTCGACCATGAGCTGGTAGACGACCTCGTCGCGCCAGTCGTCGACGTGGGTCTCGAGCTGGGGTGACTGGGCGTAGATGCTCGGGTCGATGCAGGACAGCAGCAGGAACGTCACCGACGCCTCCTCAGCAGCAGGAGTGGAAGGAGTGCGAGCGAGGCCGGCAGGGCCGTCGCCGAGCAGCCGCAGTCCGGGTGGGTGGCGCCGCCCGGGTCGTCCGTGTCACCGCCGGTGTCGTCGGGCCCGGTGTCGCCGGAGCAGTAGTCGGTCTCGCGGGTGTGCATCTGGAGCACGTAGAGCCCGCTGCCGAAGCCCATCATCGGCGCAGGTCCGGCGTAGTCGGCGCTGGTCGGCTCCAGCAGCTCGGGCACGATGAGGTGGTTGGCCTGGGCCTGCTCCGTGACCCAGTCCTCGATCTCCGCGGCCTCGTCGTCCCGGCAAGCCCTCCGCAGGGCCTCGGCGACGCGCAAATCAACCATGATCCACTCCTGCTCGTCGTAGAGGTCACCGTCGTCGTTGCGCTTGAAGCCCGGACCGCTGGCCAGGCCCAGGTCGCGCTCCCAGGCCTCCATCGAGGCAGAGAAGGACTCGCCGCCGACGTCGAGCGCGCCGTTGTTGAAGGCGTCCACCGCGGCGAGGTCCATGGCCGGATCGCTGGCGGTGTGCTCCTCGAGGTTGCCCACGAGCACGCCGTCGTCTCGCACGAGGTGCTGCTCGATGGCTGCCGCCAGCGCGTCGGCCTCTTCGCTGTAGGTCACGGACCGCGCGTCGCTGAGCTTCTCGGCCAGGTAGGTCGCCTCTCGCAGGCCGCGCACCGCCCACGCAGAGGTGTACGTGAACTGCTTCTGGTTGCCGTTCCAGTGGCGCTCCCAGATCGAGCTGTCGGCGGTGATCAGTCCGGTCGAGGGATCGACGAGCACGACGAGCACGTCAGCGGTCTTGTCGAGCAGCGCCTCTTCGTGCTCCTCCGCGAAGGACACGTCGTTCGTGGCGCGGACATAGGCGCCGAAGGCCCAGAGGTAGAGCCCGAAGTTGTCGAACTCGATGTTGGGGCCATCGTCATCGACGTCGGTCCACTCGTCGCCGTTGCCGTAGATGCGGCAGATCGACAGGGCGTGGTCCATGCCGCCGACGTAGCTGACCCAGTCCCCGGTCTTGCCTGGCTGGACCTGGAAGGCCAGGGCGGCGCGAGCCTCTGGGTAGTGGCCCGCGGCGGTGAGCGCGCGGATGGCGTAGGCCCCGTCCCGGACCCAGCTGATGTTCCAGATGTGCTGGAACTCGCCGACCGGAGCCGACAGGGGCAGCGATGCAGGGATCTGCCCGTAGGCATCGCCCTCTTCGCGCACCTGGCTCATCTTCAGGTAGGCCAGGGCCTGGTAGTAGACCTCGTACTCCTCGTCGGTGAGCCCGTAGGCGGGCTCGCCCTCGTCGTGCCAGGCCTGCCACCAGGCGATCTCCTCGTCCAAGAGGGTCTCGGGGTCACCGGAGAGCACCTCGCCGTCGCCGAAGTGATCGACGACACCGATCCACTCGACAGCGCCAGCGTCCAGGACGAGGCTCCACTGGAAGGCGCCGATCCGGTCGTCTCCGGCGGAGTAGGAGCACTCATCGAGGTCCCAGCCCTCGTTGACCGCGTACCAGGGGTCGTTCGGCGAGCAGTCCGTCCTGCTCGGCGTGACCAGCGGAGAGAAGTGCATCGTCAGCCCGGTGTTCTCGCCCCAGAGGACGAGCCCCTCGCCCTCGGGCTGGATCGCCTCGTTCTCGCTGGTGCTGTCGCCGACGTGGAAGTTCTCGAGCAGGAAGAGCTCGGCGTCGAGGGCATCGCCGGTGGGGTTCTCGACCCGCAGCAAGTGGACCAGCGCCGGGCTGTCGTCCTGCATGGAGGCGAAGGCGTACTCGGTGATGAGCAGCGAGCCGCGGGACCGGTCGATCTCGAGCACGCCCGTGCCCGCCAGGGTCTGGTAGGAGGCGGAGTCGGTGAGCCAGCCGGAGTCCCCCTCGGCGCGGAGGCCGAAGTAGGTGTCCCAGAGCAGGTCCCGAGTCGGCTCGTCGTCCGCGGAGTACTGCTGGTAGAGGTGGTCGGAGAAGACATCGAGGACCACGCCCCCGTCGTTCGCGCCGTTGAGCACCGCCACGCCGTAGCCGTTGGCGGTGACGAGCTTGGGGTAGGAGAAGTGGGGCTCTGCGGACAGAGCGGCGGCGATGGAGAGCAACATGGCGGACCAATATCGACCGACGTCCTCGCCGGACAGCACAGAGAATCCACGTGGACGCCCCCTCGATTCCGTGAGATGAAAGGGGGGTGGTCCCGCTGATCGACTGGCTCAGCTTGCGGTGGCTGCGATGGCTCGGCCTGCGGTCCCGCTACGTCGAGTCCTCGCATGGCCCCCTGCACGTCCTCGACGGACCGGGCCGGGGGGATCTCCCCGACCTCGTGCTGATGCACGGGCTCTCGTCCCGCAGCACCCACTACCGACGCTTCGTTCCCCGGCTGCTGCCGCACTTCCGGCGCGTGATCGTGCCCGACCTGCTCGCCCACGGCTGGTCACACTACCCGGACGAGGGCATCGACGGCCCCATGGTCACCGACACCCTCTGCGAGGTCGTCGACGAGCTCCTCGACGAGCCCGCGGTGGTCTTCGGCAACTCGCTCGGGGGCTACGCGGCGATGCAGTTCGCCTCCCGCCACCCAGACAAGGTGCGGGGCCTGTTCGTGGCCTCGCCCGGAGGCGCGGTCACGCCGCTGGAGAACTTCAAGCGCATGACCGGCAACTGGCTCGTGCGCACCCACGAAGAGAGCGTCGCCTTCTGCCGAAAGCTCTTCGCGGGGCCCGTGCCCCTCGAGTGGCTGGTGGCCCATGTCGTGAGGTACCAGCTCAACAAGGACCACATCCGGCAGTTCATCGATCGCATGGGCGAGCACGACTTCCTGGGGCCGGAGATCCTCGAGCGCATCGCCGCCCCGACGCGGCTCTACTGGGGCCTGCAGGAGCGGCTGCTCGCCGACGCCGATCTCGCCTACTACCGGGAGCAGCTACCCCATGCAGAGGTGTGCCGTCCGGAGGGCTGGGGCCACAGCCCCTTCACCGAGCGGCCCGACGAGGTGGCGTCCGAGCTCCGCGGCTTCGCCGAGGCGCTGGTATGAAGCGCACCCGGGTCGTCCAGTGGATCGGGGTCATCGGGGGACTCCTGGCGCTCATCTGGTTCGGCTGGCCGCGCTCCGCGAGCCTGGCGGACGTCGGGGTGGACTTCGAGGTGCCCCCGTCCTGGTCGATGGAGGACGCCACGGTCTACTCCTACGGCGGCGTCGCGGGCCTTCGGCTCGAGGGCCCGGGAGAGGAGCTGCTGGTGATCCACATGCTCACCAGCCAGCAGGACCTGAACGTGGTCGAGGGGGTCAGCGCCGTGAGCTATGACCTTCGCGATCAGGCTGGCGCGAGCACGGAGATCTCCGTCTTGGGTGCCTTGGTCGAGGGCAACCTGCGCGGAAGCATCTCGGGCTACCGGCGGGTGGAGCTCGGCACCTTCGCCATGGGCGGCGGCAAGGCCGGCTACTTCGACTTCGACCACGCCGGCGGCACCGGCTCCGCTGTCTTCGGCTTCATGCCCGAGCGCAAGGGCCAGGTCCTGCTGGTCTGGCGCGGCCCGGGCTATGGCTCGGAGCACTTCGACAACGCCCTGGACACCCTGACCTACGACTGAGCCCGCGGGCGGTAGGCTCTGGCCGCCTCCGTGGAGCCGAGATGTTGCTCGCCGCCCTCATCGCGATCGCCTGCAACAAGACACCCGGCGAAGACAGCGCCACCAGCGTGTCGGACGAGGACAACGACGGCTTCGCCTCGGACCTCGACTGCAACGACGACGACCCCGCGATCCACCCCGAGGCGAGCGAGGTCTGCGACGGCGTCGACAACGACTGCGACGACCTCGTCGACGACGCTGACGACTTCGACACCACCTCGGGGGTGAGCTTCTACGCGGACGGAGACGGAGACGGCTTCGGCGCAGGAGTCCTCCTGTGGGCCTGCGCGAGGCCCTCCGAGAGCTCGGAGACCGACGACGGCTTCGGCGACCCGGAGGACAGCCGCGAGGCCTGCGAGGCTTACTCTGGCTGGGTCGCACCGGGCACCGACTGCACCGGCTCCAGCGACGTCAGCCTGGACAACGTGGTCGTCGACAGCTGCACGGGCAGCTACGGCGGCGCCATCGGGCTCTACGAGTGCAGCGTCACCTTCGAGAACGTCACCGTGTCCAACAGCACGGGCAGCTACGGCGGCGCCATCTGGACCGACGACGCCTCCGCCGAGTTCTACGACTCCTTCATCGAGACGAACCGGGCCGTCTACGGCGGGGTCTTCTACGCCTACAGCTACTACTCGGGGGGCGGCTCGGAGATCTACTTCGAGGACACGGAGATGGACGGCAACACGGCGACGACCGGCATGCCCGGGGGGCGCATCTCCAAGAACTCCTCGGTGGAGTGGTGGGCGACCCATCGAGCACGGGCCTGGGCTTCACCGGCAGCACCGACACCAGCTACGGCGTGATCTTCACCTGGAACGAGAGCGGCGCGGAGTTCAGCGCGACGAACTGCGACTTCGACAACACGGGCATCGACGTGGACTGGAACGGCACGGAGCACACCGGGCTCGGGGCGGACGAGACCTTCAGCTGCGACGACGGGTGCAACCTCTGAGGGCGCGCGGTAAAGCCGTCGGGCCATCACTTCGAAGGACCCGGAATGCTCACCATCCTCATCGCCCTCGCCTGCAACAAGACCCCCGCCGGAGACGACAGCGGCGACAGCGGCGTCACCGGCCCCACCGACGCGGACCAGGACGGGTACACCGTCGAAGACGACTGCAACGACGACGACGCTGCGATCAACCCCGACGCGGCAGAGGTCTGCGACGGGATCGACAACGACTGCGACGAGCTCGTCGACGACGACGACGACAGCGTGGACACCTCGACGGGTGTGAGCTCCTACGTCGACGGTGACGGCGACGGCTACGGCGCAGGCGACGAGCAGTGGACCTGCGAGGCCCCATCGGGCTCGAGCGACAACGCGGACGACTGCGACGACGGCGACGCCCTGCAGTTCCCCGGGGCGGACGAGGTCTGCAACGGCGAGGACGACGACTGCGACAGCGAGATCGACGAGGACGCGATCGACGCCACGACCTGGTACGCCGATGGCGACGGGGACGGCTTCGGGAGCGCCGGTCTCAGCGAGGACGCCTGCGACGCACCCAGCGGCTTCGTCGAGGACGACACCGACTGCGACGATGGGGACGCGGACACCAACCCCGACGCCGACGAGTACTGCGACGGCCACGACGACGACTGCGACGGGGACATCGACGAGGACGACGCCGTCGACGTGACGAAGTGGTACCTCGACAGCGACAGCGACGGCTACGGCACACCGGCGACGAGCACCATCACCTGTGACCAGCCCTCCGGCTACGTCGACGTCGCGGACGACTGCGACGACAGCGACGACAGCGTGAACCCCGGCGCCACGGAGACCTGCAACGGGGTCGACGACGACTGCGACAGCTCGACCAGCGAGGACGGCACGGCGCTCTTCGACGACGGCAGCGCGACCACCGACTACACCTCGACGCTGACGGGCTCGTCCTCCACGCCGGCGGACGTCACCCTGTCGACCGACGGCACGCTGAACCTCTGCGACGGCACCTGGTACGTGAACCTCGACGTCGAGGCTGACGTCGACATCGTCGGGGCCTCCGGGGACGAGACCGCGGTGGTTCTCGACGGCGCCGCGACAGGGACCGTCATCGACATCGACGCCGACGGCGTGGCCGTGAGCATCAGCGACCTGACCGTCCAGGCCGGCTCGGGAGACAACGGAGGCATCTTCGGCACCAGCACGAGCTGGGAGGGCGGTGGAGGCCTCGCTTGCACAGGCGCCAGCACGGTGAGCGCCGACAACGTGGTCTTCGACAGCAACGACGCCGAGCTGGGCGGCGGCATCGCCATCTACGAGTGCACCGGGACCTTCGACGGCGTCACCGTCTCGAACAACACGGCCAGCTATGCAGCCGCAATCTGGCTGGATGAGGCCTCGGTCGAGTTCTACGACTCCTTCTTGGAGTCCAACGCGGCGTCATTGTACGGCGGCATCTTCTATGCCTACGCGTCCAGCGACGGCGGCTCGGACCTCTACATCGAGGACACCGAGATGGACAGCAACACCGCCGCCGGCGGCATCTCCGGCGGCTACCTCTACACCAACACGACGGTGGAGTGCGTCGGCGACGACACGGTCTCCGGCCTCGGCTTCACCAACGGCAGCAGCGACACCACCTACGGCGCGGTCTACACCACCTCCAGCGGAGCCGAGTTCACCGCGACCGACTGCGACTTCGACAACTCGGACAACGACCTCTCCTGGCAGGGCGACACCTGGGACGGCCTCGCCGACGACGAGAGCTTCGTCTGCGACGACGACGGCTGCGTGAGCAGCTACGACCTGGGCGGCACGACCTCCAGCAGCACGGGCACCGACGTCTGGGCGAACACCTTCCTCGCGGACACGGACGACACGATCAGCTCCTTCGAGGTCTACGCGTCGGGGTCCACGTCGGGCTGCACCATCGACTACTACATCCTGTCGAGAGCCACCGCCCCCACCAGCTTGAGCGGCTGGGTCGTCGAGTGGAAGGACACAGGCGACACCCTCTCCACGAGCGCCGGCTGGCACAGCGTCTCGGTGGACTACGAGGTCACCAGCGGCACCTACTACGCCCTGGCCTGGGCCATGGACTGCGCGACGACGACCTACTACTTCGACACCGCGAGCACGAACACCGAGGCTGGCTTCGGCGAGGCCTACGGCTACGCCTACGCATCCAGCTACGACGACCTGGGCTCTGTCGGCGACACCTACAGCGACTTCTACAACACCACGACCTACCAGGCCCCCCTGGGCATGGTCGTACAGGTCGAGCTCTGAGACCCGAGGGCTACCAGTAGTAGCTGTTGACGCCCTCCTCGAGCTTCAGCGAGGCCAGCTGGTGGCCAGGCTTCGCGAGGCTCGAGAACTTCATGCCGGCGTTGCTGATGCTGACGAGCACGTCGTCGATGTAGATGGACCTCCGCACGGCCACCCAGCTGCCAGGGGCGGCGAGGTCGCTGTGGCTGACCTGGCCGCGCTCGGAGATGCCCTTTCTCGGGTCCGCGTCCAGCACGAGCAGTCCCGCCTCGTAGGTCCAGTCGGTCTGGTCGTATGTGTAGGTCGGGATCGACAGCACACCGTCGGCGTAGGTGAAGGCGTGGTGGTCGTAGAGGGCCTCTGACCAGGACCAGTCGTCGCCCGTGACCGTGTACTTCTGGACCTCTCGGGGGCGGTCCATGTCCCTCACGTCGAAGATGCTGACCTTCAGCCCGTTGAGGCGTCCATTCCAATCCCCGTCCATGCCGACAGCGAGCAGGTAGCCGCCCTCGATCGGGTGGAGGTAGGAGCTGTAGCCGGGGATCTGCAACTCGCCGCGCACCGTCGGCTCGCTGGGATCCGAGAGATCGATGACATGGAGCGGATCGACCTGGCGGAAGGTCACGAGGTAGCCGCGGTCCCCGTCGAAGCGCACGCCGTAGATCTGCTCGCCGGGGGCGATGCCCTCGACGCGACCGGTGACGACGAGGTCGCCGTAGCCGTTGTCGCGCAGCACGGTCACGCTGGAGCCGGCGCCGGTGTTGCCGCTGCCCCACCACCAGTCGTCGTCCGTGGCGGCGACGCGCAGGTTGCCCTCGTGCTCGCTCATCGCGAACTGGTTCAACAGCCAGCCGTCCACGTGGCCGCTGGCCCGGTAGGCGGGCTTGTCGCCTCGCAGGTCGAACTTGTGCAGGTCGGTGCCCGGATCCCAGGTGCCGCCGCCCCAGCCCCAGCCCCACCACCACCAGCTGCCGCTGTTCTGGGCGACGTAGAGCGAGTCGGTGGAGGCGTAGACGTTCCAGCCGCTGCCGACGACCGCGGAGCCCTCTGGGGCCTTGGTCATGTCGCGCAGGTCGACCTTGACGACGCTGAGCAAGCCCGGCTGGCGGGAGCTGCCGTCGGAGTGGATGTCCTCGCAGTCAACCAGGGTCCCGGTCTTGGGCATCCAGCCGGGCAGGGAGTCGGTGTAGGCAGGGAGCCGCTCGCTGCGGTCCAGGGTCGCGAGACGCTTGGCGATGGCGGGACGGAGGATGTCCTTGCGGGCCTGGACGCTGTCCTGCCGGCTCTGCTCGGAGCTCCAGTCGACGAGGGGAAGCTCGAGCTCACCCGCGTACACGAGGTTCCAGATGTCCTGGGGGACCTGCGCGGAGTCGTTGAGCACGAAGTAGGCCTTGCCGCCGATGAGGCGACCCTGGGTCATCGAGCCCTCCATGTCCAGGGTGCGGATCACCCGCGGCCTGGTCCGGTCGGAGACGTCCACGACCGTGGCCCGCGTCCCGGCGCCGTAGCCCCACCCGCCGTTGTCGTAGAGCCGTGAGATCACGACGACGCGGTCGCCGTCGAGGAAGAGGCTGCTGAGCTGGCCCTCGATGGTCAAGCTGCCGATCTTCTCGACCGAGTCGACCGGCCAGGACTGGACGATGGCGAGCTCCTGCCCGTTGAGGCTGTAGATGAACTTGCCGTCGGTCTTGACGAAGTCGAGCTCGTCCACCCCCTGCTCCTGCACGTTGGTGGTGGTGTGGGAGCTCGGTCCCGCGCCCGCCGAGCCCGAGACGGACGGAGCAGCCGACTCCCTCGCCATCGTGGCCACGCCGCCGAGCATGCCGTAGTAGCCGTAGTAGTAGTCCTGGTACGCGAGCTGATCGGTGATGGCCTCGACGAGAGCGTCGTCGTAGGCCTCGCAGCTCCGGAAGGGCTCGAGGGTAGTGCTGTCGGCGTTGGCCAGCGCGAGGAGGGGGAGAAGGCTCATGTGGAATCCTTCCTGTGTCGTCGCGAGGACAACGGCGGACGGATCCCGGGTCTTACAGGTGCCGACTACCTCAGCGGTAGCTCTCGCTGTTGATCCACCACTCGGCCCCGAGGCCCACGAAGTGGTGGACGCTCTGCTGGGCGCGGGCATCCAGGGGGTCGAACCAGTCGAGGGCGTCTTCGTCGAGGATCGACATCGTGTAGGTCAGGTGCACCATCGGCCGGGAGAAGGTGCGCGGCGCCGGAGTGACCATCGGCAGGACCGAGATCTTCGTGACCTGGGGGATGTCGTGCTCTTCCGTGCGGGGGTTCAGGCCGTTGGGGCGCAGCCACTGGTGGCTGGCCTCCAGCCCGATGCCGACGTGCTGGCCGATGTGCACGGTGGGCCTGGCGGAGACCGCCAGCTCCCAGCGGTCGTCGACGTCGAGGTCCTGACCATCAGCGTCCACGAAGCTGCGGACGTAGCCCCCGGCGGCGATGCTGAGGATCTCGCCGACCTCGTGGTTCCCGGCGACAGCCACGAGGTGTTCCCTCGCAGCCTTGGTCGTGTAGTCCGTGGCGAGGCCGTCCTGGGGAACCGTCAGCTCACCGAAGGCAGCGAGCCCCGTGGCGTGCTTGTAGAAGAGGTGGACATAGGAGTCCTCCGCCCAGCCCCAGGCGGAGACCTGGACGCCAACGAGGCTGCCGAGATCCGCCGGGAGCTCCTCCTCGAAGCGGTCATCGACGATGCGCACACCCTCTGGCAGCTGGTGCAGCTCGCCATAGGCCTTCAGCCGCAGGGTCACCGGACCGACCGGCCGCAGGATCGAGCCCTTCAAGGAGGCGATGCGCCGCTGCCGATCGAGCACGATGATGTCCTGCTCACCGACGCCGCCAGGCTCCGGGCGGGCCCAGGTCTGGACCTGCCAGTCGTCGAAGCTCAGGCGGTTGAAGCCCACGTGAGCGTGGAGCTCGAGGTCATCCGTCTGGAAGCCCGCCCCACCGCCGAAGGTGTTGAGGCTATCCAGCGGCCAGAAGTTCAACAGGTAGACATCGTCTCCGCGGTACATGCGGCTGCCCGCCCACAGGGTGGTGTGACCGGGCCCCGTCGCCAGGGTCGCCTCCGCGAAGAGGTTGCGCAGGGCGAGATCAGCCTCCCACTGGCCGTCGTAGTGGAAGGGGTCCCCGGAGACCGCCGGGGTCAACAGCGCGCGGAAGGTGGCCTGGTCGCTGGCCTCGCGACGAAAGCCCAGGTCGATCTCGGCGTAGGGGTCCGCCTCGAGACGGGGCCCGAAGGCGACGATGTTGGTGGCCTCTCCCCGCCCCCCCGACAGGTCGGTGGAGGCCTGGACCCGGCCATAGGAGCCCAGCGAGAAGCTGGTCTCGGCGTCTTCGGCGAACGCCAGGGTAGGAAGCAGCAGCAGCACGGAGCCCATGGACCGGTGTCGTCGGCGACCGGCACGGCGTAACATCCGCCCATGCCTTCAAACTGCCCGATGTGTGGCCAGACGCTGAGCAGAAACGGCGTCTGCCAGAACACGACCTGCGACTACCGGGGCGAGGAGAAGACCGCGCTGGAGCTACCGAAGGCCAACATGCAGCGCCGGCTCGGCGGAGCGGGGCTGGAGTTCTTCATCCTGACGGTCATCGAGGTGATCGGCATCGCGCTGTCGCCCTTCACCGCCTTCATCAGCGGCATGCTGGCCAGCCTGTTCAACGCCATCTACATGACCGTCAAGGACATCGACGCGGGCAAGTACAGCATCGGCAAGCGGGTCGGCAAGACCCGGATCGTGGACGCGCTCAGCGGCGCGCCGGCGAGCACGAAGCAGGCGATCCTGAGGAACTCTCCCTACATCGCCTGCTGGGCGCTGGCCATCCTGCCGGACCCCTTCGGGACCTTCGGCTTCATGGCGGTCTTCCTGTTCATCCTCGTGGACCTCGGCCTGATCGTTGCTGACCCAGCGGGCCGCCGGCTCGGTGACCGCATCGCGAAGACCCAGGTGGTGCCGGTGGACGACAGGGGCTGAGATGGACATCGGCGCCACCCTGGACGCCCTCTTCGCGCTGAGCAACCCCGTCCCCCTCCGGGTCCGCGAGATCCTGGAAGACCACGCCGTCGTGGTCGACCTGCCTCCGGGCCACACCCTCTTCGTGGTCGGGGACACGGCACGCCACGCCTACCTCATCCACAGCGGCCAGGTGTCCGAGTGGCGCGACGAGGCGCTGCTCCAGACCTGGACGAAGGGGGACGTCGCCGAGGACGGCTGGTTGCTGGTCGCGGAAGCTGGACATCTCGGGACGAGCGGTCAGCCTGACGATGCTCATCGCACCGGTGGTGCTGGCTGACGGCGATCCAGCCGGGTGGCTGCTCAGCTCCTGGTGCGACGAGCTGTACACCACGACCTGGCTGCGCGAGGTCCTCGGCTGGCCGGTCGTGCACGGTCGTCACCACCTGCTCGACCTCAGCGGCGGCTACGAGGTGGTCGTCGGCGACCTCGGACTGGGCGCGTTGACCGGCCTCCGCAAGCTGGAGAACATCGACGGCGTCGCCTTCCGCTTCGAGCGGCCATGGGTCGCGGACTCCAACATCGTCGGTGGCCATGGCTTGCGATTCCGCGCCGCCCACCAACCTCCGACGGGTCACGGCGCGTTGCGCCCGGGCCAGCCGGCTCCAACCAATCGCGCCAGCAGATCTGCTCGCTGCCTCGCAGCAACACCCGGCCTTCGCAAGAGCCCTCGACGCCTGGAGCGCCGCAGAGGTCGACAGCTTCGAGCGACTCGCCCAGGCCGCGGAGATGTCCACCTCCCAGCTGTTCATCGGCGGCCGGGAGCTCCTCCCGGGGCCCTACGAAGCCCGAGAGGTCGAGATCGTCTTGGTCCCGGTCTGCTTCACGCGGGTCGTGAACATCCCGCCCGGCGCCCGCAACATCCTGAGGTTTCCCTGGACCCTCGGCTACCTCTACCTTTCGCGCTACGCGGACTTCGGCCACAAGCGCGTCCGGGACCTCGACGGCACCGAGTACATGGAGGTCGCGCTACTCCGGCCGGCGCTCGTCGGCTGCGCCCGCTACCTCTACTTCCAGCAGATCCAGCCGAACAACCAGCAGGCCCTCTGCGTCGGCCGCGAGATCTACGGCTACCCGAAGACCTGGGGGCCCGTGGACTGGCGAGAGGGTCGAGTGCGGATGCGGCGGGGCGCACAGCTCTTCGACGTCGGCTGGGAGTCGTTGGAGGAGGACCACTGGTCGGATGGGATCTTCAGCGAGATCTTCAACGTCGCCGGTCCCGCATTCCTCGACGCGGGAACCTCGAGCCTCGCGGACATCGTCGAGGCGGGCTTCGGCATGAACCTGATCGGTCATCGCGTGGTCCACGACTTCTCGGGCGGCACCTACCTCGACGGCCTGGTGCGGACCCGGCTGCAGGTCGACTCCATCCGGCTCGCCGAGGTCCGCAAGGCGCTGGAACCCAGGAAGCCGCTGGTGCTCCCGGGGGCCGGCCCCCTTCCGTGGTTGGGCAGCCGGGGCTATCGAGTGATCGGAACCGCGTCCCTGGAACCAGCCGGCGACGCCATCCTGTGAGGCCACCATGCTGCTGCTCGTGTCACTCTCCCTCGCCGCCGAGCCGCCCCAAGACGAGCCGGCACCTGAGAAGACCTTCCTCCTGGCCGATCGCCTCGAGTTCACCTTCGGCCAGTCCATGGTCATCGTCGACCAGGCGCTGTACGGACAGGACGAGGAGCGGATCCTGCCGGTCCAGGGCTCACTCTTCCTCGGCGAGTACCTCTGGAGGCCGCGCGTCAGCATCGTGGGCCTGGTGAACGTGCCTCAGACGCCCATCCGCCACCTCGTTGACGGCGACATCGTCGAGGAGCACAGCGCAGGAGCCATCGCCGCCGGGGCTGCGTGGGCTCCCGCCGTCCTCCAGCTCAGCGAGTCCGCCTTCTTCAAGCCCCAGGTCGCCGGGCTCGCTGGCCGCACCTTCCGCAGCACCGCCGGCGACCAGTTCTTCCCGATGGCCGCCGTGAAGCTCAACATGTCCACCTACGCGGGCTTCACGATGTACGTAGGCGGCGCCTATGCCTTCCGCGAGGACACCCTCGCCGTGATCTACGGCGTCGGCCATCGCTTCTAGACAATACGGTCGGTGCGACCCGGGAGCGAAGGTGGGAGGGAAGAGAGTTGTCGTTGGACAACAAGCTCCCGGGCCGCACCGGCCGTATCTCACCCGCCGTAGCGGGACCTCCGATCCGGAGGTTGATCGAGCTGATCGAGCAGCTCGAGAGAGCGCGTCGGCGCGCTGATGGTGGGGCCGACGAGGCCGATACGAGTGCACCCTTCGACCAGAAGAACGAGTGCAGCGCGCACGACCCAGTCGTCGAGCCCCTGCTCGAGGACCTTTGGCTCGAGCAAGCGGTGGAGTGTGGTTCCAGCCCAGACCAGCTCTGAGTCGGACAGCTCCAGGTAGAGACGACCAGCCAACTCCACCAGCTCATGCCTCAGTTCGGCAAGCTCCACACGCGGCGGCACGGGCTCGATGGCGTAGGCGTTCACTGTATGCATCCTCCTACAGGCACGGACACCAGAGGCGTGACTCTTGTTCACACGATCCCTGCAATTCTGGTGCAAAGCCGCCTCCGGAGGGCGTTGACGGCGTTGTCGTCCTGTCATCAGGTTGCGCACCGATCAGCCGGGCCGCAACCCCAAGGCGACGATAATCGCACATTTCTTGTCAGTGTATTTCATACACCGTTCGCCAGCCGAGTACGCGTCCCTACCGAACGAGCACCCTCGAGCTCATCGCCGGGACGTTGACGGAGAGCGAGTCCCCGCTGCCCACGAAGGTCTCGCCCGTGAGCACGTCGGTGTAGGTGCCATCGGACAGACCGGCAAAGGACAGCCCGTTGTCCAGGGTCCGGTCGTCCCAGGAGCGGTTGATCACCACCAGCGCCGAGCTGTCCCCGTCGACCCGGGCCCACGCCAGCACGCTGTCCTCCTCCCACCAGCGCGTGCGTGACCCGGTCCACAGCGCCGAGTGCTCCAGCCGCGCCTGGCCCAGGGACACCACGTGGTCGTGCACGTCGGACTCGCGCCAGGACAGCTCGTCGTCGAAGCGCATCATCTGGCGGTTGTCGGGGTCGTGGTAGCCAGGGATGCCGATCTCGTCGCCGTAGTACACGAGCGGGAGGCCCTCGTGGGTCAAGAGCCAGGTCCACGCCAGCTTCAGGCGCAGGTAGGGCTCGTCCCACTCGGGGGCCTCGTCGGGGCCTCGGATCCAGCCCTCCGGACAGGCGCCGTCGCCGTAGAGGCTCCCCACCTCTCCAGAGGCGTGAGCGATGAAGCGCTCGACGTCGTGGTTGCCCAGGAAGGTCGACATGGTGAAGCCCGCGTACGCCGACTCGCTGTCTTCGAAGGTCCCCTCCAACTCCAGGAGCGAGGCCTCGTCACGCGCGAACGCAGACAGGATCGACCAGTACAGCGTGAAGTCGAACTGGGCGTCGAGCTCCTGGGCGTTCACGTAGGAGCCGATGAGGTCCCGGTCACCGCTGAAGGTCTCGCCGACGGTGTAGAAGTCCTCGACCCCGCCGACGTCGCTGTGCTCGATCTCCGCGCGGACGCGGGACTGGAAGTTGAAGAACACGGAGTGCGGCATGTGCTTCACGGCGTCCACACGGTAGCCGTCGAGCTCGTACTCCTTCACCCACCAGACAGCGTCGTCGACCATCTGCACCAGCGGATCGGTCTGGTAGTAGGCGATGTCCGGCAGGAAGTCGTCGAACCAGCAGGTCTCCGGATCGGTGTTCCAGACGTCGCCCTCGCAGATGAGGTAGCCGTTGAACCACTCGGGGTGCTCCGTCGCGTAGGGGTGGTCCTCGTGGACGTGGTTGGCGACCCAGTCCGTGAGCACCCGCATGTTGCGTGAGTGGGCCTCGTCGATGAGCTCGCGGAGCTTGTCCTCGTCGCCGAAGTGCTCCTCTGGAGCGAAGGCGTCAGAGGGCCAGTAGCCGTGGTACCCGCTGTAGTCGGCGCTGCACTGGTCGCCCCAGGCCCCCTGGCCGTTGTCCTGGGGGGCCGTCAGCCAGATGACGGTGACCCCGAGCTCGTCGAGGTAGTCGAGCTTGTCGATGACGCCCTGCCAGTCGCCGCCGAAGTAGTCCGTCTCCCAGTGGTTCGTGCCCTCCAGGCCGTTGATGGTCGCGTCCCCGTCGGCGAAGCGGTCGACGAAGGCGTAGTACATCAGCCCCGACTCCCAGTCGCGGTCGTCGTTCCACAGCGGGATGTAGAGCTCCTCGGCCTCCTGGCCCTCCGCGTCGGTGGCGCCGACTCGGATGGTGTACCGGATGGGCTCGTCGAGGGAGATGGAGAGCTCGCCCAGCTCATCGGCGAGCTCGACCCCGTTGACCCTCACCGACGCGGACTCGAGCTGGGCGCCGCTGGTGGCCGGCAGGAAGGAGACCGAGAGCTCGACCCGGCCGTCACCGTGGTCGAGCTCCTCCAGCACGAGCCTGGGCTGCTCGCAGTCGGGCACGATGACCATCGAGTTGCAGGAGTCGCCGCCGGAGCAGTCGGGGTCCCAGCTGTAGCCTTCGTCGCACTGCATGGCCTCTGCGCTCGGGTCGCACTGCCAGCTGCCGTCGACGACGAGCTTGTATGGCCACGCCCCCGCTGCGAGCTCCAGCGAGGCCCGCCACACCCCACCGTCCTGCTCCAGCGGTGTCGCGCTGGGGTCCCAGCCGTTGAACTCGCCCGCGACGTAGACCGACTGCGCCGAGCCCGAGTATTCGAAGACCGTCTCGCAGGGGCCCGCCGAGGTGTACTCGCTGCCGACCTGCACGATCAGCTCGGTGACAGCTGCATCTCCGCAGCCATCGGTGGCGGTGACGACCACGCTCGCCTCGCCGGTCCAGCCGACGTCGGGCACGATCCGCAGCAGGTCTCCGTCGACCGCCGCGGACAGCTCGCGATCCGCGGACAGCTCGAACTCGACGTCCTCGCCGTCGAGGACCAGCTCCGAGATCGGAACCTCGATGACCACACCTTCCTCGGCGACCAGCGGGTCCAGGGACGCGAGGATCGGCGGGGCCTCGTCGCGGCAACAAGCTGAGAGGAAAAAGAGGGCAAGCATCAGGACCTCAGAGCGCCCAGGCCCGGTTAGGGCACAGTGAAATGCCAGCGCGAAAACCCCGTATCACCAGCACCCCCTGATGCTCACCGCATACCTCGCAGCCTTCGCCTTCGGAAGTGTCCTGATCGGAGCCTCCATCGTGCTCGGAGGCAAGGACTTCGACGCTGACAAGGACATCGACCTCGATCTCGACGCCGACGCCGACGCCGACGCGGACATCGACGCAGACGCAGACGCAGACGCGGACGCCGATGGAGACGCAGAGGTCGACAAGGACCTGGCTCTGGTCAAAGGCGACGTCGGACACGCTGCGGACGCGCTGATCTTCAACCCCTTCCTCTCCTTCCGCTACTGGACCTTCTTCCTGGCCAGCTTTGGTGGTGTCGGAGCGGCGCTCACCGCCATCGGCGCCCTGGGAACCATCGCGGTCGCCGGGGTCGCCGTGCCCACCGGCTTCTTCATTGGCTACGGCGCAGCGGCGGTCTTCCGCAAGCTCAAGAAGAACACCGTGCGCACCTTGACCGACTCCCGCCGCCTCACCGGCGAGCTCGCGGACGTCGTCATCGCGCTGGCGCCCGAGAGGACCGGCAAGATCCGGCTTCGCATGGGCGGAACCGACGTCGAGCTGCTGGCGACGACGACGGAAGGAGAGATCCCGCGAGGAGCCAGGGTGCTCGTCGTACGCATCGAGGACGGGATCGCCGAAGTCACGGCGATGCCCACGAAGAAGAGCAACTGACCGAAACCGAGGTTTCCCATGATCGAAGGCCTGTCGGCGCTTCTCTGCGGCTCCATCGCCGCCGTAGCGGTGCTCGGACTCATCGCCGGTGTGGCGAAGAGCCTGCTCCACATCTGTGAACCGAACGAGATCCTCGTGTTCTCCGGCAAGCAGCGCAAGCTCGCGGACGGCACCAAGGTGGGCTTCCGCATCATCTTCGGTGGCATGGCCTGGCGCACGCCGATCGTCGAGCGCGTCGAGCGCATGGACGTCCGGAACATCGCGATCGACATCCGGACCACCAACGCCTACAGCAAGGGCGGCATCCCGCTGAACGTGCACGCGATCGCCAACTGCAAGGTCTCCAAGAACCCGGCCATCATCGGGAACGCCATCGAGCGCTTCCTCGGTCGTGACCCCAACGAGATCAAGCGGGTCGCCAAGGAGACCCTCGAAGGTCACCTCCGCGGCGTCCTGGCCGGGCTCACCCCAGAGGAGGTCAACGAAGACCGGCTGCGCTTCGCCGAGGAGCTGACCGGCGAGTCCGACGAGGACTTCCGCCGCCTGGGACTGCAGCTCGACACGCTGAAGATCCAGTCCGTCACCGACGACGTGAACTACCTCAACAGCATCGGCCGAAAGTCCATCGCCGATGTGCTCCGGGACGCGAAGGTGGCAGAGGCCAACAACCTCTCAGAGGCCGAGCAGGCCGAGGCGAAGGCCCGCCAGGCCGGCGAGGTCGCCAGCCAGAAGTCGCAGGCCGCCATCATCCAGGCCAAGAACGGCGTCGCCCAGGCCAAGGCCGAGTTCGACGCGAAGGCCAACTCAGAGGACGAGCGCACCGCCCAGGCGGCGCTCCTGGCCCGGGCCGAAGCCGAGCTGGAGCTCCAGGAGATCAGGAAGCAGCTCGAGGAGCTCCGGCTCATGGCCGACGTGGTCCTCCCCGCCCAGGCGGCCCAGGAAGCCGAGACCCTGCGGGCCCGCGGAAACGCGGCCTACGCCGAGCAGTCCGGGCGCGCCTCCGCGGAGGTGCTCCAGCTGATGACCGACGCCTGGAACAAGGCCGGGGACGACGCAAAGGACATCTTCCTCATCCAGAACCTCGAGACGGTGCTCGAGACCGTCGTGGAGAAGGTCAACGCCATCGAGGTCGACGAGGTCACGCTGCTCGACGACGGAGGCGGGACAGCGCTGCCAGCGCACGTCTCCAGCTACCCGGCGATGGTCTCCGGGATCCTCGGAGAGCTCCACAAGTCCACGGGCGTCGACGTGGTCGGAATCCTGGCGGCCCCAGGCATCGACGCCACCACAGACAGCGACGAAAAGGAGGACAACTAGATGGACCCCGTCTCGATCACCATGACCGTAATGGTCGTTCTGGCCTTCATCTTCTTCGGTGGCATCGCCCTTTGGCTCACCGTGAAGAACCTGCTCTACATCGCCGGACCCAACGAGGTCCTCGTCTTCTCCGGGGGTGACTACAAGCCCTCCGCCGGCAAGAAGGGCTACGAGCTCCTCAAGGGCGGCAGGCGCATCAAGTGGCCGCTGGTGGAGTCCGTGTCCCGCATGGACCTCACGAACATGACCGTCGATGTGCAGGTGCACGGCGCCTACAGCAAGGGCGGCATCCCCCTGACCGTCCAGGGAGTCGCCAACCTGAAGGTCGCCGGCCACCAGCCTGCCCTCGGAAACGCCCTCGAGCGCTTCCTGGACCGGCCTCGCAAGGAGCTCATCTCCGTCGCCAAGGACACGCTGGAGGGCAACCTCCGCGGCGTGCTCTCCCAGCTCACCCCGGAGGAGGTCAACGAAGACAAGATCGCCTTCGCCGAGAAGCTGCTCGACGAGGCCGAGCACGACCTCTCGAAGCTGGGGCTCACCCTGGACGTGCTGAAGGTCCAGAACGTCAGCGACGAGGTCGGTTACCTCGACAGCATCGGGCGAAAGACCACCGCCGAGCTCATCCGCACGGCCAAGATCGCAGAGGCCGAGGCAAGGGCGATGGCCATGATCCAGGATGCGGAGGCCCGCCAGTGGGCCCGCATCACGGAGTGCAAGGCCGAGGTCCAGATCGCCGAGGCAGAGGCGGACAAGCGCGTCAAGGACGCCCAGACCCGCCGCGGCGCCCTGGTCGCCAAGGAACAGGGCGAGGTCGAGGCGCTCGTCGCCAAGGCCCAGGCCGAGCTCCTGACCCAGTCAGCTCGCGTCGAGCAGACCCGCCGTCGTCTCCAGGCGGACGTCATGGCCCCCGCGCACGCCCAGATGATAGCCGATCAGGCCGACGCGAAGGCCAAGGCCGCCAAGATCATCGAGGACGGAAAGGCCAGCGCGACCGTGCTGGAGGAGATGATCCAGACCTGGCAGAACGGTGGAGAGAACGCCCGCGACATCTTCCTCATGCAGAAGCTGGAGAAGGTGATGACCGCCCTGGTCGGCACCATCCAGGACGTGCGCGTGGACCGCATCACGGTGCTGCCAAAGGGCGGCGGCGGTAGAGCGGCGAGCGCAGTGACCCTGGTCGAGGAGCTGAAGGCCGGCATCGGCGTCGACCTCGCCCAGATCGCCAACAACCTGGGCGGCACCAAGCAGATCGAGAGCGAGTCGTAAGTAAAGGGGATCTCCCTCGGATCCGAGGGGCCATGCAACACGGAGAAGACGCATGGTCCCGCACCGAAGACGACCCCCGGAGACCCTCACCCCAGAGCTCGTGCTGGCCTACCGGGACACTCTCGCCGAGACCCGCAGGCCCCAGCACGAGACTCTGCGTGGACGCCCCCACCACCTCCGCGTCGTGCCCCACGTGGAGCCAGAGCGCCGCTGGGACATCATCGACGGCTACATCAAGAGCATCATCGGGCGCTCCCTCACCGGGCTGTGCTTCGGCCTCGGCATCGCCACGGCCGTGATCGCCTGGCGCGCTTTCGTACTCTCCCTCGAGGCGCTCTAGCCGGCCCGGTTAGTCGGGGGGCGTGCTCCACCTGTTGTCCGCATCGGCCCTCGCGGTCAAGACCGTCACCCTGGTAGCCCAGGACGCCCAGCTCACCACCGTCAACGTGACCCCTTTCGGCATCGAACTGCAGGGCCAGGTGCGCGATGTGTGCTCCTGGCGAATCCAGAACTTCATCTGGTACGACGGCATCGGCGAGGCTCGGGTGCCCTGTTCGGACTGGAGGCCGCTGTCCGAGTCCGACCCCGAGCGGCGCCTCGTGGTCCAGACCACGAACGACCTGCCCCTGCGTGGGCCGAAGCGAGGCGTGGATCACCGTCGGCTGACCCTCGGTTTCCAGGCCCCGGTCGAGCTGTCGGACTCCGAGGTGGCCCTGCAGCTCGTCGGCGGCGTGCTGGCAGCGGACGTGGAGGATCTCGGCGCGGCGCTGGTCCTGGCCGACTTCCATGGCGTCGACGTGAGCCACATCGCCCTGGGCCTCGAGGGCGGACTCGCCGGCGCGGAGGGCGTGCCCGTCCACTTCGTCGACCCGCCGCGCACCGTCCCCGTCGATGTCCTGTTGCTGGCCTTCGACCTCGACTCCGAGGTCGCAGAGGGCTGGCGCTGCCAGGCGCTGCAGCTGGCCGAGCCGAGCGAGTACCAGGCCCTGAGCACCGACCGCAACGCCCTGGCCGGCTATGCCGCCTCCACCTGCCCGGAGGCCGCCGCCGTCCAGGCCTCGGCGCTCTGCGAAGCTGCCGGTGACGACCTCGCCGAGGCCGACCTCGACGAGGGGATCGCGATCCGCGAGGACATCGACCCCGTCCTCGACTTCTGCGGACCCGGGTACCGGAACTCCGCCAAAGAGCACGCCCAGGCCGCCTACGAGACGGCCCTGGCTCGGGGCGACCTCGACGATGGACTGCGCGTCGTCGAGACCTGGGCCTCCGAGATGGGCCCGGAGTGGACGACGGCGGCGCAAGAGCAGCTGGACGTGCTCGTCGAGCAGCAGATCCCGAGCCGCTTCGACTGGGCGCTCCACAACGGGGCGCTGGAGCAGGCCCGCGAGCTGCACCAGACCTACGGCGAGCGCCTCGGCGAAGAGTGGGCGGCAAAGGCCGAAGCTCGCCTCGCCGCCGCGGGCGGTTAGCTTCGCGCGGATGCCAGATCTCCACGGAAACACCGCCGGCCTGAAGACCTCTCAGGTCAAGGCGCTGAAGTCGCTCTACGAGCGGCGCATCCCCCAGGGGCGCTTCCTGACCCCAGAGCTCGCGAGGCGACTCACGGAGACCGCCCGGGGCTGCAGCCGCCAGGTCGGCCTGGTCGTCGACCGCATGGGCTTCGTGGACAAGGTGCTCGTCGGCGACGCGCACCAGGTCTTCATCCCAGACCTCGGCCGAGCGCGGGCTGGCTCCGGGCGCTTCCGCGGCCTCCGCCTCGTCATCGCGCAGCTGCGCGGCGAGGGGCTCAACAAGGACAACCTCACCGACCTCACGCTCTTGAGCCTCGACGCCATCATCGTGGTCAACGCCGGCACGGATGGGCTGCCGGGAGCTGTCGAGTGGGCGCACATGCTCCCGCCAGAGGAAGCCGGCGAGGAGATCTCACACAGGGAGTCCCGCCCCAGCGTCCACCACTGGGATGACGACTTCATCGCCTTCATCACCGACCTGCAGCGGCGCTTCGCCAGGAGCGACCGCCTCCGCGACGTCGATGGGCGCCAGAAGGCCATCCTGGTAGGTGTCGGACTCGGGCGTGAGAACCGATCGACCCGAGAGTCCCTGGACGAGCTCGAGCGCCTGGCAGACACAGCTGGCCTCGACGTCGTCGACACGGTGCTGCAGATGCGCCGCAAGCCCGACAACCGCACGCTGATCGGCAAGGGCAAGCTCTCGGACGTGCTGCTGCGCTCGATGCACCTCGGCGCAGAGGTCCTCGTCTTCGACCGGGAGCTGGCGCCCTCGCAGCTCCGCAACATCGCGACGGTGACCGAGCTCTCGGTCCTCGACCGGACCCAGCTCATCCTCGACATCTTCGCCCAGCGCGCCACCACGAAGGAGGGCAAGCTGCAGGTCGAGTTGGCCCAGCTCCGCTACCGCAAGCCGCGTCTCGCGATCATGCCGACGGCCATGTCGCGGCTCACCGGCGGCGTCGGCTCCCGCGGCCCGGGCGAGACCAAGCTGGAGATCAACCGTCGCCGCGCAGACGAGCGCCTCGCACGCATCGTGCGGGAACTGAAGAAGCTCGGAAAGCACAGGGGCATGCGCCGAGAACGCCGGCGCAAGGTCGGCCTGCCGATGGTCTCGATCGTCGGGTACACCAACGCCGGCAAGAGCACGCTGTTGAACCGGATGACCCGCTCCAAGGTCGATGCCAGGGACGCGCTCTTCGCGACCCTCGATCCGACGAGTCGGAGGCTGCGCTTTCCGGAGGAGCGCGAGGTCATCCTGACAGACACGGTCGGCTTCATCCGCGCCCTCCCCAAGGAGCTCGTCGAGGCCTTCCGCAGCACCCTCGAAGAGGTCGTCGAGGCCGACCTGCTCCTCCACGTCGTCGACAGCAGCAGCAGCGAGCGCGACGGACACATGGCCTCTGTGGACGAGGTGCTCGGCCGCCTGGGCGTCACGGAGACCCCCACGCTGGTGGTCTTCAACAAGATCGACGCCCTCGCCCCGGCGGCCTTGCAGGAGCTGCGGCAGGAACACCCCGGGTCCCTGTTCTGCAGCGCCCACACCAGCGAGGGCCTCGGACGCCTGATGGTCGGCCTCGAGCAAGCGATCTGGCAGAACAGCCGGCGAGCCCGGTGATCTGGATCATCGCCTGCGTGGGGGGGGCCGATGTGGACGACACCGTGCCTCAGGCGGGGGCCTACACCGGTGAGAGCGTCTTCACGGAGGTCCACCTGACCTGCCGCGGAGAGGACCAGGAATGGCGGATCTACAGCCGCGGCGTCGGCTCCGTGGTCCTGGGACTCGCCTACGACCACCCGCGCGACTCCGACGACTCCAGCGCCGGGCACGTGGAGGAGCAGCACGACGTCCCGCTGGCAGACCAGGACCCGGGGGGTTGGTGGGCGGTCTATGCGCTCACCCTGCAGCACGCCGGTTCGGGGACCGCCCAGACGACGGAGGTCCCCTGCTCCAAGGCGGAGGGGACGTGGACCCTCTGGCTACAGTCCGGAGAAGAGGTGCTCGACTGCGACGGAAGCGCCTGCTAGATGAAGGCCATGATGCTCCTGTTGGCTTGTTCCGGCGCCTCAACGGACGACCTCGTCGCGGTCGTCGACACAGCTGAGTACCACTACGACGGTCCCACCTCGATCGACGAAGTCGAGGTCGGCTGCACCCCGCCGACCCGGGTCGTCGAGGTCCGGACGGTGGGATGGAGCCAGCTGCAGCTGTTGCGCGTCGTCTCCGCGGGTGACGACTCCGCCTTCGAGTTCGACCCGATCCCAGAGGCCTGGGACCCTGACGGCGCCTGGCAGATCTCGGTGCTCGAGGTGGCCAGTGACTGCCTCGACGAAGAGACCACCTTCCACCTCGTCGTCACCGACGCCGACGGCGAGGACGCCGACTGCCGGGTGTGGGGCTTCGACCCGGACCGCTTGGAGACGGATTGCTCCTCGCTCTGAGCGGCTGCCTTGCGCCCCATGTCAGCCCGGACGACAGCGCGGGCGCGTTCTCCTACGAAGGGCCCACCACCATCACCTCGCTGGAGGGGGGCTGCTCGGTCGAGGACGACACGTGGAGCCTCGTCGTCGAGACCGAAGGCTGGACCAGCGGTGGTCTCTGGAGCCTGACCGCGGACGCCCACCGGGTCGAAGCACACGAGCTCGAGTCAGTCGAGGCAGCGGCGGACGGCGCGTGGGATCGGCTCGAGCTCTCCCTCGACATCGTGGCCGATCCCCGTGACGCCGAGGAGGGCAAGACGAGCGCTTGGCTCTGCGACGGCAGCACGGAGGCGAACATGGCCTGGCGCGTGATGGTCTCGGACCCGGAGACGGGCGAAAAAACCGACTGCGCGACCTGGGGCGCAGAGATCGACTGGAACGCCATCGCCAGCTACAGCGAGTGCGACCACCGCCAGTAGTGGATACACTCCACGGCGGTCGGGTCCCTTTGAGCCCTACCAGGAGACGCAAGAACAATGAAGAAGATCCTTCTCATCGCTGGCGGAACGCTGGCCCTCACTGCCTGTACGGGCAAGATCTGCGACAGCGGCGAAGTCTGCGACAGCGGCGAAAGCGCCGTCATCGACGACTCCACGGTCAACTGCCCCAACTACACGGGTGCCACCTACATCGGCTTCGACGACTCGCTGTGTGACACGCCGGATGTCGCCGCGGGCACCGTGGCCATCGGCTACGACTGCGACACCGTCGACTGGTGGTTCGACGTCTACACGGTCGGCTGGACCGGTGGCGGCACCGTCTACATCTTCCAGACCGGCTCCTCGAACCCCTGGGACGAGGTCCACGACATCGCCTCCTACGACTTCGCCGATGGCGGCCACTGGGACAACCTCTACGTGGCGCTGGGCCAGGTCGCCACGCCCAACGAGGTGGTCTCCGGAAGCACGACCCTGTACGAGTGCACGACCTCGCGCGAGCAATCCCTGACCTGGCACATCGTGATCTGGGAGACCGACGGCGCCACAGAGGCCGACTGCGCCGTGTGGGGCGACGCCCCCTCCTCGCTCGGTACGGGCTGCGCCGACTGGAGCTGATGCTCTTCGGCTGATGCCAACGACGGCCCTGCCCTGGCGGCGGGGCCGTCTCGCTCTGGGATAGTGTCTGTCCATGCTCTTCGGACTCTTCGGACTGCTGTTCCCGGAGTGCGTGCCGTCGATGTCCACGGACACCGCAGACACGAGCGACCCCCAGACCGCCTGGATCGCCGGCATCCGCTTCACCTGTGATCCCGAGGGCTGGAGCTACGAGATCATCGCCTGGGGCGAGCCCGGCGATGGAACGCTGGAGATCTACGACGAGTCCACCAACTACGACGAAGCCCACGAGATGACCCTGCCCGACTGGAGCGATGACGAGCAGGCCTGGATCTACACGGTCGAGCTCGAGCGAGTCCACGCCGAGGAGGACGTGGTCGCCAGCGAGTCCACCCTCTTTGCCTGCACCGACTCCGACGGCGGCGTGAACTGGCACATCATCGTCGAGGATCTCGACGGCAACGAAGAGGACTGCGCCGTGTTCGGCTCATCTCCGGAGACCCTGGGCTTCGACGAGTGCAGCCTCTGGGCCGAGGAGAGCTGACAGCGTCAGCGGGCCAGGACTCGAGCGAGGCCGATGGCCGAGGCCATGGACGTCGGGTCGGCGACGCCCTGACCGGCGATGTCGTCTGCGGTGCCGTGGTCCACGGAGGTGCGCACGATCGGGAGACCCATCGACCAGTTCACGCTCTGCCCGCTCTCGACGAGCTTGAGCGGTGCGAGGCCCTGGTCGTGGAACATCGCCACGACCATGTCGGCGTGGCCGGACCGCTGGCGCCGGAAGGCGACCTCGGCGCTCATCGGGCCGCCGACCGTCAGGCCCTCGGAGCAGGCCTGTTCGATGGCCGGGGTGATGATCTCGATCTCCTCTGACCCGAGCACCCCCCCGTCACCTGCGTGGGGGTTGAGCCCACAGACCAACAGGCGGCCCTCCAGGCCCAGCTTGGAGCGCAGCTCGCCAGCGGCCACCCGGAAGACGTGCAGCAGGCGCTCGGAGGTGATCGAGGAGGGGACCCGCGACAGGGGCACATGGGTCGTCACCAGGCAGGCGCGCAGCTCCGCGCCGATGAAGGCCATGACCGGCCTGGCGCCACAGAGCTCGCCGAGGAAGCCGGTGTGGCCCGGGTGTTCGAAGCCTCTCGCCGCCAGACGGGCCTTGTGGATGGGACCGGTGACCAGGGCCTCGGCGCGAGATGCGAGGCACTCCGCCACCGCGAACCGGATGGCGCGGATCTCGACCGGCTCGTCTCCATCCGGGGGCGCCACCACCGGGACCTTCGGAGACCAGCGCTCGATGGCACCTGGGTCCCCCACCAGCACGCAGTCGCCGTCAGCGGCCTTCGCGGCGACCTCGGGCCCGATGCCCTCCGGGTCGCCGACGGTGACCAGGATCACTGGCTCTCGGGAGCCTCGAGCTTGATCTCGACGGAGGCCTGGCGAAGCGCAGCGCTGTACCAGAGCTCCAGCTCCTCCTCGATCCGCTGAGCCTGGAGCTCGGCTTCGAGGTCCGGACGGACCAGCTCGTAGGCGGGCTTCTCGGCGGAAGACTCGCCCGAGACGTAGAGCAGGATGACGCCGGACTCGAGCGCGATGGGGTCCGACAGCTCGCCGATCGCCAGGGAGAACCCCACGACCTTCAGCGCCGGGATGATCTCCTCCTCGCTGAAGGAGCCGAGCTTTCCGCCCTGGGAGAAGAGCACCGAGTCGGCGTTGTCCGACAGCAGGTCCGGCCAGGGAGTGCCCTCGTCGAAGCTGGCCTTGATCTCCTAGGCGCGGCCGTCGAGCTCGGCGGTGGCCTCCGGGGTCGCCTCTGCCGGCAGGGGCAACAGGATGCCCTCGAAGTCCCGCGTCGCCGGAGCGACGTTGTCCCGCACGCGGCGGTTGTACAGGTCGCGGATCTCGTCCTCGCTCACAGCGACCCGAGGCAGCAGGACGACCTGGTTGAACTTCATCTGGCGAACGCTCTCTTCGAGCTCCTCGCGGTACAGCGACCAGGGAAGCCCGCTGCGCTCGACCTCTGTCCGGAGCTGCTCGCGGGTGAGCCCGTTCTGCCTCGCGACATCATCGATCGTGCGCTCCAGCTCGTCGCGCGTGACGCCGAGTCCGAGCTCGTCGATCTGCTGCGCGACCAGGGCCCGCTGGATCAGGGAGTCGAGGACCTCGATCTCCGCTCCCTTCGTGGTCTGACCCTCGCTCGGTGCCGCCGAGATGTAGTCCCCACCTAGCTCGTAGACCTCTGAGAGGGTGATGACCTCGTCGTTGACGACCGCGGCGATGCGATCGACGATCTCGGCCTCGGCGACAGAGAGGAGGCCGAAGAGTGCGATCACAGGCCGCCCTCGGGGGCTTCGGGCTCCTCTGTCGGGGCGGTGGGGGCCCCAGACGGGCGGAGCGCGTTGTCCGCCCCCGGGCCGAGGCTGAACTCGGGCGCGATGCTCGGACGCACGGCGGTCTTCACGTCGAGGGCGGCGAGCTTGTCCTCGTTGATCTGGATGCTCACCCCGTCCTTGAGGCTGGCGACGTAGCTCTCGTACATCTCCTTGAGCTTGTCGTTCTTGACCTTGCGAAGGACGGAGCCCTTCATCTGCTGGAAGGTACGCTCGACGCGCTCGCGCTTGTTCGCGATGTAGAGGATGTTGTAGCCGTCGGCGCTCTCGAAGACACCTGAGAGCTCCTCCACGTCGAGGCTGAAGGCCACATCGACGATGTCCTGGTCCAGGCCGGGCTTGCCCTCCGCAGACACGAAGCCGACGTCACCGCCGCGGCGACGGTAGGGGTCCTCCGAGTGCTTCGTGGCGGCGTCCTTGAAGAGCCCCTTCGGGTCCGACGCGATCTCCGCGCGCACGCTCTCGGCGATGGCCAGAGCCTCTTCGGCGGGCCGGTCATCGGAGATCTGGATGAGGATCCGCTTGACCTGCACCTTCTCCGGCACGACGAAGTCCTCTTTGTTCGCCTCGTAGTGGGCGCGGAGCTCCTCGTCGGTGAAGTCGCTGTTGCGCACGTTGGCGTAGACCTCGTCCCGCAGGAGGGTGTTCACCATGACCTTCTGGACCTTCGGGTCCTTGTCGAGGCCGCGACGCAGGGCTTCCAGGTAGAGCACCTTGTCGTTGACGAGGCGGTCGAGGATGTCCTTTCGCTCCTCCAGCGACAGGCTCTTGCCGTCATCCGGGCTGACGCGGCTGGCGGCGAGCTCGAACTCGACGGATCCGACCGGCAGCCCGTCGACTGTGGCGAGGACCTCGCCGATGTCAGCTGCGGATGTGGTCGTGCTAGTCGGCGCCGTCGTGCTGTTGCCGTCGCACGCGACGAGCCCGAAGGCCAGGAGAATCCAGGTGGTCCGCATCGGGTTGCCTCCTCGAAGGTTGGACCTGCTGGTCTAACCCACGCCCAATGCGAGTCAATCCGGCGGACGTCGCTCCGAATCCACGACGGCGACCTCGCCGTAGCGGGCGCAAACCGGTTCGAGCGCGGCAGCCTCCCCCACGACGACGAGCACACCCTCCTCCGGTCGCACCACGGTCCGGGCGGCTCTCTGGACATCTTCCACGGTGACGGCCGCGACGCGCGGCACGAAGGTCTCCCAGGTGTCCTCCGGGAGCTCGTTCAGCCAACGGGTGGTGCGCAGCGAAGCCATGCCACCGAGGCTGCTGGCGCCGATGGGAAAGGCCCCGCAGAGGTAGCGCCGCGCCGCGTCGAGCTCGCCGTCGGTGACAGGCTCCTCGCGGATGCGGGTGAGGTGCGAAAACAGCGCAGCCAGCGCCTCGGAGGCCTTGTCCGTCGAGCACGACAGGCTGGCAGAGTGGTCACCGCCGAAGCGGCCGCCGTCGAGCGCCGAGTAGACGCCGTAGGTCAGCGAGCGCGTCTCTCGCAGGTCCATGAACAGCCGCGAGCTCGCCCCACCACCGAGCACCCGGTTCATCACGCGGGCGTCGTCGTAGCCGGGTGCTCGGCGGGCGATGGCCTTGTTCCCAGCGAGGATGGTGGCCTGCTCGCTGCCAGGCCGATCGACGAGGATCACCCTGGGCTGCGGATCCGGGGGCGTGGAGGGCAGCTCGGGCAGCGGCGCGGCAGGGCTCCAGTCGCGGAAGGTGCGCTCGGCGAGGTCGATGGCGGAAGCAGGCTCCGTGTCCCCCACCACGACCAGCAGCGCGTGCTCGGGTCCGAAGCGGCTCTGATGCCAGGCGAGCACCTCGTCCCGACTGCGGGCGAGGAAGTCCTCTGCCTCCGGGCGCCGGCGCCCATAGGGATGGGCCCGTCCGTAGACCGCCCAGGAGAACCACTCGCCGGCGAGGTTGTCGGGCTGTGCGCGCTGCTGGCGACGAGCCTCGCCGGACTTCCTCGCCTCGCGAGCGACGTGCTCCTCTGGGAAGGTGGGCCTGCAGGCCAGCTCGCCGAGGACCACGAAGGCCTCGTCGATGTGCTCGGAGAGCGCTTTCACCGCGAGACCACGATCGTCGGGAGACATCGACGAGGACAGCCGGAGCCCGAGGGCGTCCTGGTAGTGGGCGAGCTCAGCGGAGCTGAAGCGCTCGGTGCCGTGCCGGGTCGTCATTGCGAGCAGCCTGCAGAGACCTCGCTCCTCTGGGCCCTCGAGCCAACGCCCGATGCGGCTCACCAGGCGAAGCTGCACGATGGGCAGGCGCCGCTGCGGGAGGACCACGACGGAGAGTCCGGACTCCAGGGTCGCGGCGTGGCTCTCGGGGAAGGTCCAGGGCAGCGCCGGTCCCGCCGGCGGTGGTGTCGTCGGGAAGCTCATCTCGGGTGGACCTCGAGAGAGACCCAGCCGTCCTGGAGCCAGTCACGGGCGACCCGCTGGACGTCTGGCGGCTCGACCTTCGCCAGCTCCTCCAGGTAGCGGTTGTCCCACTGTGGGTCGTCCAGGTACAGCGTGGAGCGGCCCAGCTGCATCGCGCGCCCGAGCACCCCCTCCACCGAGTAGACCGCTGCGGCCTTGGCACGGGCCAGCACCTTGTCCCACTCCTGCCGGGACAGCGGCTCGGAGGCGACGCGCTCGAGCTCCTCGAGCCAGGCATCGCGGATCCGGGGCAGCCCCTCTGCGCTGCTGGCGACGCCGGTCAAGCTGAAGAGCCCCGGTCCCCGCCGCGCGTCGAAGCCACCGGAGACCTGCACCGCGAGCTGCTCCTCGACGACGAAGCGGCGGTAGGCACGGGAGCTCGGCCCGCGCAACAGCGCGGTCTCCAGGACCTCCCAGGCGAAGAAATCCCTGCTCCCGAAACCGGGCGCCTGGTGGTTGACGAAGACCAGCGGCAGACGAGCCAGCTCGTCCCCGACCACCTCTGTCTGGTGCCCGACGCGGCGCGGCTCGTGCATGTCCGGGGCTGGCTGGCGCGGGCCCGCGTCGATGTCGCCGAAGTAGTCGGCGACAGCAGCCAGCGCCTCCTCCTCCTCGAAGTCGCCAGCGACCGCGAGCACGGCGTTGTTCGGCCGGTAGAAGCGGTCATGGAAGGCGACGACCTCTTCGTAGGCACAGGCCTCGAGGTCCTTCCAGTAGCCGATGACCGGATGCCCGTAGGCCCAGTTTCCCCATGAGAGCTCGCAGAGCGCGACCATGGCCTCGCCGTACGGGGCGTCGTCCACGCGCTCCCGCCGCTCCTCCATGACCGTCTGGCGCTGGTTCTCGAAGTTCTCCGGCGTCACCGCAAGGGAGCGCATGCGGTCAGCCTCGAGCCAGAGGCCCAGCCGCAGCTGGTTGGAGGGCAAGGTGGCGTAGTAGTTGGTCCGATCCTCGCTGGTGGTGGCGTTGGTCTGGCCGCCGCAGCCCTGTATGTGGGCGAAGTGCTCGGCCTTTCCGACGTTCGCGGAGCCCTGGAACATCATGTGCTCGAAGAGGTGGGCGAAGCCGCTGCGCCCTCGTTCCTCGTTGCGGGAGCCAACGTCGTAGTACAGCGCGAAGGCGACGACCGGGATCGCCGGGTCGGGAGAGAGCACCAGACGAAGACCGTTTTCCAGCCGATGCTCGCTGACCGGGAGCTTCATGCTGGCACCCGTAGCACGAGGCGGGTGCCGCTGTCGCAGGGCTCGAGGCAGATGCTGCCGCCGTGGTCTTCGAGGATTTGTCGCGTGATCGCGAGCCCAAGGCCGCTGCCCTTGGCCTTCGTCGTGAAGAAGGGGTCGAAGGCCCGCTCGGCGGCGGTCTCGTCGAGGCCGGAGCCGTCGTCGCAGACCGCGATGTTCAAGGTGCCACCGCTGCCGTCGACCTCGACACGGATGGCGGTGGCACCGGACTCGGCGGCGTTGCGAACGACGTTGATCAGCGCCTGCCGAATCTGGTGATCGTCAAGCTCGACCGGAGACGTGGCCCCCACCTCGACCTCTATGGCCACACCCTCGCGGCGCAGCTGCTCCTCCAGCAGGTGGGCGACCCCGTAGACGAGCTCCGCCGGGTCCGCCAGGGCGAGCTTCGGCGCCGGCCGGCGTGCGAGGGCCAGGTAGTGCTCGGTCGTACGCTCCAGCCGCTCGATCTCGCTTCGAACCGTCGCCAGCATCGCCAGGGCCTCCTCTCTCCGGTCGCCGAGGGCGCCATCTTCATCGACGCTCTCGAGGTCCTCTGCGAGCAGTTCGGCATTCAGGCTCATCGCATTGAGCGGATTCCGGACCTCGTGCGTGATCTGGGCGAGCATCTGGCCGACGAGGGCCAGCCGCTCGGCTCGGGCCAGGCGGTCCCTGTTGGCGAGCTCCTCGACGGTCTTCCGGCGGAGATCCTCGTCCCGCTGCCTGATGGCTGCTGCCATGGCGTTGATTCGCTCTGCGAGCAGGTCGAGCTCATCGCTACCGCTGGGGCCCAGCTCGACCTCGTAGTCGCCAGCTTCGATGCGGCGAACCTCGTCTGACATGCGGCCGATCGGGCGGAGCGCGATGATGGCCAAGAGCAACAACACGAAGCCGAGGCCCAGGGCGGCCAGCGCGAGCGAGCCGCTCACGATGAGCGCGGTCCGCTGGGCCTGGGCGGTCTCCTCTGCCAGCCGTCGGATTCGCCCGTCGACAGCCGATGAGAGCTGGGAGATCGCGGTCTCCAGCTCGCGCCGCGTGTTGACCAGCTCGGGCCGGACCGCGCGGGCATCGCTGGTGTTTCCGGTCTCGCTCAGGGCCAGGAAGTGCAGGGTGCGCTCCTCGAGCACCGCGTTGAGCTGGCCGATGGTCTCGAGCTGGCTGTCGAGGCTGTCGAGGTCCGCCGCCTCGGACTCGTCTCGCGCCAGGCGCCGGACCGAATCGACGGTCGCGCGAGCCTCTTCGACGCGGTCGCGGATGATCCCGTGATGGAGCGCCGCGCGGCTGCGGTGGGCGGCGATGCGCCGATCCTGGACGGAGTCGAGGTCGATCTCCATGCGCACCAGAGAGGACTCCATGCGCGTCGCGGCGGCTGACAGCGGGACGTAGCCCTGGTCGATCACCTCCAGGGCCTGCCCCACCCGACGGAACTCGACGAGCCCATAGCCAAGCGCCGTGAGGAAGAACGCGAAGGACAAAAGGAAGGCGCCGAGGATTCGAACGCGCAGTGAGCCACGTGGCCGCATGTGACCAGGATATGGTGCTCGGCTGGAGGAGCAATGACACCCATCATCGGAGTCCTGGCGTTGTCCGCGTGCAACAACGTCAACGGCAAGGTCGACGAGCGCAGCGTGAACATCAACACCGCCGTCTTCGTCGAGGAGGACGACTACTACGGCAACGACGGCGTGATCATGGTCCTGCTCGCCACCCACGGGCTGAACTGCGAGGAGTGGGTTTCAGCCTCCGACGACTTCGAGGACGAGCTGAACAACCTGGACTTCGACGACGCGATCGACGAGTGGGAAGCGAGCGTGCCAGAGGACTTCTGGGTCTGGGACATCAAGATCCGCGTGGACGACGTCGACGACAAGAACAAGGGCGAGTGGGACGGCGTGGACTGGGATGATCCGATCACCGACGACGACGAGGCGAAGGTCCTGGCACGCCACTGGACCGAGTACCCGGAGGAAGAGGACCTCCTCGGCGACGTCTGGACCGGTGACGACTGGTACCACTCGGACGAGGGAGTCCTGAACATCAACGGCCACACCCCCGGCGAGTCGATCCGCGGCAACTTCGCCACGATGATGGTCGACGAGGACGGAGACACCGAGGGCGAGGTCACGATCCACTTCAACGCGGCGCGCTGCCGCGACCTCAAGGACTACTACATCTAGCCCTGGGCGGGGCACTCGCCGGCCCACTCAGCCTCGCGGCGGTAGATCGTGCGCGCCGTGATGCCCAGGAGGCTGGCGGCCAGGGTCTTGTCCCCGCCAGTGTGGCGAAGGGTCTCCTCGATCATGCGGCGCTCGACGTTCTTCAGCGGCGTAGCGACCGGGAAGCTCAGGACCTGCCGGCCTCCCTGGCCCTGACGAACTGCCGGGGGGAGCTGCTCGAGCCGGACGATGTCCCCGCGGGAGAGCACCACGGAGCGCTCGATGGCGTTCTCGAGCTCGCGCACGTTGCCAGGCCAGCGATAGCCACAGAGCGCATCGAGCACCTCCGCGCTCAGGGCCTGCACGGCCTTGCGGTTCTTCTTCGAGTAGTGGGTGAGGAAGTGGGCCGCGAGCAGCGGCACGTCCTCTGGTCGCTCGCGCAGGGACGGCACGCGGAGCTGGATGACGTTGAGCCGGTAGTAGAGGTCCTCGCGAAAGCGGCCCTCGGCCACCTCTGTCTCGATGGGGCGATTCGTCGCGGCGACGACACGCACGTCCGCGGCGAGTGTCCTCGTGCCGCCGACGCGCTCGTACTCCCCCTCCTGCAGCACACGCAAGAGCTTGACCTGCACGCTGGCCGGGACCTCGGTGATCTCGTCGAGGAACAGCGTCCCGCCGCGGGCCAGGTCGAAGCGTCCTTCCTTGCGGCCCGTCGCGCCGGTGAAGGCCCCCGCCTCGTGCCCGAAGAGCTCGGACTCCAACAGCGTCTCCGGGATCGCGGCGCAGTTCACGGTCACGATGCGGCCACGCCGGCGCGCCGAGCGCTCGTGCAGCGCTCGGGCCAGCAGGCTCTTCCCGGTGCCGGACTCTCCGACGAGCAGGACGCTCGCGTCACTCGGAGCGACCTGGTCGACCTCCTCCATCAGCTGCCGGAGCGCCGGCGAGGACCCGATGATGTGGGTCCCGTCACCCTCGGCGAGCTGCTGCTTCAGGCGACCGATCTCCAGGATGAGGCCCCGCTTCTCGAGCGCCTTCTTGATCGAGCCGACCAGCTCGATGCGCCTCAGCGGCTTGGTCACGAAGTCGTAGGCGCCCTCCTTCATGGCCTCGACCGCCACCTCCACCGTGCCGTAGGCGGTCATGACGAGGACCTCGACGTCCGGCGCAACCGCCTTCACCGCCCGCAGGAGCTCCAGCCCGGTCATGCCCGGCATCTTGAAGTCGGTCACGACGACGTCAGCGCCCTCCTCGCGCAGGAGCTCCAGGCCCGTGCGGCCATCCGGGGCCTGGATGACGCTCCAGCCCTCCCGACGCAGGATTCGATCGAGGGTGACGCGGTTGGCTTCTTCGTCGTCGACAACGAGGATCTTAGGCATGCCGACAACCTGACATGATGACGTCATGCTGTCAATCGTCTGACAGAATGTCTGACTTCGGGCTGATCAGCCCAGCGTGATCTCCGCGGTGATCTCGGCGTCATCGAGCGCGCTGAGGTACAGCGGCGAGGCCTTGCGGCCGCGGCTCGGCTCCAAGACGCTGGCGACGGCCTTCAGCAGGTCTCGGCGGCTGATCTGGCCGATGAGGACGTCCCCCTCACGCACGACCGGAATGCGCCTGAAGGGGCTGGTCGCGAAGAGGTGGGCGATCGTGACGACGTTGGTCTCCTCCTTCACGGACACGGGCTCGCGGGTCATGACCTGGCCGACGTTCGGGGACGGGAGGCCGTCGTGGTACGCGCGCATCGCCGCCCGGATGCAGTCCTTCTCAGAGAGCACCCCGACGAGGCGGCGGCGACTGTCGATGACAGGTGCCCCGCTGATCTTCCGAGCCAGGAGTTTCCTCACCGCGTCGTAGACGAGGTCGTCCTCCGACAGGCAGGTGAGCTTCTTGGTCATGATGTCGCGCGCGCGCGGAATGCGATCACCCTTGAGCATCGTGCACCTCGATTCAGGGCGTAAGAACACCATTATCGGAGCCTGTCAGTCAGGCGTCAAGGCGCATTGCTCATCCCCCCGCCGGCTGCCCGACCGCGCCGAGGTGGCCATAGGCGTCCTCGTCGTCGTATCCGGTGCGCCATCCGGAGTACTCGCGCTCGGACGTACAGGTGATGTCGAGGTCGAGCTCACAGTCGCTCCCGCTGCACTCCGCGAAGTCCCGCTCGTTCTCGGCAGGGCGCTCCGCGCCGGTGACATCGGTGATGAGGTAGAGCGCGCTGGGGATCTGCCCGCGGTCACCCACCTCTGTGATCTCGCTGCTCCAGGCGTCGGTCTCCGTGTACCCGGCGATCGTGTGCGTGACACCGGTCCAGGTCCCACCGACGGTCTCCTTGTTCTTGGTCAGCCTGATCGTGGTCGTGGTCGTGACGTCCTCGTCGGCGGTGTAGTCGTAGCCATCCTGGTGCGTCTGGGTCGTCGTCGTGATGTCGTTGCCCCCCCACTCGAACTTCCACGCGCCGTTGTCCCCGAGGCTGCCGGGGTAGGCACGGGTGCCCTTGATCAGGGTCGCCTCGCGCTTGGAGTGGCGCGTGATCTGGATCAGCTGCATCGCCTCGGAGCTCTCGGTCTCCTGCTCGCTCACGAAGGGCTGGTCGGAGTCCTCGTCGTCGTCGGGCACGAAAGCGTCGGTGAAGTTGTGGGAGATGCTCTCCGAGCAGTCCGCTTCGACGGCGCCCGGGATCAGGATGGCCCAGATGCCATCGATGTCCTTCGAGCCGGCACAGGCGATGAGAAAAATGAACACGATGCCTCCTCTGCGCCGGGAACTATAGCCGCAGCCTCATCGCCAGCGACGCGCCCGCTCACCGGAAGAGCACGCCAGCAAGGAGGGACACGCCGCTCTGGCTCTTCTGGTGCTGAAAAGCCCACCCGCGGCTGTCGTCGGTCTCGGCGACGGCGAGGAGCTCGTCGTCGTGGAGCTCGGTCCAGCCGCGCAGCTCGACGCTCAGCGCGAAGCGCCTGTTGACGAAGTGGGTCAGCTCGACTCCGAGCAGGGCGCCGGGCCCCGCCGCGCGACGGTCGCCGTTGACACCCCCGATGTCGAGCCGCCAGTAGCTGCTGACCAGTCCACCCGAGGCGTTGACAGCAACGAAGGTGGGCGCCTGGAGGAACGACGCGCGCGCCCCGACGTAGACGCGCATCGCCCGGGTCTGGATGAGGGGGTCGAAGCCCTCGTCAGCTGGCCAGCCCAGGTACTGCCACCGCGTCCCGAAGGTCCCGGTGAAGGCCCACCGCGGAGTCAGCACATAGGCGAAGAAGCCCTCCCAGCCGACGTGTAGCTGGCTGTTGCCCTTGCCGTCGGCGGCCTCCGTGATAGACGGGCTGGCCACCAGGGGCAGCTCACCTCTGACCCCCATTTCGAGGTCCCGGATGGACTCGCCGGCAGAGGCCGGACTCGAGAGACACACCAGGTGGGCGAGAATGTTCATCGTCCGCTGCTTCTAACTCCCCCCAATCATGCTGTTGCTACTGCTGTCACTGTCCGCTGCCGATGCCCGGAGCCGTGCGCTCGACATCGACTCGGCGAGCGTGCGCGACGGCGACGACATCGCCGCCTGGGAGAGCGTGGACCCAGCCGACTCCGGGGATCTCACGGCCTTCATCGTCGCCTTCCCCAACAGCAAGCTCTCCGAGCTGGCGTGGCAGAAGCTCGACGCGCTCGGAGAGACCGGTCCAGAGCTCGGCAAGGCGGAGACGACCCGGGTCGAGGCCGCGCTGGCCCAGCAGCGCCTCGCGCTCCAGGCGCCCAATACGGTCGGTGTCCAGACGCTGTCGGTCGGGGACCAGGTTCCGCCCTATGTCGAGCCGGTCAGCGAGCGTCAGCTCCACCCGCAAGTGGAGCTCGGATGGACCGGTAGCCTCGGAAGCGCCGGGATGTACGTCCACGCGGGCGTCGGCGGGGACCACCTCGGTGTCGCTCTGCGAGGGACCGCTGGTCTCGAGGGGGCGGACCTTGGCGTCGCGACCCGAGCGACCTTGAGCAACGCCTACCTCTCCCCCTACGCAGAGGTCTTCGCCGTCGCGCGCGACCCTGCTCTCGGCGCCGCGGTGGGAGTGAGCCAGCCACTCCGCGATGGCTTCGCCCTGAGCCTCGCCGTCGAGACGATGGTGGTCGGCCAGGAGCCCCAGCCCACGGTGCGCTTCGGCGCGGGCAAGGCCTTCTGAGCATGGGCTTCGAGCTCGTCTTGGACGGGCCCGGCAAGAACGCGCTGTCGACGGACATGCTGCGGTCGATCCACGCCCGGCTCGACGACCATCCCCGCGAGCCCTTCCTCATGCGCGGCGAAGACGGCGCGCTCTCCGCCGGGGTCGATCTCAAGGAGATCGCGGCCCTGGGCCCGGAGGAGATGCCCGGCTACCTCGAGCTGCTCGATGGGGTGACCCGGCGGATCTTCCAGTGGCCTGCGCCCACCGTCGCCGTGGTCGACGGCCACGCCATCGCAGGCGGAGGCGTGATCGCCCTGGCCTGTGACCAGCGCATCGCAGAGGACGACCCTGCCATCCGCATCGGCCTCACGGAGATCGCCGTGGGCGTGCTGTTCCCACCGCGCATCTGGAACATGGTGCGCTTCCGAATCCCGGCCCACGCCCAGACCCGGGTCTTGTTGGGCGCAGCGCTCGTGCCACCGCGAGAAGCTCGGGCCCTGGGCCTCGTCGACGAGGTCGTCGTGGGAGCTCGCGAGGCCGCGGCCGCACGGCTGGCGCAGCTGTCGAGCTACGACCCGACGGTCTACCGTCGCACGAAGGAGATGCTGCAGGGCCACGTCCTCCAGATCTCACCTGCGCAGGAGGCAGCCTTCCGGGACGAGGTGATCCCGGCCTGGACCTCTCCGGAGCTGAGAGCTCGGCTGGTCGCGAGGCTGACCCGGAAGCGCTAGCGGGTCAGACGAAGCGGTACATCAGCACGTCGCCCCAGAACTGCCCGGTGACGGTGAGGTACTCCTTGTCGCGCCGACCCTCGATCTGGAAGCCGTGGCGTTCGTACAGGGCGATGGCCCTGGTGTTGTGGGCCAGGACCGCGAGTCCGATCTTGGACAGCCCGGAGTTGGCCTTGGCCCAGTCCAGGGCTTCGCCGAGCAAGGCGCCGCCAGTGCCCTGGCCACGATGGCCTTCCGCGACGAGGATCTCCATCTTCGCTGCGTGACGCATCCGGCGCAGCGCTCCACCCTGGAGCTGGACCAACCCGACCAGGGCCGAGCCCTCGTGGGCGACGAGGTACAGGCAGTTCGGCTGACGGGAGAGCTGGCGGATGACCGACTGCTCGAGCTCCAGCGAGTCGACGTGCTCGTCCTCCTCTGTGATGAACCAGCGGCCTTCGGCGAGCACAGCCCGCCGCAGCGCCAGGGTGTCGAGCGCGTCATCCTCTGTGGCTTCACGAATCGTCAGCGTCACCGGACCCAGAGACTACTTCGCGGCGTCCGCCATCTTCGACGCAGCCGCCCCCGCGTTGGCGCCGGTCATTCCGGCCAGGCGAGCCTCGAAGGTACCGAGGGCGCGAGCGCGTTCCAGCGCAGGGTTGCGCAGGGCCGCGCGGACCTTGCCGACCCCCAGCTTCGCGAGCTTCGCGAAGGGACGGGCGTAGTCGGAGGTCGCGAAGTCGACCACGCGCCGGTCGATGAGCACCTTGAGCAGCGGGCTGGGGAAGCGCCCCGACTGGGCGAGGTAGAGCAACACGTTGGTGTAGGTGTCGTTCTTCTCGAAGTACATCTTGTCGTAGATCTCCTCCTTCTCGTCGTTGACGAGGCCGTCGCGCATGGCGAGGGTGTGCAGCGAGGTGCCCGGATAGAAGATCACGGAGAAGGCCTGCAACCGGAAGGGCTTGGGCAGCTCCGCCACGAGGCGCAGGGTGTCGAGCTTGTCCTCGATGGTCTCGTAGGGGAGGTCGTAGATGATGTCGTACTGGGGAGGGGCTGTGCGGTCCGCGTACTTCGTGATGATCTCGGCCGAGGCGAGGATCTTGTCGTTGCTCATCGTCGAACGCTTCATCAGCTTCTGGATGCGCTTGCTGCCGTGCTCCACGCCCATCTGGACGCAGTGGAGACCTGCATCGACGAGGACTTCGTACTTCTCCTCGGTGATCGTGCCGGGGCTGCCGAGGAGGTAGAAGGGATCGCCGACGCGTCGCTTGTACTGCTCGGCGAAGTCGATCATGTCCGGCAACGGCCGCCCGAAGAAGCTGTCGTCGGAGAACCAGATGAAGTTGATGAAGGGGTACTCCCGCTTCACGCCCTCCAACTCCTGCATGACGTTCTCGGTCGAGCGGTAGCGGACGTAGCGCTGGCGCCTGTAGAGGTCGCGGTAGAAGCTGTTCCCGCAGTAGGTGCAGGCGTGCGGGCAGCCCCGCCCAGTCATCGTCTGGTAGCCGATCTTGCCGAACATGCGGCTGACGGTGCCGTTGTGGAGGTAGCGACGGAGCAGGTCCTTGGTCACCGGCAGGAGCTGACCCTCGAAGAGGATGTGCTGGTCGTCGAGACCGAAGTCCGGGAAGGGGTACAGATCGAGGTGCTGCTCGAGGCTGCCCGGCTGGTTGCGGACGACCGTCTCGCCCCTTCGCCAGACGAGGCCCTTGATGTCGGAGAGGTCCGGGTCCTTGTTCTCCATGCGACGAACGAGCTCGAGTATGAGGTCCTCGCTGTCCCCGATGGCGACGTACTCGGCGTGCTTGGCGCACTCGTCGGGGCGGACGCTGGGGTGGAACCCGCCCCAGATGCTCGGAATGCCGTGAGCGGAGCGCGCCGCCTCCGTGAGCTGCTTCGCGGTGTCGAAGTAGTGGGTCATCAGCGTGACGCCCAGCAGGTCGACGTCCGCCGTCAGCTCGAGGAACTGGTCCATGATCCGGGCCGGGTACCGCTCCTCGCTCATGCGCACGTGGACGAACTCGCCATCACCGGCGAAGTCGGGCATGCAGATGAACCGGACCTCGTGCCCGTCCTGCTTGAGCACCGAGCTCAGGGTGCGCATGCCGTAGTTCGTGATGTCCGGGTAGGGACTGACCAGTGCGATCTTCATCTCAGGACCATGCCGAAGCCGCCAAGCTACTCTACTCCCAGCGGTCCCGCTGGCTGATCTCGGCCACGACGTCGTCGTCGAGCAGCACGTCCCGCTGGAAGAGCTGAACCGCCTTGTACTCGGTCTTCGAGTTGGCCTCCCAGACGAGGATCGAGCCGTCCTCGTGCTTCTCGAAGCGGTAGACCAGGCGCTCGCTGCGCTGGGCCTCCCGGCCCGCCAGCTTCTGCTTGTCGTAGGGCCTTCCCCAGGCCATCAACACCTTGTCCTTGGTCCAGCCGACCTGGACATCGCCAGCGACGATGGAGTCGCGGGCCTCCTGGTCGTACTTGTAGAAGCGATCCCACAGCCCCTTGTCCTTCAGGAACTGGTTCCGCTCCTCTTCCGTCTTCAGCTTGAGGTAGGTCTTGCGGGAGTCCTCGTTCATGTAGGGCCGCAGCGCGTAGTAGTGGTCGAACTCGACGTCGGACAGGCGCTTCATGTGGCGCTCGTAGCCGCAGCCCGAGAAGGCGAGCAGAGCGAGGACGAAGACGAGGGCGTGACGCATGTGGCTCTCCGGAGGCGCATGCTTAACGCCTCGGGTCGACGACCCCCAGCGAGGCCGCCGGCATCCATCCCTTGCGACCGTCCGGCAACGAGACGAGCACGTTGTCACCGAGCCCGTCACCCAGCTGGACCTCGGCCCCCGGATGCAGCTCGAAGAGCACCACGCCCCCGGAGGCGGTGCTCCGGACCTCTGCCTCGGCCAGCACAACGCCGGCGGTGCCGAGCTCGCCGAGGGTCTGCAGGGTCGAGACGGTCAGCAGGAGACCGGGGACGCCCGTGAGCACCGCAGGGATGCCCAAAGAGACTCGGCGAAAGCGCCAGAGAACGCAGATGGCCCAGAACGCCGCCATCAGCAGGCAAGCGGCCCAGCCCTGCTCCGCCGCGGACAACGAGGTCCGCCAGAAGAGCACCGGGCTCCTGGACGGAGCCGGCTCGATGCGGTCCGTGGTCAGCTTTCGCACGCTGGCGAGGTTGGCTTCGATGTCTCCGTCGCGTGGCGACAAGAGCTGCGCCGAGCGCCAGGCGAGGATGGCCTCGGGCAGCTCGCCCAGCTGGTAGTGCGCGTTGCCGACGTTGTAGTAGAGGTCGCCCGAGCGATCACCCTCTTCGATCTGGTGCTCCCACTCGCTCAGGGCGGTGGCATGGTCACCAGCAGCCCAGGCCTCGTTCGCGTCGCCGGCCAACGCCAGCGCAGTCGACAGCAGCATCATGGGACCAGCTCCTCGCAGATCTGCACGACCCGGCCTCGCAGATCGCCCCCGGCCCCGCCGTAGCGTGCCGCCTCGAGCTCGGTGTAGAGCGACTCGCAGCGCTCGCGGAGACCCGCAGGGAGCTGGGCGAGGTCCCTCTTCTCGATCCCCGCTGCCGAGACGCCGAGGTGGAGGGCCAGGGACTCGCGGTAGACGTCCTCGATCTCGGCGAGGTCGTCCGGGAGCGCGGCGAGCCGCCGCCTCAGCTCCGTCCGGGGGTCGACGAGCTGGCTCCGGGACCGAAGCCAGCTCCCTCCGAGGACACCGCAAAAGGCCAGACCGGGGATGACCCCGAACCACAGGAACATCCAGGGCGAGAAGACACCGCTCTGACCCGAGGGGCTCGTCTTGATGGGGAGGATGTCCTCGCCGAGATCCTTCACGTCGCGGCGGGCATCGACCTCGCCGTCGCTGAAGGACTCCAGGGTACCGACGGCCTCGCCCTCGGTGACGTCCAGGACAGCGGGCTCGCTGCGGATCAGGCGGTAGCTGCCCGCGCTCGGATCGAAGACCTGGAGCTCCACCGGGTCGATGTCGATGCGCCCGACTGACTCAGGCACGATGGCGCGCCGATAGACGCCCTTGGTCAGGAAGCGTCCCTCGACGATCTCGGCTTCGACCTCTGCCTCGTCGTCGTACACGCGGTAGCCATCTCGCTCCTCGAGGACCGGCAGCTCGAAGCCGGCCAGGCTTCCGTCGCCCACGATCACCACCTCGAGGGTCGCGGACTCGCCCAGGGCCACGCGCTCCTCGCTCAGCTCTGCGGTCAGGGAGAAGTCCCCTACCAGTCCAGTCCAGAGCTCGTCGATCCGGCCCTCTGCCGGGAGCTCCAGGACGTCGATCGGGAGCGCCTCTGATGTGAAGACCTCTGTCTTTGTCTCGACGAAGGCTCCGAAGCCCAGCGGGTCGCGGCTCTGGCGGCCGCTGCGCAGGGCGTACTGGACCGTGAAGACGCTGGGGGCGATGTTCCGACGCCCGGCGGCCGTGATGACGAGGGGCTCGGAGACCTCGATCATCTCGTGGGGCTCGCCGTCGATGGCTGCCTGGTACTCGCGGACGCGGCGCTCGGTGCCCTGCTCGCTGACCATGCCCTCGAAGCTGGGGGGTGTCCATCGCCGGTCGACCATGCGCTTGGGCGTCGCGAAGCGGAGGTCGTACACGACCGTCTGGCCGACCCAGAGGGTGGACTCACCGCTCGAGAGCGTGGCTTCGATGACCTCGCCCTCGGTGGCCTCTCGGGAGCTGACGCTGAGCCTCAGGGGGTTGCTGTAGAGGGTGGTGCCGTCGACCTCGACCGGCACGCTCGGGATGCCGAAGCTGCCCTCCTGCTCGGCTGTGAGCTGCCAGCTGTAGGTGACGGTCTTGATGTTCTTGAAGTTGAGCATCTGGAAGCCGACCTGCTGGCCGGCGGGGACGAAGCGGAGCCCCTCCACCTCCGGCAGCTCCGGGCGGCTGCTGCTGCCGTCGACCACGGTCACGTGCAGGCCGACGCTCTGGCCCACCTGGAGACGCTGGCTGTCAGCGTCCAGGAGCACCTGGGCGGCGCTGACGGGGGCGACGATGGCGACGATGAAGCTCACCAGTCCTTCCCCGACGACTGGCCGCGCACAGTGACGCGCGGCGTGCCCTCATCTACCCCGTCGAGCAGCCTCCGCGCCTCCTCCTCCGACATCTCCTCGACGCCGTAGGGGCGAGGGGTCCCGGGATCTTCGGACTCCGCGCCTGGCTCGCCGGACTGCAGCGCCTCCGTGAGCTGCTCCAGCCCCGAGTCACGCTCGCCCTCGCCTTTTCGTCCCTCGTGCTCGTTGGTGCCATCCGAGCCTTCCGTCTCCGAGCTCTCCGAGCTCTCGCCCGTGTCGCCGCCTGGCTGTCCGTCCTGCTGCTGTCCTTCGCCGCCGTCGCCCTGACCCTGCTGCTGGTCGGGAGGGTCCTGCGTGCGCCTCAGGATCTCCTGGCTCACGCGCTCCGCGTTGTGCTGGGCGGCCTCGTGCTCCGGGTCCTCCGCCAAGACCTGCTGCCAGTCGCCGACGGCATCTTCCAGCTCCCCGGCGCGGTAGCGAGCGTTGCCCGCGTTGTAGAGCGCCTCGACTCGGTCCGCCTCCTCGGGCATGCGCTCGGCGAGATCCTCGAAGTCCCTGGCCGCCCCGGTGGCATCCCCGGCGCCATAGCGTGCCCCCGCGAGTGCCCAGGCGACGCGCGGATCAAGCGGGTCCTCGGCCTGGAGGCGCTCCAGCTCCGTGACGGCCTCGTCGTAGCGCCCCTGGGACATGAGCAGCTCGGCTGGTCCCAGGTCGACCTCGGATGCTCGAGCCGGGGCCGCGACCAGGAGCAGCGCGAGGACCACCGCGGAGCGCTTCCTGCCGTCGCCGAGCCCCATGCCGAGCACGATCAGCGCGAGCCCGAAGCCCAGCGGCCACTGGTAGCGCTCGTCCCAGACCTTCTCCTTGCGGACCTCGATGGCCTGCCTGGTGAGGGCGGCGTGGAGGTCCGCTGCGAGCCCTTTCACGTCGGAGGCCCCCGCAGAGGAGCGCACGTAGGCCCCACCGGTCCCTGCCGCGAGCTCGCGCAGCGCGTCCTCCTGGAGGCGACTGACGACGACCTCTCCGGAGTAGGACACGAAGCCACCGTCCGCCCTCGGGACCGGGGCGCCACGATCAGTGCCGATCCCGACGGCGTAGATGCGGACACCGGCGGCCTTCGCTTCGGCGATGACCTCGTCGAGACCCTCTGTGTGGTCCTCGCCGTCGGAGAGCACGACGATCGCCTGGTCTGCCTCGCCGGCCTCGCCGAGGAGCTCGAGGCTGGTCGAGATCGCCGAGTCGAGAGAGCTCCCCTGGGCCAGCAGCGTGGAGGTCTCGCAGGACTCGACGATGTGGAGGAGGGCGTCGTAGTCGACCGTCAGGGGCACCCTGGGGTAGGCCCCCCCAGCAAAGACGACGAGGCCGACCCGATCTCCGTGGAGCTCCTGGACGAGGTCGACGACCTCTCGCTTCGCCCGGGTGAGGCGGCTGGGATCGACATCCTGCGCGTCCATCGAGCGAGAGAGGTCCATGGCGACGACGATCTCGACGCCGCGGCTCTCGAGGTCCCTCCAGGTGAAGCCCCAGCGCGGCTGGACAGCGGCGAAGACACAGGCCGCCACACCGATCAGCACCAGGGTGATGGACCATGCGCGCCGAGCCTCCAGACCCGGCGTGACGACGACCTCGACGCGGTCACCGAAGAGTCGGCGGAGATCGCGGCGACGGCGACGGGAAGCCCAGAAGGCCAACAGCACCAGCACTGGCAGCGCCCAGCCGAGGTGGAGGAACTGTCCAGCCGCGCAGCTCACGGGATCCTCCGGAACAACGTGGCGTCCAACAGCACCCTCAGTGCCAGCAGCAAGAGGCCGGACAGCAGCGCGTAGCGGTAGAGCTCGTCCCGATGCACGTACTCCTTGACCTCCGCCGTGCTGCGCTCGAGGCCGTCGATGGTGTTGTAGATCTCCTGGAGCCCGCGGCTGTTGGTGGCTCGGAAGTACTTCGCCCCCGTCGTCTCGGCGACGGCCTCCAGGGTGGACTCGTCGACGGCGCTCCCGCGTCGAGAGAAGAAGCCGAGGACACCCCCTCCCCCAGAGGTCGAGCCGACGCCGATGGTGTAGACCCGCACCCCGAGTGCCGCCGCGGCCTCGGCAGCCAACAGCGGCTTCATCGTGCCCTTGGCGTTGTCCTGGCCGTCGGTGAGCAGGATGACGACCTTGGTGGGGTTGTCCAGGGTGTCGAGGCGGGTCGTCGAGACCGCTATCGCCTGGCCGATCGCGGTGGCGTTCTCTCCGGCCATGCCGATCTGGACCATGTCCAGGAAGCGCAGGAGCGCCTGGTGGTCGAGGGTCAGGGGGACCTGGGTGAAGGCCTCCTCACCAAAGACGACGAGCGAGATGCGGTCGTGCTCGCGGGCCTCGACGAAGTCGCTGACCACGGCCTTCGCGAGCTCCAGTCGGGACAGCTTGCGGCCGTGGTACTCGAAGTCCTGGGCATCCATCGAGCCCGAGGTGTCCAGAGCGAGGACGATGTCGATGCCCTCGCTCTCGACGACCCGCTCGCGGTGGGTCAGCTGGGGCCGGGCCAGGGCTACGATCAAGAGGGCGACGCCGGCCAGACCCAGGACCTCTGGCACCTTGGCGAGCGACGTTCGGAGTGACCCGCCGCCCTCGGTCATGTGGATGTTCGACCACCTCAGGCGGGCGCGCCCACCGAAGAAGTAGGGCCGCAGCGCGAGCAGGGGCAGCAGGAGCGCCAGCAAGAGGAACCACGGGTGCATGAACTCGAAGTGGCTCGTCATTGCTCGGGCGGGGGTCGAGTGGAGATGACTATGTCGCGGAGGCCCTGGCCGAGCTCCTCGAAGAGCTCGCGGCTGCCCTGCTCTCGCGCGAACTTGATGAGGTCGGTCGCCATCAAGAGGCGCTTGGCCATGTCGCGGTCGAGGCCGTCGACCCGGCCGCAGACATCGAGGACCTCTGGCGAGGTCAGCGCCGTCGCGGGGAACCCGGTGATGCGCTCGAGGTAGCGGCGGAAGATCGCCGAGAGCTCCAGCGCCAGGGCGTGGTCGTCCAGCCCCCGGGTCAGCGCGGCGGCCCACGCCTTCAGCGCCTCCACGTCCGGCGGGACCGGCGGCGGCGGTGGCTCGCTGGTGTCCCGGTTCTTCCAGACGAGGAAACCCGTGATGCCAGCGCCGGTGACGAAGCCGGTCAGCGCCAGCCCAAGGAACCACGGCCACAGGGGCCGCTCGACCGGGGGCGCCAGGCTGGCGAGCGGCTCGAGCTCGGAGCGGGGGCCGTCGACGCCGAGATCGACGAAGTGCCGGGGCCCCTCCACGATCTCCTCGCCGAGGTGCACGCGCACACCCTCGATCACATAGGAGCCGGGCGGCCCGCTGTAGGTGACATCCCAGGCGCCGTCCGAGACCTCGAGGACATCGACCGTGAGTTCCTCGTGCTCGACGAGTTCGATCCCGTCCGCGCCGGGGGCGGCCACGTGGACGACGATGGCATCGCCCACCTCGATCCGGGTCTGGACGACCGGGCCTTCGCGGAGCTCGCCCAGCCTAGGGGTGCATGCCAACAGCAGGATCACCGGTGTGCCACTCGCTCGAAGTGGGACAACAGCACGCGGAAAGGGTCCTGCGTCGTGCTCACGGCTGATGCGTACGTGCCCGCCCGGCGCAGCATTGCGACCCGCGCGTCGACCCCCAGGGCGCCTCGAAAGGACGAGAGCTCGACGAGGCGACCCTGGCCGGTCTCGGAGTCGACGACCTCGACGAGACCAGATCCACGTGGGGGCCGCGCCTCCAACGGGTCGTGCAGGACGAAGCCGTGCACCCGGTGCCGGGAGGCCAACGAAGCCATGGCGCGCCGGGTGTCCTGGTAGACGAGGAAGTCGCTGATGAAGCAGACGACCGCGCGGCGCTTCAAGACCTTTCCGAGGTGCTCGGCGGCCCCCATGACGTCGGTCCCTGCGCGCGCCGGGCGATGCTCGAAGACCTCGCGGATCACCCTCCAGGCATGGCCACGGGACTTCCGAGGGGGGACGAAGAGCTCGATCTGATCCGTGAAGACGCAGAGCCCGACCCGGTCGTCGTTCCGGATCGCCGCGTATGCCAGCCCTCCGGCGAGCCGAGCCATCTGCAGGCGCTTGTCGGTCTCGGACCCGAAGGCCATGGACCCGGAGCAGTCGAGCGCGAGCATCAACGTGAGCTCGCGCTCCTCGTGGAACTCCTTCACGAAGACTTCGTCAGCGCTTCGGGCCGTGACGTTCCAGTCGATGTGGCGCACGTCGTCTCCAGGCACGTAGGGCCGCACCTCCTCGAACTCCATGCCCCGCCCCCGAAAGGCCGAGCGGTAGCCCCCGGCGAAGAGCGAATCGACCCGTCGGCCGGCCTGGAGGCTGATGCGCCGGATCTGCTTCAGCTCCTCCGTCGTCAGCATCAGGGCGTCTTGATGCGCTCGAAGATGCGCCGGATGACGTCCTCTGCGCTGATCTCCTCGGCCTCTGCTTCGTAGGACAACAGGACCCGGTGCCGCAGCACGTCGGGGCCGACAGCCTTGATGTCGTCCGGGGTCACGAAGGCCCGCCCATCGAGCAGCGCGTGGGCGCGCGAGGCCTGTGCCAGGCCGATGCTCGCCCGCGGGCTGGCGCCGAAGTCGATGATGCGACCCAGGTCCAGGCCGTGCTCCTCCGGATGGCGGGTCGCGTGCACGATCTCGATGATGTAAGCCTCTACGACCTCTTCCATCCAGAGCTCACGGGTCAGCTGCTGGGCATCCAGGATCTGCCCGCGGGTGCAGACCGCGCTCAGCGCTGGCAGCGACTGGCTGGCCCGACGCATGATCTCGCGCTCCTCCTCGCGGCTCGGATAGCCGACCTTCAGCTTGAGCAGGAAGCGGTCGACCTGGGCCTCTGGCAGGGGGTAGGTGCCTTCCTGCTCGATGGGGTTCTGGGTCGCCAGCACCAGGAATGGGAGCTGCAAGGGGAAGGTCGTGTCGCCGATGGTGACCTGGCGCTCCTGCATCGCCTCCAGGAGCGCCGACTGGACCTTCGCCGGGGCGCGGTTGATCTCGTCCGCGAGGACCACGTTGGCGAACACCGGGCCCTTTCGCGTAGAGAAGCTGCCCTCGCGCGGGTTGTAGATCTGGGTGCCGAGGACATCCGCCGGCAGCAGATCCGGCGTGAACTGGATGCGCGAGAACGCGACGCTCAGCGCCTGGGCGAGGCTCTTCACGGCGGTCGTCTTGGCGAGGCCGGGCACGCCCTCGAGCAGCAGGTGCCCGTTTGCCAGCAGCCCGATCAGCAACCGGTCGACCATGTAGCGCTGGCCGACGAGCACCTTCGCGATCTCCTCTCGGATTCCAGCGATCACCGGGGTGAGTTCATCGACCCGGACCTTCAGCTCGGCAATGCGAGCCCGCCCATCCATCATCCTGTCTCTCCCGACCTCAGAAGTTGAAGAGGTCCGCAAACCAGTTCTTCTCGCCCACCGAGCCGTCCTGGAACTCGGCCAGCTTGCGAATGATCTCCTCTTCCTCGGCCGACAGCTTCTTCGGGACGTCGACGACGACCTGGACGTGCTGGTCGCCCCGGCTTCGACGGTTGTGAGGCTGGATGCCATGCCCCGAGAGCTTGAAGACCTTGCCGCTGGGGGTGCCGCGAGGGATCTTCAGCGTCGCCTCCTCCGCCACGGTGGGGATCTGAAGCTCCGCCCCGAGGCAGGCCTGGGGATAGCTGATCGGGACCTGGCAGTAGATGTCCGCCCCGTCGCGCTTGAAGAAGGGATGGGGCTGCACGACGAGCGTGACGTAGAGGTCTCCGGCGGGCGCCCCCGGCTCGCCAGCTTCGCCCCGGCTGCGGTTGCGGATCTGCGTGCCAGTGTCGACCCCACCGGGCCACTTCACCGTGAGCTTCTCGACGCGGCGGACCTTGCCCCGCCCGCTGCACTCCTCGCAAGGGGTCTCGATGTGCTTGCCCTGGCCCCTGCAGTCCGGACAGGTCGTGCGAATGCGGAGGAACATCTGCTGCTGGACGACCTCGCCGCGCCCGGCGCAGGTCTGGCAGGAGACGAGCTTGGTGCCGGGCTTGGCACCGCTTCCGGCGCAAGTCTCACAGCCCACGCTGCGCGGGACCTCGATCTCCCTCTCGGCCCCCTGGACGGCCTCCATGAACTCGATCGGAAGCCGCAGCTCCAGGTCGGCACCGCGACGAGGCCCCCGGGCGCCGCCTCGCCGACCGCCGAAGATGTCTCCGAAGATGTCGCCGAAGTGGCTGAAGATGTCGGACATGTCCTGGAAGCCGGGCTGGTAGCCCTGCCCCTGGAGTCCGGCGTGGCCGAAGCGGTCGTAGGTGCCCCGCTTTTCCGGATCGGAGAGGACCTCGTAGGCCTCCGAGGCCTCCTTGAACTTGTCCTCTGCCTGGGGATCATCCGGATTCCGGTCCGGATGGAACTGCATGGCGAGCGTGCGATAGGCCTTCTTGAGCGCCTTGGCGTCGGCGTCCTTTTGGACACCAAGGACCTCGTAGTAGTCGCGCTTGGTCACCACAGCTCCAACAAAGCGTGGGGCCACGTACCCGCGATACGCGGCCCCGTCACGTCTCGTGGCTCTCAGGCCTCTTCGAACTCGGCGTCGATGACGTCGTCACCGCCGTCGTCGGAGCTCGGGTCGCTGCCGGTCTCGGGCGTCGGGGCCGGCCCGCCGGCGGCGCCACCCTGCTGGTACATCACCTCGGCCAGCTTGTGGCTCGCCGAAGTCAGCTCGTCGAAGGCGCCCTTGAGGGTCTCGAGGTCGTCCGAGTCCTTGGCCTCCTTGGCCTTCTCGAGCGCAGCTTCGATGGCGGTGACGTGCTCGGCCGGGAGCTTCTCCTTGTGCTCGCCGAGGAGCTTCTCGGTCTGGTAGGTCAGGTTGTCGAGGTTGTTCCGAGCCTCCACGACGTCCTTCTTGCGGCTGTCCTCGGCGGCGTTAGCCTCCGCCTCCTTGACCAGGCGGTCGACCTCGTCCTGGGAGAGGCCCTGGGAGGTCACGGTGATCTCCTGCTCGCGGCCGGTGGCCTTGTCCTTGGCCTTGACGTTCAGGATGCCGTTGGCGTCCAGGCTGAAGCTGACCTCGATCTGGGGCATGCCGCGAGGCGCGGCGGGGATGCCGTCGAGGCGGAACTCGCCCAGGCGGCTGTTGTCCCTGGCGAACTGCCGCTCGCCTTGGAAGACCTGGACGTCGACGGCGGTCTGGTTGTCCGCGGCGGTGGAGAAGATCTCGCCCTTGCTCGTCGGGATGGTGGTGTTGCGGGGGATGAGCACGGTCATCACGCCGCCGAGGGTCTCGATGCCCATGGACAGCGGAGTGACGTCGAGGAGCAGCATGTCGGTGACGTCACCGGCGAGCACACCGCCCTGGATGGCGGCGCCGACGCTGACGACCTCGTCCGGGTTGACGCTGCGGTTGGGCTCCTTTCCGAAGAGCGCGATGACCTTCTGCTGGACCATCGGGATGCGGGTGGAGCCTCCGACGAGGATGACCTCGTCGATCTCGCTGGCGCTGACACCGGCGTCCTTGAGGGCCTGCCGACAGGGGCCGAGGGTGTCCTCGACGATCTTGTCGATCATGCGCTCGAACTCACCGCGGGAGAGGTCGCGGATGAGGTGCTTCGGGCCGGTCGCGTCCGCGCTGAGGAAGGGCAGGTTGATGTTGGTGGTCGGGCTCGAAGAGAGCTCGATCTTGGCCTTCTCCGCGGCGTCCTTGAGGCGCTGGAGCACCATCTTGTCGCCCGCGACGTCGATGCCGTGCTCCTTCTTGAACTCGGCGACGAGCCACTGGATGAGCTCCTGGTCGATGTCGTCTCCGCCGAGGTGGGTGTTGCCGGCGGTCGACTTGACCTCGACGACGTTGTCGCCGACCTCGAGGATGCTGACGTCGAAGGTGCCACCACCGAAGTCGTAGACGGCGACGACCTCGTCTTCCTTCTTGTCGACACCGTAGGCGAGAGCAGCGGCGGTGGGCTCGTTGATGATGCGCTTGACCTCGAGGCCCGCGATCTGGCCGGCGTCCTTCGTCGCCTGGCGCTGGGCGTCGTTGAAGTAGGCGGGGACCGTGATGACGGCCTCTGTGACGGGCTGACCGAGATACTTCTCGGCCTGGGCCTTCAGCTTCTGGAGCACCATCGCCGAGACCTCGGGGGCGCTGTAGAGCTTGTCGCCGACCTTGATGCGGCAGTCGCCGCTGGAGCCGCGGGCGACGCTGTAGGGCACGCGGTCGATCTCCCTCTGGGCGTTGTCGAAGCGAAGGCCCATGAAGCGCTTGACCGAGAAGACGGTGTTGGTCGGGTTCGTGATCGCCTGGCGCCGCGCCGTGACGCCGACGAGCCGGTCCCCGTCCTTGGTGAAGCCGACCACGGACGGCGTGGTGCGGGCGCCCTCGTCGTTCACGACGACGACGGGGCTGTCGCCTTCCATGACGGAGACGACGGAGTTGGTGGTTCCAAGGTCGATGCCGATGATCTTGCCCATTTGTTCCTCTGGAAGGCGTTCTCTGGCGGGGCACCCATGGCGGTTCCCGCCGACGCCCTGCAGGTAAGGCCACTCGCGAAAGCGTCAATCTCTTTCGGTCCCGGAGCTTGGAGCGCGCAACCACGACGCACATGTCATGCATCAGCTGGTTCCACCCAGCGTCCACACGTGATTTCCGCAACTTGGGTGTTGGCACGCGTCCTGCAACTACTCCGGCCGAGACCAAGACGAGCCTGTTCCCCCTGCCCTGACCTGGCTCGTGGAGGTCCCGGGAAGCCCTGCTGGATTTGGCCAGCAGACGTTTCTCGTACCAGACCAAGAGACCCCGCTGGTGAGAACCGGTGGGGTCTTCTTTCTCTGGGACCCGCTGCGCCGACATTTTCCGTTGACGCCATCGGGCGAAGTGCCTACCTGCTCTCCCCACTTTTCGAACCCCCGAAATTAACGGAGCGTTGTTCATGGCATTCCGCCCCCTCTACGACCGCGTCCTCGTGAAGCGCATCGACGCCGAGAAGAAGACCTCTGGCGGTCTCTACATCCCCGAGTCCGCCAAGGAGAAGCCGCAGGAGGCCGAGGTCATCGCCGTCGGTCCCGGCGAGCGCACCAAGGATGGCTTCCGCGAGCCCTGCGTCAAGGCGGGCGACCGCATCCTCTTCGGCAAGTACGTCGGTGACGAGCTGAAGCTCGACGGCGTCGAGCACATCGTTCTTCGCGAGCGCGACATCCTCGCGGTCCTCGACTAGGAGCAGATCAAATGACAGCCAAGGACATCCAGTTCAGCGGCACCGCACGCAGCGAGATCCTCGCTGGTGTCGACGCCCTCGCCAACGCCGTCAAGGTGACCCTCGGTCCGAAGGGCCGGAACGTCGTCATCCAGAAGTCGTTCGGCGCCCCGCTCTCCACCAAGGACGGCGTGACCGTCGCCAAGGAGATCGAGCTCAAGAACAAGTTCCAGAACATGGGCGCGCAGATGGTGAAGGAGGTCGCCTCCAGGACCTCTGACGTCGCCGGTGACGGCACCACCACGGCCACCCTCCTCGCACAGTCCATCTACCGCCACGGCACGAAGCTCGTCGCCGCGGGGACGAACCCGATGGACCTCAAGCGCGGCATCGACGCCGCCGTCACGGTGGTGGTCGCCGAGCTCGAGAAGATCTCGATCCCCGCACAGGACCCCAAGGCCATCGCCCAGGTCGGGACGATCTCCGCGAACTCCGACGAGGAGATCGGCGAGATCCTGTCGACCGCCATGGACAAGATCGGTCTCGACGGCGTCATCACGGTCGAGGAGGCCAAGGGACTCCACACGGAGCTCGAGATCGTCGAGGGCATGGCCTTCGATCGCGGCTACCTCAGCCCCTACTTCGTGACCAACGGCGAGCGCATGGAGGCCGTCCTCGAGGACGCCTACATCCTCATCTTCGAAAAGAAGATCTCGAACATGAAGGACCTGCTCCCCGTGCTCGAGAAGGTGCACGAGACCAGCAAGCCGCTGTTGATCGTCGCAGAGGACGTCGACGGAGAAGCCCTCGCCACGCTGGTGGTGAACAAGCTCCGCGGCATGCTCAACATCTGCGCCGTGAAGGCTCCGGGCTTCGGCGATCGCCGCAAGGCCATGCTCGAGGATCTCGCGATCCTCACCGGCGGCCGCCCCATCATGAGCGACCTCGGCATCAAGCTCGAGAGCATCACCCTGGCTGACCTCGGCACCGTCAAGCGCGCTGTGGTGACCAAGGACGACACGACGCTGATCGACGGCGGCGGCAGCCGCGAGGCCGTCAAGGGCCGCGTGAAGCAGATCCGCAGCCAGATCAAGACCACCACGAGCGACTACGACCGCGAGAAGCTCCAGGAGCGCCTCGCGAAGCTCATCGGTGGAGTCGCCGTCATCTACGTGGGCGCCGCGACCGAGATCGAGATGAAGGAGAAGAAGGCCCGCGTCGAGGACGCCCTCAACGCGACCCGCGCGGCCGTCGAAGAGGGCATCGTCCCCGGTGGCGGCGTGGCCTTGATCCGCACCATCGAGGCCGTGGAGGCCCTCATGGAGTCCACGGAGGGCGAGGAGCGCTTCGGCGTCCAGATCGTCCGTGACGCGATCCAGTCCCCGATCCGCAGTATCGTCGACAACGCCGGCGTCGACGGCGCCGTGGTCGTCGACCGCGTCCGCAAGGGCGAGGGCGCCTTCGGCTACGACGCGGCCACCGACTCCTACGGCGACATGGTCGAGCTCGGCATCATCGACCCCACGAAGGTCACCCGCACCGCGCTGCAAAACGCGGCCTCCATCGCAGGCCTGCTGCTGACCACCGAGGCGGTCATCGCAGAGAAGCCCCAGAAGCCCGCTCCGGCTCCCGCCGGTGGTGGCGGCGGCATGGGCGGCATGGGCGGCATGGGCGGCATGGGCGGCATGGGCGGCATGGG
>MPMD02154562.1_pt1 | contig 161363 bp, 158 predicted proteins | sample 1617291 | NCBI WGS metagenome assembly MPMD02 (sample SAMN05944810, study PRJNA350692) | marine metagenome | biome: marine; feature: ODZ; material: water; isolation source: 120 m water sample filtered on 30 um supor filter | place: Pacific Ocean | collected 2012-04-09 | depth 120m m | reverse complement strand
TTAACAAAGAAAAAGAAAGGAAAGACAGATGTCCAAAACCAAAGTAAATGTTTAGAAAGTTATAGTATAATTGAGAAATAAAGAAGAATGCATAATACGTTAACATTCAAGGTTTTCTATTTCGCGACAGCGACTATATAGTAAGGAGATATTAAGAGCAATATTCGGTTAATGAATAAATAATTATATTTTTCAGTTAGTGATTATCGATAAAATTTCAAATCTAGAGTTTGGCATTAGTGATGGCAGTGCACGCCGCACCCTGTTCCTGCAGCTCCGCACATAGGTGCTGAAGTACAACTGCTGTTTTTTGAATCTCCCATTACAACACTTCCGAAAACTGAAAATCTCTTTCCTGTATTTTTGGATTTACATTCAGGGCAGTTGTATACATCACCGATATCCCGCGGTATGAGTTTCTAAAATGTATTCCCGCAGTCATTGCATTTATATTCATAAATAGGCATAATTATTTCACTCCGATTATTTTATTTGCCACTGTTTAGTCATGATTAAATATATTTTTATTGAAATATACCTCTTACAATTACCTTTTTAAAGTATTTTGCATAGAGTTTAATTCACATCACAATATAGAAAACTAACAAATAACTACCTTTTTTAAAGTGATGAATACAGGAAGCAGAACATCAGATAACTTTAGTTAAGCATGTCAGGGATATGGGGTGAGAACAAAATCGTACTCATCAGCTTCTCTCATCATAAACTTAGTATGATTGTTAGTAGTTTTTTTAAGCTCATTTGCTGTAATCATGAGAGTTGTTACCGATGTAGCTATTAAAATAAATTTTCCGTCAGGTGACTTTTTGATAGCGAGTTCTCCTGTGGTATCATCGTTATATAATTCAAGTTTTTCACCAGCAGCCAACTGAATCTTCTGCTTTTTCAACCAATCAATTCCTTTTTGAAGAAGCCTAAGTGAAGCATGTCCGTTTGAGTTGACTGAAAAAATTGCGTGATATTTACCCTTAAGCGTTGAGCAAGGATCCTTTGTCACCTTTATAAATGCCATATTGACCTTATATTTAATATCTTTATATTATAATCTAATATCGTTTTATGGACTAACTATTGAATGATATTCTTCATATCATAACGGTTGATTTTGTGTACACAATTGATTTGTCTACTATTCATTTAACATTAGTTTATTTTTTTTGATTAATTACTTTTATACCAGGTAAGGATTTTCTTAGTTCCATGGAAAACCAATTGAATATATCATCAGAGCTCCATTGTCCACGGCTTGATGCAGCAGACAGATAAATAATTGTATCTGGCTGAGTTGCATCTAGTTCAATATTTATAGTTCTTATCATTTTAGAGCTTGATGGTCTCTCAGGTGTAGTATCAGGCTTAGATGCACTTATCTCTCCTTTGTGCGTATTTATACTGGATATTTCCCAGCCATTTTTAATTAATACAGCCTTACAAGAATCTATAATTTTTTTCTTTGTATATTTTTGTGGTGCCTCAAGTTCTCCTTCTGTTGACATTATTGAGCAGGAAGATACAAGAAACATTGTAGTGAATATAATTATTGATTGAGCAATATCTTTGATTCTCATAATAAAACCTTTTGTCATCATTAAACAGCTTGTAAGATTATTATATCAAATATATTTGAATAAATAAATCCTGATATCAATAAATTATTTTTATCAACCATCTAAACGTTATGCGCTATTATATTCATTTAATAAAGTTATACTTATTTAAACATTTAATATTTTTTATAAAAAATTAATAATAATGAAAATTTTAGAAAGAACAGCCGGCAGAGTAATAGGATTTGATGCTCCAGGTAAAATTACTGAAGAAGAACTTGCAGAAGTAATAAAATATTTTAAGTTGACAATTGAAAAATACGGTTCCATTAGCTGGCTTGGATCCTTCAAGAATTTTAAAGGTTTTAAAACTTTCAAAGCATTAAAGCAAGATTTAATATTTAATTTAAAAAATTTAAAAAATTATGATAGAACGGCTATTGTAGGAAATAAGCTGTGGCTTAAAATATCAACAAAAACTGCCGGACTTATAACCGGAATTAAATATTTTGACATTTCACAACTTGAAGAAGCTTGGAAATATATTGAAGATAAATAAATTATAATATCTTACCCGTAGTAGTACAGCTAAGATGTAAAATTTGAGTCTATTGATGTATCATAATTAGTCGTGTAGAATTACAATTAAACAATACCATTACTGTTACGGAGAATATTACATGTGTAAAAAAATGATTAGTAACGGACTTGGGAAAGGTCTTCAAAATAAACTACCAAAACCTTTAGCAAAAATAATACAGCCGCTTTTATTTTCCATTCTTGGTATAAGTAGAATAGATGAAATCTATGAGGGTGCATGTAATATTGATTCCGATGATAATTTTGCAGAGAAATTATTTCATAAAGATGTTATGAATATTAAACTGAATGTATCTGAGTCAGAAATAAAAAAAATACCCAAACAAGGTCCTTTGATTGTTGTAGCAAATCATCCTTACGGTGCAGTGGACGGAATTGCTTTACTGGCACTGCTAAAAAGAGTGAGACCTGATGTAAAGCTAATGGCTAATTATATATTAGGCGGAATTCCTAAATTAAAAGAGCATTTTTTTCTTGTTGATCCATTCGAAAATTCCGACTCTTCACGTAAAAGTTTTGGTGGTATACGGGAAACTATAAAGTGGCTTAAAGACGGCCATGTCTTAGGTGTATTCCCCGCCGGAGAAGTTTCAACATACAACAAAATTAAAAAAGGAGTTATTGATAAGGAATGGCCAAAAGCAGCCGGCGTGATTGTAAGAAACGGTAAATGTCCTGTTCAATGTGTTTTTTTTGATGGACATAATAGTAAATTTTTTCAATTATTAGGTAAAATAAATCCTGTACTTAGAACTTTATGGTTAGCTCGCGAATGTGGTCGTTCCTGTAATCATGACATTCCATTAAAAATAGGAGACGTTATTTCTGCTGAAACATGTAAAAGTTACAAAACTTCAGAAGAATTGATGAGATTTCTTAAAAACAAAACATATGCATTAAAAAAGTAATCAGTTAATTGAGGTAAGATAAGCCAGATAAAAACAAATAAAACAATTTTTATATGAAGCCGATTCAAGCCATAACAAACATGAACTGAATCGGCTTTGATTTTTAATTACAAATTCAATGCTGCTTCTTTAATGGCGCTGATATGCTCAGGAGTTGTCCCGCAGCATCCACCAATTATATTGGCACCGGCTTTGATCAGTTCTGGTACAAGTTTTGACATAACTTCAGGTGTCTCAGGGAATATATCCACACCATCAACATTTGTAGGTAACCCTGCATTAGCATGAACCAGTATTGGAATATTTTTATCAAAAGAACGCAGCTCTTTAACTATTTCAATCATGCGTTCAATTCCGTTACCGCAGTTAGTACCGATAATATCTGCACCGGCTTCAATTACAGCTGAAGCCATATCTGTAGGAGAAACACCCATCATAGTGCGATATTCACCGTTAACAGTTCTTTCGTATGTGAAAGTACATATTATCTCAAGATTTGTATTTTCTTTAACTGCTTTAACCGCTATTACAGCTTCATCCAAAGCAGACATTGTCTCAATACATGCAGCATCTGCACCGCCCTTTTCTAAAGCAGCAGCTTGTTCTTTAAAAGCATCATAAAGTTCTTTCTCAGAGACATCGCCCATTAAAAGCATTTTTCCAGTTGGGCCAATTGATGCGATAACATATTTATCACAGCCTGCAGCTTTTCTTGAAATTGCGGCGGCTGCTTCATTTAACTCAGATGTTCTATCAGCGAGGCCATAATGTTCAAGTTTGAACCGTGTACCTCCAAAACTATTTGTTTCGACCATATCAGAACCTGCGGCAATATAGCCTTTGGCTATATCCAATACATCTCCGCTATGTTCAACACACCATAATTCAGGACAATCTCCGGGCTTCAAACCTTTTATCTGTAAAAAAGTGCCCCATGCACCGTCCGAGACAAGTATTTTACCGTTTTTTACTAATTCAACAATAGTTTTCTTACCCATAAGATATACCTCTATAATTTATTTATTCATTATAATTTAAATATACTCACAGAAACGAAAATGTCAGATTGTTTTTGAATTTCTAAAACAAATATTAGACTAAAGGCACAAAACGAAAGCCATAAAATTCTTCTTCAGTAATATCTGTGCCTTTTTTTTTGATTTTAAAAATAGAATTCCCGACCGGTGAAACAATTATCCCATAATCATTTAACTGTTTTATTAGGTGATAGGGTCTTTCACCTGCATCAGCACTTAACAAGATTCTATCAAAAGGAGCTTCATCAGCAAGGCCTTTTTTACCATTTCCGATTCTTACATATATGTTTTCATATGTATCTAATCTTTCAATAGCGTCATATCCTACTTCCTCATTAACTTCTATACCAATTAATTGACTTTTTCTACACAGTTCATTCATCAGACATAATACATAACCGCAACCGCAACCAATTTCTAAAATATTAAAGTTTTCACTGTTTTCTATTTCCAGTAGATTCAGCATAAAGGCGATTGTATAAGGCTGTGATATAGTGGAATTAAAGCCTAGTGGCAAAGGTATGTCTTGGTAGGCATAGGATAACAGTTTCTCTGAAATAAAATCTTCACGCCTTATACTACTAAATGCATTTAAAATAGGTTCAGAAAAACCTTCATTTTTTAGTTTTTTTATCAAATGTTCTTTGGTTATCATAATTAACTATTTTTTATTAAATCAACATCTATTACCATAATTAGGAGCAAGAAAAAAACATTAAACTATTAATAAGTTGTTGATAAATGTCAATAAATATAAAATTATTTTCTCTAACATGCAGACAATTAAACTTTTAAAATTTTACTTTCTTTATTTCCAATTATCACAAAAAACTATAAACATATAGAAAAAAGAAGCATTACTTATATCAAATGGATCGACTTTATTTATGAAGTGTAAAATAGTTGTAACCGTAGTCGTATTTTCTATATGCTTTGAATAAGTTTGTAAATATTCCACAAGCTCTGCATTATTAATTTCATTATGAAAATGTCTGATAAGGATTTTGTCGGGTGATTGGAGCTTACAGTCAAACGCTTTCAGGTCAGATAAGTAATCTATGACTGACATTAAACCGTTTTTCTGATTTTTCTCGTAAATTCGTAAAATTTTATAAAAATCATCCCCATATCCAGTTAATTCAGCGGCACAATATATAATTTCATCTCTTATTAGTTTTTCAGGACAGACTGACATGAGTGATTTTTCTAGTAAGGTCCCCACCATTTTAAAATAATTCATTTTAGAAAGAGCCACAGCACCATTAATCAATACCTTAGGGTTTTCGGTTTTTTTAAAAATCTGTTCAATTTCCATGTATTTTTCTTTATCCTTCAGAATAGCAAGCCCAATCATAGATGTACCTTTAAGATAAAAATCTCTTGAATCAAGATATTTTCTTAGAAGAGGAATTGCTTCTTTATTGTTTTTTTCCGCCATAATTATTGCTGCCAGATAGCCTGTTGAATATTCTCCATTCTGCAACTCTTTCATAATAGCTTTCTCTGCAGCAAGACTGAACTGTATTTTTCTAAGGCCTCTAAGTGCTTCAAGCCTAACATAAAATCTTGGTGATTCGAGATAATAAAGAAGAGTTTCTTCTGATAAATCTGAATGTTTTTTTTCGAGTCTAAGAATATTTTGATACTCTGATTTAGGTGTAGAATATTTCTGTATTCTGTTAAGTACAAAAAGAGTCTGCATATCACGCGGGGCAAATATCAAACCTAAAACTTTATTAACTTCCCAATCAGCAACTGTGGTCAATCTATAAGTAATATAAAAAACAGGAATCAGTAAAAATGCCATGATTAGATAATAGATCCTGTAAATATGTGAAGCGTCATATCCAAGTAGTACAAATAATCTTATCAGCCCACCCGAAATGAATACTCCGCAAAGACCTGCTGTTAATCCTCCTATTGTAGTAAAACATAAAGTAAATCCCACATTATCCCTTTTGGGTATTATCTTTAAAAAATAATGCAGCAAACTAGTGCTTAATCCTCTGAAACATGCCCCGCCAAGAAAAAAAATAATGCAGCAATACCACCATACAAAATCATCAGGAGCAAAAACCCACATGAGTGAAATAAGAAATAATACTATTATATATATTTTGATGAGTGGTTTGGGGCCTGTCATATCAGAGAGAATACTGCTGAAATAAGTCATTATAATTCCGCCAAAAAGCTGTACAAGAGTAAAAAGAAGAGCAGTCATATTCGAAACACCGTACATCCCTTTTACAACAAGAATAGATATCGGTATAATGATAATAATTCCTGACAAAGAAAAAGATCTGGCGAGGAGAAAAAACCTGTATTTCTTATTTCTCCAGATTTTTTTAATAGTATGCCTGATAAAAACTTTTTCTGCAGACCTGCTCGGTTGTGTTGTTTCTGTGATTCCGGATATTACATAACTACATAAAAAACCACAGACAGCTCCAAAAATGAGAATCATCTGGAACATTACAATAGAGTTATTAAGAAAAAGCAATATAAGCACTGAGCTTAATGCAACCAGTGTGGCAATACTGTAAAACAGAAAGTATAAGGAGGAAAATGTCCCCTGATTATCTTCAGTTGTAATTTCCCCGATAAGCGGTTGAGTAGAGCCTATTCCTACAGATCTGATTGAATATAGTAAAAAAGAAAAAAAAGTCAGCAGTACCGCGGTTAAATATTGTGCATTAACAAAATTAAATAATGGTACAGCAGCAATAAAAAGAACAGCTATGCTTCGAAAGCTCCATGAATATGCCATAGTTTTAACTGCCCCCATTTTACTTATCAGCACTTTGGCTACTACAGCAAAAACAGTTCCCAAAAAAAGAAATGATGCTATGGTTGCTGCAACTGAAGGCAGACAGTTAAGTTTTAAAATATAAAGTGTTAACAAGTTTCCACTTATGCAGGTAAAAGAAATTCCGTTTATAAAAGAAAAAAGTAAAAATTTTTTTCTCCCGGCATGTTGCTGCGCTAAAGATAAATCGTCATTAATAATCATGAAGAATTTGCCTTTGAAATCTTAAGTTATTAACTGTAAAATGAAAAATCATATTCGATTAAATGTTTATATTTGAATAATCATAAAAAATTACTCTTATATATCTATTTTATTATAGTATAAAAACTAGAATAAAATTACTTACAAAAATATATATAAAACCTAAACAATGATTATTAAGCACATAACATTAAACACATCAGAAATGTATTTTCTTGATTAAAATAGTTTATTAAATATAATAAATATTAAACTCATAAATCATCATAACATACCTTAGGAAGGATTTTTCTATGCAAAAAACTAAATTATTGATGTTTATAATATGTTTTATTATTTCTTTAAGTAGTTTTGCTTCAAAAAATAAATTTTCTGACTTTGAGTTAACTCAAACGGTTCCGGAAGGTACAAGCCTCAAACAGCCTAATATGAAATGGACAAGAGATGTTTGGGTTGATATGGTAAATGGAGCTCAAAAAAATATCTGTTTCGGTTCTTTATATCTCTATAGCAAAAAAGGTAAATCATTAGAACTTTTTATAGATGCATTAAAAAAAGCAGCTGAACGCGGTATTAAAATAAAAATCATTTTGGATAAAACATTATATTATTTAAGTAAGGATACAGTTGCGTCATTAAAAGGAATAAAAAATATTGAGATAAGAGTTCTGCCTATGAATAAAATTACCGGCGGAGTCATGCATGCAAAATATATGGTCGTAGATAACGAAAATGTATATGTTGGAAGTTCGAATTTCGGCTGGACCGCCATGAAACAAATACATAATATCGGCGTAAGAATTAGAAACAGAGAACTGGCGTCAACTATATTAATGATTTTTAATTTAGACTGGAAAATGTGTAAACTAGGAAGTCTTACTGAACATCCAGGAGTATACAGAAAACTTCCTCCTGTCGATGCACCTGTAGTAAGTGTAGAAAGACCGATAAATATAAAATACAATGATGAAACTCTTAGCATTCATCCAGCATTCAGCCCAAAAATAATGAACCCTGATTGTGTTGATTGGGGACAGGATCAGTTCGTAAAGTTAATTAACAAGGCAAAAAAAGAAGCAGTATTTCAGGTTATGAGCTATAGCCCGGCTAAAGGATATGGTTTTGTTGGATATTGGGATGCTCTTGAAGTAGCTCTTCGCAAAGCAGCTGTACGTGGAGTTAAAATTAAATTTATAGTTTCAAACTGGAACAACAATAAACCGAATATTGATTTTGTAAAAAGTTTGGCAGCAGTTCCCAATATTGATGTAAAAATAAGTTCAATTCCACAGCTGAAGGACAATTTTATTCCATATACACGGGTAGAACATTGTAAATATTTTGTAATAGATGATGATCTTACATGGATAGGCAATGGTAATTGGGAATGGAGTTATTTCAACAATACCAGGGATATAGATATTATCATACATGGCAAAGGGCCTGCTAAACAGTTAAAAGATATGTTTATCCAGGATTGGAACGGACCATATGTTGAAAAAATTGATTTGAATAAAGAATATCATCCTCCTAAAATAAGTTAGAATATTTATTTTATTCTAACTCGCAACCATATGCATTATATGTAACTTGCACTACTATCGCTTCAAACTAACTAATTTAAATAGTATAAAAAACGGAGAGTTGGTAATGATAGTATCATTATTTTTTATGATCCTAATTGCAATACACTGTTATAAGAATTAATTTTTATTATCTACATTCTACTTTTTTATATCAAATACAAAAGGAAGAAGTGATTTTATGCCCAAAAAATCAGGCCGGAAAATTATTGTAAATGATAAACGTTTTGCAGCAATGCTGGGGGCTGCATTCTTAATGGCAACTTCATCTGTTGGACCCGGTTTCCTGACTCAAACTGCGGTTTTTACTGAACAGCTATTATCTAGTTTTGCTTTTGCCGTCCTGATCTCAATAATCCTCAATGCTATAATTCAGGTAAATATCTGGCAGATAATTGCCGTAACCAGAAAAAAAGGACAGGATATAGCCAATGCTGTTTTTCCAGGACTAGGATACGTTGTTTCATTTTTTATTGTATTCGGTGGGCTTGCTTTCAATATTGGAAATGTTGCAGGAGGCGGTCTGGGACTAAATGCTCTTTTCGGTCTAAATACTACCCTAGGAGCAGTTATTACAGCTGTTATCTGTATTATGATATTTCTAAGCAGAGAAGCCGGCATTGCCATGGATAGGTTAGTAAAGATTCTCGGAGCATTAATGATAATAGTTATAGCATACGTCATGTTTGCAAATAATCCTCCTTATCTTCAGGCTTTTAAGTATTCTGTATTTCCTAAAAACATGAGTTTTCTTGCAATCGTCACGATAGTAGGAGGAACAATAGGCGGTTATATTACATTTGCTGGTGCGCATAGACTTTTAGATGTAGGTGTTTGCGGGAAAAAACAGCTTGGAAATGTTACCAGAACTTCTCTATTGGGAATTGGATTATCTTCTCTAATTAGAATATTACTTTTTTTAGCTGTACTTGGTGTCGTTTCGACAGGTTTTAAACTCGATCCGGCAAATCCACCAGCAAGTGTTTTCGTATATGCAGCGGGAAGAATAGGCCTTATCTTCTTTGGTGTTGTTTTATGGGCTGCTGCAGTAACTTCTGTAATTGGAGCTGCTTATACTTCTGTAACTTTTTTATCAATATTTCATAAATCAATAGATAAATATAAGAATAGATGGATTATATTTTTTATATGTTTTTCGACTATAATTTATATATTTATCGGACGTCCGGTGATGCTTCTTATCTTTGCAGGTGCATTTAACGGTTTAATACTGCCATTAGCATTGGGAGCTATTCTTCTAGCAGCACATAATAAAAGGATAGTTAAAGATTACAGACATCCTATATATATGACAATTCTCGGCTGGTTGTCGTTTGCATTGACCGCATTTTTGGCATATGAAACGCTTACGGGAAGTTTATTTAAACTGATAAAGGGTTAAAAAATGGAATTTACTTTTAAACCGTTAGGTGATAATTCACTAATAATACAGTTCGAAAACAAAATATGCCCGGAAATAAATTCAAATATTCGTAAATTAGCTTTATTATTGGAAGGTAAAAATATCCAGGGAATCATTGAATGGGTCCCTACTTACACAAGCCTTACAGTGTTCTATAATCCTGAAATACTTAATTACAGCTCCTTAATCAGTCTGCTTAAAGATCTGATTACTGGCAGTGAGCAGGAAAATCTACCACCTCCCGAAAAAATCGTAATTCCTGTATTATATGGTGGCGAAAGCGGTCAGGATCTTGATAATGTTGCATCAGTAAACAATTTAACCATTGAAGATGTTATTAAAATTCATTCAGCACCGGAATACCTTGTCTACATGCTTGGATTCAGTCCAGGTTTTCCATATCTCGGTGGAATGGATGAAAGAATTGCAACTCCAAGACTTAAAACCCCGAGAGCATTAGTAAAAGCAGGGTCTGTCGGGATCGCCGGCAAACAAACCGGAGTCTACTCTTTGGATTCTCCTGGAGGATGGCAGATAATCGGTAGAACACCATTACAATTATTTAATATAAATAATAAAAAACCCTTTCTGCTCCAGCCTGGCAATCTAATACAGTTTATACCAATTGACAAAAACGAATATCAGAAAAGAATAAAGGAAAACAGAAATGAGAAAAATTGACATAAATAGTGATTTGGGAGAAAGTTACGGACATTACAATATTGGCGAAGTTGATGGAATCCTAAATTGTATTTCCAGTGTAAATATAGCCTGTGGATACCATGCCGGTGATCATAATGTTATGGATGAAACAGTAATTAAAGCTAAAAAATACGGGGTTTCAATTGGAGCACATCCAGGATTTAATGATTTATTCGGATTTGGAAGAAGGCTACTCCCCTCCTCTTCCAAAGAAATATATAACATGATAATTTACCAAATCGGAGCTCTGAATTCTTTCTGCATGATTAATGATGTAAAGATGAATCATGTAAAACCTCATGGAGCTCTTTATAATTTTGCCTCAGTGAACAGGGAAACGGCAAAAGCAATAGCTGATGCAGTACATGATTTTAATTCTGATTTAATACTTTATGGTTTATGCGGAAGTCTATTAATTGAAGAAGCTGAAAAAAAAGGAATTAAAACAGCCAATGAGGTATTTGCTGACAGAAATTACATGGACGACGGTACCTTAACTCCACGCTCAATGAAAAATGCTATGATAACTGATGAAAAGCAGGCTATCGAGCGAGTGTTAAAAATGATATTAGATAAGCAGGTACTATCAATAAATAATAAAGTCATATCTATTAAACCAGATACTGTATGCATTCATGGTGACAGCAGTAATGCGCTACTATTTGCGGAATCCTTAAAGAAAGAACTTATTAAAAATAAAATAGAAATTAAACCACCTTATTTAGATTAATATGAATATTTTCAAAGTAATAAAACCTGGTTTATATTCAACAATTCAGGACTCCGGACGCTACGGTTTTCAACAGAACGGAGTTGTTATCAGCGGAGCAATGGACCAATTCGCATACAAAACTAGTAATATTCTTCTGGGCAATAATCCAAATTCTGCATCTCTTGAAATTACTATGCAGGGACCGGAATTTATTGCTATTAAAACAACAGTAATATCAATTTGCGGAGCCAACATATCACCATCAGTAGACGGCAAACCTGTAGATTTATGGAAAACATTTAAAATAGAAAAAGATCAAGTACTCGCATTTGGCCGTCCCATTAATGGGATCCGAGCATATATTTCTGTTTCAGGTGGATTTGATATTCCTCGAACTCTAGGCAGCTCATCAACTTATGTAAAAGGAAAAATCGGAGGATTTGGAAGAACTTTAATAAAAGGTGATATTCTATCTGCAAATACACCTCTAAACTCTAAAATAGGAGTGGGAGTTTCCAGATATTACATCCCTGACTATAACTCGGAAGTGAAAATAAGAGTAATAACCGGACCAGATTTAGATTCATTTACCAAACTAGGAATTAAAACGTTTTTTCAATCAGAATATAAAATCAGCAATTCTGCTGATCGGATGGGATATAGACTTGAGGGACCTTCTATTAAACACAAACAAGGAGCAGATATAATTTCAGGTGCAGCCAATACCGGAACTATTCAGGTTCCTGAAGACGGAAAACCAATAATATTAATGAGTGATCATCAGACAACTGGAGGCTATACAAGAATAGCTAATGTCATCAGTGTAGATATCCCGCTAATTGCCCAGAAACATCCTGGACAAAATATATGCTTTGAAGAAACATCCGTTAACGAAGCTCAAATTCTTTACAGACAGGAATCTGAATATCTAAACTTTCTAAATAAATGGATAAATTCTGATTTTTAATGATAAATGGTTAATTTAAAAAACTAAAATTTAAAATAAAAATGAAATATTACAAGACTCCGCAGGAATTAAGACAGGCAGTAAGAGAAGGTAAATTTAAAAACCAGACAAGTGGACAGGCTAAGGGATTTGTACAGGCAAATCTAGTAATTCTTCCAGAAAGTTGGGCTTATGATTTCCTGTTGTTCTCACAACGCAATCCAAAACCATGTCCTGTCCTTGAAGTAGGAGATACAGGTAGCTTTAAAACAAAATATATAGCTAAAGATGGAGATATAAGAACTGATATACCTAAATACCGAATTTATAAAAATGGAAACCTTATAGAAGAGCGTCAAAACATTATTGATTTATGGCAGAATAACTTTGTGTTTTTTTTACTAGGATGCAGTTTTTCATTTGAGCAGGCACTTCTTGAAGCAGGACTTGAAATCAGGCATATATCATCAAATAAAAATGTGCCTATGTATAATACTAATATTATGTGCAAATCAGCGGGTAAATTCAAAGAAACTCCAATGGTAGTAAGTATGCGTCCATTTACTCCCGAAGATGCAGTAAAAGCTACAGAAATAACACACAGTTACCCTTCGGTTCATGGCTGTCCGATACACTTAGGTAATCCTGAAAAAATTGGAATTAAAGATATTAATACCCCCGATTACGGAGACTCAGTAAACATTAATTACAATGAAATTCCTGTTTTCTGGGCATGTGGTGTAACTCCTCAAAAAGCTGCAATGATTGCTAAACCTCCTTTAATGATAACTCACTCTCCAGGTTATATGTTTGTCGGAGATTTTAACGACAAAGAATTTAAAGTCTAAAATCACAATTAGGTTGGCTGTAATTAGTTAATGAAAAGAAAACAGTTCACAGCAATAGAAATTCCAATAGAATATAGAAGAGTTAATCAATGGCTAAGTGAAAAATATGATTACTATTCAAGCACACAGTGGCAGGAACAAATTAAATCAGATTATGTTGCTATTAATGAAAGAATAAGACCTTCCAGAATTTTAACTATTGGAGATGTAATGGAACTTATTACAAACAAAACTTAAGAGTTTGAAGTAAATAAACATTTAAAAATAATTTTAAATGTACTAATTATAACTTATTCTAATTTCTTAAAAACAGAAAAGGTGGAATAGCATGGGTGAATCAATATATAACTATGATAAAAAAACAGGTAGAGTAACTACTGCAGTTTATACCGCTGATGAAGCAGTTGATAAATTAATTAATGGAAAACGGCCCGAGAAAAAGTTATTTAAATCAACAGCTGTTGAATCATTTATCAACACAGTAAAAATAGAAGCAAAAGATAGGGAATTGGCAAAGCTTTTTGAAAACTGTTTTCCCAATACGTTGGATACTACAACGTATTACAGTGAAATTAATGGTGTACCAGATACATATGTAATTACCGGTGATATTGATGCTATGTGGTTAAGAGATTCAACAGCACAGGTGTCAGCATATCTTCCTCTTATTAAAGAAGATTTAAAACTGAAAAAAATGATTGAAGGAGTTATCAATAGACAATCTAAATATATTAGTATTGATCCTTACGCCAACTCTTTTAACAAAGATAAAGGTAACTCTCCCTGGATGACAGATTTTACTGATATGAAAGCTGAACTGCATGAGAGAAAATGGGAGATAGATTCATTATGCAATCATGTCAGGCTATCTTACAAATACTATAAAACTGCTGAAGATTCTTCAGTATTTACTTCCAGTTGGGAAAAATCAGCCAAAATAATCTATCAAACTTTTAAGAACCAACAACGTAAGGAACGTGATGATTATTATAGATTTCAACGATTAACACCTGTAGCAACAGACACATTAGTCGATAACGGGCTCGGCAACCCAGTTAAACCTGTTGGTTTAATTGCTTCATCATTCAGGCCCTCAGACGATGCAACAATTCTTCCTTTTTTAATACCTGCAAATTTTTTTGCAATTATCTCTCTAAAACAGATAGCAGAAATTATGCAAGAAATTTATGAAGACGCTGATTTCGCAAAACAGTGTATAGAACTTGCAGAAGAAGTAGAAACTGCAATATATAAATATGGTGTAGTAGAACATAAAAAATACGGGAAAATATTTGCTTATGAAGTAGATGGATACGGCAGTCATATTCTAATAGATGATGCTAATGTGCCAAGCTTAATATCACTTCCATATTTAGGATGTATTGATGTAAAAAATGAACTTTACCGAAATACAAGAAAGTTCTTATTGTCTCCAGATAACCCATGGTTTTTTGAAGGAAAAGATATTACAGGCATGGGAAGTGTTCATACAGGAAGAAGATATGTATGGCCAATAGGAATTATTATTCAGGCATTGACTTCCATAGATTTTAAAGAAAAGAGAAAATGTATTGATTTTATAAAAAATACACATGCAGGCACCTACTTCATTCATGAGGGTATTAATGCAGACAATCAATTTGATTATTCCAGAAAATGGTTCGCCTGGGCAAACACACTTTTTGGAGAGTTACTGATGAATACATGGAACGAAGAAAATTTTTAATTAAATAAACTAAGACAAAAATCATTATCTTTAAAAAATACTGTAAATTATATTTCTGGAAAGTTTAAAATTCTTTCCAGAATAATCTAACTAAAAAAACATAAATTTTGAAATTCTAGTTCAGAGGATCATTTGTATAACCTGACAACATTCCCCTTACCCACTCCCCGCTCTACTGATGCGGCATAAGCATTCATGACCTGTAAAGGAGGATTCCCTATTGCTACTGATTCTACTGCGGTCTGCAGTTGGGTAGAAACAAAAGGATAATGCTGATTTGCAGGTCTAAAGTGTGTAAACTCCAGAAATTTTGTTGCCTGTTTCAAGTGTTCAGGATATTCTTTGGAAGCAGCTACATCTTTTCTTGTTGAAAGATTTTGAACCAGTAGAACATATCTAAGTAGATTCTTTTTATTCAATGCAAAATTAATGAAATTTAATGCAAGCTCTTTTTTTGAAGATTTTGCACTTATAGCTAAATCCCATCCACCTGACATTGAAGTATATTTGGGAGCCTGCCCGAATTCTGTTGGCATTGGAATAAATTTATATACTTTAGATGTTTCAGGAAATCTTTTAAGCCATATACCGTCCAACCAGCATCCATCAAGTATAATTCCTACCTGTTGCTTAGGAGCCAAAGTTGTGGTTAATATATTTCCGTATTGGGGATTTAGAGCTATCCCCATCCTAACGCCAAGATGTTCCTTGTATACTGTGCTGATAAATTTCAGCATATTTAAAAAACCTTTGCTGGTAACAACCCACTTACCATTTTCATAAAGAGTATTACCGGTCCCGTAGAGGAGCATTTCTGCTGTCTGCATATAAGTTGATTCCCCTGAAGCAGTTGTAGTGAGCGCAAGAGGAAAAATTCCAGGTACTTTTTTCTTGATTTGTCTTGCAGCATTTAATATATCATTCCAGTTTTTAGGCTGCCATGGTATTTTTATACCTGCTTTTTTGAATATATTAACATTATAGTATAATCCCCTGGAATCAGTAGATAATGGAAGGGCATAGACTTTTCCGTTAACAGTAACAGATTTTTGCAGGCTTGGAAAGAAATTATTCCATGCGTTAACATTTTTTACATTAATTGGGGCCAGTAGGTTTGCATCCACATCGCTATGTAGCATTGAACTGTCTTCATATATGACATCTAAACTTGTACTCGATTTAGTCAGCAAAGCCAGTTTAGTGAAATAATTAGCCTCATTGCCGCCAATAGTCATAAGATTTACTTTTATAGCAGGGTGAGCTTTTTCATAAGAGGCTACTACTTCTTTAAACCATTTTTGAACCATAACATCATATTTAACAACAACATTTAACGTTTGGTTTGAATCGGCAAAAACCGAAGTGCTTGAAATAAAAAAAAGAGCGGTTAAAACCAGAACTATTTTTTTTAGCATAATATCATCCCTCATGTAAGATTATTAATTATATATACCACCATTAATTATATATACCCTTTAATAACGTAATTCAATAGTACCTTCTAAATCATAATAATACAGGAGTATTACCGATAACCATCTTACCACTACCGAAACTATATTGACATAATAGTAAAATAGAGAGAATCTACAAATTACATATTAATCGAACAATAATAATTATAATCTTCTGTTGCAATACATCTATTTTTTTTTATAATATATTAGAAATATATGATATATATTCAGCTATGACTAAATTAATAAAAGAACTTAAAAAAGAACATAAAAAAATACTGAGTACCTTTTTGAAATTAAAAGGGTGTTCAAGTACTGTCGATAAACATAAAGAAATATTTTCAATAAAAAAACTGTTATTTGATCATCTCAAAAAGGAAGATGACTGTCTCTATGTCCACCTGCTTGCAGCGGCTGAAAGAGATAAAAAGTTGAAGAGTATATTGGATATTTTTATTTCACATGTCAAGAAAATTACAGAATTTGCAATAAAGTTTTATAATGACCATGAAATTCTGACAAATGAAGAAGGCTTTTTATATGACTTAGATAAACTTGGTATCGAATTATCAGTTAGAATAGAAAGCGAAAATAATATTCTTTTTAAGGAATATGAAAAACGCTTTACTGATTAAGGGCAATATTATTTTATATATCTTTCTCCTTTAATTTCTACAATGCAAGATACAATAGACTACCATTATGTAAAATATTTTACCATTTATATCTTACATGGTAAAAATATTTACAAATTTATATGTTTAATATGAGAATTTTAAATAAAAAAAAATAGAATTGCTATTAAAATAAGAAACTCAAGCCAATTTGATAAGCAATTTATATTTTATAATTCAAAAAGATGAAAGGACCGGAAGGAGGTATATTAACAATGATTAAAAACAATTTTAAAAACAATTTTTATTATTCACCTCTAAAACCTCCGAGTTGTTTCAGTTATTAAAGATAAATTCTAAACTTTAGTAATTTCTATATTCTATTTATTTTATAAAGGTGTTTGGATTCATACAGTTAATTTCTGTAATTTTAAAATATATTGGAAATATAAATAATATACTGAATTTAGAGCGAATAGTGATAACGGTTTTTGATTTATCAATACTAAAATGCAGGTAAGTATTTACTTCATCTTAATTTTTTTATGGAGAAAAACGCATGACCTGTCATATAGTCAACCTAATATTTCTATTCTGCTGATAATATTCATACACATATTATGTAAATTTTCTTTCATTAAATATTCAAATTCTGATAGTGATAACACCTTCATATTATCTTCATATGATTTTCCACAGAGAATTATAAAGGATTTTTTTGTCTAAATTACTGAAGTTTAATAATCTTTTTCTTCTATCTCAAATTTTCAAAATGTATAAGTGAACCATATATCCTAATTCACTTAATGAGCTGAAGAACTGTAAACATAACAAACAGGATGGTGATAAAAATGAATAAAATAAAGAAAAATAAAATAGATCAAAAGATCGCAAAAGTGGAAGAGCAAATAAGAAAAAGCTCGGCCTGCGATGAAAAAGTATTATTAGATAAATTAAAAGTCAACAAAGCCGGCTTAAAGCCAAAAGATGTCGAACTTAGACTCAACGGCTTTGGCAGAAATATAGTAGAAGCAAACAAACCGCCAAAATGGTATCATATTTTATGGATATCATTTTATAATCCATTTAACATGATATTATTGTTCCTTTTAGTTGTAGCATTTCTTACATCTGACCTTAGAACAGTGATAGTAATGGGCGTTATGGTTTTTATCAGTACTGCATTAAGATTCTGGCAGGAAATGAAAGCAATCATTGCAGCGGAAACCTTGAAAAAAATTGTTAATAATAAAGTTACCGTTACCAGGTTCCCTGAGAATAAAACCATTTTCAAATCAAAACGAATGGATATTCCTGTAGAAGATATCGTACCTGGTGATATTGTCAACTTATCAGCTGGCGATATGATTCCTGGAGATTTACGTCTTTTAAATACAAAAGACCTATTCATATCCCAGTCAGCAATGACAGGTGAAGCTCTACCTATAGAGAAACATGAAGATTTAAACGTGATATGTGCAGATGATTATTCTAATTCCAAAGCAGATAAAAAAGAAAAAAATTCTTCTATTTTAGACATTAAAAACATGTGTTACATGGGCACAACAGTTGTGAGCGGTATTGCTACCTGAGTTGTCCTGACTACTGGAAATAACACATATTTTGGTTCAATGGCAACTAACCTACTGGGAAAAAGGCCTGAAACAGCATTTGATAAAGGTGTTAATAAAGTAAGCAAGCTACTGGTAAAGTTTATGCTTGTTATGGTTCCTGTTGTGTTCGTCCTGAATGGATTTTTTCAACATGACTGGTCAGATGCATTTCTTTTTGCTATATCTGTAGCAGTCGGACTTACTCCTGAAATGCTTCCTATGATCGTAAATACAGGTCTTGCTAAAGGTGCAATTGCAATGGCCAAAAAGAAAACTGTTGTAAAACAGTTGAGTGCAATACAGAATTTCGGAGCTATTGACATATTATGTACAGATAAAACAGGCACACTGACTCAGGATAAGGTTGTTCTAATAAAACATATGAACTCAGATGGGGAAAAGAGTAACAGGGTACTTAATTACGCATACCTGAACAGCTATTTTCAAACAGGATTAAAAAACCTTCTGGATAAAGCTGTTGTCAAAAAAACAAAGAAAGAAAACATGAACAGTATATCAAATGAATATACACTCATTGATGAAATTCCTTTCGATTTTGTGCGTAGAAGAATGTCTGTAATTCTAAAAAACAAAGAAACTGATGATATTAATTTTGTTTGTAAAGGTGCAGTAGAAGAAACTCTTGCCAAATGTACCCATTTTGAAGACAAAGATGGAAATATCTTAGAACTTGACTCAGCTGCAAAAAATAAAATTACTTCACTAAAAGATGATTTATCAGAAGATGGCTTAAGAGTTATTGCTGTAGCTCATAAAAAAATTAATGACTGGAAAGAAGATTGTTTTAGAGTTGAAGATGAAAAAAATCTTGTTTTCGCAGGATATATAGCTTTCATAGATCCACCGAAAGAATCAGCAGTTAAAGCGTTGAAAAAACTTAAAGAGCATGACATTGAAGTAAAAGTATTAACTGGTGACAATGCACTTGTGGCAGGTAAAATATGCAGAGATGTAGGTCTAAAAGGCGATAAAATACTTACAGGTCCAGAATTGGATAAAATCCCTGAAACTGATCTATACAATGAAATCAAAGATATCAATATTTTCGCAAAGCTTTCTCCTAACAATAAAGCTAGAATTGTGAAATCATTACAGAAACAGGATCACGTTGTCGGTTTTATGGGAGATGGTATCAACGATGCTCTGGCTCTTCGTGAAGCAGATGTAGGTATTTCTGTTGATACAGGGGTAGACCTTGCTAAAGAAGCAGCTGATATTATTCTGCTGGAAAAAAGTCTGCTTGTTTTAGAAAAAGGTGTTGTAGAAGGTAGAAAAACCTTTGGTAACATAATGAAATATATTAAGATTACAGCAAGTTCAAACTTCGGTAATGTATTCAGTGTAATGGTGGCAAGTGTCTTTATTCCTTTCCTGCCAATGCTCCCCATAATGTTATTGCTGCAGAATTTGCTTTATGACTCTTCATGTATTGCAATTCCATGGGATAAAATGGATAAATCCTTTGTAAAAAGTCCTAGAAGATGGAGTGCCAAATCAATAGCAACATTTATGGTATGTTTCGGACCTATAAGTTCTATTTTTGACATACTTACCTACCTTCTTATGTGGTTTGTATTCAAAGCAAATTGTGACTCAAAACAGGCTTTGTTTCAGACCGGTTGGTTTGTTGTTGGATTAACAACTCAAACTTTGATCATACATATGATAAGAACTGAAAAAATTCCATTCATACAAAGCAGAGCAGCATTCCCGCTGATAATAATGACTATATTTATCATTATCATAGGTGTAGTTATACCTTTCACAAGTATCGGACACAGTCTTGGCTTAGTTAACCTACCTTACATCTACTTTGCATGGTGGGCTGGAATATTAACAGCTTATGCATTACTGACACAACTGTTAAAAACAGTATATATAAGAATATTTAAGACACTGATTTAATAATCAATGCTAATCGGGTTATAGCAGCATTAGATAACCCGGTTAATATTATTAACCTATAAAATAAAATTATTGAGGAGTTTATATTATGAATAAAAATTGTAATGGAACTTCAAACATTTCCTCAAAATTAAGGACACCTGTATGGATGAAATCATTTGTATTATCCATCCGTCAAAATGATAAAGAAATTACAAGGACGGTGAACCAGTTCAATAATCTTTATAGAAATGAAAAGTTGCCCAATAAATAATATGATATATTGAGTTGGGAATTATCAAAAATAATGAAAATTACTCCGATTAAATAAGGAGAATTGAAAATGACATTAAAAAGAAAAATGAAATTTGTATACCGAAAACTATGCAGGGGAAATACACAAATAGCAGATCAATATAGCAAAGCAATGACTTTACTATATTCTAACAGAAAGTAATTGGAAAGTATTTTAAATGAGAAATTACGTGTCGTATATAATAGCTATCAGCTTAATTATATATTTTTTTACTCTTACAACAATTCATCTAGTTAAATTTAACTATTAATAACAGCAGCTAAGTCTATTTTTATTAGCTGCTATTTTATTTTTTAGCCAAACCAAACAGTCTAACCTATTCATGTTAAATCATTTTCTTATATAAATATTTTCAAGAAATATAATATTGTATAGATCTTCAAAATCAGATATAATTGATTTATAAAAGATACAACATGGAATAATTTATATGTCTAAACTCAATAGATCTGTTATTTTTATTTGCTTTTTATTCTTTTCAACAGCAATCCATGCAATAGACTTCCATGGTACTGGAGCAGGTACAACTTATGATTCAGTATATCTTGAAAAATTCGATAAATCTATTGCGCTAAATAAGTATGTGGCACCATTTTATATTACAGTATCAATAAAACAGGGAGCATGTACTACTGAATCATTTTTAAACTATAATCAGATTCCCGTAATAATTATGAATTATGCATGCAATATTACCGGGTGTAACAGTAAAGGAATAATATATACAACAGCGGGTGATGTAAACAATCATTATTATTATGCAGTAAAAGATGCGCACTTCTCCAAAAATACAATATCAAGAGTAGAAGTTTTTGTTTTGTGGCCAGGCTGCAATATTAAAATAACTAAGTTTAAACCAGTAGAAATATTAAAAGTAAACTCAGAATTCACATCTAATATTCCGGCTCATAAATTTAAAATAAACACCCCTGCTCCACATTATTCAGGAAAGTATAGAAAACTAATACCATTTACAAGCTGAAACTTCTCAGATTTTTATAATAATATTATAAAGAGGAAAATATAATGTTTATAAAAAGAACAAAAATACTTTTAACTTTATTGTTGTTAACCTGTTCCTCTTCTTATTTATACTCAGGTTTTTTAGATTCATTTAATGATGCAATTAATGTCTTCGATGATGCTCATGACTCTTACAAGAAAGCACGTGGTTCAGCTAAAGATGCACATGAATCGTATAAAGAAGTACGTGGCACAACTACTGTTGAAGTACAGGAATCGCATGAAAAAGTACGTGACACAACTACTGTTGAAGTACAGGAACCGTATGAAGAAGTACGTGACACAACTACTGTTGAAGTACAGGAATCATATGAAGAAGTACGTTCATATGATGATGCCAATGGATCATTCAAAGATAAAACAGGTGTATCGTCAGCAGAAGCTCCAGAAGAAACAGAGTTTTATATAGCAATCAAAAATGTACAGCAAGGGCCTTTCAATATGGGAGCTATTAAAGAAAAGATAATAAAAAGGAAAATTGGAAAAAATACACTTGTATGGAAAGAAGGAATGAAAAAATGGACAAAGGCAGGTGAAGTTCCTAATCTGGAGCCATTATTTAAAGCACTACCACCGCCATTACCACCACCGCTGCCATAATCACTTGACTACGAAAATATTACATGAATTATAAACATTTTCAACAAAAACAGATCTGAGTTGCAGAGAAGATATTCTTGACAAAATTAGGTATTAATTAATTTTTTACGTAAATTAAAGGTGAAATTTAATTACAAACTATGTTAAAATTAATATAAAAGTTTGAATAATGCAATTTCTGATATAGATACTGGGAGAAATGAAGAAGAAACAAAAGATATTAATAGTTGATGATATAGAATTAAATCTAACCTTAATGACCAAATTTCTTGATGGTCAAGATATAAAAATAGAACTCGCCTCTAATGGAAATGAAGCCTTAGCGAAAACAGAAAGTGAAGATTTTGGCTTGATTATATTAGATTTAAATCTTCCTGATATTAGCGGATATGAAGTTTTTAAAAAGATAAAGAAAAATAAAAAGCATGAACATCTGCCGATAATGTTTGTATCTGCCGTTTCTATTACCGATGAAGATGTTGTAAAAGGGCTTACTCTCGGTGCAGATGATTATTTAACAAAACCTATATCCGGAAGCGTAATCAAAACTAAAGTTAAATTATTACTAGAAAAACGTAATTTAAAAAAGAAAGCCATATTAATAGAGAAGGAATTAAAAGAGACAAATAATAAACTGAAAGAGTTATTATTTCTAGATGATTTAACTGGAGCCGTCAACAGAAAACCTTTCATGGATTTACTTAATAAAAGAATAAGCAGTAGTAAAAGAGCAAATCATAAAATTGCAATACTTTTTATGGATTTTGATAATTTTAAATTTATAAATGATAAATATGGACATGATATTGGGGATGAAATTTTAAAAAAAGTTGTTCCCAGAATTCAGGGTAAACTCAGACAAAGTGATCTTCTCGGCAGAATTGGCGGTGACGAATTCTTAGCATGCCTGCTTGATATTAAATCAATCGAATATGCAAAAGTAATTGCTGGAAGAATTAATGAGATATTCAATGATAAAATTATTAGTGAAAATATAAACTTAGAACTTGGCATAAGTATTGGGATTGCTATTTATCCTGATGATGCAGATAACAGTTTTGATTTAATTAGAAACAGCGATCTGGCAATGTATCACTCAAAAAAAAGAAACCTAAATTCTTACGTTGTATTCAGTGAAATTAATGATTAATTTTTTCATTCAATAGAGTTTCAATATTAGCAAGAAGTTCATTAATTTTTATAGGTTTTTTCATTGCAAAATCAGCTCCGTGATCAAGGGCTCTATCAAGTAGAGACAGTTTTTTCCCATCGGGTGACATAATTCCTGAAACAGCAATAATTTTTACTTCACAAAACTCTTCTCTTAAACGGTGTATGGATTCTATTCCATCTTTTTCAGGCAATACAAGATCCATTATAACTATATCAAACGGGCATTGTAAATATGCGTCACAGCAGGATTTCCCATCCCCGGCTTCCTCTACATCATATCCGGCTTTTTCCAAAGCAGTTTTAAGCATTTTCCTGAAAGAAATGTTATCATCAACAACAAGAATACGTGTCATTATTCTCCTTTTTTATCTTTTAAAACTTTTTGAATAGTCTGTGTTAATTTAGTAAGTCTTACCGGCTTTCTTAATACTTTTACAATACCATGTTTTTCCAGTGTTTCTTCATTAATAAAATCATTGTACCCAGTAGTAAGAATAATAGGTATATCATGATTAATATTATGAATTTCTTTACTGAGTTCCAAACCAGTCATTTTAGGCATAATTTGATCAGTATAGATCAAATCAAAGAAGCCTGGTTTATTTTTAAAAAGATCAAGTGCATCACTGCCATTGTGGGCAATAATAATATTATATCCCAGTTTATTTAGGGAAAGTTTAACAGTGCTGCATAAATAATCCTCATCTTCTACAATTAAAATATTTTCATTTCCATGTATAAAAATATTACCTTTTTTATTCTCTGCTTTTTCTGAAATCGTTATTACAGGAAAATAAATATTAAAAGTTGCTCCCTTATCAGGCAGACTGTTTACAGTAATTTTTCCTTTATGATTATTAATAATACCATGTGCAACTGAAAGACCTAATCCTGTTCCATGACCTACATTTTTTGTAGTATAAAACGGCAGAAAAATATTATCCATAGTATCATTTTCCATACCGTGACCAGTGTCTTTTATTGATAAATTAAAATATAATCCATCTTTAAGGTCGGAAATGGATAGACCTTCTTTTCCTACATCTATAATATCCAATTTAATATATAGTGTTCCACCATTTTTACGCATGGCATGGCTGGCATTATTGCATATGTTGATTATTAATTGCTGAATCTGTGTCTGATTTCCAAAAATCATGCGGGAACTTTTCTTAATGTGTCTTTTAACTGTTATAGTACTTGGGAGTACTACTTTTATTAAATCTACTACTTTATTGATAAAATCACTCAGTTGGAAAGGAATGAAATTTCTCTCATTTGTATGGCTGAAAGTGAGAATATTATTAATAAGTTCTACAGCTCTTTCTCCCTGTTTATAAATTTCACCAAGATAACCTTTTTCTTCATTGTTAATATTATCCTCGTTTGAGAGAATTTCTGTAAGCCCCATCATGATCCCGAGAATATTATTGAATTCGTGGGCAATACCTCCAGCGAGGATACCTATTGCTTCCATTTTCTGAGATTGAAGTAATTGTTTTTCTAAAGATTTCTGCTTTTTATCACTTTCAATACGATCAGATATATCTCTGAAAAAACCGATAATATTATTTTCACCTTCTAAAAACACTTCTGAAGTATTAATATCAGCATAAAAAATAGAATCATTTTTTTTAATACAGGGTATATTTTTAGCCAGACTTCTATCACTATTCCCTAATGTATTGAATTCGTTGATAATATATCCATGTTCATTTTTCGGATGTAGATATAATAAGTTCTTACCAATCAATTCTTTTTCATCATACCCAAGTTTATTACATAATATAGGATTGATATACTTAATTTTTTTAGAGTCTATGCCCACTACACAAATCCCATCTGGACACGCATTAAATAAATTTCTGAATTTTTTATCACTTATTCTTAATTTTTCAGCTGCTTCTTTCTGCTCAGTTATATCAGTAACAACACCTAATACTCTTACTATTTCATTTGAAATGTCATATGTAAATTCCGCTTTTTCTCTTACCCATTTTACTTTATAATCTACAAAAATTCTATGCTCGATATCATATGTCTCACCAGTCAGCGCAGCCTGCCATTTCTCATCTACGTATTCTCTATCTTCGTAATAAACACAATTGAGAAAAAATTCATAGGTAATTAGTCTACAAATAGGAACATTAAAAATTTTATAGGTCTCTTTTGTCCAGGTCAAGGTATTATTTATCAAGTTGCGATCCCATGTACCTACATGTGCTATTTCCTGAGCTTTTGAAAGATGATAATGTTCCTTTTCAAATGTCTTACTTTTTTCAGCTACTAATCTTTCAAGTTCTTCAAGCTTTTTCTTTTTCTCTGTCAAATCATTATATATTACAAATATTTCTCCTGATTCTAACTTAAAAACAAAGTTTTCTTTCCATCCTTTAATTCTATTGTCTACATACTTTTTTATAGGATAAAATTCATTTTTGCCGGTTTTCCAGACTTTCTTGAAAACATCTAACAGGCCAAATTTTTTCACTCCCGGAAATACTTTTGTAACCGGTTTACCTATAACTTCTGTTTTTTTTATGTTCTCTATTTTCTCAGCAGTTGTATTAAAATCTGTAATTATAAAATCTTTACCATTATTAAAAGCTTTATAAATTACCACTCCATTATTTGTATTGTCAAAAAGAACTCTGAACCGCTGTTCACTTACATCAATATTTGTTTCATTATTTGTCAAATTTAAATTTTTATCAATTATATTGTTTTTCCCTTTTTTATTCATTACTTTTTCTTTCCATCACTTTAAGAGTAGTGTCTGATATTCCAAAAGCAGAATTTAATTAATTTGAATTGGAATATTCCCTGACCTATAGTTATTTCTTTCAATATATTATTCTATTATTATATATGTCTATATTCTAGTATAATCTAAACATTACTCAATACCTTATATATCATAAATCTACATGAACTCCCTAAGCGATTTATCTTATGGTATATTTATCAGAAATCAATCGGATATCTAAAATTTCCGAAAGGGTATGAATGCTTATACAACAATACTGTGATAATATTAACAAATAAATTTTTATATTCTCTTTTGCAAAATATATAATACTGGTAATATTAAAATCCTGTTATATCTTTTTTAATATTCAACTGAAAGTTTATATAATGAATCCCTATTTTAAACGATGCCCTAACTGTGATCATATCTGGAATACCCGTGATGAATTACTTTCAGATAATAATGTAATTCTAAAAGGCTACTTACTTGGTTTTTCGGAATTAAGAGCGAGTCTAATATACTTTGATCACAACGAACATGACTGTAATTCAACTTTCTCATTAAAAATAGAATATTTCAAAGATTTAATTCCGGAAACTACTTTTACTAGTAAAGTTATAATACCGGAAACCTGTCCAGAATATTGCCTGAGAAAATATGATTTAACACCATGTGTACATAATTGTGAATGTTCATATGTAAGGAATGTCCTTGAAATAATTAAACATTGGAATAAGTAGAAAAACTTATTCCAAGCGGAATAATCATATCAAGATTAGAATTAATAATTTTATTTACCTGGACACTTTTTCCTTTTTATATATTTCTCTGTTTCTATAATAAAAAACAGTAAACATCCTGATGCAGCACATATGATAATATCAAAGAAAGATAGTCGTACAATGTTAAAAACTCCGGCGAAAAATGGAATATAGATAACACATAATTGAAGAATTATTGTCATAAGTATCATTAACAGTAACAAGGGGTTTGAAGTGAGTTTTTTAGTAAAGAAAGAATCTGTATCAGATCTGGCAGCAAGTGCTTGTCCTATTTGCAGAAAAGCCAATGCTGTAAACATCATTGTCTGCCATTTGTTACCTACTTCTTTGTAGTATATCCATCCCAGAACCAGTGTAATTACACCTATTAAAATACCAATCCATGATAATTTAAATCCGGCTTTACGATCAAAAATTTTCGCTGTTGAAGATCTTGGCGGTCTTTTCATAACTCCGCTTTCAGCTGTCTCGACTCCCAGTCCAAGTCCTAATAAACCATCAGTCAGTAAGTTCAGCCATAACAACTGAAGCGGAAGTAATGCAACTACTGCTCCGAAAATAGGTGCAGCTAACATTACGAGTACCTTACCTAAGTTACCTGCGACAGAAAAATAAATAAATCTTTTTATATTATCATAAATAACCCTGCCTTCTTCAGTGGATGCTACTATAGTGGCAAAATTATCATCTAATAAAATCATTTCAGAAACTTCCTTTGTAACATCTGTTCCGGTAATACCCATTGCTATTCCGATATCTGCTTTTTTAAGTGCAGGAGAATCATTAACGCCATCACCGGTCATTCCAACTACATTTCCAAGTTTTTGAAGGGCCTTTACAATCCTTAATTTATGTTCGGGAGAAACCCTTGCATATACAGAAACTTCTGAAACAACTTTCTGTAATTGTTTTTCGTCAAACTTATCCAATTCCAAACCTGTCTTAACGAGTCCGTTATTAGATATTCCAATGTCATCTGCAATAAATTTAGCTGTTAATGGATGATCACCAGTAATCATTATTGGACGTATGCCTGCAGTTTTACAGGTCTGAACTGCTTTTTTGACCTCCTGTCGCGGCGGATCTATCATTCCGATAAGTCCAATAAAAATTAACTCATCTTCAGAAAATTCTTTCTCAGTTTTTATGCTTTTCAAAGCTACACCTAGCACTCTAACCCCATTAGACGCCAGTTTATTATTAGCTTCTTCTATTCTATTACTCCATTTATCATCAAGTTTTTTGACTCCACCCTCTGTTAAAACACCTGATGAAATTTTTAATAATCCATCAACAGAACCTTTGGTAAATGCTATGTAATCTGATTCAAACAGTTTTGTCTGTTTTAATTTATCTGGAAGAACAAGTGTTTTTCTATTAATTTCATGAAGTGTAGTCATTCTTTTTCTGTCAGAATCAAAAGGTATTTCATCAACCCTTTTTAAAGATTCTTCCAATATACTCTTAGTGATACCTGAGTTTTTTGCCGCTACGAGTAAAGCTCTCTCTGTTGGATCTCCATGAAAAGAATAACCACTTGCATCATTTCCATCTTTTATAGAGGAATCATTGCATAGAGTTCCACCTGTCAGAGTAAGCCCCAATGCAGTAGGCCAATTTTCAAAAAGCTGATTAATATCATCTGCAAGTTTTAATTTTTGATTTTCAGTTCTTTCGCGATTGGCTAAATCAAAATATTTACCTGCAACATCCAATACGGTTACTGTCATCCTGTTTTCAGTTAAAGTGCCTGTTTTATCGGAACAGATAATATTTACTGATCCCAATGTCTCAACAGCAGGTAATTTCCTAATCAGAGCATGCCTCTTTAGCATTCTCTGAGCTCCCAGAGCAAGTGTAATAGTAACAATCGCAGGAAGCCCTTCAGGTACTACGGCGACTGCCACACTTACCGCTGTTAAAAGCATCTCTTCCAAATTACCACCTTGAAAATAGCTGATCATCATAACAACAACAGCAATAACAGCACCGACAATAGCAAGCAGTTTACCAACACCATCAAGTTGCTTCTGTAGGGGAGTCAATCCCGATTTTACATTTTGAATGAGAGTAGCAATTTTCCCAAGCTCAGTATCCATTCCTGTCTCTGTAACAATAGCTTTTCCTCTACCATAGTTTACAACTGTCCCCATATAAACCATGTTTTTTCTGTCACCAACAGTCAACTCATCTTTTTTAATAATATCAATGCTTTTATCTATTGGTTCAGATTCTCCTGTCAATGCGGATTCTAAAATTCTAAGATTTGCTGATTCTATGATTCTTGCATCTGCATGTACAATATTTCCTGCTTCAAGAACAACAACATCGCCAGGAACAAGTTTAGTAGCTTTAATCTCCACTTCTATACCATCTCTAAGCACACGAACTAAAGGCACAGATAATTTTTTTAATGCAGCCATGGCTTTTTCTGCCCTATATTCCTGTACGAAACCAAGGGTAACGAATAGTACTACTATGGAAGCAATAGCTATAACTTCAGTATGATCACCTAAAAATGCCGAAATAATCGTTGCGACAATAAGAATTAAAACCATAGTACTGAACAGCTGTTCAAAAATGATCTTTATAGCAGAACGACCTCCGGATTCCTTTATTTCATTCCTTCCGAATGTATTAAGACGTTTGTTAACAGACTCTGTTTTTAAACCTGTTTTTATATTAGTTTCTAGTTTTTTTTCTGTTTCAGAAACAGTTTTTCTGAACCATTTCGTGCTTTTATTATTTGTCTCTTTCATTGATTATCTCTATATGTGATCTTTTCTATTGCAACAAGAATATGTTTTTTAAAATGAAGTTGTTTATATGCCTTAATATTATATATAAGGGACTTATATTAAGCTGCATATAGTTGTGAACCCAAGAATTTAATAGTTATTCATAAAAATAAAAGCATAAAATATAATTATATACTAAATAAAGTTCACTATCTGTACATGAATAACTCTGCAATTATATATAAAATAACTCATCTATGATATAATTAAATAAATTCATAAATTATTTTCTATTTTGTCAGGACCAGCAACTGCATGAAAACAGGTCATTATTCATTAAAAACATTATTAAATATGTTTTCATATATAATGTTTAATGTAATGGCAGTAGCTTCAATAAGAACAATACCGCATATCGCACTGCACGGGACATTTACTCTTTATGCATATATCATAATAGCTATAGTTTTTTTCATCCCATTAAACTTAGTTATTGCAGAACTTGGCTCAACTTGGAGTGGTGAAGGAGGATTTTATTTTTGGATAACATACGGATTCACCCCTAGGATAGGCTTTATAATTACATTCCTGCATTGGTTTATTAGTCATTTCTGGTACATACTTATTCTTGCTTTTGGTGCATTCTGTTTTGCATTTATCATAATGCCTGATCTTAACAGTGCATATGAACTTGCATCGAATAAAATTTACCTTGCCTTATTTATGATTTCTGTTTTTTGTTTAATGAGTTATTTAAATTGCAAAGGAATATCCGTTTCATCCAAATTCTGTACTCTCGGAGTTTTAGCCGGAATATTAATACCGAGTATTTTTCTAACAGTCGTCACATGTTATTATTTAATCTCGGGAGATATTTCTATCAATATGGCTACATTCAACTACAGATTTTATCATCTCAGCTATAATGAAACCTTTAAAATTACCTTAATTATTATTGTTACTTTTTTAGGTACAGAGATAATAGCAGTACATTCAAGGTATTTACAAAACTATAAAGATAAATTTGCTAAGATAATATTTATATCAACGATAATAGTTATTACTATTTTTATTATAAATATACTGTCGATAATTGTATTGATACCTCTAATGAATTTTTCCGCATTAAAACCTGATATGATTATCTATTTCGATTTTATTTTTAGCAGGGCCGGATCCGGAATAGTATACAGAATTTTAGCTTTCTGTTTTTTACTCGGCGCCCTTGGTAATATTAGTATTTGGATTATCAGTCCTTGTAAAAGTTTTCTGATTGCAGGAATAATGGAAGATCTACCTCAATGGATTATAAAAACAAATAAGCATGGTTTACCGGTAAAAATAATCATCATTCAGTGTATAATTGTAGCCTTTCACTGTTTAGCTCTCGCGATTCAACAATCAATAGAGCTTGTTTACCTTACTTTTAGTTCTCTCTGTTTAATTTCATTTCTTTTCATTTATATTATTATGTTTATTGCAGCAATAAAACTAAGATACAAATATCCCGATAAACATAGACCTTTTAAAATACCTTTTAAGAATTACGGTATCTGGATCATATCGGGCTGCGGAATTGTAGTATCATCTGTTTTTTTAGCTGCAGGGTTGATATTTCCATTAAGACTATCTCTAAAAGCACACCCATTTTTATTTTTAGTCTTTTTGATTATTGGTTTTTTGATCGTATTGGCAATTCCGTTAATACTGTATAATAAACAATTTAGAATACTTATCTTTGAAAAATCAGATTATAAAAAAAACAAAAAAATCACTTTAGTTCTGTCATTGGCGTCAACCGGACTATTCTGCTACTTTATAAAATCGTTATGCAATATTGTACTGGCCAGAACCCTATCCACTAATGAATATGGAGATTTCTCTTTGTATTTTAGAATGATAACTGTAATTTCTATAATATTGATTTTAGGAACAAATAATTCAGCCAAAAAATATCTTTCAAAATATCTTGCTATAAGTGACATTAAATCAATATATGAATTTACTGCCTGGAACATAAAAATTATTACTAAAATATTCAAATACTATATTCTACTCCTGGTAATCCTATTTTTAATCATGCCTTTTATTAATTCTTCGGCATATTACTTTACAGTATTTTTTCTGTCTATAGCTCCTGTTACAGCACTGTCTTTGTTTTTTTCCGGCTACATATTAAGTAATAAATGGCCTTTGTTATACTACTTCTTTAATAAGATAGCATTATATATAATATTTTTACTTCTTGTCGGAGTAGGAATACTTTACTTTCAGATTAATATCCATATGACTCAAGTAGTTGTTTATCTCTTATTTACATATTTAATTATGGTTTTTCTTGAATATTTTATAATCATCAAACTATTCAAAGAACATAGGATCAGTTTTTCCTACAAAATATTAAAACGAATAAAATATGATCTCAATAACGGTCGTATATGGATGATAGATTCTCTTAGATTAATCAGCAACCAATTAATTTATAATCTGATATGGACTATTGGTTTTTTTATTTTGAAAATATTTGATGATACAGAACATAACAGCGTTGCATTTTATGCTGCAATACTTGTTATTTCCAATATTTTATTCCTTGTTCCAAGCTCAATTACACCTATTGTTACACCTAAAATAAATTATTTAGCCACCCAAAAAAATTATCTGGTCCTGCAAAAATACATTAATACGATAAATTTAATAAATATATTACTTCTGTCTATTTTATTTGGCTGTATGATTATATTTTCTCAGCAACTTTTAAGTTTTTTTGGGGGAAAATATTATTCAGCAAATATACCCTTTATAATAATCAGCATATCCTACTATATAGCGGCAATATTTATACCTGCGGGGAAAATATTAACTTATACAGATACCGACATTCAGCTTAAAATCAGCATACTTGAGTTATGTATCGTTATAATTCTAGGAGTTACAGGTGTAATTCTATATAGTTTACCGTGGCTATCGATTGCTATGATGGTATCAATATTAATTAAATCTATTCTCACATTTACATCTATAAAAAGAAAAATACCAATAAAACCTCTCAGCTTATTTTAACAAAATAATGGTGTAACATTTATACGAAAAACACAAAATAGCTTGATTCATACTTAAAAAAATCAATATTTTTGATTAATATTGACAAAAACATATACTAAACATATTAGAAAATTGTTGTTTTACGCAGATTGCGAAACATTATTTGTAACATATTTAAAACAAAATTAACAATAAAATGATTTTTACAAAAATATAATTTGACAAAAATAGACCTTAAGCTAAGGTAAACGCTTTTTTAGATAAACAACACTTTTATCTAAAATTAAAAATCATTTAGTATGAGTTTTAAATGAAGTGGTCAAGGGATATTTACCAACTCAGTTTAGCAAATAGCTTTTCCTGATAAATATTTCCTTGGATGCCAAATTAAAAATCATGAATCAAAGGTTTTAAATGAGTACAATAGAAATTTATAAAAAAGTTATGATTGAAATGATTATTTCAGATAATCATAGCCGTAGGTGTGACTATTTAAAATTAAGATCTTTTTGTCACAAAATCTATACACATTTACAAAACTATCGCATAACCCACAGAAGGACACTGTTCTTTTACTGGCCTACATCCTCTTTTATTCCATGATCCTGCAATTTTGCTACTGTCAAGAAACGACTATGCAGTAATACACATCAATACATTTTACTAAAAATTTAAAATTTGTGATCCTCTATCTATTTCATAAATGGATAGTGTTAGGATCAATGTATCAATTTCAAGAATATTTAAAAGGAAATTTATTTATGAATACTAATATAGATTATGGTTGGCTGTCATTAATTCCGCCTTTTGTCGCGATTATACTTGCCATGTGGAAAAAACAAATAGTAATTGCACTTTTTGTTGCAGTCTGGATAGGTGCAACAATAATATATAGCTGGAACCCTTTTATAGGTTTTACAAAAACAATTTCTGATTACATATTAAATCAATCATTAGCAAATGTTGGTAATATCAGTGTTATTGTTTTCTGTTTGGCTATTGGTGGTATGATTGGGATTATCTCTAAAATGGGTGGAATAGGAGCTATAGCAGAATCAATTACTAAAATTGCTAAAGGCTCAAAGAATACTCAACTTGCAGCTATTATAATGGGAATTGCTGTTTTTTTTGATGACTACGCAAATACAATGGTTGTCGGAAAGACAATGCGCCCTCTAACTGATAAGAATAGGGTATCAAGAGAAAAATTGGCTTTCATCGTTGACTCAACAGCAGGTACAGTTGCGTCAATGGCACCTGTATCTACATGGATAGCTATGGAACTAGGGCTTATTGCTGCAGGACTAGCTACGCTACATATAAAAGCAAATGTTTTAATGGTGTTCTTCGCATCTGTACCATTTAGATTTTATTCTATATTTGCGTTACTTTTTGTATTTAATATAGTTCTCCAAAATAGAGATTATGGAGAAATGCTGAAAGCCGAATCAAGAACCAGAAAAACAGGTAAGCTCTATAATGACGGAGCAAATTTAATGTCTGATGATGAATTAGATTCAGCTGATGAAACAGAAAAAGTTGGTTCAATATGGGATGCGGCAATTCCAATATGTTCATTCTTATTTTTAACTTTATTTGGTCTTTGGTACAGTGGAAGACAAATTACAGGAAGCAGCAGTATTTTAATATGTATGGGCAGCGCAAATACAATGGTTGTCTTAACATGGACATCTCTTGCCAGTACAGCTATAGCAGTAGTTATAGGATTACTCAAAAAATCTATAAATTTGAATGAAGCTATGAAGGCGTGGATTAACGGGACAAAAACAATGATACTTGCCTGTGTTGTGCTTACTCTTATATTTGCGCTAAAGGGGATTGTAAATGATATGAATATGACACCATGGATTATAGCTAATACACATGGTTACTTAAATGGAGATTTATTACCGTTTCTTGTTTTTATTCTTACATCATTTATAGGCTTTGCCGCAGGTTCAGCATGGGCTTCTGCTTCAATTGTATTTCCAATAGCAATATCATTATCTGCTTCTGCATCGGGCAACCCTCATGCAGTAACACCTTTAATGATCGCAACTATTGGTTCTGTATTAACAGGAAGTGTATTTGGTAATCACTTATCCCCTGTTTCAGATACTACAACTATTACGGCAGTAGCTGCTAACTCAGATATAATCGACCATGTTAAAACACAGGTCCCTTACATTTTTGCAGCAGGAGTTTTTGCATGCCTGGTCGGTTTTATACCGGCTGGTTTCGGGGTGCCAGCATGGCAAAGCCTGATACTTGGGTTTATTGCTATCTTTGTATTTGTCAGAATCAGGGGTAAAAAACTTGATAGTCGTGGCAATATTATCACAAAATCCTGTTTTTATAAATTGAGATTTTAACCCAATCTATCCTTTCAATAATTTACTAAGTTAAATATTTCGAAGAGAATTATTTAATTTAAACAACAAAATCATTTAAAATTGAATATTTTACAGGAGTAAACAAATGGAACTCAACGGACTTTATACAGCTTTGATAACACCTTTTAAGAATGGTGAAGTCGATTATGATAAAATAAATGAATTGGTCGATTTACAGATAGAAGGAGGAGTAGATGGAATTGTTCCGGTGGGAACAACTGGAGAATCGCCTACTGTAACTACAATTGAGCATTTAAAAATAATTGAAACAGTAATTAATAGAACAAGTGGTAGATGTAAAATTATTGCCGGAACAGGTGCTAATGCTACTTTTGAAGCAGTGCACCAGACAAAAGAAGCGAAAGCTATGGGAGCTGATGCAACACTGCAGGCTACTCCTTACTACAATAAACCGACTCAGGAAGGTTTATATAAGCATATGTCTAAAGTGGCTGAGATAGGTTTGCCTGTTGTACTTTATAATGCCCCGGAACGTTCCGGTACAGCAATAACCATTGATACTATCTGCAGGTTGAATAATAATTCTAATATAATAGCTATTAAGGAAGCATGCGGAAGCGTAGATAGAGTTTCTAATATATTAAATAACTGCGATATTACTGTTTTAAGTGGAGATGATGCATTGACACTACCTATGATTTCAGTTGGAGCAAAAGGACTGATTAGTGTTGCATCAAATATTTTTCCTAAAGAATTCACCGAAATGGTTCATGCAGCTATGGATAATAATTTCACAAAAGCATATGAACAACATCATAAATATTATTCTTTTATGAAAAATATATTCATAGAAACAAATCCAATTCCAATTAAGGCAGCAATGTCCAGAAACGGTTTGATCAATGAAGAGTATAGATTGCCTCTTTGCAAAATGCAGAAGAAGAATAAAAAAATTCTTTTTGAAACTCTAGACTGTATCTAAGAACAAAGAATGACGGAGTTTCTATATTAACAACGACAAAACTAAGGATATATGATATGAAAATAAGAAAAGCTATAAAAATGACACATAAGAAAATATGGGGAAACTCATATTGTAACATATCAATGAAATCAAAAGGAAAGCTATATAAACAACGCTAAGATATTTTAAGATAAAAAAAACAATAAAATAATGATGTAAAATGAGGTAGATAAATGAGTAAAAAATCATTAATTCTAGCTGGTTATTATTATAGTAACGATTTTTATAAGAAAAAAGATGCATATAAAACTAAGGGCATTTGGTTCAAATATAATTCATATAAAGAGGAATATATTGGGGAAACATGAGCTGAAGCTGAAGTAGATTTTAAAAGAAATAGAATGTTTAGAATACATTAAAATACATAATATTATAAGCCCCTTGACCGGGGCTTATAATATCAGTAATTAGTATTCGATACTAATCAGTCTTTTAAAAAATTTTTTAACTCTGTAAAATCTACTCTTGATGTTAAATCTAGACTGATAGGAGTAACTGAGACTATCTTGTCTATAGATATGGCGTGTATATCAGTATTCCTGTCTAATAATTCATGATTTTTATTTATGATGGTAGTACCCTCCCCTAACTTAGTGCCCAAAGTAGGTTTTAAGAACACTGTAGAATAATGATGTATTCTCGCCTGTCTAGTTAAACCCCAAGGTGTAGAAACAGATGCATTTTCAGGAACATCAATCTTCAGTAAATCAACATCAAATGGAAGTTTTCTGGTGATAGTTTTTTCTATAAAATATTTTAAAAAATGCTTAGTTACACTCCAATCCTGGTCAGTATACTTATGATGTGAGTCTATTTCTGTTTCCTTTGATACGGCAATTGAAGGAATTCCATAAGTAGCACTTTCCAGCGCAGCTCCAACAGTTCCTGAGCTTGTAATTGTAGCACCGATGTTTTCTCCGTAATTAATACCTGAGATAGCTAAATCCGGTTGTTCATTTTGAAAAAGCACAGCCATGCTGTGTCTGATTACAGATGCAGGTGAACATTCACAGCTGTAAGCTTCAACTTTTTTCCCGTAAACTTCATAGTCAACAGGTTTCAATCTAGCCTCTTTATCACCTTTTAGGCTTCTTCCCATAGCAGTCTGCTGACTGTATGGTGCTGTAATAACAATATCACCGAATTCAGAGGCTACTTCTGCTGAAGCAAGAAGGCCCGGAGAATTAATTCCATCATCATTAGTTATCAGTATTTTTGGTTTTTTCATGATCAATTATCTCTATTTTCAGTTAAAATTTCTTTTAAAAAATTAATTTCAGTTTTAATGTTCTCTTCGAATAAATCATTGAAATACGGTTGAAAGTGGTTTGATTTCAGAATGACCAACTTAGAGTTTTCAATTCTCTGAGCAGTTTTTATAACAGCCTTCACCGGAATTAAAGAATCATTTTCAGCAGCTATGATAAGAGATCGACATTTAACCTTTTTGGCCATTATTAGTGGACTGTAAAAAGGAATAAGCAGAAAAACTTTTGCCGGAATTTTATTTTCCCATTTAGAATCCTCTGGTATCATTGCATGAAAACCATCCCAGGATTCAACGCTGTTCATAGCCGCAATTTCCCCCGGTTTACCTACAGCTTTTACATAATACGGACTATTAGTATAAAAAGTTTTTACAATATCATAAAAACCATATAATAAAGCCTTAAGCAATTCAGAAATCTTAGCAAGCCGCATTGAGGAGATGCCGTCAACAAACGGCACCTGGGATATTAATCCTGTAATATCATTGCGTCTTGCAGCAACAGTAATAACATGTCCTCCTGCAAAAGAAGATCCCCAAAGAGCAATACGTTTGCTATCTATTTCTTTAATAGTTTTAACATGATCAATAGCGCCATGCCAGTCCTGCAGATGACGAAACGGATTAACATAGTTTCTAGGTTCTCCGCTGCTTTCTCCAAAATTCCTATAATCAAAAAGATATACAGCAAATCCAGCTAAGGCAAAGCGTTCAGCAAATGCAGGAAGACGAAAGCACTTCTCAGCAGCAAACCCATGCGCCATTACAATTATTGGAGGACATTCTATATGTCCAGGTAAGTAAAGATTGCCTGAACACGTTTCTCCTCTAACATTAAAATTGGAATCTATTTTTTTAAAACTTACAGTATTATATGTCATTTATAACTTTCTTGTTTATTTATAACAAAATAATTTACAACAAAAATGTCTCAAATTAAACCTTCCAGTTTATTTTTACATGTTATTAACATTGTTAGTGATGCACTAGATAATAAATTAGTTTAGTGAAAAGTTTTTGATATTTGAGTAATAATTGCTCATTTTTATAAAAAAGAAGCATAAAAACAGACAATCTATCCGAATTAATTTCTATGCATTTAATAAAGTAATTATGTGTATCTCCTATCTCTAATTGACAGAAAAAGTATTATAATCATTATGATATAAATTATAAAACACTTAAGAAAGGAATAATGAAAGAACAATCAAATAAACTCAAAGAAAGATATAATAGTAAAGTTGGCAAAAAATATAATGTTTCATTTCTGCCTTGTGTATCAGTATGGAAGGAAAAAGCATATAATGCATCTTCTTTGAAGATTGGAGATAAAGTATTAGTTTTTTGTTGCGGAACAGGTTTGGATTTTCCATATATAATAAAAAAAATTGGTAAAGAAGGACAAATCGTTGGTGTAGATTTTTCTTCTGAAATGCTAAGTAAAGCTAAAGATAGAATCATTGAAAATAAATGGGCTAATATTGAATTGATAGAAGCTGATATAACAACATTTAAGGATAAACTCGACAAAGATTTTGATGTAGCAGTATGTACTTTAGGATTATCTATTATTCCTGATTTTAGAAGCGCATTCTATAATCTACTTTCCTATGTAAAAAAGAATGGAGAAATTATTATTGGTGATGCTCAGTTAATATCTGGAATACTTTCTTTTTTGAACATTCTAATAGTATTTTCCACTCTAAAATATGGAGGAACATTTAAAGGGTATAATAACTCTAAAGAATTATATTCTTTGATGAAAAAAGAACTAAATGGAGTTATTAAGAAAGATCTATTTTTGAAATCATATTATTACTGCATTGGAAAAGTTCGATAACAACACAAAATTTAATATATACAACAATGGGGCATCAGCAATGATAAGCTGATATTAGAAGGATCTTGTGAAAAGGTTTGTTATATAATAAAATATATAATACAAGCCAAAACATTATGAATAATAATGGCATACATATCCACATTTTGAAATATAAAATGAAGGCTAAATATGAAAACTAACAATTTCAGACTTCTGTTTATTAATATTTTGCTGTTTTTATGCTTATCCTTTATTGCTGAAGGCAAGACTATAGATCTCAATGTAATAAAATTGAAAAGAATTAAAGTTAAACCTTTTTTTTACGGAAAAGTTAGGGTCATCACACCAAATAACGAAGAGGTAAGAATACGCTTTGGTTTACCAAAGGATTTTGATTATGCACAAATAGAATCTGTTGCACGGCCAGGTAAATTCGTTAAAAAGAGAGTTTATAATTCAAACGGAGAAATTGTACAAGAAGGCAGCATTATCGCTAAAGCAAATTCTACGTACTACAAAAGAGAACAAAAGATTTTATTAAGCAAACTCGAAAGTGCAAAAGCTTTAATGATAAATAAGCATAAAAATTATGTACGTTATCAAAAACTTCTGAATAATAAAGCTGTGAGCCAGAAAATTTTTGAAAATGCGGAAATAGTTTATGTTAATTCAAAGAATAAATACTACGCATTAAAAAATAAATATGAAGCTTCTGAAAAATTTATTAAAAACTTTAATCTATATGCACCTTACGACGGTTTTATTACTGAAGTTTATGTAAACCCGAAGGAATGGATAGAAGTTAAAAAAACATCTATTGTAAAACTAACTAGAATGACGCCAATCTTTATTGATGTAAAGTTACCTAGAGTTTTAGCGAGAGAAATTATTTTCAATGAAATGGGAGTAGAAGTTTTTCCTCAATTGTATGATAACCCAGTAGGTATATTTAATAATAGAAGCATTCTCATTCCCGACGGCATAAGATTAGCTGTTGATAACTATATGATTAATAATAGATCAGAATTTCAAGGGAAAAAAACAATAAAACAAATCTCTTATGCAATTAGATTTAATCTAGAATTGGAAAATTCTTTACCATTGTCTGTTCCGAAATCCACAATAAAAAAAGATGTTAAAGGCTTTTATGTATGGAGAGCAAAAGGGCAAAGAGTAATGCAACCAGATAAACCATTAAATCAGGAGTTACAAGTTGAAAAGGTTTATATTATGCCAGTGGATGAAATTAAGATAATGGCTTTTGACAGCGAGTTAGTAAAGCTTTCTAATCCAGGGACTTTACATGAGTATGACGTATTATTAGTTGATACTCCTCTCGACCTTAAAGATGGAGATTTCGTTTCAAGAATCTCTAAAAGGTTTTTATTTCATCCAGGAGATATTGTTACTATATCCATACCCGAAATGGCTAGACCCGGTTTTTACGTTCCAAAAACTTCAGTTGTCGCGCACTGGCTAAATAAACAAATTATTTTTATCGTAGAAAATAATATTGCTAAAAGAATTGAAGTTGACATTACCGGAGAACATAAAAACCTTTATAGGATTACAGCAAAAGAGCTTACAGAAGGTATGCATGTAGCAATTATCCCCGAAAAATATTTAAGTATTAATTCTGGTAATAAAAAAGACTTATCTCCCGAATTATTGCCAGATACAGTAAATGTAAAAATTAATAAAGTTATTACTTTGCCTGTCGATACGAAAGAATGATATTTTTATCTTTATAAAAATTTCACTTGTTTAATAAATCATCTAATAGGTGCAACATCATTACTTAACAATAACACAAACAACAAGGAAATCACCTCATTACAGAGTTCTGTATCTGTATCTTGTATTTCTTTTAAAGAAAGAAAGAGATCTGTTTGCACCTTATCATCAGAATCTTTAAAAATATCTACAAAATATTTAATTACTTCTTTGGAATTTATTCTTCCTTTGTAATAATTCTCTAATAATTTATAATTACATGATCTGGTTTTCAAAAGATCAATCAACCAGTATGTCCCCTGCTCTTTATCTTCCTGCAGCATTCTTAAATATTTATAATACTCATTCCCGACTGCAAAATATCTTGCAGCATAATATAGCATTTCATGCTCTATTGAATCAGGAAAATGCATATGTATTAACTTGTTCAAAATTATAATTGGCAAATCCTTAGATTTTGTTTTGGAAAGAGCAATTGATCCGGTCAATATAACTACTGGTATTCTAGTTTCTATTAATATGCTCTTTATCTTATCATAGCTCTCTATATCTTTCATTTCAGCTAAAGCTACCATAGTGTGTCCTTGCAATACATTGTCTGCAGAATCAAGATATTTTCTTAAAGTTGGAATAGCTTCCTTTATCCTGGAATGACCAATAACATATGCCGCCATATAACCGGTAGAATGCTCTCCGGTTTTTAACTCATCTATCAGAGCTTTATTTGACATTTTAGTAAGTTTATTAATAGACATTCCTCTTAAAGCTCTGGTTCTGACAAGCATATATGGTGATTTTAAGTAATAAAGCAGCTTTTTCTCAGACAGATTAGAAGTTATATGTGCCAGTTCAGTAACAGCCTCCATTTCTTCTTTTACCGATTTAAACTTTTCCATTTTGTTAAATGTATATAGTGAATACATATTTTTCGGAGAAAGAATAAGTTTGAAAACTTTATTCACATTCCAATCACCATTACTTTTCTGCCTGGATAAAACATATATTATAGGAATTAGAATAATGAATAAAATAAGATAAAAAATTCTAAAAGTATCTAAATCTGTCAAACCTATCTGAGTAAGGAGCTTTATAAGGCCACCCCCTATTACAATACCGATAATACCACCAATTAAACTTGTGGCTAAATTCAAGAGCAGTGAGTAGCCTACAGCTTTATCCTGAGGTACTATCATAATAAACTGATGGAATGTACTGGTTGTCAATCCGGTACTTACAACTCCACCGATAAAAAAGATAATTATAAAATAAAAAATATGTATCTCAACCGGAGCAAAAATCCAAAATGCTGCAATGATCATATTTCCTAAAAGATATATGATCATTAATGGTTTAGGACCTGTATATTCTGATATCATTTTACTTATATATGAAATTACAATACTCCCCACAATTTGTGTAAGAATAAATATTAATGCCAAAGTATCTGAAATACTATATATTTTTTTTAATGCTATTATTGATACAGCTACAATTAAAGCCCCGAATGTGACGGATAAACCTCTAGTCAGAATAAAATTTCTCATCTCTTTATATTTAGCAACTTCTCTGATTGAAGCAATCAGATGAAATTTTTCAGAAGATTTCTCTGAATATGTAGATTCATTTACTCTGCTTAAAATTCCTCCGCATATAAAATTTGCTATAACACCTATAAAAAGAATCCCCTGAAAAGCAAAAATACTGTCATGATAAGTAGTAAATAAAAAATAACACCCGATCAAGCCGATGAACATTGCCACATTATAGTTAAGAAAAGACATCGAAGTGAATTTACCGCGATTATCTTTATCTGTCAGATCTGCAAAAATCGGTTCCATGGCAGGATTCCCTAAAGACCTGAACAAATAAAACACCAGCATAAGTATCATTATAATGGAAGAATACAGGTTGAATGGTAAATATTTAACCGCAAAAGGAGTAAGCACTATAAGAAATGCAACTATACCTTTTAAAAGCCATGAGATGGCCATTGTTGTAGCAGAACCGTGTTTCGTAATTAAAAACTTTGAAAATAATACTGAAAAAGTTCCTAAATTGATGAACGAAATAGCTATAGTTACAAGCGAAGCGGAGAATCCAGTCTGTAGCAAAAACAGGGATAAAATATTTGTTGATATGCAGACAGAGGAAATACCGTTAAACGAAGAGAAAAAAAGCAATTTTTTTCTTTCTTTTGCTTTTTGAGTAAAACTAAGTTTATGATCTATAATCATTAAATTAAATTCCGGAAAGCTGAAAAATAAAAATATTTATATAGTATATATATTATAGAGTAAATGAATATATTTCCTATCATTTCTGCAAAATAATCCTATTTACAAACTTACAAATTATTCAATATTTTTTTAATTATTCATATCTCTTGCTATATATCAAATACTTATATAAAAATTATAATATCTCAGAATCTTCATAACTTTTCTGCATCTTGATATACTAAAAAAAAAGTATTAAATAATAATATAGAAACATTAATAATTGGAGGAATTAACATGAAAAAAATCACTGCAAAAAAACTCCTAAATACACATACCATTTTAGAGAATTACAACAGAGAAAACAGTGATTTTGAATTCGATATTCCCTCTCTTATGAAATACTGTGTTGAAAATGAAATCAGAAGCCTCCTGAAAGATAATAAATTGGCAGATTCTCAGATCAATGAAATATTTCAAAATATAAATTTCAATGTTAAAATTAAACAAAATTCTAAAAATAAAAACTTAGTAAAAATCAATGTACAATACGATAAATTAACTTAATAAGTTTTACTTATTTGCGCCAGTCTTTTTTTTCAGTAGCCCAGTATGCCGCAAGATATGAGCCTGAAATATTATGCCATATACTATAAATTGCACTCGGTAAAGCAGCAAGAGGTGAAAAATACTTAACTGCAAGAGCTACACCTAACCCTGAATCCTGCATTCCTATTTCAAATGCAATTGCTATGGAATCTTTTTTTGAACATCTGCACCATCTTGAAATAATATATCCTATGGCTAAACCCAAAACATTAAGTAAAATTACTGCAGTAAATATATTCAAACCAGCTTTTTGCATAACAGAGTTACTCAAACTCACAACAATTGCAATTATTAATACGATTGCCAACATTGCCATAAAAGAACATAAAGATTTATATTTTGCTAATTTCTGTTTGCTAAAAGTGTTGATAGCAACACCAAAGGCTATTGGTATTATCACAATAAGAAATATACTTACCAGCATATCATAAATTGGAACCGGTACTATCCGACTGGCATATAACCAAACTAATATAGGAGTAAGCACTACACCCAATAAAGTAGTACAACTTGTAAGAACAATAGACAAAGCAACATTACCTTTAGCTATATAACACATAACATTTGATGCAGTTCCACCAGGAACACATCCTACAAGAATCATCCCTATTAAAATCCATTCACTAAAACCAAACATTTTAGAAATAAAAAATGCTAATAACGGCATTACGGTAAATTGTAAAACTACCCCCATAAGCACTATGAATGGCTTTTTAGTTATTTCCTTAAATTCTGATAATTCAAGAGTTATCCCCATTGCAAACATAATGATCATCAACAATGGTATTATCATAAATTTAAGGTTTGTAAAAACACCTGGGAAATAAAATGAAATTATTGATACCAGAATAGCCCACAATGGGAAGAATTTTGTTATTATTGATATTTTATTCATCATGACATATAGACAATACAAAATTAAAAATGAAACTTTCATGAAACTGATTATACTTAAAATATATCATGAAACAATTTTAAGTTTTTGGCTAATCAATACAATATAGTATTAGAAATATTATTAGAATTTAATTTATATAAATCATGGAGATTTATAAATGAAAATTAATTGTCCCAAGTGTGAACAAGAATATGAAGTTCATGAAGATTGGATAAACCAAACAGCAGAATGTGAAACCTGCAATCATGAGTTCATAATAACCAAAAAGGTTAAAACAGCTAAAAATGACAATAAACAGCAATCTCATTATAATTATCCGACAGCAATAAAAAATGCAATAACTGAATTTCAAAATCTGGCATCAAATATTATATATGATGGTATGATCAGCGATGATGAGTTAAAGGTATTGGTTGACTGGATCAATATTAACATTGATTATATAGATAAATGGCCTTTGAACAAAATATATAATGTTCTTCAGGTTATTTTAGAAAATGGAGAAGTAAGTAACGATGAAAGAAGATTGTTATTTAATCAGCTTACTCAAGTTGCTGATAATAAAAAAGTATCAGAAGAAGAAAATATCATTTTCGACAATAACACCACAATAACATTTAAAAATAAAAATTTTATCTTTACAGGTAAATTGAAATTATTCACAAATGAACAGGCTGAATCTGCTGTAAAAAAAAGAGATGGTAACATTCTAAGCGGTATTTCTTCAATGATTGATTATGTTGTTGTAGGCGAACTTTCAGATGATGCCTGGAAAAACAATAAACTGGGATCAAAACTGGAGAATTCTCTTAAACTTAGGGATAAAGGAATAGATATTTTTATTGTTACTGAAAATGATTTTGCCAAAGCTGCCGCAAGTTTTTAAGCCTATATCTATAGAAGAATTACAAAAATATTTTTTATTTACATAAACTATTAATGTTAAATAATTCAAATTTTCTATTTATATTAACATCGGCGGTATAATCATGCGAAAATATTTTAATTTTAAATTACTTATTTTACTCATATTTTTTAGTAACTGCTATAATATATTTTCAGAAAAAATACCGACAATTAACTCTCCGGATATTAACAATTCAGATAAAATATTATATTTTGCATATGGGTCTAACATGCTATTGAACAGGCTGAAAAAGCGAGTTCCTTCTGCAGTTCCACTTGGAACTGCATTACTGGAGCATTATACTTTGAGCTGCAGTAAACTTAGCAAAGACGGGTCCACTAAGCTCTCAGTCAAAAAAGGAACTGAACAAGATGAAGTATATGGCGTCTTGTATGAAATAAATGCCAATGAAAAAAAATCACTAGATAAAGCTGAAGGATTAAAACGTGGATATGAAGAGATGAATATCAATGTCTTATTTAAAGGCAAAAATGTCAAAGCTATGACATATTACGGCACGATAGAAAACAGAAATATATTGCCGTATAAATGGTATAAGGCATTTGTATTAGCCGGAGCCAGATTTCATAAATTCCCTTCTCGATATATAAAAATGATACTCCATTCCCTAGCCAAAAATGATTTAAATTCTGTCAGAAATAAATTCAATCAGGATATTCTTCATAAGAATTAAGTAATTAATAACAATCTTATTACTAGATATATGAAGAGGATAAATTATTTGATTTTTATAATTAATTACTTCTTTTTTGAACAATTATTTGATTTTCCCGTTTAAAATTGTACAGTTACTGTTCATTTTATCGAAGAATATACAAATAGATTCTTTGATAATGTATTTACACTTATATAAACTGTTTAAGCGTTTCATAGAAAGTGTTATTAATGTAATACTGGAGAACAATTAATGTTGTTTAAGAAAAAAAATAAAATATATACACAGGAAATAGGATTAGAACTTGGCCTTAATTTAGGTGAATATTTTTTAAATTCAGAAGATTTGCATTATGGCTTCTGGAAAGAGGGAACTGCTGTAGATATTCAAAACATGCCGAAAGCACAAAAAGATTATAAAGAATTTCTGATATCTCATCTTCCTAATGGGTGTAAATCCATTTTAGATGTTGGATGTGGTTCTGGAGAACTTGCTAAAGAATTGTTAGAACTCGGATATGATGTAGATTGCGTCAGCCCTAGTGCTTTTCTTGGAGAGCGTGCATCAAGTAAATTAAGCTCTGATGTACATTTATATAATTGCAAATTTGAGGACATCATACCTCAAAAAAAATATGATCTAGTTTTATTTTGCGAAAGCTTTCAGTATATAAAACTTTCACTAGTTTTTGATAAAGTATTTGAATGTCTTAAAACAGACGGACATATCATGATAAGTGATTTTTTCAAAACTGGCGTTAAAAACAGCCCGATGGGGGGAGGTCACAAGATAAAGAGGTTTGAAGAAGTAGTTTCTAGTTTACCATTAGAAAAGGTTAAAGATATTGATATAACTAATGAAACAGCCCCGACAATAGATCTTGTTAATAAATTCTTTCAATCTGTGGCTTTACCTAATTTAATGATATTAAAAAAATATATGCAGACAAATCATCGCATTATTTATAAGATTCTGACAAGTTTTTTGAAAATTATTCTTTTTAAGAGAGTAAAAAAGCTGAAATTTAAATATTTTAGCGGTAATAGAAACGGTGATAGCTTTAAAATTTTTAAAACTTACAGAATGTTCATATATAAAAATACCTGTACAGCATAATTAACTGCTGACTCATGCAACAAGAAAGGCTTTAAATTTCATATTTAGAGTCTTTTTTTATATACACTTAATATTTAATTTACAGCAATTACATATAAAAAATATGGACATAATTATGAATAAATTGAATATTTTAGTTTATGCTGATAAAATTCTTATTAGAGAATTCGATTTGTAAACAATAAATATAAAAGAACAACTACTTTAATATGCAGACATCAAAAAATATTTTCGAACGTAATAAAAAATGGTCAGACAAAATAAAACAAACAGATCCAGCTTTTTTTACAAAACTTTCTAAAGAACAGAAACCGGAATATCTATGGATAGGGTGTTCTGACAGCAGGGTCCCTGCAAATACTATTTCAGGTATGTTGCCTGGAGAATTATTTGTACATCGAAATATTGCTAATTTAGTTATTCACACAGACCTTAACTGCCTCTCAGTCATCCAATATGCAGTAGAAGTATTAAAAGTAAAACATATAATCTTATGCGGACACTATGGATGCGGAGGCGTTAAAGCATCTATAGATAACGAGGAGCACGGATTAATAGATAACTGGCTTGTTAATATTAGAAATATCTATCTATCATATAGGACAGAGATAGAAAAAATCGCTGATGAAAAGGAAAAACTTAATTCGTTGTGTGAAATTAATGCTATTGAGCAAGTTAAAAATATATGCCAATCTACCGTTATTCAAAAAGCATGGAAATCAGGGCAGAAATTGACAGTTCATGGGTGGATATATAACCTTGAAAATGGAATATTGAGTGACTTAGATGTTTCTACCTCTTGCCCTGAAGGAATATCTCAGATAGGCTGGATAAAATAAATCATTATCAGATTAAAAGCAATAATCCCTCTGATTAACAGCACAATGATTTTACTTTTTTACTCTACGGACTAATAGTAATTGAATTGTCGACTTAATATTCAAATTTAAATGATGCTGAATTGGAGGATTTATAATGAATAATGATGCAAAACCTGAAATAGTAAATGATTTAGTCTCTTATCAGGATGGTTCAGTTGTCAGTAGAACTTTAATCGAAAAGAAAACTGGAACTGTAACACTCTTTGCATTTGGTAAGGATCAAGCATTAAGTGAACATACAGCTCCTTTTGATGCTATGGTCTATGTTCTGGATGGTAAAGCTGAAATCACTATTTCAGGCAAATCTAATATCATAGAAGCAGGCAGGATGATTGTCATGCCGGCAAATGAACCTCATGCAGTAAAAGCTATAGAAAGGTTTAAAATGCTACTTACAATGATTAGGTCATAATTGACTGAGCTAATGAAAATTACTACTATTAATGATAAAGACCTTGCCGAATTGGCGGGTCTTTATCAACAGCTTCAACCTAATGAACAGTCCATAGAAAAGATGAAAGATGCTTTAGTGCATATACGTCGTAATCCAAATCAAATAATATTGGGAGCAAAAATAGAAGGAAATCTGATAGGAACATTATTGGGAGTAACCTGTCAAATGCTGTTCGGTCAGTGTAAATCATTTATGGTCATAGAAGACGTAGTAGTCAGTAATAATTATCGCCGAAATGGTATTGGGCGTGCACTGATGAAAGCAATAGAGAAAAAAGCAATGGAATTAAATTGCTCTTATATCATGTTAATAACAGATCATGATAGAGTAAATGCCCATAGATTTTATGAATCATTAGGCTACAAATCTGACCATTATAAGGCATTTAAAAAATCATTGATCTAAAATTGATTTAGATTATTTAAAAGTAATAGTAATTTTAAACCACTTTACAAGTATCCTCTATATTTCATGAGTAACTGTCGAAATATTAGGTATTTTAGATATTACCACTTCCCTGCTCATTCTAGTTTATTTTTTCAAAATGGCACTCATTTCCTCAGTTATTTTAAAATCATAATTTTGTTGATCTGATTGCATCGACCAATTAAATATACCTCTTAATTGATCATTCTTATATTTAGCTATAGCATCTTTGACATTAGGATTATAATTTGGATCAGTGCAGATACCATAAGATATTTTATCTGTAGGCACATTAAGTTTAGTATATTGATCAATTTTTACCCAGCTAGCATATGTTTGAGGATTTACTATATCAAATAAAGCTAAGTTTGTTTCTGTAAGAGAACCTGTTTCTGCAGGTGTTATTGACAGTATATACTGCTTCTTGCCGGGTTGATGTAATAATTCATAGACTTCTTTTAGGATTTCTGTGAGTTTCTCTGAAGTTACCTGCTTAGGTATACTCTCATAGTCTATATCGAATCCATCTAAGTTATTATTAACCAGAAATTCAAGGACAGACTGAGGGAACGAGTTAACCCCGCTGTCATAATCATCTATAATAAGTTTCCAGTCTTTACCATCTGTATTCCACCCCATAGAGATGAGAAATTTCATGTTGGGATTGGCTTTTTTAGCTACTGAAATAAGTTTTCTGATTCTGTCAGAGTCAAAGTCACCAGCTGTTAATTTTGTCTTTTCTTTTCTTGCATTCTCATATGACAGTATAATAGATGCAGGTTTTTCATTATTGCTGTAGACATGGGCAAAGGCTATAAAAATAAAATTGATATCCTTAAATGGTACTTCATTTGTAGGAACCAGCCAGTCATTATAAATAGGATAAAATTGTCCTACCAGAGGTTGAGGGATTATTACTTTTGCATCTTGTGCAGATACTTTAAAGACAGTTGCAGTAAACGTTAAGAAGAACAGTAGTATAAATAGTAATCTTTTCATCAATAACCCTTTCACTAAAATAAAAATATCAAACCTTATTAAGATATTAAGTAAGTATCACTGAATCGTCAAGAATAAATCAAAAAATGCTTCCTCTTATATTTATTGTGATATTAATATTATACTTTGACAGTTAATTTTTATTTGATATAATTTTCTTTGTAAATATAAAATTTAGTTCTTTGCAATTCAGTTTATATATCAATCTGAATTATTTGATAAGGATGAAATAATCTTTATCAAATTTTATGATGCAGAAAACCGCTGTGAGATGAAGTAAAGAATCAATTAATTTATTTACGTTTCATAACTCAGTTTTGTGAATGAATTTAAATGGAGGTATAAATGAAGCATACAATCTCAAAAAACTGCTTGATTTTAAGTATTTTAGTAGCCTTTGTATTAATTTCACCTGCTGCTATTGCCAGCAATATAATCAATTACCGCATTGTTTCTGCCAAGTCATGGGAATTAATCATTGATGTTAACTACTCGTATTCAGGAAACTTTGGAAGCAATGTTTATGTAGGAGTCAAAGCGGCAAAAGACGGAAAAGATTTGCGATATTTTGGGTTCAGACCTAAAAAAGTGACCGGAAGAACAGGAACTGCCAGAATAACTCTGCTGACAACCGGGAGTTCTCCGGCATCTTTTACCTCCAACCAGCTTGCATTTATACTTTATACTTCTGATATAGTTTTTTTAAAGGAATACTTTCCCTATAAGAAAGTCTGGAGTAAAAGGACATATGAGCAGAGAACCAACAGTACAGAAAACAACTCAGAAAGTAGCAGTAGTCGCGCTGTTACAAACCCCGAATACAAGTTTCATAAGAAAGGTAGATTAGTTATACCTCAAACGCATCTTTTTGATCTGGATTCTGGGAGAAAAACACAGGTAGGTGCTGATATCTGGTTTAGGGCTGAAACAGCCAGATTAAGATATTTAACTCCCCGAAATGGTGCAAAAATAGCTCTGCTCGGACAACTCAGAGGAATGCCCTCGCTTGCACAGTGTAAAGCTTCTAATTTATCAAATAACAGAATTTTAATCAACGCCATTCCTAAAAACAGTTGGGTAGCAGTCAAAACGAATCAGGGCCGTTATTCAGCTTTTAAAGTATTAAAAACAGTAGGGCCAAGTCCTGGCAAATTGTATATTTACTTCTATACATGGGAAAGATAAATAGAACAAGCCTCTTACAAAACGTAAGAGGTTTTGTTTTTTAATCTTAAAACATATCCCAAAAAATTAATTTTCAGAAATTTTCTATATCAAATCATTTGGAAAAAGAGAAATTATAAATCTTTGAAAAATCGGCAACTTTATATATAATGATCGATAGATAAAGGTCATTATGAGGCATGTTGGTAAAATTAAAATTCTTATTTAAAGCAACTAATACATGAGATTTACAAGAAAAGAATATATTTTTATTTTTATTATTTCAATTTTATGTATTTTGTTTTTTATGGGTGATGTTGTTCATGATTACTTCAGTGGTGGCTTTCATGGTTTTGTTGCAATAAAGTATATCAGTACCTCGGATTTTGATATTCCAAATGCTATTTATTATACATGGATCTTTCACTGGATATTATTAATTGGTTTGTTTTTCATTACTCTCATAGGTATTTATAAAGGATATAAAAAGCAGCTAGGCAATAAATTTTATACTACTTCTTTGGTTCTCATTATTATCTATTTAATATGGGATTATCCAATTGTAGATAAGCATATATCTTTCACATGTAGAACTATATCTGACATTTTAGGCTTAGGCCTTATGATCTCATTTCTTATAACAATAATATTTGAGAGATATAATCACAATGCATCCCAAAAAATCAACATTGATATTCAGGATAAAAAAAAAAATACTTCATTAGAAAAAGAGCTACCTAAAATTACTGAAAAATATCCATTTTTTGTGCTGATAATAATTACTCTGTTCTCTATTTATCCTATGAGCTTATTAATGTTTTATTCATATTCAAATATTCATCACTACTTTTTTTATTGTAAAATAATAAACTGCATATGCTTCATTATTATGATTCAATATACTTTTAGAAAAAAAAGATTTTGCCATACATTGTTTTTTATTATATTATTGATAATTCTACTGCCTTTTTTAACGTATGGAAACATTATGCTGTCTTCCTGGTTAATAGTAATGATTATAATTTTTTTTATTCTCATATATCTTTGTTTTTATTATTATCCGAAAAGCAAGAAATAAGTTCATAGTGATGTAGCAATTAATATTTTATGTCATATTTTTATATGTTTTGTATTTTTCTCTAATTTATAATTTTTTACAAACCTAGATATTGCAAGGATAAATTATGAAAGCTGTTGTTGTTTTCCATAGCGTAGGCGGAAATTGTTTTTTGATAGCAAAAGAATTCCATAAAGCATTAAACAATAATAATATTCAAACAGAATTATACAGGGTAAAAGATGAAGACCTTGAACATTGGTCTACAGTACAGGAATCGAATAAAGAGTTTTATAAATCCATTGTCGAAATACAGGTAGCCACTCCTGAAATAGTACTAGATGCAGATCTGCTTGTCTTTGGAAGTCCTACCTATTTTGCGAATTTCTCTGCTGAAATGCACGCATTTCATGATTCATTGGCAATTTACTGGCCTGAAAACAGACTATGGAATAAAAAATTTGCATGCTTTACAAGTGCAAGTGTAGGTGAGAGCGGAGGATCACACTGTGCCCAGTCTTTTATAAATTTTGCTCTTAATTTTGGTATGAACCCTATTCCAGTTCCAGTACCGGTACAATTTGAAACAGGAGTGTCACCAAGTGGCATAATTCATATAAGCGGCCCCAAATCAGATATTCGCCCTAATAATTCAATAAAACTCGCTGTCAAATTATACAGTGAAACGCTTGCAAAGCTGTTAAGTTAACTGTAAGACTCTATTATATTAAAACTATTACTGGATTATTGCCTATTGCTATTATTAGGTATAGGTAATATGTAAAATTATTAAATAATTAGAAGGTTCATAATATACTATAATTATAAGTTAATAGAATATCATTCTATATTCCAACTGACAGAATAGTCAGCCTTGGCATTATAACCAACAAGAACAAGACAGTATTTTTCTTGTTTATTAAATTTCAATTCCAAGTTATATTTTTGATTTTTCTTAAAAGTTTTTACCAGTTTATTTGTTTGCATATTAACTATTGCCGCAAAAAAATCACCTTGGACATCTTTAGAAGAAAAGCTCATACTTACTTTTTGGCCTGGCTTGAAGTCAAAAGTTCTTACTGGAAAAACTCCTTTAAGTTGAGTTATATTCGCCTGATAATCTTTTACCTTGTTCAGCTCCCGCAATTGTTCAGTTCTATTTGCTATAATTCTTATATTAAATGTTGCATTTTCACTAATTGAATCTGTATATTTTCCATTCATAAAATCCCGATAGGCAAAATCAGCATCTGTAATACCTAAAGCAAAAAGCATTCCTGCTAATCCAAATATAAAAACTATTGTTAAAATTAACTTTTTCATTTAATTATTTCCTTTTCTATACCATCATAGCTTTTATCAGTCCGAGAATAATTACTATTATAGCAAATACATTTATCATCATCCAGATGGATAAAGAAAAAGTAAAAACATAAAAAGGATTATATATAACAAGAAAACATATTAAAAGAGGAATTGCATGAAATGGAGTTTTTTTAGGTAAACATCTTTTGTAGCTTACATATGTTCCCTTTAATGCAATGATAAATAATCCTATTAATTCCAGCCATCTAATATAATTAAATATACTAAAAAATATTGATTGTCTAAATATTTCAGAATTAGAGATAAAATTGAATACAATACAAAGATTATTAAGTAGAAAAAACAGGTATGTAAGTATAAAAGATATACATAAAATAAATAAAATATCTTTTTCTTTGTCAGTAAATCTGCTGTAGCTCACAATTAATTCCTTCATTTATTCATTAAATCTTTTTAATAGACATATTAAATCGATCATAATCAATAGCAGAAAGTCAGTATAGATCATAAACAATCAGACAATTTATTGTTTCTTCTTTTCAGCAAGAAAAATTATGCCGATTATCTCATCCTCTGTCTTATTTTTCATAGCAGAGCATGTCAACTTAACTGAAATTTTTTCTCCGGTTTTAGTCTTGTAGCTTATATTTTTATTGATAGTTTCTTTATTTAAAAAATTTAATAAACCTTTATATTCAAACTGTTCATCATCTCCGTATAAAACGGTATCTATACTCTTACCCAGCAGTTCATCCTCTTTATATTCTAAAAGTTTTAAGGTAGTAGAGTTAACTGTTCTAATTATAAATTCTGGTGTAATTACTATTATTGATTGAGCAATGGAATTAATAATATTATCATAGAAATCAATTTTAGAAATAAATTCATTTTGGGTTTTAGTAATATTATCACTCATAATGTTCAATTTTTCAGTTAATATCCCAAGTTCATCATCTAAACTGCCTGTTATTTGCACATTTGTATCTCCTTTGCCAATAAGCACAGCAGCATTTGCAAGTTTTCTGATTTTTTTTGAAATAGAAACAGATATGATAAAACCAATGATAATTCCAGCAAAAGTTATGCATATCATTATAATAGTCATATATTTTCTTAATTTTACTACGGGTGCATAAACTTCTTTTATATTATAGGTTACTATCAGAGTCCAGTTAAAATTCCTAACAGTTTCAGTCCCTTTTGAATGAGAATGTATGAGCATTTTATTGTGTTCTAATTCAGTAATAATACTTTGGTTGGCTATCTCAGTTTTTTGTATTTCATTTAAAAGCTTAGATTTATCAATAAATGTTTCATGTTTTTCGGTATTATAAATTAGCTTTCCGTTTCTGCTAAGCCACTGAATATTAATTGTTTTATATTTTGAAGATAATTTAATTTCATTAATAATATTAATAATACTCTTTATATTTAAAATTCCTTTAATTACTCCTGTAAAATTACCCTTCTCATCATCTATTCTTTGACAGATAGATAAAGAGTAAACTTTGGCACTTTCATCAAATGCAACGTCACTTATATATAATTTATTTTTTTTGGCTTTCATCCACAACAACTCATCTGCCTGATAAAAATCTGATGTTGGCCCTGTCAATGCTATATTTGCGCCATATTTATTAGTAACAAAAATCTCTGGAAAAATCTGATACCCATATTTATGTTTATAAAAATTCTGCAATTTTATCAATTCTTTGGATAAATGATTTTTAGATATTTTCTCATATATATAAGATTCAGTTATGCTGGGTGACATTATCCATTTACTGTTAATCTTCCTTATATACGCAGGGATATTTGTAAGTTTACCGAATGTGATATTAGAAGCATTTACAGCCTGCAATACATCTATATTATCCGAATAATCCTGTATAATTTCAACTCTATGAGTTATTTCTCTGATCATCTTATCCAATGTTTCATCAGCAAGCAAAGTTACATTTTTACCTATTGCGCTTTTCAATGAATTTTCTAATATTTTAATCGAAAAATATCCTGCAAGGCCTATGAAAAGTGCTATGAAAATATAAGATAGGAATAATTTTTTCCATATTGTCATTATAAAATTCTTTCTTTTATAAATTGCTATGATTTAAATTCATATTAAGCATATTCTAAACAAACTATTTACCTAATAATTATATCCAGTTTAATGTTATTTCTGAACATGTTATTGAGAAGAATTAAAAAAAATGAAGAGAAAATATAACTCTATATAAAAAACATACAGTATCGTTAGAAACATCTGTTAATTTTGAATTTTATAGTTAAAATTAACTTGGCAGGTTAATGTAACCGGAAATAAATACCGGCAAGGGCCTGGCGCTATTAAATATAGCCAAATCGTTTTTTCGGTGCCTTGGGTAACACTTCTGTCTATACAGAAAAATAGGAGTTCGAATCTCTTACCTGCCGCCACCAAACATAGTAAATATCAACAGACAACTATCTCCATCAGTGTGTATGTAGTAATTTTTAATTGTTGTTAATTTAACTTACAAAAAAATCTATATTTTATCTTTTCCTCTGTTGAAATATTAGATTCTTCCGTTCAGTGACTATATTTTATTTACTACCAATAACTAATTGCGAGAACGTTTATGAATAAATATAAGATAGCAATAACATATATGCTTATATCTACTTTACTGTTATCTCTGATGTTTGCATCTATTAAAGACTTGTTAGGTGTTTACGATATAATGATAGTTATATTTTTAAGATATTTTATAGCTTTTCTGATAGTAACATGTGTGATTATGTTATCTGGCATTAAATTTAAAATTTCGTTCTCAACATTTAAAAAGCATCTGTTAAGAGCTTTTCTGATAGTATGTTCACAGTATTGCATGTTTTACTATCTTCTTCATCACACCATTCTGCAGGGCAATCTTTTATTCGCTACAGGGCCTCTTTTTATTCCTATAATATCAATGTTTATACTAAAGGAAAAAATTAAACCAACTATATGGATATGTATAATATTAAGTTTCATGGGAGTCATACTAATAATGAAACCAACCAGTAATGTTTTTGACTCAGCGATGATGATTGGACTTTTATCTGGTTTTTTCAATGCATGTTCTCAACTTGTTTTTCACAGTACTGCAAAAAAAGAGAATCCTTTTGTTATAAACTGTTGGGTTTTTGGTATTGCTTCTGTCTTATCATTTATACCAATGCTGGTATTTTTTAATATAGATAAAATCCAAATGCAGTTTACAAATATTTTCCATTCTAATATAGCTATTCTGTTTTTAATACTGCCTATACTGAGCATAAGCAGTCAGAATGCCAGAACACATGCTTACAAATATGTCAAATATGCAACATCTCTGTCACCTTTTCTTTATACAACAATTATATTTTCAGGAATATTAAGCTATATATTATTCAATCATATACCTGATACTTTTACTTTAATAGGTTCAATTATAGTGATATTAGGCGGCCTACTGCTGGCATATAGCAAAGGAGCATTTAAAAAGACGATCACTGCTGGAAAAATATAAAATATTTTATGCTAATCAAAATTTTTCTGAAAAATTACACAGAATAAAACTATTCAGAGTCAAAGAAAAACGAAAATGAAAACAAATAATCTTACATGTCAATGTTTAATATCACCTACAGCCGCCGCCAGTTTTGTTTTTGCCATAGCAACATGAATACATGATTTTACATATTCGCCCTCAGTTGCAATAAGATTATTCTGGGCCTGATTTAGAACTGCAATATTCGTTTTACCCTCATTGTATTTTTTACGCAACAGGTCACGACGTTCCTCCGCCATTTTTAAAGTTTCTGCTGTTATTTTTCTTCTGGCAATAGATTTATTTAACTGAGTATAATTTGTTCTTACTGAGTTCAGAACACTTATCCATTTTTTAAGAAGTGCTTCTTTCATCGCATAATATGCAGCCTGTTTTTCTCTTATTGTAAATATCCTGCTTCCCCCCTGCAGTAAGTTCCAATTTGTATCAAAACCATAATTCCAGTCAAAGTTCTGGGGAACTATCATTATACCCGCAGAAGAAGGAGAAGGATTAAAAGATCTTGTAAAACCATAATCCAATCCTGCATTTGCAGTTGGTGACAATGCAGCCCATGACTTGTAAAGTGAGTATTTTGCAGCTTTGAGTATTTCTTTCTGGGTTTCCAGATCAGGTCTCAATTTAATTGCCTGGTCAAGATAATAATCCTCACTCATTGGGTATTCATTTTTACTGTCTGATACATTGATAGGAGACAGTTTCATATTAAATGGTATATTGGCAGTAGTCAGCCCCATTAATTTAGCCAGCTTATATTTATTGATCTGCTCCAAAGCTTTATTATAAATTAAAGCAGTCTGAGCATTATTTTTTGCTATTTTAAAATTTAGCAGATCTCCTTTAGGAATGGAATTGTTTTTTTTAGATTCGGCATACTTTATCATCTGATCATTATAAATTCTGTTACCAAGTTCAATTTGTGTTTTTGCCCGATCAAGCTGTATTTGGTAATAAGTAAGCATTGTCTCTTCAATCAGCATTCTCCTGACATTTTTATAAGCATACTTCTGTCCTTCTGCTTCAGCATGTTTATTCAACACATTGAATAGTTTCGACATCGAAGCTCCTACTGCTGCACCTCCACCTCTACCTGTTCCCTGGTTTGATGCTCCAGTCCCTAATGCTACTGCTGGAGACAGTTCGGATATGGATTTATAATAATTTGAATAAGCCTGTATCATATTAAGACGGGCAATCTCATATGTCGGGTTATTAGCCAATGAAGTATTTACTACTTCATCTATAGTCAGCATTCTATTACCGCCAGGATACTGTCTTTGCGATTTAGTTTCCAAGGCTGTATAATTATCGGAAAATACTGCTCTAGGAAGTGATTTATTAGAAACACATCCCGTCAAAAGTGCTATCACTAAACAGAATAAAGAAAAAACAGTAAGTTTTAAAGATTTCATACTAGATCCTTCCTGTTTTTACTATATATTTCTGTGATATTTTCATCATTATTTCCTTTGATAATTATCGTTTTAAAGCGGTAAACCTTAACTCTAAATTATACAAAAGATTCAATCAATTTCCATGCCTTATTTATGTGTTCTTCTGTTGTATTGAGTTGACCTGTACAAAACCTGAGTGTATAACGACCGTTAAGAACAGTATGACTTATAAAAATTTTACCCGAAGAATTTACCTTATCCAGAATTGATTGATTAATTCCATCACTTCCATTATATCTGAAGCATACTAGACCAAGTTCACGTTTTGCAGAAAGTTGAAAATCTTTAGAATTTATCACTTTTGCTTCAAACAGTTCTGCCAGTTTAACATTATACCTTATGTGTTTTCTTATACCTTCGACACCGTAATTCCGTATAACGAACCATAATTTCAATGCTCTGAATCTGCGACCTAAAGGTATTTGCCAATCCCTGTAATCTATTACACGGTTTTCATCGCTGTTTTTATTTTTCAAATATTCAGGTGCTATGGTCAGAGTATTAATCAGTGCATTTTTATCATCTACAAAAAAACAGTTGCAGTCAAAATTTGTCAGCATAAATTTGTGTGGATTAAAACTATAACTGTTTGCCAATTGTAGACCTGAGTTTAAATATCTGAATTCTGGACATACAGCAGCAGAACCTGCATAAGCAGCATCAATATGAAACCATAAATCATATTTCCTGCACATGCTACCAATTTCATTAATAGGATCAATTGCGCACGACGAAGTTGAGCCAACAGTACCGCAAACAAAAAAAGGTATAAAGCCGGCTCTTAAATCTTCTTCTATTTTTAAATCAAGTTGATCAGGCAGCATGGAAAAATTGTCATCTGCAGGTATTTTTCTCAAGTTATTTGCACCTATCCCAGCTATTTTTACTGCCTTGTCAATAGATGAATGCGCATGTTCTGAAGCATAGGCAACTAATTTATTTTCACCAACTCCATTTAAGTTAGAGCAGAAACCTGTAGCTTTCTCTCTACCAGCTAATACAGCGCAAAGTGTAGCACTTGAAGCTGAATCCTGGATAACTCCTCCCCCGTTACTATGAGAGTAATATTTTTCAGGCAGATCCAGCATTTCAGCAATCCAGTCAAGTATATGCGTTTCAAGCTCTGTACAGGCTGGACTTGTAGCCCATAGCATGCCCTGTACACCAAGTCCGGCTGAAAGCAGATATCCGAGTATTGACGGAAGAGATGAATTGGAAGGAAAATATGCGTAAAAATCGGGAGATTGCCAATGCGTAATCCCTTTCATTATAATATCATCTAAATCTTTAATGCATTTTGCAAAAGGTTCATTCGATTTAGGCGGCGATTTAGGTAGCTGTTTTCTAATATCTCCTGATTTGCATGTTGACATGACAGGATAACTTTCAATATTTTCAAGGTAGTCGGCTATCCAATCTATAATTTGTTTGCCATGTTTGCGAAAATCGTCTATCGGCATATGATAATTTAATTTACTGTCCGGCATAATACATATCCTAAAGTTAGATATTTGAAAAACTATTTACTTATAAAATACATCATGCCGACTGTATATTTCTACCTTTTAAATATTTTTTATAGGACTTCAATCTAAAATAAAGTTTTATTTTTTTATCAATTAATTTTCTTTTCAAATAAAGATAATCATAGGTAAAAACCGGTATAACAATATTTTTTATGGAATAATTATTTTTCTTTTCAGCTGTTTGTACTTCATCACATAATCTACCCATTTTCTGATACCTTAAAGCTATAATAAGCCCTAATACAATTACTATCCCGGCAACGAAATATGCATGTGTAATGCTTTGTGAAAAAGCTGACCTTAAATTATCCTGTATAGATATCCAATCACTGGAAATCTTACTCAATACATCTTGTCGGATATTTTTAGGCTGTGATAATAAATTAAAAAGAGTATCAGCCCCTATATTATGAGATAATTTGCCTCCAATGGCAATATTAGAAACTTTTACAAAATATATACCATTTACTATGCAGGACATAACAGCAATACCAAAAGTTCCACCGATCTGTCTTGCTGTCTGAATTATACCTGATGCCTGGCCTTTGAAATTATCAGATACTCTGTTCAAAGCATCTGTATTGACTGGTCCCATTATTAGACCTACCCCCATTCCCATTGTAATCAGTGATGGTATTAATAAATAAATATTCTGAAAATTAAATACAATTGCCAGATAGAAAAAGCTGAATCCTACGAAACTTAATCCCATACAGCACGGAAGCTTTACTCCGTATCTGTCGAAAAGTCTTCCTCCTATTTGAGTAATTACAGCTACCATTATTACTGAAATTATCAAAAACAGACCAGTATTAAAAGGAGAATAACCCAACACATTCTGTATATATAAAGCTACATAAATACTTTGGGCGATACTAGCAAACTGAACACAAAATAGAATAGCAGTATTAGCCAGGAAACTTGAATTTTTAAAAAGAGAGAAATTTATTAACGGATGATCAGCTTTTTGTTCATTTCTTACAAAGAAATAAAAAACTACTATTCCGAAAACAACTAGCAGAATTGTCTTTGATGAAAGGAAACCCCATACATTAGCCTGCTGAATACCAATTATGAAAGCTCCTGCAGCAAAAAATAGTAAAACAAATCCTCTATAATCAATTTTTTGTTCTGGAATAACCTTGTCATCAGGTTTTACGGCAAATGTCAAAATTAAAGCCAGTGCTGCAATTGGAACATTGATAAAAAAAGCAAGTCTCCACGTAAGGTACTGTGTAAAAAATCCGCCAAGCACCGGTCCAACAGCAAGAAAAGACATAGCTACACCTGAATATATAGCCATTGCCCTTCCCCTTTCATGAAATTCAAAAGTATTGTTCACTATAGCCATAGAAGCCGGCTGCATTAAAGCTGCACCAATCCCCTGCAGTATTCTAAATGAAATAAGCATATCACCTGAAACAGCAAAACCACAACCAACTGAAGCGCAGGCAAAAATTACTGCACCTGCATTAAATGTCTTAACTCTTCCAAAAATATCTCCCAACCTGCCACCTGTAGCAACCATTACAGCAAGACTTAGAATATAAGCATTAACAACCCACTGTACACTGTCGTTACTCATAGCAAAAGTATCCTGAAGTTTAGGCAGTGTTACAGCTACTATTGTCTGATCTATTAAAATCATTGACAGAGAACATGTCATTGCAATCAGCGTCAATAATTTTTTCTTATTCATATTAATTTTATTCATGTTGGTAATCCCTTAATCTTTTGAATAGATATAAATATAATACTATTTGTTTTATTCATAAAATGAATTATAATTATACTTGACTATTCTAAAAGAGAATAAGAATAAAGGGGCGATATATGAAGAAACAGCCAGTAAATTTAATGCAGATTAATTTGAATCTTATTGTTATACTTGATTCACTTTTACATGAGAAAAACACTACAAGATCCGGCAAAAAACTACATATAAGTCAATCATCAATAAGCAAGGCACTTAAGCAACTAAGAGAAATATTCGAAGACGAACTTTTGGTACGGGGACGCTTCTCAAGCGAAATGAATCTGACTCCGGTTGCTGTAAGTCTTATAGAGCCTGTCAATAAAGTCATAAAAGATTTGAGTCATATTTTTATCAAGAACAAATTTGATCCGGCAACTTCAGATATGCATTTTAAATTCGGTTTTAACGATACCTGCACGTCTTTGATATTAACTCATATACTAAATAAAGTTACCGAAATAGCTCCAAATATTAAAATTTCAGTAGTTAACATAGTAGACATTGACTCATATGAAGCATTTGAAAGATTCGGTATTCATTTAGCTGTAGGTTACTATCCGAAGGCACCTAAAAATATCTGTTCGAAATATCTTACAAATCACTCTTTAGTATGCGTAGCCGATAAAAAAAATAGAAAAATCAATAAATCTATTACCGTTGATCAATTCTTCAGGCAACCGCATATTATAATAACTCACGGTAAAAATAAAAGTATTGAAGACGGTACAAATGAAGTCTATAAAAATTTATTAAACAAGTTTAATGTCCAGAATTTTAAATATACCGAAGTAACGCATACACTAGCTGCTCTGTCTGTGATTAAAGACAGTAATTTTATTTCAATAGTACCAAAAAGAATAGCTGAAAAATTTTCAAATATTTTTAATTTAAAAGCTATTTCTCTGCCGTATGAGTACAGTCAAATACCAATTAGCCTGTACTGGAAACCAGAAAACAACAATTATGCACCTCATAAATGGATTATGAAGATAACTGAAGAAGCATTTAAAGTATAATTATAGATATAAATATCTTAATTCTGATGACAATGTAGACAACATCATCACCTAAACCTTTCATAACACAATCATTCTAATGTACAGTGATTTGCAATACACGATAACAGATCAGTTAACTGCTGCGATTTGATTTTATAATATACTATTCTGCCATTTCTTTCGCTGTCAAGCAAGTCATGATTTTTCAGTAATCTCAAATGTTCACATGCCTGATTCGGTGGTATTTCACAAAGTTTAGCTATTTCATTTACAGGATACAATCCATTTGAAAGAATCTCAACCATTCTAATTCTGACAGGATGAGCCATCAACTTTAAACAATCTGCTACTCTATTAAGATAAGTGTAATCCATCAACCGTATATTTTTATCACTATCGCACATAACTTTTCCAATCTTTATATTTGTTAAAATATTTTGAATTTTATCATTGCATTTTTAGTTTATACAATTAATATATCATAATATCGAAAGTTTTCGATGTATAGATTAATTATTTATCTTTTTTTTTGGAGGTCATAATGAAAATTTTAATAATTGGTGGTGTAGCAGGAGGAGCCAGTGCTGCCGCCAGAATCCGCAGATTAGATGAAAAAGTAGAAATTGTTCTTTTTGAAAGAGGCGAGTATATATCTTTTGCCAATTGCGGACTCCCATATCATATAAGTAAAACCATACCTGAACGAGACAGCCTTCTGGTAATGACTCCTGAAAGCATGAAAGGCAGAGCCAACATAGATGTCAGAATAAAACAGGAGGTTATATCAATAAACAAGAGTAATAAGAAAGTTGAAGTGAAGAATCTTGAAACTGGAAAAACATACGAAGAAACCTATGATAAACTGATTCTTTCACCAGGATCCAGTCCATTACGTCCTCCTATTCCGGGTGCAGATGACCCTGATGTATTTGTACTGTGGACAATTCCGGATATGGATAAAATAATGACCAGAATCAATAACAAATCTAAAAAAGCTGTTGTTGTCGGCGGAGGTTTCATAGGTTTAGAAGTTGCTGAAAATTTAGCAGAAATAGGAATTAAAACTACTATTGTAGAAATGCTTCCGCAGATACTTCCTCCTATGGATATAGAAATGACAACTCCATTATTAGATTCCTTAAGTACCCATGGGGTAAAAGTAATAGTCAATAATGCTGTTTCCGAAGTTAAAAAAGAAAATGGTAAATTTAATCTTTCACTGAATTCCGGAAAATCAATAGAAACAGATATTGTCATATTCGCGGCTGGAGTAAGGCCTAATTCCAAGCTTGCAATTGATGCAGAATTAAAAGTCAATAAAAGAGACGGTATTGTTGTTAACGACAGCATGCAGACAAGTGATCCCGACATATACGCAATAGGCGATGCTATACAAGTAAAAGATTTAGTATTAGATACACCAACAATGATACCTTTAGCAGGGCCTGCAAATAAACAGGGAAGGATTGCTGCAGAAAACGTATTGGGCGGCAAATCAAAATACAAAGGTAGCCTTGGCACTTCTATATGTAAAATTTTTGAAAAAACTGCAGCATCTACAGGTGTTAATGAAAAGAAACTGATTGACTCTAAAATCAAATATAAAAAACTATACATAACACCAAATTCAAATGCCGGATATTATCCAGGCAGCGCTATGATGTACATAAAAGTGCTCTTTGATGAAAAAGGAAGAATTTTAGGCTCACAAATAGTTGGAACAAAAGGTGTTGATAAAAGAATTGATGTCTTAGCAACTGCAATAAGAAATAAACTCACATTAACTGATCTTGAAGAACTGGAACTGGCATATGCACCTCCATACGGTTCAGCTAAAGATCCAATTAATTTTGTTGGATTTGTAGGTAATAATATTTTAAGGGGCGACTCTGATGTTGTTTTTCCTAACTCCATAAATAAGAAAGAATATCTCATAGATGTAAGAGAACCTGATGAATGTATGATGGGCATAATAAATAATTCTGTCAATATTCCGTTAGGACAAATTAGAGACCGTCTGAATGAAATACCAAAGAATAAGGAAATTGTGGTCTACTGTAAAGCCGGATTAAGAGGCTATCTTGCAGAACGGATACTGAAGCTTAATGGATTTAAAGTAAAAAATTTAAGCGGGGGTTATGAAATCTGGAAATTGTTCAATCCACCTGAATTTACAGATAATTTAAGCAATAGCAATATCCCACTCAACGAATCTAAAAATGAAGGTAAAATTACAATGACTCCAGATATTAAAGTAACTGCAGAAATAGATGCCCGTGGCCTTCAGTGCCCTGGCCCCATAGTAAAAGTAAAAGATAATCTAGAAAAACTGAATAAAGGAGAAACCTTAAAAATCAAAGTAAGTGATATGGGGTTTGTCAATGATATACCTGCCTGGTGCAAAGCAACAGGAAATACATTGATTGATGTAAAAAAAGAATCGGATACAGTTGAGGCCTTAATCCAGAAAGGTAGTGATAATCAAATTGAAGTTACTACTTCAGAAGAAAATGGTAAAAAAAATGTATCAATCGTACTTTTCAGTAATGATCTTGATAAAGCCTTGGCAGCAATGATAATAGCTTCAGGTTTCGCTACACTGGGTCATGAAGTATCAATATTCTTTACATTCTGGGGGATCAATGTACTTAGAAAAGACAATCCACATAGTGTAAAAAAAGATTTTATGAGTAAAATGTTTGGATTCATGATGCCGAGAGGCCCTAAAAAATTAGCTCTGTCAAAAATGCATATGATGGGAATGGGAACGAAAATGATGAAAAATGTCATGAAATCAAAAAATATAGATTCTCTTCCTGAATTAATGAAACAGGCACAGGAATTGGGAGTTAGATTTCTTGTATGTGAAATGGCCATGAACATGATGGGTGTTCAGGAAACAGAACTGATTGATAATGTAGAACTGGCCGGAGTTGCCAATTTTGCTGTACTCTCTTCACAAAGTACTTCATCTCTGTTCATATAAATAAATCATATAATAGTTCAGCCTGGATAAATGGGCTGAATTATTATATTCAGATAACTCAAAACGATCTTTATTTAGGCACTAGGCATTATTCTCTCTCCTTTTATCCAACCTCTTGGGAACAATGCTGTTTTGCTCATAACATCCATTGTAAGCAAAACATACAAAACTTCCTCAGCCCTACAATGTGTTGAAAAATTTTTATAAAATAACTCTTTTTCTTTAAATGATTTTGTCAGCATTACATTGTGTATAATAAGTTTTCTTGTATTTCCAATACCACATTTCTCTTGATATGCCATAATTTAAGAACTTTGGATATGTGAATTAACAACAAAATGAACCATACTTTCCCCTCCTCCCAAAAAACATAACTACTGTATTTTGTTGACATATATAATATAATTATCAATACAGAATTTTAAAAAGGAGGAATTGTTATGCATAGAAAAGTTATATTATTAAGCTTAGTTTTAATATCTCTTTGTATTGGAGTTTCAATGCCATGTCATGCCCTGAATCTCATACATAAAAAGCCCATAAAAACTAGTATTATTATTCAAAATGGAAAACTTGTAGGGAAAAAAGCTGCAGATATTATAATAACATCCGGTAAGGTAATAATCGACGGCAGAAAAGCCGGCATTATAATTCAGACCGGCAGAATTATAAAAAACTCCGGTGCGGCTGGTATAATAATCCAGGGAGGCCGTACTATCAAAAGTGGTAAAAGTGTAAATATTATTATTCAAAACGGACGTATTCTGAAAACAAATGAAGGAACAAGTCTTATTATCCAAAACGGACGCATTATCCCCGCAAAAGGTGCCGCAATTATAATCCAAAATGGTAAAGTAATTAATTCAAAAGTAATGAATATGCTTAATAAACAGAGTTGATTTTCCTCTACATAAATCATAATAAAAGATAATATCAGTCAAATATATTTGAATTGTTTTTCATCTTAATTTACATAAAATAATTGATTATGATATGAATAAAACTTTCACAAAAAAAGAAAAAATTAGTATAATAATTTTTTCACTTCTGATTTTAATCTCATACATATTTCTTCTGGCAATGTATGTTTTAGGTAAATATAAAAATATCAATATATTTACTACTTCACTACGCAACATATATTTTTATTTAATAGTTTATATTATCTGTTGGATAGGTTTGCTAAGTATAACTTTTTTATGTTTAAAAGGTTTTTGGATAAATTATAAATTAAAGAATGATAAAGATACTTCATTCTTCTTAATCTCATCAATAATTTCTATTTTTTATTCTGTCTTAAATTACCCATTATATGTTTTTCCCTTACCTCATACAATGTGGATTTGCTTAGAATATTTAGGTTTATTCTACCTTTTTTATTTTATTATTAAAACACGTAAATAAAAACTATAATACCACTGGCAGATAAATAGTATCCAATATATTTTATCTTAATTTAATATTAGGAGAGTAGTAAAAAAAACGGTAAAACTATGAAAATTAAATCAGATAATTTAGAAATTAAAATACGACCAGGTACAGTCAACGATATTCATTTACTCTTCTCATTCATCCAGTCAATGGCCGAATTTGAAAACCTTGAGGTAACAGCAACAGAAGAAATTTTAAAAGAGTCGCTTTTCGGCAATAATCCTGCAGCAAAATTTTTTCTAGCTTATATAAATAATACACCGGTTGCATATTCAGTGTATTTTTTCAGTTTTTCTACTATGACAGGCAAACGGGTTCTTTGGTTGGATGACTTATTTGTCAAGTCAGAATTTCGAGGCAAAGGTATTGGTAAAGATTTACTAGCCTACTTAGCTAAAATAGCAATTCAAAACAGATGTGGACGTTTTGAATGGATTGTGCTAGATTGGAATAAATCTGCGATTAATTTATATAAAAAAATGGGAGCTGCTATAATGGATAATTGGCGTATTTGCAGAGTTGACGAGGAACAGTTAACCAGTATAGCTAAACAAATTAAACTAGTAAAAGATAAATAATTCAATAAAAAAACATATGAACTACCTACTAATATTGGATAATAATGCAGATGAATATGCTAATGAGCTAAGAAAACGCTCATTACCTGACCTTAAATTAGTGAGTTTAGACAGTGCAGACTACTCAAATGACATTATACAAAAAATCAATATTATACTTGGAGAACCGGGAAAAATAGCTAAAGTACTGAATCATACAGACAAACTCAAATGGGTGCAGTCTTCATTTGCCGGTGTAGAATCATTATGTAAACCAGGGCTTAAAATCAACTATACACTCACAGGTGTAAAAGAAGTATTCGGCCCGCTCATTAGTGAATACGTATTTGCATATATACTTGCTTTTGAAAGAAATCTTTTTGAACTAAAATCAAATCAAAGTAACTTTATCTGGGAAAATCTCCCTTATCGAAGTATTGCTGGAATAAAAATCGGTATCTGCGGGTTAGGTTCAATAGGTAAACATGTGGCAAAAACTGCATCTTATTTTAAAATGAATGTTACTGGATTAAAACGCATTACAGGTAATGTAGAAAATGTAGAGCAAGTTTATGCTCTTTCTGATTTAAGCAAATTCGTTTCCAAACTCGACTATTTAGTAATAACCCTTCCCTGCACTCCTGCAACAAAACATCTTATCAATAACCACATATTAAGTAATATGAAAAAATCTGCAGTTATCATTAACGTAGGAAGAGGTTCATCAATTGTAGAAGCTGATCTTATTACAGCTCTTCAGAATAAAATGTTGCGTGCTGCAGTTCTGGATGTTTTTGAGTATGAACCCTTATCAGTGCATAGCCCTTTATGGAAAATGGAAAATGTTATTATTACTCCTCATAATTCTGCTCGATCATTCCCGGTAGACATAGCCGATATTTTTGAAGATAATTATTTGAACTTTATTAATAATCGACCTTTGAAATATGTAGTAGATTTCACTAGAGGGTATTGAAACATTTGTATTCTGCTTTACCCTGATGTATTTTTATTTTATCCCTCTTGTGGATAGTTAAGAATAAAAAATGATAAAAGAGACTATGAGAAAAATAAAATGATTTTCAAATGTCCAGATGGTGGAGTTACACTTGAGTTAGTAGGTGAAAAAATTTAATAAAGTTGAAGTCTTAACTTGTCAGTTCTCTTAATCTGGAAGAATCTGAGCGATTTCCAGATAAGCGATTTCAATGTTATACTGTATGATTATTTCATTTGCAATGTAGAAAACTTTAGAGGTTTAAATGATAAATAATAAAATGCAATCAGTGTTAATATTAGAAGGCACGCCTTACGATAGAGGACTACTTCACGGTCAGACCTTAAAAACAGAAATCCACGAAATAATTGCTTTATGGAGAGACAATATGTCTAACTCCTTAAAAATAGACATAGATAAATATATTAAGCATTTTCTTGAAAAAACTGATTTCCTCTCTTATATAAAAACAATTACACCCGATTTATTTGATGAACTTAAAGGAATTTCCGCAGGATCAGGTATTAATTTTGATACAATTTATGCATTTCAGCTCATGGATGAAATGTGGCTGGATATTAAAGATAAAAAAACTAGCCAGTGCAGCAGTATTGGGTTCAATCCTGCAAATGAGACACCAACCTGCATTGCTCAGAATTTAGACATTGAATCATTCAGAAATAATTATCAAATAGTCTTTCATATAAAAAACCTGAATGATAAATTAGAAACGTTTGTCTTAAGTTGTCCAGGTCTTATTGGTTTTAACGGTATGAATTCCGGATCAATAGGAATCTGCTGTAATAGTCTGTCACCTCTTAAATTCAGCAATTCCGGATTGCCTGTAGCATTTGTTATAAGAGGTATACTGGAACAGGGAATTGAATCTAAAGTAATTGAATTTATAACAAATATCAAGCACGCTTCAGGCCAGAACTATTTAATTGGCACAGGAAAAAGTACTTTTGATTTTGAATGCTCTACCAATAAAGTCGTCGAATACCGGAAAAATACTCTACAAAATTATATTTTTCATACCAATCATCCATTAATAAATGATGATTATTCAGTACCTCGTGATGAAGTAGATAACATTTATAAACAACCAAAATATATCAACAGCGTAAAACGCTTTGAATATCTAAAAAACAGATTAGAAAAGTTACCACAAGAAAACAGATTAACACTACTTAAAAACACTCTAATGTCTAAAGATTCAGCTGAACATCCAATTGCTTCTACTATAGGAGATGGAGGATATTATTCATCGCGAGGCTCGTTTACTTTTGCATCAACGATAATGGTTTTGTCAGATACACCGAAGTTATATATCAATTTTGCACCTGTGAATATTGATAACTATGAAATATTAGAATTTACAAACAGCAATTTAAATGACAAATAAATTGGAATACAATATATGAAATATAATCAAGGGATTAATAAAATAAACTGGGAGCAATTGACTGAGCTTTATGGAGAAATCGGTTTAGTAGCAGGATATGGCAAAAAAAAAGATTTGATAAAAATAAAGAAAGCTTTTAAAAGCAGTTTTAAAGTTATAACTGCCTGGGATAAAAATAAATTAGTTGGCGCCGGCAGATTAGTCTCTGATGGTGCCTGTTACGGAATGATATTTGACATTGGAGTTTTGCCTGAATATCAAAAAAAAGGAATTGGTAGAAAAATAGTACTCAGATTACTGGAAGAGAACCAAAATCTTTGCATTCATTTAACATCAACTTTCGGAAATGAAAAATTTTACAATAAACTTGGATTTTGTTCACATAAAACAGCAATGGCAAAATATCCATACAAATCAGATTATCTGATCTATGAATAATTTAACCAAAATGCAATGGAAAAGATTATGAATATTTGCATACATATATCTTCAGATGAAGAATGGAACTCTGTAAAAAATATTTTTACAGTTCCAGCCAGCCACTTAAAACAGCAGGCATTTGGAGAATATTTTGAGCAGGAGATTAATGATAAAAAATGCATTATTTATTATAGCGGTCCATCAAAAACAAAAGCCTCTGCTGCATGTCAACACGCTATAGATAAGTGGACTCCAGAAATTATATACGTACTTGGGACATGCGGGGCAGTTTCAGAAACTTTGAATATATTTGATATAGTAATGGCCAATCGTACCATTCAGTATGACTGCCAAGAATTTATCGGAGAGAATACCAATACTTTCTATTCACCAATGATCACTGATATCAATATTTCACATGTAAACATTGATAATATAAAAGATGAAATCAAACTTGGAATTATAGGAACTGCAGATAGAGACATAGATTTTGAAGGTGCAAATTGTTTAAGAAAAGAGAATATTTTAGCGGCTGACTGGGAATCAGGAGCAATATCAAAAATATGTGATATTAATGATGTAAAATGCATAATTTTTCGAGGAGTCAGTGATAAACCTACAGAAAACAGTAGTTCTGATAAAGAAAAACAGATAAACGATTATAGAAAAAATACTGCTATAGTAATGGATAAACTTTTTAACTTATTAAAGAAAATAATATAAAAAACATCGAATTACTATATTTATAATCAATATTGAGAATAGAGAATAAAACATGAAATACTCAGAAGCAAAACAAGGCAGGATATTCATTATCCGCCTTGAAGATGGAGATATTATTCACGAAGAAATTGGAAAATTTTCTAAGAAAAAATCTATCAAAGCCGCCTTTTTAATCATTGTCGGTGGAGTTGATAAAAATAGTAAACTCGTTGTTGGCCCAGAACATGGAAGGGTAAAACCGTTAGTACCTATGGAATATATTCTTGACAATGTCCATGAAGCTGTAGGCACAGGAACAATTTTCTCCAACAAAAAAGGCGATCCTATATTACATATGCATATAGCCTGTGGACGTGAAGGATCAACTACTACAGGGTGTATCAGAGAAGGAGTAATTACCTGGAATGTGATGGAAATTATATTAATTGAACTGATAGAAACACAAGCAATTCGTGCTTTTGATCCAAACACTGGATTTGAATTATTAACCCCTTAAACCTCAAAATAATATAAAGGTTATAAAAATGATAAAAGTCATAAAAAATCAAACTAAAATAACTGAACCTGGTAACACAGGAAAAGAAATAACTGAAATTATAGGCAGAACAAATACAGATACAGACCAGTTAAGTATAGCAAAAATAAGTAGCCCTAAAGGTTGGAGTGAGCCTGGTCAAACTCCAGAATTTGATGAATACACTACTGTACTAAAAGGTATTTTAAGAATTAAAACTAAAGAAGAAACTGTAGATATTGAAGCTGGTCAATCAGTAATTATTGACAAAAACACATGGGTTAAATACAGTACACCACATGACGGTGGTGCAGAATATATTGCAGTATGCCTACCAGCTTTTAATCTGCTTTTAGCAAATAGAGACTAGCTATTATTTTATTGAATCGACAAATAATATGAATGTGCACTATATAAAATACACATAGGCTAATATAGTACACCACATAGCAGTGATACTGAATACACTTCAGTGTGCCTGTCAGTCTTAATCTAATCTTAACGAATAGAGACTAATTATTATCACACTGAATCAGTAAGGATCACTAACGAATTCTGTATTAAAACACAAAATAAAGACAGTCATCACTTGTGCACAAATGATGACTGATTTTAAACCATGGATAACTTTGAGAAAAAGCTTAAATGATTCACTGTAGAAAATAAATGCTGTTGCAATATTCGTATTATCAAGCTCTTGAAATAAATTTGCCTGTTTCTGTATCTATTTTAACAAGCTCTTCATTTTTCATATACTCTGGCACCTGGATTTCTAAACCTGTTTCAGTAATAGCAGGTTTAGTGCGTGCTGTAGCAGAAGCACCTTTAATTGCAGGGTCACATTCGACTAATTTCTGTACTACCGTTGACGGAGGCTTTATTGCTACAATATGACCTTCCAGCAGCAATGCTATAATACCTTCCATTTCCTCTTTTAAAAATTTAAGCTGTTCAGAAATATTTTCAGTACTGAGTTCATACTGTTCGTAGTTTTCAATGTCCATAAAAGCATGAGTATCTCCTGCTGCATAGAGATACTGAACTTCACGCTTTTGAAAATCAGGTTCCTGGAAATGATCATCTCCATTACATGTTAAATCAATTTTCCCGTCTTTTATCAAGTTTTTTGCACGGATTTTAAATAACGTACTTCCACCACGGGCAGTTGGTGTATGTTTAGCAACACTTTGAACGATATGTGGTGTTCCATTAACCTCAATAACAGAACCTGATTTGACTCTATTAGCTGTAATCATAATTGCTTTCCTTAGGTATATCTACATCATTTACTTTTTAATATCAATTATTGATAAACCCAAAATATCGTCTCTCAGAATTTATTACAAGCATTTTAAATACCATTAATTCGGAAATTCTTAAAAGAAGTAAATCTCAGACAATTTAAAAATTCAGTTCTATAAATATCATATCTCATCAAACTGATAAAATTTAATAACTGATCACAAACTGAAACTATATATGATAAGAATTACACCTATAAATATTGCTATTTTCTAAATGCTTGGATATAATTGACTTACTCTTTTCCTTAAATAATGATTTAATTATGAATGCTATTATGAATAAAAAAACACTTATATTAATTGTAGATAAATCACCAGCTACACTTCAAAGAATAAAACACGCCTGCTTAGGAAAAGAATATGATTTCAAGAAAGTTTCAACCTATTCCAATACACTTAATTTTCTTAAAACTCAAAAACCCGATCTTATTCTTCTGGATACAATAAGATCTGAAATCGGTGCTCATGAGTTATGTAAATGTATAAAAAATGAAATAAAAACAAAAGATATACCAATTTTGTTTCTCACTGGAGAAGAGGATGATGAAACAATAGCTAGAAGTTTTGAAATGGGAGCTAGTGACTATATAACAAAATCATGCACTCCTATAGAACTTCGCACACGGGTTACAACTCATATTCAACTTAATTTATTAAAGAAGTCAACAATAATTGACAATCTTACAAATATATTTAATCACAAATATTTAAACCACCGCTTGGAGCAGGAAATCAATAAAGTATTGAGACATAATCTTTTTCTTTCAATTATTATGTTTGATATAGATTTATTTAAAATGATAAATGATGTTCATGGACATAAAGTTGGTGATGATGTACTTTCAACAGTAGCCAATGGAGTGAAAACTTGTTTACGAGAGGAAGATATTTTCGGTAGATATGGTAGCGATGAATTTCTGATTATACTACCACATACTGACTTAAAATCAGCTTGCGCTCTATGTGAAAGGATTGCTAAACATTTAAATAAAATATCTTTTTATAAAGAAAAAATAGAAATTACAATTAATGCTGGTATATATACTTGGCAGAATGATTTAAATGCTAATTCCATGGTTACAAAAGCAGATAAATTAAAAAATAAGGCAAAAAGTCGAGGTGGATGCCGGATTGAAGCCGAATAAAATGTCAATCCTGACTCGCCAAATAGCGAAGAATCATTAATAATTTCAATAGAGAAACTAAATATACATGAAACCAAAAGAATTAATTAAAAAATGGGTTGAAACTTTCAACAATGCGGATGCAGTCTCTCTTTCCGAATTCTATTCTGATAAGGCAATAAATCATCAAGTGTCAGAATCACCTGTAGAAGGCAAAAAAGCCATAAAAGAAATGTTTGAACGAGAATTTGCTAATGCAGATATGGTATGCATTATTGAAAATATATTTGAAGACGGCGAATGGGCTATTTTAGAATGGAAAGATCCATTAGGCCTCAGAGGTTGCGGTTTTTTCCACATAGAAAACAATAAAATCGTTTTTCAAAGAGGATACTGGGATAAATTATCTTTTTTACGAATGCATAATCTACCTATCCCAAATTAATAATATTATGACAAATAATATATCAACCGAGATGTGTCAAAAATGTGGTGCATGCTGTAAAAATCATCCCTATGTTGAATTATCTAGCAATGAAATCAAATTACTAGAGCAAATATCTGGATTAAATTCTGAAGCATTCATACACACAAAAGAAGAAAATAATAAAGAATACTTTTTGCAATTTCAAAAAAATGGAGATTGTTTTTTCTTAACTCAAAATAATGGTAATTATTCTTGCTGTGTGTACAAAGCAAGACCGGATATCTGCAAAAATTATCCATCAACTCCCGAGCAGTACAAAGTATGCAATGCACATTACAAAAAACTCCAAACAGATTCACCTGCATAATTACAAGTAGTCTTATAAACTCATATATTTAAACCTTCACTAATTAGGATAATCAAATTTTTAATTATGAATAAAATTCAAACAGAAGTAATTCATGAAACAATTTCATTCGTGAAGAAAGTTTTATCAGGTTCTGAAGGAGGTCATGATTGGTGGCATATTTATCGAGTTTGGAAGTTGTCAAAACATATTGCTAAAACTGAAAATGTTGATTTGTTTATTGTAGAACTTGGGGCGTTACTTCATGATATAGCAGATTCTAAATTTCATGAAGGAAATGAAAAAATTGGCCCTCAAAAAGCCGGAACATTTTTGAATTCACTTGGAGTCGATCGAAAAATTATAACACATATTGAAAATATTATTTCTCATATCTCTTTCAAAGGTGGTAATCATATTCAAAAATTTCAATCACTAGAATTGGATATCGTTCAGGATGCTGACAGATTAGATGCAATTGGCGCCATAGGGATTGCAAGGACTTTTAATTATGGTGGATATAAAAATAGAGAGCTTTATAATCCTGAAATTAAACCAAATTTGCGTATGAGTAAAGAGGAGTATAAAAACAGCAATGCTCCATCATTAAATCATTTTCATGAAAAACTTCTATTGCTTAAAGATAGAATGAACACTAAAACAGGGAAAAAAATAGCAATTCACAGACATTGTTTTATGAATCAGTTTCTTGACGAATTCTATAAAGAATGGAATGCTAGCATGTAATATTTTGCTAATAATAAGTACACACATCATTTTGTTTTCTGTTTATAAATATATCCATTATAGCTTCTGCATCTAAAATAAATAATTATCTCTCGCGATATAAAAATACTTTCATATCATTTTCCTTAAAGCATTTACATAAAAAAAGAGCTAAAATTATTTTAATGTAATTACTAATTCTTTAAAGTTTAAAAATAAAGATAACTCCACTTAAAAGAAGGAAATGAGATGAAAAACTTATCATTAGTAATAATAGGGGGTTTAATTTGTTGCTGTTCTTTTTTAAATGCACAAGAAGAAAACAATATAAATAATCAGGGAACCCAACCCGGGGGACAAGGATTCCAAAGCAGAAGAAATAATCAGGGAAATCAACCAGGGGGACAAAGACTCCAAGGCAGAAGAAATAGTCAGGGAAATCAACCCGGAGGACAAAGACTCCAAGGCAGAAGAAATAGTCAAGGAAATCAACCCGGAGGACAAAGACTCCAAGGTAGAAGAAACAGTCAGGTAAATCAACCCGGAGGACAAAGATTCCAAGGCAGAAGAAATGGTCAGGGAAATCAACCCGGGGGACAAAGATTCCAAGGCAGAAGAAATGGTCAGGGAAATCAACCCGGGGGACAAAGACTCCAAGGTAGAAGAAATAGTCAGGGGAACCAATCGGGAGGGCAAAGAGTTCGCGACGGCAGAAATGGTCAGAGAACTCAACCTAGACAACAAAGAAGAAGTAATGGTAATTCCAGAGGTCGCAGTCAAGCGAGTAATATGCAGAGAGGTGGAAGTAGTGGAGTTCAAAGAGGCGGTAGAGGACGTAGATAATATAGATTATTTCAAATATTCGTTTAAATTGTATTATTTACACACTTATTATTCAGCAAATGTTAAAATATCAGTTCCTTCCTGATAGACCTGTAGATTTACTATGTTAGATTAGTTATTAACAACTACAATGAATTTATTAATACTAATTGAGAATATTGAATATTATGGATGGAAAAAAAAGAGCAAACATACAACCTGGTATTGAAGTTAAAATAGTTTTAAAGAAAGACCAAAGAAGTGGAATACTAACAGAAGGTATTGTCAAGGATATTTTAACAAAATCTCCTTCTCATCCACACGGAATAAAAGTTAGATTGACATCAGGAGATGTAGGACGTGTCAAAGAGATAAGCGAATGAAACTCTACATTGATGGTGACGCTTTTCCAAATATGCTTAAACCTATTTTATTTCGTGCAGTAGAACGAATTAAATTAACAACAATTGTAGTATCCAACAAACGTATTAATATAGGTGAATCAAAATATATAACTTATATTATTGTTGATTCAGGTCCTGATGAAGCAGATAACAGCATTGTTGAACTAGTTAAGGAAAATGACCTGGTCATTACAGCTGATATACCACTGGCTGATCGTGTAATAACAAAAAAAGCGCATGCTATTAATCACCATGGTAAATATTACACAGCTGCTAACATCAAAAATTATCTGGCAATGCGTAATCTAATGCAGGAACTTCGTGATAACGGAGAAGCTACTAAAGGTCCTGCACCTTTCAACCAAAAAGATGCACATGAATTTGCCAATCAATTTAATAAATTTTTAACAAAACAAAAACTAAATTAAAAATTAAAGAAAAATATCATATAGGAACCGTTTATCATTAACTTTACCCCATATGATAACTGGAAAAATTAATAATGAAATTATGTTTAAAAGAATTTACTAAAGATGATTATCAAACATTAATAGGCTGGATTGAATCCCCTAAATTCCTGCTACAATGGGGAGGAACAATTTTCCGATACCCTTTAACTGTAGAGCAACTGGCGCATTACAATAATAACACATATCAAAATTCTCCTATTTGCAAAATCTATTCTGTTCTTGAAAAAGATACAAATAATCATATTGGTCATATTGAACTTAATAATATTGATTTTACAAATAAATCAGCAAGAATATGCCGGGTTCTTATTGGAGATAAAAATACAAAAGGTAAAGGATACGGCAAAGAAATTGTCCAGACGATAATTAAAATTGGTTTTGAAGACCTGAAACTTCATAGAATAGATCTGAATGTATTCGATTTTAATACATCTGCAGTAAAATGTTATGAATCCGTCGGCTTTATACATGAAGGAATGGCAAGAGAAGCGCGGATAATGGACAATGAATATTGGAATATAATTCAGATGAGTATGCTGGAAACTGAATATAGAGATAAGTATAGTAAATAATTTACTGTTAGATAGTATTTATAATTTTATTGGAGATATGTAATGACTGTTTGCGGAATTGAAATGTCAGGTTCTGAGGCTAGACTTGTTATTCTTGAAGGTAAAAAAACATCATTTAAACATATTGATATCGAGCCAAGAAAAATAAAGCTCATAAATGATGAAATTCCAGACGAAGTAAAAGAATTTCGTAATGCAATATTTACTTTTTTAAAAAAAAACAAGATTTCACTTGTCACAATAAAAAAGCGTGGGAAAAAAGGAGATTATTCAGGAGGCCCTGTCGGATTCAAATTAGAGGGGATCGTCCAATTATATGAAGAGTGCCAAGTTATTTTGACCTCACCTCAAACAATCTCTGCAGCACAGAAAAAATATTCACCAGCTAAACCTGAAAATTTAAGAAAGTATCAATATACAGCATTTGAAACAGCATTTAGCGTATTAACATAGTAATGAGAATAAATCTTATGGATAAAAAAGTTGCAGTTATAACAGGCGCCAGCAAAGGAGTAGGGAAGAATATTGCCTTATATCTGGCTAAAAAAGGATATATTACTTTACTGATTTCAAGATCTGAAAGCAATCTAAATAAATTATTCACTCTGATAAATAATGAAGGTGGATATGCTAAATATTATCCCTTAGATATATCAAATAATAAAGATGTAGCAATAACCATAAAAAATATCATTAAAGAGTTTAAAAAAATAGATCTATTATTTAACAGTGCAGGTGTACTGCACAAAGGTCTACTTGAAACCAGTAAAGACAATATAGATAAAATGATCCGCATTAATCTACTTGGTACTATCTACATAACAAATAAAATTGCCCAGCATATGAAGGATAACAAAAAAGGCTATATAATCAATATGTCGTCTATGAGCGGAAAAATAGCATACCCTATGTTTGGTTCTTATGCCGCATCTAAGTTTGGGGTCTCCGGTTATAATGAAGCTCTTTTTAAAGAATTGACAGAATATGGGGTTAAAGTAACAGCCATTTGTCCTGCATTAATTGCAACTGATATGACAGAGAATTTTTTTGATAAGGATTCACTTAGCAAAATGATAAATATTGAGAATATTGTTAAAACTGTAGATTACCTTCTATCCCTGGACTCTACTGCAGTAATAAAAGAAATAGCTATTAACGGAACATATTAACCGTACTAATTGTTTTTATAATATAAATAAAGCAAGGAATCTATACTATAAATATTATTATTGTTCACTCCATTCATTCAGCTTTGCCTCTATAAAGTTGACAATAATTGAATGACGTTCCTTCTTTTCAATGTCTGTGTTTATTGGATTTCCAAATTCTAAATATACATCTCTTTTTCTGTAAATACGTCCAAAATCCTTGGAGATTCTGCCATTACTCCAAAAGTCTGTTTTCAGTGCAATCGGAATAACAGATACACCGGCTTTTTGTGCAAGCTTATCTCCTATTGAACCGAATTCTCCAACAATAAAATCACCTCGGGTACTTTGTGGAAAAACTATTATAGAACGGCCTTTCTTTAAAAGAATTCTACCTCCTGACATTACTGACTTAAAATCTTTTTTGGGATCAGTTCTTGTTACAGAGATAGGATTAGTAGCTTTCATTACACCTCCGAAAAAAAAGTGTTTTATCAAGCTTTCTTTTACTACAAAACTAACAGGTTTAAATGGGATTATAAGACCAGGCAGGATAAAAGTTTCTAGTATACTCATATGGTTTCCGATGAATACTACAGGCCCTTCTACTTTTTTGAGATTTTCAAGTCCTTTAATATGAATCTTAGCACCGCAGTTTTCTAAGAGTTTAAATGTCTTATCAGAAGTTCTGCAATACTCAGCATTATCAAATTTTCCCTGTTTTACAAATTTATTTGCTTTTAATATTATCAGAAAAAATTTCAAATAAAAGTAAAACCTTGTTTTTAAGACTAGTATATCCCAGAAGCATCTTTTCTTATTTTCAGCTGTATCATAATAAACTTTTTCAAATATCATTTAATTTTATTTTTCTTAAGTTTTGATAGATAATATTATTCTTTTTTTCAATATATATTCTATCTTATATATAATTCTTAACTATAATATATAACCGTTTTAAAATTAAACTATTATATTATTTTAAACTAGAGAATTACTTTAATTAAAAGGATGTATCTTCTAATTTATGTAAACTGGCTAATGCTATTGATACGGGTTCAAAAAAGCTCAATAAAGCCAGAAAGGCAATAAATAATGAACATTAATTATCAAAACAGTTATGAGACAATGAGCCAGGAAGGGGCTGATTTCATTAGAACTTTTGTTAACTCAAATCCAGAAGCTCTGATTTGTTTTGCTACAGGGTCAAGTCCAAAACGAATATATGAAATACTGGCTTATGATCCAGTTATCACCGAGAGCAATATCCGTGCAGTTATGCTTGATGAGTGGATTGGCATTGACACACTGCACCCAAGTACATGTCGCTATTTTGCAGAGCAGCACATTTTTAAACAGTGGAATATACCTGAAAAAAAAAGATTCTGCTTTAATGCTTCTGCAGTTAATGCTGAAAAAGAGTGCCGTCGCATGGCTTCAATATTAAAAAATGAGAGCCCTATTGATTTATGCATTTTGGGATTGGGTAGTAATGGGCATCTAGGTTTAAATGAGCCGTCTGATATATTATTTCCTCATGCACATGTTACACACTTGGATGCAAAATCTCAAACACATTCTATGCTTGCTGATGAAGGTATAACTCTTTCTCAGGGGATAACTTTCGGAATGACTGATATTAACTGTTCTCAAGAAATTCTTATGCTAGTATGCGGTAAAGATAAAAAGGAGATTGCTAGTGCATTCATAAAGCCTGATATCAGCACTCATCTTCCAGCTAGTTTTCTGCATCTTCATCCTAAGGTATTCTGTATTATAGATAAATCTATATTAAAATAATAGACAGAAATATATAATTTATATCCTTTATGCCATCTTGAATAATAATGAAAATAAAAGAAGCAAATAAAAACGACATTAGAACTCTCTCAAACCTTATTCACAATTCGTTTCTTGACGTAGCCAAGAAATTTGGACTTACCAAAGATAATTGTCCTACTCATCCATCCAACTGTACAGACAACTGGATACAAACTGATTTATTAGCAGGAAAACGATATTTTATACTTGAAGCAAACTATCATGTAGGTTGTATAGCATTTGAAAGAGCAAATGAGAATCTTTATTATATCGAACGATTGGCGGTTTTACCCCAGGAAAGAAATAAGGGTTATGGAAAAATTTTAGTACATTATATTATTGAAAAAGTGAGAGACCTCTCAGGCAATAAAATCAGTATTGGAATCATTGATAAGCATAGTGTATTAAAGAACTGGTATAAGGAAATTGGATTTAAAATCACAAAATCTAAACAACATACAAAACTGCCCTTTACTGTAACTTTTATGGAATATAAATTATAGTTAAAGTTTTCATTATAAGTTATGATAATAAACCAGTAAAATTTAAGCATAAAAATTGCAGAAAATATTTGCCAGTTATACAAATAAATAGTATATTTAAAATTTTTAGATTATTAGGTTTAGATTTTATTTAATACTGAAAGTAAATAATTATGTCAACTTATTTCTTTGTTCCAGGTTATGGTCGTACAGAAAAAGATTGGGATCGTTTCCGCAGCATATTACAGTCACATGGTCATAAGACATATTCAATTACTCTTTCAAAACCTAGAAAATCAAGTCTAACAAAACATATCGCCGAAGTTTACAAACAAATTATAGATGAAGATTTTAATAACGTTATACTTGTAGGTCACAGTTATTCAGGTTTTGTAATCACAGGTGTAGCTGACAAAATCCCTGAAAGAATAAACAAACTAATATTTATAGATACTCTGATCCCTGAAGATGGTAAATCAATTATGGATTTTTTCCGTGCTGCAAAAACTAAACTTTTAAAGTTTGGAGTAATTCCATTTAAACCATTGAGTGAACCGCTTAAGTTTGATACTCTTAAATTTAACGAAATAGATAAAACTTATATACGCTGTAGCAAGAGCCAGTTTCTAAAAATGTTAGATTTTATTCCCGACTATTTCAAGATGAATAAAGTTGACAAATGCTGGAAATACTTTGAACTAAACTCAGGACACTTCTGTATGAACGATAGCCCAAATGAACTTGCAGATATAATCCTGCAAGTGAATTAACTCAAGAATCAAATTCAATGAGAGAACTTGAAACTATCGAAGAATTTGTAAAATACTTAAAAATAGGTCAATCCTGGAACGATATCGCTGTACAGGGATTAGACCTTACTGCATACAATGATCAATTACTAAGCTGTGATTTTAGAGGCAGTATTTTTTTAGGTTGTACTATATCCGATGAAGTTATTTTGAAAATCATACATACCGGTGGATTGCATTTCCCTAAAATAAAAGGTTTACCTTATAAAACATTCAGTAACTGTCTATATACATTTGAAACACTTTTTGACAATTTCGATCCAAAAAACCCTGATTCGTATGAACTAACAACTGACTGCAGAATATATCGTCATTTTCTAAATACTGGAAAAGGAAAACCTGATTCAGTTCTTGAAAGTTTAGCGAGAAGACTACATGATCACTCTATAACTGAAGCCTTAAATAATTTTATAGAACAGACAAATTCTATTCATAAAGTGGTAGGGATAATGGGCGGACATATTATTAACAGAAACTGTCAGGATTATCAAAAAGCCGCCCTGATTGCCAGGGAACTTGCCCGTAACGGTTATCTAATGGTCTCAGGCGGAGGCCCAGGTGCTATGGAAGCAACACATCTTGGAGTATGGCTGGCAGGCTATAATGATAATGATTTATCAGATGCAATCAGTATTCTATCAGATGCACCTGTTTATAGTAACAAATACTGGTTGAGTAAAGCTTTTGAAGTAATTGATAAATATCCGCCTAAGAAATTCAATAATAAACTATTGGAAAGTGTAGGTATTCCTACCTGGTTTTACGGTCATGAACCCCCTACCCCGTTTGCATCTAAAATAGCTAAATATTTTGCAAACAGCATACGTGAGGCAGGACTGCTTGCTATTGCTTTAGGTGGAGTGATATTTGCACACGGAACAGCTGGGACTATACAGGAAATATTCCAGGATTCCTGTCAAAATCACTATATGAATTTTGGAATTGCAAGTCCAATGATTTTTCTTAATTCTGAATTCTGGACAAAAGAAAAGCCAGTATACCCATTATTACGTAAGTTGGCTGAAGGACATGAATATAAAAAATATATTTCATTGGATGATGAAGTAGATTCTATTGTTGATAAAATAAAAACTTTTAAATAAAAAATAATATTGAACCTTAAATTAAAATTGAATGGTTGGTGTCTGATGGCAGTTATATTTATGCAGTAGTTGATACATCACAGATATTTATTTTATTCACTCACTATCGTTCTTTATTTTTCTTTTTAATATTAATTAAATCACTAATTATTCTTTTCCTATCCCTGATTTAACCCATTTGACTATGAAAAATTGGATACTGGGAACTTTAAAATAACAGACTAACCAACGCGTGAGAAATGCACCTACCACAGTAATAGGAACCGCTATTATAATTATATCAGTCACGGCATCTCTAGCTACTTGGCTCAGTAAAACACTCAACACACAACCCCATAATGCCGATATTTCAGTATACATATTTTTCATGGTCTTATCAAATTTACGTGTCTGTAATATATTACAGATGATACCTCCGCCGGATGTAGTTACCATTGCCAGAATAGGGCCCCAGAGAATAAGTGGATAAGCATTTACTTCCAATGCAGCAATAACGCCAAAAACAACAAAGGCAGCTAGTCCTATAGAATCAATGATATCATAGATGTATTTTAAATAGAGTCGCTGAATACCAATACATGTTGAGTGAAAAAATTGAAACATATAGTGATTCCTATCAATGCTAAATATATATCGATATATATTGGAAACAGTAAATACGATTAATGTAATTATAAGAATGGTATAGATATAAACAGGCTGATGTATGAAAAAAAGCGGATATGTTCCAGTTAGAATACCGCGAAGAGCACCTCCTCCAACTGTATATATTGAAACAAATATCAATGTACCTATCAGAATTTGTTTAGCCTGCATGACCATTCTTAATGCACAAATACAATATGCAACAGTCCCTGCCAGAACAATATAGAAATACCACCATGTATTTACTGTAAGATTAAGTATTACGGGCATTAGGTAAGTTTTTACTATATTTTCATACTTTCCATCACTTTTTAAGGAATTTATGGCAAGGTTTATCTTTTCTAAATCTTTAATACTTGAAGTTTTTTTACTGAGCATATAACAAACATTATGGGCTTCAAATTTGGGGTAATAGAGACAGACAAGCTCATCCAGCCAGTTATTAATACCTACAATAGAAGCGCTGGCAGTTCTGTCAACAAATACTGCAGTTACACGGTTGTTTTTCAGGTTTCTTAAATTTATAAAATCACAACGTGCAGCTTTTATATATTTTGAATTATTAGGATTTGCTATAAAATTATTAATTTCCTCACTTGTATAGATATTCCCTTTTGTAATTCCAATTTTTAAATTATTCTTCTTTATCCAACTTAAAAAAGATTCTGCGGTTTTGAATTTACTATTCTCTGCTGTGCCCTTTCTTGTATAAATTACAGTACATTCTTTTCTTATAGGGTTGCTGATTCTAAATTCTTTTAATCGTTCCGAACTTTGTAATCCGGAAAGCATCACATCAATTTTTCCCTCTTTTAACATTTTTAATTGAGTATCCCAAGGTTCTTCTATAAATTTAAAATTGAAATTAGCTTTTCTTGTAATAGCTTTACTAAGTTCAATGTCCATTCCTGTTAATGTGCTGACGCCTAAAATGTTCTTCTTATAAGTAAAAGGGTATTGATCATACCAACCTATTCTCAGAGTTCCGGTAGATTGTATTTTTTTAGAATTATCAGAAGCAAACACATTGAAAACTATGAATAAAAAAATAAAAAAAAGAGCCAAAAGTTTTTTCATAACATCCTCCTGATATCTAAGAAACAAAGTATAAGCTAGAATTCATTATATCTTGAATAATAAAACATCAAAGAGAGTCTGCAAAGAAAAATACCATCCCCATAAATCTAACAACTTAAATGAAATAAAGGCAAGTTAAGAAATTCACTGTCATTTATATAATTCGTATATTATGTTATAATAGAAAGTTTAATTGGATCTGCATAGTGTTCTGCTTCTTTGTTTTAAATTATAATGCATCAAAGTAGTGATAAACTAAATAATATATAACTTTTAGGTCAAACCTATGAAAATTTTGCTGGTTAACTCCAATAACGATGTAATCCATTTAAGCCATTCTAGTAATTTTATCACTCCTCCAATAGGTTTATCATTTATATCTTACCCATTGAAGAAACTTGGATATAATGTTGATTTTTTTGATGGTTCAATATCAAAAAATCCTAATATAGATTTTAATCAGAAACTTGATAATTCTTCTCCAGATCTTGTAGGCTTTTCTATAAGGAATACAGATAATCAATCTATGCTCAATCCTTATACATCTCTACCTGACATAAATAAAATGGTAACTAATGTAGTAAATAGAAATATAATTTCTGTTTTAGGCGGAGCCGGTTACAGTGTATTTCCGAAAAAAATACTAAACAATATGAATGCTGACTATGGTATATGCGATCAAGGTGAAAATAGTCTCCCTGAACTTGTAAAAGTTATATGCAATGGAACAAATTTATTTGATAATATACCTGGTTTATATTATAGGAGAGGCAATAAAATTGTATCAAATCTTCCAGACAATTCAGGCTATAAAAACTTAAAACCTGATTATGAATTATTTAACTTCAATGATTATAAAACAAAATATTGGTCCGCTTCAATAGTTATAAAAACAGGATGTCCATTTAACTGTAGTTTTTGTGATACACCTAGACTGTCTAATAAGTTTATTTCTAGAGATCATGAAGAAATAATTGAAGAAATAAAATTTTTAAAAAAAGTAAAAAATATTAAATCATTTTATCTTATAGACAATTGCTTTACTTCTCCGATAGATTATGCGAAGGAGCTATTATATAAAATAATTAAAGCTGATATTAATATTAATATATTCGCCCAAATATCTTCTCGTAAAAACTGTTTTGATAATGAACTCTTTGAACTATACAATAAAGCCGGAGGCAGTTCAACTATTATTGGAGCTGACAGCTTTTCTGAAACAATGCTATCTAATTACAATAATAGAAATAATACAAACAATATATATAAATGTGCAAAACTTGCTGAAAAATATAAAGTTTGGGCAGATTTCTGTTGGTTGGTTGGTGGCCCGGGTGAAAATATTAATACTATAAAAGAATCAATCAATTTTGTAAAAAAAATTAAATATCATAACTTATTAACAATGTATGGTATAAGAATTTTACCAGGAAGTCCAATGCGACAAACAGCTATAAATGAAGGTATTATTTCAAAGAAAACAGACTTACTTCCAGCTACTTTTTATTTTTCAAAATTAATTTCGCCTAATTATGCAAGGAAATATATAGAAAATAATCTTAGCATCACAAATAACTAAAATATAAGAAAAATAATGAATAATATAACAATACGTGAAGTTAAAAAATCTGATTTAGACAGATGTTATGAAATTGAAATCACTTCTTATGAAGGAGATGAAGCAGCAGATAGAAGCAAAATCATTAAAAGGATTAATACATATCCTAAAGGTTTTATTGTGTTAGAAGTTGATGATGCAATTGCAGGATTCATCAACTGCGGAGCAACTGATAAAATAGAACTGTCTGATGAAGACTTTAAAGAGTTGATAGGACACGATCCTAACGGTAAGCATATTGTTATTATGTCTGTAGTAGTACATCCTGATTATCAGGGCAAAGGTTATGCTGGTATGTTAATGAACCATTTCATAAATAAAATGATAAAGTTGGACAAAACATCAATATATCTCATATGCCAGACAAGATTGATAAAAATGTACGAAAAATACGGTTTTGAATATATAGTGGTATCGAATTCTGACCACGGCGGATTAAGTTGGCATGAAATGGTACTGAAACTTAAATGAAAAATAGAAATTTCTAAAACATAAATTATGTATTCTCAATTTTTTAAGTAAATATCTGTTTTCTAAAGCATAATGAATAGGTATATTAATCTATTTATTAAAAAACAGGAGAATATAAATGTTAAATTTTTCTTATTACAATCCGGTCAATATAGTGTTTGGAAAAGATACTATATCAAAACTTCCTGAACTCATACCAAATAACTTTAGAACTTTGATACTGTACGGTGGAGGTTCAATTAAAAAAAATAATGTTTATGATCAGGTTATGCTGGCTTTAAACGGCTATGATATATATGAATTTTCCGGGATAGAACCTAATCCTTCTTATGAAACATGTATGGAAGCAGTTAAGTTAGTAAAAGAGAAAAATATTAACTTTTTACTCTCTGTAGGTGGCGGTTCAGTATTAGATGCCACTAAATTTATTGCTGCTGCTGCCAAATTTGATGATGGAGATCCCTGGAAAATGTTAAGTGAAGCTGCTGAAATTAAATCAGTTCTGCCGCTAGGCTCTGTAATAACTTTGCCAGCAACAGGATCGGAAATGAACAGCAACGCTGTCCTTTCAAGAAAATTGACAGCTGAAAAATTGGCTTTAAAAAACCCTATGGTTTTTCCTCAATTTTCAATAATTGATCCTCAGACAACATATTCTCTGCCTAAGCGCCAGATTATTAACGGCATTGTTGATACTTATATCCATGTTACAGAACAATATATTACATACGATCTTAAATCTCTTCTTCAGGACAGACAGGCTGAAGCCATACTATTAACTTTACGAGAAATAGCTCAAGATGTGATTAATAAACCTGATGACTACGACACCAGAGCCAATTTTTTCTGGTGTGCCAGTCAGGCATTAAACGGTTTGATCTGCTGTGGAGTGATTTTTGATGGAACCACTCATAAAATAGGACATGAATTAACTGCATTTTATGGTATGGATCATGCTCAATCAATAGCAGTTGTGTTACCTAGAGTTTGGCAAAATCAGAAATCATCTAAAAAAGATAAGCTTCTTCAATACGGTAGAAGAGTTCTGGGGATTAATGAAAATAATGAATGTAAAGCTATTGATCAGATCATTAACGAAACAGAACTTTTTTTTAATTCGCTAGGAATGAAAACCAAACTGTCTGATCACAAAATAGATTCCAGAGAGGCTGCTGAAAAAATCTGCAACCGTTTTACTGAACGTGGATCATTGCTGGGCGAAAAACAGCTGGTAACACCTAATGATGTAAAGGAAATTCTTTTACACAGTTGATACGCACTTAAGCTGTATATACATGATCGTATTTAGCTGTGTAAATACACTTCAGACAAAAAAACACAATATGGATTTTCTACAGTTATGTCATAATAATGATGTACAAATTCAGCTATATTATTAAACTCTCTTTTAGCAAGTTTTTTAATGATATCTAAATCTGTCATCTCATTTGCCATAAATTCATCTATCGCTGTTAAATCTTACATTACACATTTATATCAGATACACCTTTGCTGCCATAAGTATAGATTTCAACATCTGCCTCCTCATCACTACTTGATGGAAATTCCTGCTTTTCAAAAACTGCCTGAATTGCCAAGGTTGCTTTATTCCTTATGAGTATTTTAAATTATATTCCTGTTAATTTTATTAGCAGCTAAGTTTAACTTTTTACTTCTATTGTTTAAATAATAACTTATTATGTCAAATTTATGTAAAAGCATAAAATAATCATAGTCATTCTTTGCAGCCATAATAACTTATAGAAGAACAAAATAAACAGTTAATGTAAAATTTGATACTAATTTGATGTTTACAATTAATTGGGGTTATTAAGAAAAATATAAAAGGAGTAGGAAAATGAAATTAAGAAGTAAAATATTAAGTGCTATAACTGGTGCAGGATTATTGGTAGGCGGATTAAATTTAATGGCTGATTCAACAGCAACACCTCCATCAGCACCATTGACAAATAGTGGTAAATCTGTTGCTCAAATTGATATCGCCGCCCCTAACGGGGGAGTTATTAAATATGAATCTCCATTAGGAAGTAAAGTAAAAAAAGGACAAACTGTATTAAAACTGGATAATACTCCCTATGTAGCACAAATGGATATCGATAAAGCAAAACTCCTAAATGACATACAGATATATGACAGAAATGAACAAATTAGCAAATACTCCAGAGGAGGAGTAATAGCAGAACAGGATTTAGAAACATCTAAATATACTGTAATTGAAGATCAATCTACTGTTAAACTTGATAAGTCTTCAGTTGATCAATGCAATGTTAAAGCACCTTTTGACGGAACAGTGACAAATGTTGTCAACTACGACGGCAGCGGTGTAGGAAGCGGTAATGAAATAATGGATGTAACAGCTACTTAAAGGAATTTATATATGAAACTTTTAAAAAATTTAGCAAATAAAGGTCATAAAATCAATGTGTATCTGGGAAGCATGAATTATTTGAAACTATATAATTTATTCAAATAGTTTAACATTTCAGGTTATATTAATCTCCTTCAATAATTTAATTTATTGAAGGTTTTTTTATGAAAAATTCTGCAAATCAGTATTCACATATATATCAAGCGTTTCTTGCATAAATTAAGTTTAAATCTTTTATAAACATTCTTATATAGAATAACATCTAAAATATCTATTTTAAGCAATACTAGATTTGTTTGTTACAATAAAATGTACATGTGTGCTCAATAGAATTATATCGAAATAAAACACGATTAATTATGGAGTGAATAATCCATATTCCTCCTAACATAAGAGGCACAAATTAAAATTTCAAATAAGGTTAAAATATTATGAGTTCAGTAAAACATTACCCGAAAGGGGTAATATCATTATCAATGATTGAATGCTTTGAAAGATTTGGGTTTTATGCAACCCAGGGCATATTAGTTCTTTATGCGGCTGCCAGCCTAACAAAAGGTGGACTTGATTGGTCCAATGCGGAGGCTTTAAGGTTGACAGGTATCTTCAGTGCAGTTGTCTATGCTACACCGGTTGTCGGCGGCTGGGTTGCAGATAAATTTATAGGTAGAAAAAACGGTATGCTGTTAGGTAACATACTGTTATTTACGGGATATCTTTTTATGATGCAAAGAGGTACAGCATCTCTATATATAGCATTAATAATTCTTGCCATAGGGACAGGTTTTCTCAAACCTACAATTTCAGCAATGGTAGGTGAATTCTATGATGCCAAAGAAGATTCTAATCGTGATGCGGGTTTTGCAATTTTTTATATGTCAATAAATATCGGTGGTTTTTTCGGACCGTTTGTAGCCGGTTTCCTAGTCCAGAGAATGGGGTATTCTTATGCTTTCGGCTCATCAGCTGTAGGTATGGCAATTGCTCTGGCAAATACATTCATTTCATACGGAACTACATTAAAAGGTGTAGGAAAACTTGAAAGGAAATCTAAAGATAAAAACATTGAAAAAATCAAGTGGACTTTTGATGAGAAGAAAAGAGTATGGGTTTATATTGCAATCTGTGTTTCAAATATTCTATGGAATATATTTTATACTCTTCCATACGGGCTTTTAAACCTCTGGGCAGAGGGAAATATTAACAGGCATGTAGGTGGATGGCAAATACCAACTGCATGGTTTTATGCAAGTTATGCCATAATGATAGTTATTTTTTCTCCTGTTATAGCAAAAATATATAAAAAAATTGATGATAAAAAGAAAGATTTTACCTTAAGCTATAAACTTGCTGTAGCTTATCTTCTTCTTGCCATAGGCTGCACTATCCTCATGCCATTGGTTATTCATATTGCACATAATATTCATTATATCGGCAGCATGAGTTATCTGATAGCATTTTATGTGCTATTTTCCTTCAGTGAACTGCTTACTGTTCCTGTACTTTTATCTGCAGCTACTAAGTTTGCACCTAAAGGTTTTTCAGCAACTCTGGTATCGTTAAATATGCTGATATCATGGTCCATTGGGGGCTACCTCGGTGGTGAAGTAAGTGCAATGACTCAAACTTTTGATCCAACAGTTATTTTTATTGCAATGATAGCTGCTTGTATTGTATTCTTTTTTGGACACATTATAACAAATCGATTCGTTGAAAGAAACTGTAACAATATGCTTTAAACCAACTGAAGGAACTAAAAAAAGAGCCCTAAATTAGGAGCTCTTTTTTATTACTATAATATTTAAATATTAAAGCTTAAATATTTGCTGTTTTGATAAATTTGTAGCCTTAGAAATGATTGATGAATCTACATTTAAATTTTTTAAGTTTTTTACTATTTGAATCCAGCTTACTTCATTATCCTTGGTTTCACTTATCTCTTTAATTAAATTGACAGTACAGTCTTTATTTTGAAATACTTTTCTACTTCTAGTTACTGATACACTCTTTTCATGACCATTTTTAGCAATGATTCTGTGTACTTCAGTATTTATATTTGAATCAGAACTGTATAATTCTTCAAAAGAAATTTTATTTATATTGTCTGATTTGAAAAGAAGTTTAGCAAACTCAGAAGGTTTTAAATTTAATAAATACGAGATAGGATAACCTGTTATTCTCTCTATTGATTTATTCATATAAATATATTTTTTATTTTTTATATCCATTAGTATTAAGCCGGTAGTCATTGCATCCACATTGATTTCTAGTAGTTCCCTAATCCTTTCCTCTCTTTTACGATTACTAATATCTATTTGGACAACAACAATTCCTTGAATTTTATTATATGCATCAAATATTGGATACTTGGAAATCAGGCCCCATTTTTTTTTCTTTGAGCCAAATATATATGTTTCTTTATTTATAATTGATTTACCTGATAACAGCACTTTCCTGTCTTCTTCTTCATTCAATTTTGCTTCCTTTTGCGAGAAGAAATCAATGTCTTTTTTTCCAATAACAAGGTAATTCCTGTTTAGAGATAAATTTTTTAAAAAACCTTTATTGGCAAGTATATATTTCATATTTATATCTTTTACATAAAAGATAAAATCTATTGAATCAGTTAAACCTCTTATTACATTATCAGCATTAAAAAGTTTATTTCTAAGATTATTAATTCTGTTAAAAATAGTGTCAAATTCATTATCATTATAGAAAGTACTGTTATTCAGAGATTTTATTACAGGAAACACTTCTTCAGAAAAACTTCTCTCAGATATTAGTATTTCTTCCGGAAGATCTGATATTTTATTTACAGGTAAATTCAGAACCCTGGCAATTGCTCTTATATGAATTTCTTTTGGTTTTCTTTTATTTTTTTTCCATCCCCAAAGTGTAGTTCTTCCTATTCCCATCTGTTGACATAGTTCATTATATGTCATTTTTTTCTGTCTGATGTATATATCAAGTTTATCAAAAAATAACTCCATCTTTACTCCCGCTTAAGCGCTAGTTTTAAATTATCTATTTAATTATATAATATAAATTAAACATTTAAAGTTTAAAAATTGAACATTATTATTTCAATAATCTATTATTTAGTATTCCATTCTTTAATTTCTACATCTTTTTTATTATGTTGTCAGTTAGTATCAAGTTGAAAAAGAAGGAATTTGATCAAATAAGATTAACAACCCAAAAACATAATAAAATCTTAAATTTTATGATAGTGGAATTTTAATAATGAAAAAAATAATTTCAATAATTTGTTCGTTAATGCTAATATCATTTTTAGCATCAGCTTCACAAAATCTTAAATTTGTATTTCTAGTAACAAGACATGGAGCCAGAACTCCTGTTCATTATCTAAAACCTCTAAAATACAATTGGAATATGCCACCGGGTCAACTAACACCTCAGGGGATGCGAGAAGAATATAACTTAGGACTAAAATTAAGAAAACGTTACGTAGATCAATTGAAATTTCTGAGCCATGATTATAAAGATAAAAGTATTTATGCTTATACAGGAAATGGAAACAGAACAATAGAAAGTGCATTATGTTTACTTATGGGATTATATCCTCCCGGCCTAGGACCTAAAACTTTTCAAAATAAAAATGCATTACCGTATAGATTTCAAGTCATCCCATTGAGAACGGTATCTGAAAATACTCAACATACTAATTATAAAAATGCTTTGAAAAAATATTTTTTCACTTCAGCTGACTGGAAAAATAAAAATAAACAGCTTCAACCTTATTATAAGGAATGGGGAAAAACCTTTGATTATAAAATTCATTCTTTGATAGACATAAAAATAATTGCTGATACATTATTATGTGCTAAAAACCAACAACTCACTTTACCTGATGGCCTTACCAAAAAACAGGCTGAGTTAATAATTGACACATCAAACTGGATTAATACTTATCAATTTAAAAACCTGCAAGTAGCATACATAATTAGCGGTCAGCTTTTGAATAATATTGTTAAAAAACTTCAGAAAGCGACTAAAGGTGAAAAGCAGTATAAAGTAGTATATTTTTCAGGTCATGACTTAAACCTGCTGGCTCAAATGTCTCTTTTAGGTAAACCTCTTAAAAAACAACCTGATTTTGCATCTTTCAGTGAGGTTGAACTTTACAATGATGGTCCTTTGTGGATAGTCAAAGTAAGATACAACGGTAACTATATTAAATTACCTATAATGAATGGAAAAGATTACTGCAGCTTAAAAACATTTATAAATTATGTTAACATTCTCAATAAAAAATATAAGTAATGTATAATTATTTAAAAAAAGAGCTCAAAATGTGAGCTCTTTTTATTTTTTATTCAGCAATTTTTACAATAGCAAGGGATAATTTTTTTCTTTATTTCAATACAAACTATTCCTTAATTATCAATAAAACAGATATTTGCCTCTTTTTTTACTTGAGTTAATGGATATTTGTATTTTGGGTATCCAAACATCATTGCTCCATAACATACTTGATTTTCAGGTAAATCAATTAGCTCCGCCAATGGTTTATAATTATCTTCAAAAGCATAGTAAAATAATCCTGCCCAGCAAGTTCCAAATCCTTTTGAAACAGCTGAAAACTCAAAATAATCAAGTGCAACAACTCCATCAATATGTCTCATAATACCTGTATCAGGGCCGTAAACAATAACAAAATGAGGTGCACTTCTCAAAATACCGTCAATACCGTTATTCCATGAGTTAATATACCTGTTAAATATTTTAACATAACGTTCCGAAAGAAAACTGCCTTTAACAGCCAGTTGGCATTTCATCCATTCAACTGTTAATTTCGATATTTCATGAATAATTTTCTGGTCAGAATATACTTTCCAATTTAATAAACGGGAATTTGATGCTGAGGGTGCATGGCTTGCAGTAAATATTATTTTTTTTATTTCATCCAGAGGTATTTTATCTGCTTTATATTTTCTTATAGATCTTCTATTTTGAATTAATTCTTCAACAATACTGCTGCTTTCATTAAATGAAGAAGCAGTAAGATTACTATTATCTATTCCCGGCAACTCTATCGCTTTCTCATTACATATTAACAGACAGTGACAACATTTGTGACAAAAATTTTCAACATCTTCTGTATATGTAACTTCTTTTTTTTCAATAGACCACTCCAGTAATCTCATAGGACAAACTTCTATACATTTTTTACATTTTATGCATTTTGTTTTATCTATTGAAAATTTTTTATTACTAGACATATCCTTACCTTTGAACATCATAAATTAATTCATTATTTCAACTCTATTACCTTCAGGGTCCAGAAATGCGGTTTCATAAGAACCGTCACCTGTCCTTCTAGGTCCATCTAAGATTTCCATTCCATCGTTTTTCAATTGTTCAGTAAGTTCATCTACATGTTTTTCTGATTCCAGCTCAAAAGATAAATGTATAATTCCCATGAACTGTTTATATACGTCATTTTTACTATCAGGAATTTCTGGCTTCTGCATTAACTCTATTCTTGTACCTGATTCAAAACTTAAGAAATATGATTCAAAATTCTTTTTTGAATTAATATATTTATTATTTGAATTTGCATTAAAATATTTTTCATAAAAACTTTTTAAATTTTCAATATTTTTAGTCCAAATTGCAATATGATCAATTTTCATATTTTTTGTTCTCTTCTATTCAACTATTTTCTTTAATAACCAGGAGATATTTTCACCCAAAGCACTCATTGTTTTCAGACCTTCTTCATCATTTTCAACGTCGCCTTTATCTAATCCAATACCTAAATTCCAATATGATGAACCTGGTACAATCATTTGATTAATCATAAATAATTTATTAATTGCATCAAACACATTTGCAGCCCCTGCTCTTCTTACAGCCACAACTGCTGCTCCGATTTTTCTTTTGAGCATACGATCGTTGGCAATTGCAACAAAACCTGACCTGTCGATCAGAGCTTTTACTTCAGTGGTAACATTAGCAAAGTATGTCGGTGAACCTATGATAATTCCATCTGCTTCAATCATTTTTTCAAGACATTCATTTAATATGTCATCATTAAAAATACAGCGTTTATTTTTATTTTCGAAACATTTACCGCATGCAATACACCCCTTGATTTTTTTGCCCCCTAGTTGTATCAGTTCAGTTTCAATTCCATTCTTTTCTAATTCACCAAATACCTGCTTAATTAATATTGCAGTATTTCCACTCTTACGCGGACTACCGTTAAAAGCTACGACTTTCATATTTTCCCCTTTTATAATTTTTAGTTTCATTTATTCATACAGCATCTAACATATCGACATTTCGGTAATTATCAAACTATTATAAATTATTTTTAATAGTTTATAATTCATACATCAGGATTAGTACCCAGAGGCAGAAATATTATTTATAAAACCTTATAAATAATCATTCAATTGTTTCTTAAACTTCTCAAGACCTTCAATATCCAATTTACAAAGAGTCCACTTACCCTTTCTTATCATGACAATAAGATTCGCTGACTGTAATTGATTTAGATATTGTGAAATAGTAGATAAGCAGAGATTAGATTTTTCCTGGATTAAGCCAACGCATACACCATCTTCAGCTACATCAAATTTTTCAGATTTAAAGTTTTTTCCCGGTTCTTTCAACCAATTTAATATCTGCAGTCTCTCTTTGTTAGCCAGAACTGCAAATAAATCAACAAGATTACCCATATAAAACACTTAATACTTTCGTTGCTAACAGTTAATAATTCCTTCAGATATAATCAAACATTATATTCCATATACACAAATGCAGATATAAATAAATCTGAAAAAAGTGAATTTTATTAAAGATATTTCTTTTACACTGCTAAATAAGTTAATATTAACAGTATAGATATATAAATTATATATTTTACAACAAAAGATGAAAAAACATATATCAGCTTTTAAAATAATACTCCCGGCTATATTGGCCTGTATTTTATGGTCAACAGCTTTTGCAGGAGCCAAAATTGGTTTGAAATACTGCCCTCCTCTGCTGTTTGCCGGTATCAGGTTTTCTTTATCGGGTATTCTTATTCTTCCTTTTGTAATATTAAACAGTCACAAAAGAAAACTTGAAATAAACAATAGAATATTAGGTATTAATATATTTACTTTTAAGCAGTGGAGAATCGTTTTAATTGTAAGCTTCTTCCAGACCTTTCTCCTTTACACTCTATATTTTTATGGAATCAGCATTGTTCCGGCTGCTATTGCTGCAATAGTAATCGGCGGAGGACCCTTGATTATTTCAGTAACAGCACATTTATTAACACCTAATGATAAAATGACACGCCCGAAAATTTCCTGCATTTTACTTGGGATGACCGGCATTGTAGTTATAACGCTTTCCAGAAGTCCATTGGCCGATGGAGGGAGTTATCTCCAAATCATAGGAATATTAATACTATTAATTTCATGTATTGCAGGGGGAATAGGCAATATATTGGTTTCCAAATATAAATCATGTATTGATCCAATTACTCTTACGTCCTTTCAAATGATTTTCGGAGGCATTATGCTTTTTATTTCCTCTCTAATTGTAGACGGAACCCCAAAAATAAATATTGAGCCTGAATTTATCTTCGTCTTATTATGGCTCTGCTTTGTTTCTGCTACAGCTTTTACAATATGGTTCAAACTACTTCAAATCCGTATCGTAAAGGTCTCAGAACTTAACATATTGAAATTTATAATACCGGTTTTCGGCGGCATATTCAGCTGGATCATAATACCCAATGAACATCCCACTATTATTGTCATTATTGGAATGGCAGTAACTGCTTCTGCAGTTCTCATGTACAATATCTATACTAAAAGAACTGCAACAAAAAAATAGAAATTATCTTATTTTATAGGAAGTTTATCAATTTTGGATATTAAATTATTAAAAGATTTATTACCCTCAGTTCTTTGATTAAATTCTTGTTTGGCTTTTTCAATCAAATTAGGGTTTTCTATTAACTTTAGCGCAGTTGTTCCAATAACTTTTGATGCATAAAGCATGCCTTTATGACCTATTGAGGTAATAACAGACGCTGTATACTGCCAGGAATGGTCTGCTGTAGAAAAAGGATTACATGCTGTTAATATTTGAGCAGAGGGTACTGTCCAGCTTACATTAGCAACATCTGAAGAACCGGGGATATTTGGATGAATACCTTTGTACGGTACAACTTGTTCAAACAATAGAGAATTATTTACATCATCTTCGAATCCAGCAATTTTTAATCTTTTTCTAATTATCATATCATCTTTTGGTCCAAATGATTTTGAAATTTCCTCTGCTATCTTATAATCATGTTCAATCCAGTTCATTCTCGGTAACTCAAGCATTGTCTGAGAAAGCAAACTACACAGTGTATCATTTGGAAGTATTTCCGGTGCAACAGTTATTAAATCTACATCAACAGAAGTTTCTGTCATTAATGCTGCACCATCAGCAATTTTAAGTACTCTGGTATATACATCTTCTAACTGATCAATACTTGATGTTCTGACATAGTACCAAACCTGAGCATTTTGAGGAACTGTATTTGGTTCTTTACCTCCGTCAGTTATCGCATAATGAATTCTGGCCTGATCGTCAATATGTTCTCTTAGATAGTTACAGCCTATATTCATAAGTTCGACTGCGTCAAGAGCACTTCTGCCTTTTTCAGGTTCTGTTGCTGCGTGAGATGCAATTCCGTGAAAATTAAATTTGACAGATAACATTGACTGCCAGATTTCATCACAAACCATATTAACACGATCCGGATGCCACGTTAATGCAACGTCTAATTCATCGAAAACACCGGCTTTCTGCATGAAAACTTTTCCAATAAATTTTTCTTCAGCAGGACAGCCAAATAAAATAATTTTTGCATCCTGTTTCTTATTCTTCAATTCATTCTGTAAAGCTAATATAGCTCCTAATACTCCGACACCAAGCAAATTATGCCCACATCCATGACCGTTCCCTTGCCCTGTAGTTTCTGTTTTAGTAAATACTCCTTGATCCTGAAAACATTCGGCGAGAGCATCATATTCCGCCAGAAAACCAATTACAGGACTTCCTTTTCCCCATGATGCTTTAAAAGCTGTAGGCATACCAGCAACATTATATTCAATTTCAAAACCATATTCTCTCAAAGTTTCTGAGAGAAGTTTTGATGATTTCTTTTCAACTAAACCTAATTCTGCATATTCCCATATTTTATCACTTGTTTCAGTAAGTTTATTAGAGTTGTTATCTACCCATTCAGATATGCTGTTTGTTTTCATGATTAAATTCCTACCTGTTATATTTCTTCAATTACTTTGTATTTTTAATATTTTTAAAGAATGCCATTACCACAAAGATTAGAATAATGGCTATGGGAAGTGCAGTCGCAACAGAAGCGACTTTCAAACTGTCAAGTCCGCCTAAGGTCATAATAGCAATTGATATTGCTGCAATTAGTACGTTCCAGAAGACTCTGTTCCATTTTGCCGGTTCACTGTCCTCTGTTATTTTCTTTGTTGTTGTAGATGCCAGTGTATATGAAATCGCATTAAAAATAGTAGAAGAATATGTAAAAGCTAAAAGTACAAAAACAATCAATGATATTGTACTGAAAGGTAAATGTGCAATTACACCGGCAATAACTTCTCCTGGATTTTTACCTGCTGCTATTAACTTGGAAACAGAGAAAATACCTTTCAGCTGTAGGTTCATGGCAAAATTTCCTAAAATTGAATATATCAACCAGCACCCTGCACTGCCTCCTATAACTGATCCAATAATTAGTTGACGTATTGTTCTGCCTTTTGAAATTTTTGCCAGAAAAATCCCTGTTGTAGGAGCATAAACTAACCACCATGCCCAGAAGAATACTGTCCAGTTCTGAGGGAAACCGGAATTTTTAATTGGATCTGTCCACATTGACATACTGATAAAATTATTCAACATTTGACCAAATGCCGATGTGAAATTATTAATAATAAAAACAGTCGGCCCTACTATCAATACAAAAGCAAGAAACACATAGAACAGACTCATCGTTATTTTACTGATCTTCTCAATACCTTTTTTTAATCCTGCTAACAGAATATAGACATTAAGAACCATCCAAACCAGCATTAATACTATCTCCATATAAAACTTGGGTTCAATTCCAAATATTTTACAGATTCCTGCAGTTACCATTGGAGCAACAAAACCAAAAGATGTAGCAGTACCTCCCATAATACCAAATATAAAACAAACATCAATAATACGTCCTATCCATGAATCAGAACTCTTTATCAATGTTCCGGTACATGCTTCACTCAATTTTAATACAGGTCGTTTTTTGACATGATAAATATATGCAATAGCCACTGCAAAAATTGCATAAAAGCTCCAAGCTACAATTCCTGTATGAAACAATGCAAAAGAGGAACTCCATTCTGCTGCCTGCCATGAACCCGGAATAGTATGAAAAGGCGTCTGTCCATGCCTGTTCATAAAATAATATGACCATTCTACTGTTCCCCAATATAGGATAGAAGCTCCTGTGCATGAAGTAAGAATCATCCCCAACCAAACTATTGTTGAAAACTGAGGTTTATCATCTTTTGAGCCTAGCTTAATTTTACCTATTTTACTAAATGCTATAACGATCAATGCACAGACTGTAAGAAAAGCTGCCCATAAAAAAACAAAACCAAGTTTGAAAATAAGAAAATGTTGTACTTTTAATAAAATATTTTTTGTAAAATCAGGATAAACTAAAAACAGTACCGTCATAAGCACTGTAAATATTACAGTAGTAAAAAATAATTTCTTATCAAGCTTTAGCTTTGTACTTCCCATCATTACTCCCCTTCAATAATTAGTCCTTTATAAAATATTCTCGGCTTTCCTATAAAAATTTGACAACTGCCTTTATCCCCCTCCTCTATTTATATCTACTCACAATAAAATTAGACTAAAAATAATTCATTGCTTTTAGTTGAACTATTTATATATTTATCATATATTGACAAGTTATTTATCATTATATGTTAAATTGTCATCATTATGTAAAGGTAATTTATATTATGGAACTATATGCTGATAAACTGAGAGCGATAAGAAAAAGTCAGAAACTCACAGTTGAGGAACTGGCTAGAATGGTTGGGATTTCTAGAGTCACATTAACTGCCTGGGAGACAAAAAAACGGATCCCGTCTGAAGCAAAAATTCGCATGCTTGCCGAAGTGTTAAAGGTTACTGCAGATGAAATATCAGACTTAAAAGCTAAAATCCCTATATCTGATATTAATTTCCCAAACTCCATAGGTTCCTGTTTTACATTATCTGCCAACGATTACAACAAAGATGAAATCTCGAATATATTTAATTCATTAAATAGCCTTAAGAAAAAATTACATGATAATAAATTAATAACACAGGGGTTGCTGTCATCTATGCTGTCAATGTTTTATGTTAAAAACATTGACCTTAAATATATAACAGCTAATCATGGTTTTCTGCAAAATTTATCATTACCCATTGTTTTTTCTGTTCAGGATAAAACTGATTTTGATTTCTTTCCCTTGAGAGAAGCAAAAGAAAATGAAAAACTGGATAAAACTGTTCTTTTATCAGGTAAACCGATAACGATAGAAGGATACATCCCTGGTACAAGAAAAGCCAAATGGGGAATTATATCAAAAAAACCGATTTTTGACGAAAAGAATCAAATTCTTGGGATCACTAGTTCCTATGTAGATATAACTGATCGTAAAAAATCAGAAAGAATACGTGAAATACTTGAAACAAATATAAACTTAATGAAAGATCGAATATGCGTTAAGGCTTATAATCCTGAAAGACCAATATACTGTAATGATGCATACAAAGCTATATTTAAAAATCCAGAATCCTGTTTAAAAGATGATAATCTATGGGTAAATACATTTATCCATCCTGATGATCGGGAAACCGAAAAAAAATATATGAGAAATCAAAGTTGGCCTGAAATTAGCAGATTTAAAGCTATAAAAAACGATGGTACAGTAATCAATATTGAAAGGCACTATCATAAAATTGAGTTTTCCGGCCAGGAATATCATTTTTTCATCTCGGTAGATATAACTGATATTACAAAAGTTAATGATGTTTCTAAAACAAAAGAGAATGAGCTTTCACATTTAATATTTGACAAGTTTCTTAATTATTCCAATGGGCTTGTCTGGCTTTCAAAATGCAGTAGCAAAGGTCAAATTACATTCTATGGTTCTCAGGAAAAACTGTATGGACGACAAATGAAAACTGCATCTCCTATGCAATCATGGATAGATAAAATACTTCATGACGAGTGCAAAAACGCCTACCATAAATGGAGTAAAGATATTGATAAGCAGATAAAACGGCTACAAAACAGTACACCTGAAGTTATTAAAAACAGTAATATTGATCCATTTATTTACAAAACAATTAAACCCGATGGAACAACTGTATATATTGAAAACAAAACTTCGTTTATATCACTTAATAATGAGCTGTATCTAATATCTATTGAAAGAAATATTACTGAAAATTACTTATTAATAAAACAATTGAAACAAATAAAAAAAATATTGTATTCAAGAGAAAAATTATCATCTTGTGATAAAGAAATTCTTAAGTGCCTGCATTAATAAATTAAACATATTATCTAAAATGGTAATCGATTAAATTAAGGCTAAAATATAGTAATCATTATTAGATTTTATAAATATTATTTACTTTATGAAAATAAAAATAGAGAATCTGAAGAAAATAAGAAAAGAGAAACGATGGACGCTTCAGGCACTGGCGACTGAATTGAATTTAAGTCGTTTTACTCTCTATAAATGGGAAAACGGGACAACCACTCCAACATTAAATAAATTAAGTCAACTTGCTGGAATATTAGATGTACCTATAAACATAATTTCCGATCTTGAAGTTGAATATGAACATGTAAGAGAAAAAGAGAGAGAATCTATTGACTCCTGGGAATTAATTGGAGGTTTTGAAGATAAAAAACTTAAGCATTCTGTTGATGCAATTAACGAAAATATTGATTTTCTCAAACGAAAACTGAAAGAGACCTCTCTTCTTATAAACGGACTTATTCATTCAAGCCCTAATCCTGCTTATATTAAAAACAGAAATAATAAATATATAATAGCCAATGATGCATTCCTCAAACTTATAGATCTTCCATCCGGCTATACTGTTTACGGAAAATCAGATGAAGATTTATTCAACCCAGCTGAAGCTAAGTCCAATTCTTCAGAGGACAGCAAAGTTATGATAACCGGTGAATCTGTTATTGCCGAAGAAAAATATACTCCGGGATCAAGAAAAAAGAACTGGTGTCTTTCATATAAAAAGCCAATTTTGGATTCAGATTCAAATATTATCGGCATAAGAGGGGCATTAGTTGACATAACAGTCAGGAAAAAAAACCAGAGATTAAGAAAAATTCTCGAAAATGTATTAACTCTAACTGATGAAAATATCTGGGTTTTTAAAGATATTGCAATTGTTGACGGAATTACATTCTTTAAAAATATGATGTATTCGTCAGACAATGCTATTAAAAATGAAGTATTTGGCGATAGCAACGGTCTTACATGGGACGAACAGATAAAAATATGGAGATCAATGATTGTAGATGAAGATGTAAAAAATATTTTAAATTTTGATAAAACTAACTGTCCTGTACTCAGAAACTACAGAATACACAATAAAAAAAGCAATAAAACATATCAAGTTAAAAGTAAAGTTCATTACAATCAGGAATATAAAGTTTTCATTCTATTAGCTACTTTTACTATTCTGGGTAATTCCTGAATTTTATCTATATAATTTAAACATATTTGTTGATTATATATCAACAAAATAGTCTAAATAATATCTAAATATTACTTTCCTGTTCAACAATTCTCTATTTATTGTAATTTATGTTATGAAGAAAATAGAGAATCCCGTTAGAGTCGGGAACGGACGCGCCACCGTAAACAGCTTAACTGTAAGTCTGACCTCTAAATTTAAACGTCTTCTTCGCGATAAAGAAGTCATTCAATACTGGAGTTTAGTAATGAGTTACGTTATTGATGACTGGAAAAATGCTGCAGCAAAACAGTTAAGAGGAAAAGATATCTCATCTCTTAACTGGAATACACCTGAAAATATACTGATTAAACCGCTTTATACTAAATCTGACTTAGAACAGATAGAAAATACAAATACGATGCCCGGACTAGCACCATTTGTCAGAGGGCCATACCCCACAATGTATGCAGGCAGACCATGGACAATACGTCAATATGCGGGCTTTTCCACAGCTAAAGAGTCAAATGCTTTTTACAGAAGAAATCTTGCAGCGGGGCAAAAAGGTCTTTCAGTAGCATTTGACCTGGCAACACATAGAGGATATGATTCGGATAATCCAAGAGTTGCTGGTGATGTAGGTAAAGCAGGTGTAGCTATTGACAGTGTCGAGGATATGAAAGTACTGTTTGATCAGATACCACTTGATCAAATGTCAGTTTCAATGACAATGAATGGGGCTGTGCTGCCAATACTTGCAGGATATATTGTTGCGGCAGAAGAACAGGGCGTTCCTCAGGAAAAACTGATGGGCACAATACAAAATGATATTCTAAAAGAATTTCTGACAAGAAATACTTATATATATCCGCCACAGCCTTCAATGAGAATTATTTCAGATATCATAGCCTACTGCTCAAAAAATATGCCTAAATATAATACTATTAGTATAAGCGGTTATCATATTATGGAAGCCGGTGCAAGTGCCGTGCAGCAGGCTGCGTTCACAATTGCAGACGGAATCGAATATGTAAGATCTGCCATAAAAGCAGGATTAAACGTGGATGATTTTGCACCTAGGCTGTCATTTTTCTTCGGTATAGGTATGAACTTCTTTATGTATATTGCTATGCTCAGGGCTGCAAGATATTTGTGGCATAAAGAAATGCAACAGTTTAATCCTAAAAATTCAAAATCACTAATGCTTAGAACTCACTGTCAAACTTCAGGCTGGAGTCTTACTGAACAGGATCCATATAATAATATAATCAGAACAACTGTTGAATGTATGGCTGCAGTGTTGGGAGGGACCCAGTCGCTTCATACAAATGCATTCGATGAAGCTATAGGACTGCCGACAGATTTTTCTGCAAGGATAGCCAGGAATACACAGATTATTGTCCAGGAAGAATCTCATATTTGTAATGTAATAGATCCTATGGGAGGAAGTTACTACATTGAGAGCCTGACTAATTCTATTATAAACGAGGCTGAAAAACTTATAAAAGAGATATCTGATTTAGGCGGTATGGCCAAAGCTATAGAGTCAGGTTTACCAAAAAAATTAATTGAAGAAGCAGCTGCAAAAACTCAGGCCAGAATTGAACAGAGTGAAGAGGTGATAGTCGGTGTTAATAAATACAGGCTTAAAGAGGAAGAGGAAGAGGAAGTGCCTGTACTTGAAATTTCTGACGAGATAAGAGTTGAGCAGATTGATTCTCTCAAAAATCTGAAGAAAAATAGAAATAATAATGAAGTTAAAAGAGCTCTTTGTGAAATAATACATGCAGCAGAAAACAATGACAACCTGCTTGCAGCTGTGATTCCGGCAATTCGTGTAAGGGCTACTGTGGGAGAAATCAGTAATGCCATAGAAAAAGTATTCGGAAGGTATACTGCAAAAACCGAACTTATTCAGGGAGTTTATTCTGCAGGTTACGATATTGATAAAGCAAAACTTGAGGCAATAAAAAAAAGAATTGAAGAGTTTGAAAACAAAAAAGGAAGAAGACCCAGAATTCTTATTGCAAAAATAGGTCAGGACGGGCATGATCGAGGTTGTAAAGTTGTAGCTACAGCTTTTGCAGACCTCGGGTTTGTAGTTGACCTTACTCCTATGTTTGTCACTCCAGAAGAGGCAGTCAAGATGGCGGTGGAAAATGATGTACATGCTATTGGAGCATCTTCACTTGCAGCCGGACATAAATATATAGTTCGTTCATTATCTGAAGAACTGATAAAACTCAAATGTCCGGAAATAAAAATATTCATTGGAGGAGTAATACCTCATCAGGATTATGACGAGCTATACAAAGAAGGAGCTTCAGGTGTATTCGGACCCGGAAGCAACATTATTGAATCGGCAGGCAAAGTGCTGGATGCAATAGAGAATGAATCATAAATAAACAATTTTAAAACAGGAGTATGAAAAATGAATAAGGTTATTCTGGAAAGTAAAAATCAAGTTGGTACAATAATTTTAAATGATCCAAGACATCTTAATGCTTTAAGTGCAGAACTTGTTGATGATATAATAGCAGGACTGGAAGAATTCAGAAATAAAAATGTAAGAACCATAATTATCAGGGCTCAAAAAAATGTAAAAATATGGTCTGCCGGTCACGATGTCAGAGAACTTCCTACAGGCACTTTGGATCCATTGACATATGCAGATCCTTTAAGAAAAGTATGCAGAGAACTACACGATTATCCAAAACCAGTGATTGCTCTTATTGAAGGCAGTGTCTGGGGCGGAGCATGTGAACTAATTATGTCCTGCGACATGATATACGCTTCCGAGGAATCAACTTTTGCAATTACGCCAGCTAAACTCGGTGTTCCATACAACATACAGGGAATACTTAATTTTATGAACAGTATCCCCATGCACCTTCTAAAAGAAATGCTTTTTACAGCTCAGCCTATATCTGCAGAAAAAGCAGAAGTTTCAGGTATGATTAGCGGTGTTATAAAAATGGAAGACCTTGAAGAACACGTCAATAAAATAGCAGGATTTATAGTTAACAATTCCCCCCTGTCAATATCAGTAATGAAAGAAGGGCTAAAAGTTTTATCTGAAGCGTTTCCCATGAATCCCGAAGCTTTTGAAAAAATACAGGCAGGCAGAAGAGTAGTATATAACAGTGATGATTATAAAGAGGGCATTAGATCTTTCTTTGAAAAAAGAAAACCTGTTTTCAAAGGTAATTAAAATCAAAATCCCTTCACATTACATTTAACATATCATGTTTTGTGAAGGAAACTGTATAAAAGAGGTCAATTAAAATGTATAATAAATATAAGGTTTTATTAGCAAATGAAGCTGCTGAAATGATAACTCATGGTTCTACTGTCGGTTTCAGTGGTTTTACATCTGCTGGAGCTGCTAAAGCAGTTCCGAGGGCAATAGCAGAAAAAGCATCCAGACTCCATAAAGCAGGAAAAGAATATAATATCAGGGGACTTTCCGGTGCATCAACAGGAAAAAGTATAGACAGTACTCTTTCTTCCAGTAATGCACTGAGCTGCAGACTTGGATATCAATCTTCCAAAGAGTTAAGGAACAGTATAAACGCAGAAACTGTCGAGTTTGCCGATATTCATCTATCACATCTTCCCCTTCTCATAGAAAGAGGTTCATTAGGAAAAATTGATTTTGCCGTTATTGAAGCGACTGAAGTTACAACCGACGGCAGAGTTTATTTAACAGCTTCAGTCGGTATCAGTCCAACCTTACTGAATTGTGCCGATAAAGTAATTATTGAAATTAATCGATATCATTCACCAAGATTAAGTGAAATGACAGATATTTATAAGATTGCGGCACCCCCAAGAAGCTGTATTCCTCCTATATCACATCCCATGGATAAAATAGGAACACCTTTTGCTTCTGTTTCTCCTTCTAAAATTGCAGGTATCGTCTATAATGATCAATGCGATGAAACAGGGTCTTTTACAGAGCCTGATGAAATCAGCTTAAAAATAAGCAATAATGTTGTAAAATTTCTGGTTTCTGAAATTAAAGAAGGACGTATTCCAAATTCATTTCTGCCAGTTCAAACAGGAGTTGGTAATATAGGTAATGCAGTAATAAAAGGAATTGGCGATCATCCGGATATCCCCAGTTTTTATATGTTTACTGAAGTATTTCAGGACTCTATAGTTGAACTGATAAAGGAGGAAAAAGTATTAGGGGCAAGTACATGTGCTTTAACAATTAGTCCGGATAAAATGCAGGAAATATATTCCAATATGGATTTTTTCATTAATAAGATAGTATTGAGACCTCAGGAAATATCAAATAATCCAATTCTTGCCAGAAAATTAGGTCTCATTGCTATCAACACAGCACTGGAAGCTGACATATACGGTAATGTAAATTCTACGCATGTGTGCGGTACTAAACTGATGAACGGAATTGGTGGTAGTGGTGATTTTGAAAGAAACTCTGCGTACTCAATTTTTGTATGTCCGTCAATAGCAAAAGCAGGTAAAATTTCGGCAATTGTTCCTATGTGCACCCATGTTGACAGCAGCGAACACTCAGTCCAGGTTTTGGTAACAGAACAAGGAACTGCTGATTTAAGAGGTTTGTCTCCTAATCAGAGAGCCATGAAAATAATTAAAAACTGTGTGCACCCTATATACAGAGATTACTTACTGTCATATTTCAACAATTCCCCGAAAGGGCATATCAGACATGATTTATCAAAATGTTTTGAACTCCATCAAAATCTAATGAATAAAGGCAGCATGCTACCGGACAGTATGTAAAATACAAAAAGAGGTTAACTAATGAAATCTTCATTCTTAATTATTTTATCATCTCTCATTTTTAATATAATTCTATTATTAGAAACTTTTTTACATAGAAACGATTTAATTTTTTATCAATTTAATTTTTATGAATTATTATTGCTTATATTAGCAGTCACAAGTTATTTTACAGCATGGATCACTGCTGCGTATAAAGCTAATCTATGGTTAAAAGGGTTAAATAGCTGTAGCAATTCTTGCTAAGTGAAATAATTTATATTAAATAAACTAGGAAATATACTTATTATGGAAAAATATATTCTACAAAATGATTACAGCGAAGGTATTCACCCCAGCTTACTTCAAGCGTTAAATTCTGCTAATTCTATTCAGACTGACAGTTACAATGAAGATAGGTATTCAATAGCTGCAGCAGAAGCTATCAGGAAAAATTTAAATAAAGATGCCGATATTCACTTCTGTTCAGGAGGGACACAGGCTAACATTATAGCAATATCATCAATGCTTAAGTCGTTTGAATCAGTAATAGCTCCAAAAAGCGGTCATATTGCAGTCCACGAAGCAGGTGCTATTGAAGCAACAGGTCACAAAATAAATACTGTAGAAACCAACGATGGGAAATTGAGACCTGAAAATGTAAAGACAGTTCTGGATATTCATACAGATGAGCACATGGTAAAACCCAGACTGGTTTTTATTTCAAACACTACAGAAATAGGAACGATCTATACAAAAAAAGAACTGACTGAACTTTCTGATTTCTGTAAAAAAAATGAATTGCTGCTATACCTTGACGGCGCCCGATTAGCCTCTGCTTTGACTTCGCATGCAAATGACTTATCACTGTCTGATCTGGCAATACTTGTTGATATGTTCTACATCGGTGGAACAAAAAATGGAGCATTATTAGGAGAAGCTATAGTAATAAATAATAATAATTTAAAAAGAAATTTCAGATATCATTTAAAGCAGAAAGGTGCACTTCTTGCTAAAGGAAGAGTTCTGGGTATTCAGTTTCTTGAACTGTTTAAGGATGATCTGTTCTATAATCTTGGAAGACATGCAAATGAAATGGCATATAAACTCTCAGAAGGAATAGAAGCTTCAGATTATTCTTTTTTAACAGAACCTGTTTCAAACCAAATATTCCCAATTCTACCGAATAATATTATAGAAAAACTCAGAAGTGAATTTCAATTTTATACATGGAAAAAGGTAGATAATAATTTATCTGCTGTAAGGCTGGTAACTTCATGGGCCACTAAAATAAAGACAATAAGTAAATTTATTTCTCTATTAAATGAAACTGATTAAGGATATTTTAAATAATAAAACTTAAAAGACAGATGAAATATGAAAATTCCATTGTTGAAAGACCATCATTCACATCCGATGCTCTATACCGCACTACAGGAATGTCTGAATATTTCCAATATCTACTGCAAAAAAGAAGCGTTGGCCCTTTTTCATAATTTAAATAATGAAATTAATATAATAACAGGCTGGTATAATAACCGTTATACCTTTATACCAGAGGATATTGAAACTTTCAGGCCTATTATTATTTTAAATATCAGCCTTCATACATTGGTTCTAAACAAAGGTGCGATAGAATTTTTACAGGAAAAGAACTCTGAACTGGCATATAAATATAATGATAAAATCTGGATTGAAAGAAATTTATTTAAATTAGTAAAAACTATTGTTGCTATAGCATGCACTAAACATTCCGAACAATTAAATACTTTCTATGATTCACAGCTCAACAAAAATGGAATTTATCATATAGAAGAAATGAGTTGCTGTGGTGAATTTGAAATAGATGCTTATAAAGTCAGCAATCTACTCCCCCGCACCAAGCTATGGATAGACCCTGATGACATAACCAAAATACATCCCGATAAATTTAAATACATACATGGTGTAAAACTTTTTACAGATGGTGGCACAGGATCAAAGACTGCTGCTATAAAATCAAAATACATCTCCGGAGGAACCGGTATTTTGAATTATAAAGACAAAGAATTAAGACGTTTATTTGAATACATTAGTGATTTAAAATTACCCTTGGCTGTTCATTCGATAGGAGATTTAGCTATTGAACAAGTAATTAATGTTCTGAGTGAATCACAGCTTTCTATACCGATCAGATTGGAGCACTGTACTTTTATTTCATTTGAAATGGCAAAAAAGGCAAAAGCTTTAAACTTAACACTCTCAATGCAGCCTAATTTTAGTTATATGTCTGTTAATTATAAAGACAGATTACCTAAACATTACTTAGAGGTTCTGAATCCATTCAGAATGTTGATTGATAGGCTAAACTTTTCTCCTGGTAAAGATTTGATATTCGGTTCTGATGGGATGCCTCACGGAGTTAACTGTGCGATTAATGCATCATTTTTTCCACCTTTAGTGTCACAGAAGTTAACTATTGAAGAATTCATTGCAGGTTATTGCATTAATGATAATAAAGCAGGCTATGTTGATATTATTATTGACAGTGAACAGAGAAATATTAAAACTGCAGTAACTGTCAATTAATTTTTAGCTTCATAAGATTTAGTGATGGGAGAAAACTCCAATATATCAAATTTGGTGAGTGTTTTGTTAAGCATTTCTTCTGGTGTCTCATTATTTAATATATAAAATATTTCGTCATGCAGATCAACCATCATAACTTCATGAAGTTTCTCATATTTTTTTTTTGCAAAGTTCTTTAAATCTATTGAGCAAATCACTAATTTTGCCTTGCAGTATTTGAGATTCAAAATCCATATTTTTACCAACACGGTCCTGTATAGCTTATTAATTTCTTATAGGTTTATTTTAACATATAATTTTTTAATCAATATCATTTATCATTTTAAGTTTTTAATTAATATATTTTGATATCCTAACAATTATTTATATATTAAATAATTGAAAGATTAGCAATATTTTTAATACACCCAAAAAAAGGAATAAATTATGCCAGCATTAGTTGATCCTGAAATTTGCACAGGATGTGAAAGCTGTATAAGCGTATGCCCTGTAGAGGCAATTACAATGAAAGATGGTAAAGCAGTAGTTGATAGTGATGAGTGCATAGAATGCGGAGCATGTATTGATGAATGTCCCGTTGATGCAATAACAATGAAATAAGCAGAAACATGCCAGCCTGTTATAGCAGTTTAAAATTCTGAGATAAAGAAATTTTAGTATCGTCTGATACTTGCGGGTTATTATATATAGATTCAAAGTCAACAAACTCTTTAAATTCTTCTATAAAAGCTAAACTAAGAGTTTGTGAACTTGATATTCCTTTCCAATTGACAAATTTTTTATAATACCTAATAAAATTTTCAGATAAAATCTGTTTGAATGAAATGCTATTCCAATCAACAGAATTTTTATATTTTGAGATAAAATCTTCAGGTAAAATGCTATATCTACTTATTCTAATCCAGTCTTCTTCAGTTAGTTGTTCAAAATAATGAATTCTATATTTGCTCTTAATTTCAGTCTCTATTTTTAATAGTTTATTCATTTATACCTCTTATCTTATGCAGGTATATTAATAAATTAATATACAACTTTACTGAAACAGTTCTTAAATATCACTCTTTTTCAACTGATAAAACCAGTGCTGGACTATAATTTTTATCTTTAACATATTTGAACTTTCTTCTAGATAGAAAGCTCAAAAATAAACTGATAAATATCCATGGTATCATATACAAAACATAATAAAGATAATCTCCGTTAAAACTTCCGAACATTGCTGCTTTAAGTCCATTTACTGTTTGAGTCATAGGAATAAAAGGAGATATAAACCTGTAAATAAAAGGAGAAAGTTCAATGGGATATACGCCACCGGCAGAAGCTATTTGAATAACAAGTAATATAACAGCTAAAAGCTTTCCTGCATCTCCAACTAATCTAACCAAAGCAAATATAATTGTTAAATAAGTAAATGCGGATACGATGAGAACAATATAATAACCAAGAGTATTGACAGGAAATATATTGAAAAAGTATATTACTGAAATCCCCATAATAAAAGCTCCAATTATTACCATAAGAGACGGGATCATACCTTTTCCAAGAATTTTAGTTATATTGTTAGCATGTCTCACACTCCTTGGAAACACGATAAGCTTAAAAAGGTAAGCTGTACATAATGCCCCTACCCACAGTGATAAAGCCATAAAATAAGGTGCCATCCCCAGGCCTACAGACAAGTTCATTGATAATTTTGTATTTACAATTTCAACAGAATGAGCGAGAGCTGAAGGTATCATTTCATCTGGATGATAACCTATCAGCCAGTCTAATACAGGGTGACTTCCCAACTCTGACGTGACTGCTTTCCATCTTTCTGTTTCTAATTTTCGATTTAATGTATCAGCTGTTCGAGTAATAAATTCATTTCCCATTATAAAAGCTATAGAGTTTGTCCCCTGAGAAGTAATAAGTTCCAAAGGGGCTTTCTTATTCCCAGAAAGAGCAAGTTTGCTAAAGTCAGGCGGTATTATCATAGAAAAGTAAACTTTGCCGGCACGAACATATGCCTTGCCCTTTTTACTGCTATTGATCATTAAAATATCAAATGGTTTTTCTTTAAGCAAAGTCTTTTCAACTCTGTCACCCAAGTTGTATTTTTTTCCACGAAAGACAGTGCCTTTATCAAGATTAACAACACCAACAGGTAATTTATCCAATTGAACATTTGTATCTTTAAATGCTCCTAAATAAGTTATTGAGTAAAAACATGGGATTAAAATTATTATTATTGTCGCCACCCATAGCGGTCGGTGTTTTTTATATAAGGCGGCCTCTTTATTAAATACATATAGTATATTATTTTTTATTAAAAATTTTTTAACGATTCTTTTTTTAGACATTATAAATTTTGTTTCTATATTGGATGTTTTTAAATGAAATTATATTATATAAATATAAAAAAGTAATATCAGGATACTATCTCAGCACTAAGTTAATATAGTAAATTCATTAACTTAATTAATAATTTCAAGTTATATTTTAGCAAATGAATACAGATTAAAGTTTAAAATTCAGGTTATTAACTTATACATTATCCTATCATTAATCTTCATCATAAAATAAAATTTCTTTTAAATCTTCTACAACTTTGTCAAATTTAGATTGTTCATAGTCCACGCCTCCTAAGTATAAATCATATTCAAGATCAAGATTTGAAATTTCTATATGTTCAGAAAGCTCTATTTTTACTTTAAAGCAGTTTGTTATTCCATTATATTCATAGAAAGTATTTCCAAGATTATTATTCTGAATTTCAGTTAATAACTTAACTATCAATGCTACACTGTCTCTTGCTTTGTTTTTAATATAATTTGTATCCATTTGAAGCACTCCTAAAATTTAAAGTTTAAACTGTTCTTTGATCTGTCTAACTGTTTTTGCACATGCAAGGTTATATATTGCTAAAGATGCAGCAATACCTTCTAAACCATTTTCATCTGACTTGGACAATAAATTACTCCATGTTTTTTTAGAAATTTCAGGTGGTAACGGCAGAGCATTAAAATGTTCTTCAAAATTTTCTGCATTAGTTACAGTAAAACATAATTGAAACTTCTTATTCCATTCATTAAAATCCGGATGAAAATCTGAAGTAATTTCTTTAGCTATCATTTCAAGGCTCTTATTAAGTTCATTATTACTTCCAATTTCACCTTCAACAGCATTGAGTTTTTTCATAACGCCGGGAGGTATATTTGTTTTGAGCAAAGTAGAATACAAAACAGCTATATTCACAGATTGCTTCTTTTTTGAAAGCAGTTTTTTATGTTTTGTTTTTTTAGACACTTTTATCACCTCAAAATTTATAAAATATAAGCTATGACGTTAATCTTCAGTTAAAATAGCCATTAAAAAAATAATTATTAGTATTATCCCGGTAAAATGAACAATTATCCAGAATATAGCACCAGGATGAAATGGGACCACATAAAAAACTGGGTTATACACATACATAAAACATAGGATAACAATAGTTGAAATCTTAAAAAACAATCTTTTTAATTTTTTATAATAAGGAACAAATATTCCCTTTATAGACATATAAAACAGACCTAAAAATCCTATAAAACAAGTCCAGTCGAGATAGACAAAGGGGTCATTTAAGTTAATAATTCCAAATAACTTAGATCCTTTTACCCCTTGCACGTTAAATATATGAAATGCGGTTAATACAAAAAAACTAAGGATCGAAATAGCCGAAAAAATAATAGCAATTATCTTATCATTTTTTGTAAGTTTCATTAAAGTCCAAGTTTAAGTTTATCTATAAAATATTTTGTTTAAAATCTAAGGGAGAGACAGCTTAACCCTCCATCTATTTTCCTAAATTCAGATGTATCAACAATAATAGTTTCATAACCTGCCTTGTTCACAGCTTCTAAAGTCCTAGGATATCCTTCAGGAATAATAACTCTATCATTCACCCATATACAATTAGCAGAATAAGATTCTTCTCTTTCAATTATAATTTTATTAAACCCTTTAAATTCAGGGCTATTAACGAATTCGCCAGAGACCAGTAAATTATTATTTTCTAGGTAAGCCAGTCCTGTTTTGAGATGCAATACTTCTTTCAAAGAAACGACAGTGCCTGAACATCCGTATTTCTCTAATATACTAATTAACTGTAAAGCTCCTTCTTTATTTGTCCTAGCAGAAAGACCTATATAAAAATGGTTTCCTACCATCATCACATCACCGCCTTCAAGCGTGCCGGGACTCATTATGTATTCAATATTTTTCTCATCATAAAACTGTTTAATTACATCAATAATTTCTTTTTCTTCACCTTTTCTGCTGTGTGCACCTGGATTTGTTATTATGGCAAAATCTTTACCTAAAACGGCAACATCCTCCACAAAACATGAGTCAGGGTAGTTTTCATCAGCATCAAGTATTATTACCTCCACATTACAATTTTTTAGAGCTTTCACATAAACGTCATGTTGTCTTAATGCGTTTTTGTACTCGGGTTTTCCAAGTGAGGAATCAGAAGTTATTCCATCAGAAATTTTACAGCATGGTTTTCTAACAATCACATTTGAAAACATATTCATTAACCTTATCATTAACATAAATAATATTGCAACTTATGACTATAATTTGGTCTCAGTTGCATTATTAAAAGAAATACTTGTTCTATTTATTCAATATATTCTTCAGAGTATTGCCGATTATTTCACCAGCTTTACCACCAACATTTTTTTCTATCTGCTTTTGCGCTACATTCATAGCTACTGCACTCATAATTTGAGCTGTAAGTTGAGTAAATACCTGTTGAGCAATTTGATCAGGCGTACCTTCAAGTTCATTAAAATGCATATTATTGATAATGATTTTTACCACCTGACCTGTATCAAGTGATTTAAAAGTTAAATGTGCATTATTAATATTAAATGAATCAATCTTATATGTTTTTTCTTTTTCCTCCCTTCCGCTTCCGTCTTTTCCTGTTTCAGACCCGGTTCCTTTTTTCACGGATTTATTATTCAAATATTTCTGTATAAAATCAAAATTACTGCTGGCACCTTTCTGCTCAAACAGGAAAAATGGATCTTTTATATTAATATTAGTAATAGCCAAAGTTTTGTATTTTATCTGTGCTGATATTTCCTTGAAACTTATCATTGATGCATCTGTAAATCCCTGTGGGTTTGCAATTTTAAAATCCAGAAGAGCAGCTTTCCCTTCAGATAAAGAAATGTTAACTTTTCCAACAGTAGCCGTTGTTCCAGTTACTTCAGACACTGCTTTTTCAATAATAGATTTGGCAATAGAATCTAAATTATTAAAAAGATATACAGCTATGGCTATGATTATAATAATGATAATGCCTGCAGAAATTATTAGTTTTTTCTTCATTTTTATTCCTTTATTAAAAATAATATACATTCCTATTAAAATTTTAAAGAATATAATAAAGAAAACTACATTAGCAATAAATTATTCAATATTTTTAGAGCAGATAAAAATTTTAAAGAGAAAATGCCTTATTATATATTTTATAATAAGGCATTGTGAATAATAAACCTGATAAAAAAGCATTATTAATTCAAATTTATTAAATATTGCTAATTGATCTTTCTACTTCAAGAGTTGGCATTCTGAAACGGGCACCTATGAACAAAACTATTAGACAGAATATAGATATTAATACGGCAATAGAGATACCGCCCAGCCAGTGATGACCACCGCCATAGTTTCCGATGAATGAGAAAAATACTACTCCTATAAAGTATGTCCATACCCATGCGGATGGGCGCCAGTTCAGTTTCATAGAAGATTCTTGCTTCCTTTTATACTGAACAATCTGAAAAAATAGAACTACAAGTAAACATATAAATAGGAATATCCCCATTTTATATATAATATTCCATCCGCACCAGTAAATAAACATTGTACTAAATACTAGTGAGACATACGCCCATACCATACCGAAAGGAAGTTTTACCGGACGTCTGAGTTTTGGTGCCTGCAGTCTTAATGCAACGAGACATAAAGGCGCCGTAGCATATGACAGTGCCAATAAACAGGTTATAAAATCAGACATTGAAGCCCAACCTTTAAACATTGTAAAAATACACATTCCAATAGCAAAGTTCAACCATATAGCACGGAAAGGTATACTCTTTTTATTTGTCTTAGCAAAAGCTTTCGGAAAAAAACCATTAATTGCTATACCAAAAAGAGTTCTTGAACTACCGGTACAATATATAAGGGATGAAGCAAAAGGGGATAGAACTGCAGCGAAAAGTATTATAGGAATAAACCATAATATTTTACTTTGCACTAATAAACTGGTTAAAGGGCTATTATTGTCAGCCAGATGAATATGAGACCAGCCATATGCAATGTTCTGCGGAGCAATAGCAGTCAATAAACTACTTTGAAGCAGAAGGTATATAATTAAACATACGGCAATGGAACCAACTATTGCCACAGGTACAGAAATATGAGGTTTACGAGCTTCTCCGGCTAATTCAGCTGATTGTTTAAAACCGTTAAATGTAAAGATAATGCCCCCTGCAGCGATAGCAAATAATATACCATGAACACCGTTTGGATCAAAAGAAGAACCTCCTGCGTGAACTAAATGATGAACTGAAAATAAAGCACCTATTATTAATACGCAGAAAAAAGCAGGAACAGCTATTTTAATAACAGTAAGAAATGCATTAAAGTTAATAAGCCATCTTAATGAATAGTTATTAATCACAGCAATAATAATCATAAGAATAGCGGCAATTCCATATCCACTTAATGTTAACCCTCCACCTGATTTAACCAGCCAGGGATAAAAATAACTCAGATACTGAATTACTGCTTGCGTTTCAATAACCATTAATGTCACATACGTCAACCATATAATCAATGAGAAAACTATAGCTACAACATTGCCATGAGTAAATTTAGGAATTCTAACACTTGATCCTGACACTGGAAGCATTGCACATATTTCAGCAAAAGTGAATGCAACTAAAATAATAATAACACCGCCAATAATCCACGATATCAACGAAGCAGGTCCAGCATCACTTGCTGCATAAAATGCACTAAATAACCAACCTGACCCCATAATTGCACTAATTGAAACACAAAGCAAACCAAAAGTAGAAATATTTCTTTTCATTAAACACATCCCCGTTTATTATTTTCAGTGATAATAAATAGATTTTAGGAACGAGTATTTTATTCAGAAATAATGTCAAAAAAATTTGACCAATACAACTATAACACCTAAGGAGCAACAACATTGAGTGAGGGAGATATTACATAATCAAGTATCAATAACTGAACTATTCTTATTTCTGAATAAAATACTTCCCAAAAATCATTATATTTTCTCAACTTTAAACTCTAAATTTTTTCTATAAAAGAAAATACTTTAGAGTTAATCCTTTACACTGTGTCAATAGAAGCAAAGTGGAGTATTTTTTATCACATAAGAGATATCATTGATAGAATTATAATTGCTTTTATGACATTTGGGATATTAAAGACAATATAATCATAATAATTAAATTAATATTATTATGTCAAATTAATTATGTAAATAAAAAATATTGATTCAATTCAACTATTTCCGTTAAATTCTTTTAGAGCCTCAAAAATAGCAATAATATTATCTATAGGTGTATTAGCCTGTATATTATGAATAGCATTAAATACAAAGCCACCATCCTTTGAAAATATTTCACATCTTTCCAAAACCTGTTTTTTAACCTGTTCAGGTGTTTCGAAGGCTAACGTTTTCTGAGTATCTACACCTGCACCCCAAAAAACTATATTTTTCCCAAATTCTTTTTTTAATAAGGCTGGATCCATTCCCGAAGCGGAACATTGAACTGGATTAATTATATCAAAACCGGATTCAATGAAATGCGGCATAAAATTAAAGACAGCCCCACATGAGTGCTTAAACGTCTTCCATTTAGTATTTCTGTGTATCCAGTTATTCATTTTCTTGTAATAAGGGGCATATAAACTTTCATAAGTTTCTGTAGAGCAGAAAGATGAAGTCTGTGTTCCAAAATCTGTCCCGCATATAAAAATAACATCGATTATATCACCGGCAGCTTCATTTAATTTAGCAAGATTTAATAGAGCAATTTCTGTTTGTTTTGAAAATATTTTATGCAGATAATCCTGCCTCATAATAGTGGATATATACCATTCTTCAATATCTCTAATTCCCTTTGGATGTTTGAGGAAGGGAGCAGGCACCATAGATATATCTCCAATTGCTGTTCCGCCGATTCCTGCAATAACAGCTCTGCCTGAATTTTTTATATTAAGAGCATAATTTTTATAATACTCTATATCTTTTTCAGATAGCAAACTAAATTCTTCAAGATTATCTTTAAAATTTAATTCTGCTTCATCAATCGGGTCCTGTCTGATAATTGAGTCAAAGAAAAAACCGCCATCGGGCATCTTGCCGCTGGGTGATACAGATAAATCTCCATCAGGATAGATAAATAAATCATTATTTTTATTCTTAGTAGTATTAAAATTATCAGCAACAAGAATATCCTGACCCCATTGTGTTTTAAACGGCTTCCAGTTTTCATTTCGAAATCCAAACATTGTAGTTGGTGCGGGTAAGGAAACAGTATCTACACCTAAAACTTCAAGCAGATCATCTTCAAGTTGTCCAAGCATTTGGTAGGGGTCAGAAACTTTAACTGGTAATAGTTCAAGGCCATAAAATTTACGAATTTGTTCTATACAAAGTATATGTAAACCTGTAACTGCAGTACTACCGAAATCAACAGCAACTCTATCAGGTTCATTATGATTCAAAGTCGTTAATACTCTTTCTCTACAATTCATTATATCACTCCCCTGTTAATAATAAAAAAAATATAATATACAACATTCCAAAATATCTACTACATTTCAAGAACAATAGAATTTATTATCAAACTAATTACCTGGTTTTTTCGTAGCAAACAGATTTATTTTGAAATACAGATTATTATGTAATATAATTAAATATACTGCTGAAAATACATTGGATAAAATACTATGACTTTTATGGGTAAAGATAAAAAAATTACAACTGTATTTTCACTACTTTCTTTTCTCGGTTTTTTCGGTTTGAGCATTTTGCATTTTATGGATATAAACAAACCGGCTAAACCTATTGTTCTTCATCAAAAATTCTTAAATGATCCTTATTTTTATTTATCTTCCGTGCTAACTGTAAGTTTTATATTACTGCTCTATATAGCAGTAATAGGAGTTTATAAAAATATAGTTAATAAGAATAATCCAATGTTCTTTTTGTTTTCATCTGTTGTATTTGTGATATTAATGATAGTATATAATCCACTCTTCTTTAATCTGAAAATTTTTGATTCCAGTACAATTTTTTGGACTATTATACACTTTATAGGTGTTATTTATTCTTTAGTTTTTCTATTTACAGTCCTAAATGAAAATTAAATAACTAAGTATATATAACACCTGATTCCGTAATTAATTCATCAACTTTTCTGTCCCACTTTTCAGCAAAACCTGATTCAACAAGCTGCAAATCAAAACATATACCTATAATTTTTGCATTTTTATTTTTAAACTGAAGAGTCGTATCATAATATCCGCCACCATATCCTATTCTCTCACCTTCCCTTGAGAATGCTGTCCCTGGTGTTAAAAAAAGATCAATCTGATCTATCTCGATAACTGGAAGATTTTTTTTAGGTTCCATAATACCATACGCACCTTTTTCAAAATCACAGAGAGAATTGGCAGCATAAAAATCAAGTTTTCTGCTTCCTTCAACAACTCTTGGAAACAACAGTTTTTTATCACTAAAATTCATTAACCATATAAGATTAACTTCATTCTTATATGGATAGTAACATGAAATATTAACTGATTTTTTAAAATATTCACTTTTTATTATATAACTTACAATTTTGTCGCTTTTTTCTGTTATATCTTTACCTGTCAGCTTCTTTCTTTCAGTTAAAATTTTCCTTCTTAAACTGTTTTTATCCATAGATCTATAATTCCTGTCCAGATAAAGTTAATTTCACTACTCTCAATCGTTCAAAAAATTAAAATAATGTTTCTTTAAAAGAATATTATATCAAAAAATTTCAAATTATTGATATAAAAAAATTAATAATGAAACAACTATTATAATTAATAGATAAAGTGGATTTATCAATAATATCAGAAAATTAAGCCCAAACTGAACTAAACCTTTTTTAAGTGATATAATAAAAGCTTTCAAATGACTGACGGCATATTCTTTTCTCATGTTTTTACATATGCAGTAAATACAAATTAATGCATTCAAACTTAAATAGACGTTCAGAAATATTCTTAAAAAATCATGCATTATTCTTGTTCGCAAATACCGATCTGATAATAAATTAAACTACAGTAAATAAAATTCTGACACCAACCAGAGCCAATGCAATTGCTAAAGATCTGATAATCCATTTCCCATGCAGTTTATTGGATAATCTAGCACCTATAGGAGCGCCTATTATAACTCCTGCCCCTAATATTACAGCTTCAAGCCAGCCATGTTTAAGAGCACCTGAAAACACATGAACCATCGACCCAGACAAAGACATGATAGCCAACATAAAATGAGAGGTTGCAGTAGCCAGATGAACAGGATAGTCGAGGAAATGTACAAGTGCGGGAACATGAATTATCCCCCCCCCAATACCTAAAAGGCTTGAGAGAAAGCCGACAATTAGACCAATAGCCAAACCAAGAATTGGATTAAATGAAAATATATAATTTATACCGTCTGCATCAGTAATATTTCTCAGCATATATATTCCACGGGTTTTCACCTCTCTTGCACAAGTCAATTCAGGTTTAAAAATTAAAAATATAGAAATAGATACAAGTATTATTCCAAATAATAAATCAAATGCATTTCTGGGAATATATTCAACGCTAATGGCGCCGAAAACGGCACCAGGAATTACAGTACACGAAAAAAGAAGTCCGGCTTTAAAATCAACTCTTTTCATTTTAGCATAGGTGCAGGAACCTGAAAATGAATTAAAAAATACTACTGCAAGAGATATACTGGTTATTGTATTCGGACTTTTATGAGGGTAAACCAGCAAAAGAATAGGCACAAGAATAAACCCTCCGCCGGCACCTATAAGTGTACCGAACAGACCGACTACAACGCCTAACGGCAGCATCCATAAAATTTTATAAAATAATAAACTTAATGAAATATCCATAAAAAACTCTCACTCTTTTCATTTTTTGACCCATATTGGACTGGACCAGGCTTTTTGTCCATTTCTCTGTTCTACTCTAACACGATAATATGTTTCTTTCTCTAAATCCGAAATATCTGATAAAGCGATAATTGCCGAATATCCCGCTTCCGGAATAACCTTATGTACCTTAACTTTATATGAATAATGATAAATCAGTGGATCTTCTCTTGGAAGTTCTTCAGGTTTTATACCTGTATGCTTTTTGATAATATTAAGTACTTCCTCTTTATACCATAATATATTACTTGAATCCATTAACTCTTTTACTGTTTTTACAAGTTTTTCTCCGTTAACTTCAATTTCTACAACTGCCTCTGGAACAGATTCAAATTCAAACAGAATACCGCCCTGGTAATGCTCTGCAGTATATCTCTGTTCACTTGCCATATTAAATTCAGCTTTATTCTTTCCTATATGAGGAATACTCTGACGATTGTTAATCCAACTTGGTTCCCATTTCAAAATTTCACCTTCAGAAAGTTTCACAGAACCGTTCCATTCATGAATAGGTTCAGGCATGTCAGTTGATTTTGGTCCCCATCCCATTTCAAGCCTGATTTTGAACTTTGATAATTCTCCTTTTTCAGGTTTCAGCCAGGTCCCCTGATGAGAGTAAGTCCTAAACACTTTATCATTTTTTAGAATTTCTATTCTATCAAGGGCATCACAGCCAGAAACATCAATTTTCAGTTCTCTGTCAGAAGCATATTCCAATATGCTTCCCATTATTTCACCATTACATCTGAAATCCAGTTTAATTCTGTCGCCGGTAACGCCATATACTCTTCTGGCTTTGAATGCGTCCCAAACACTTTCTCTTGTCAGAGTTTCCGAAAGACAAGCCATGAGGCCGTGTCCCCACCGTCCAGGCATATTTGTCCAGTTGTCTGTTGAGCATATCGCTCCTAAGCGCAAACCTTCATTCAGTGCACTTTGATAAGTACCACCACCCGTACCTGGTCCCATGTGAGAATTCATTCTCAGTCCCGGATGTTCCTCATCAGTTTCTGAACATCCGTGAACAGAAAAAATCTCGGAAAACGGACTTACATTTTCATCGCAGAGTTTCCAGTAAGGTGCTCTGATTCCTGGATAGTAACCCGTATGGTGCGGTATGGCTATCGCATCGGTTTTCAGTTCTTTCAGCTTATCATAAAGCTCTTTAACAGTTCCGGGTACATATACTTTTTCTCCTTCTGATTTATAAACAACATTTAGGTCTCCCCATGAACCGCTTCCCTGCCATTCATATCCTGGAAAAACTACAAATTCACCCGCTTTATTATACTTTGAAGTAACTTCTTCAACTTCCTTCCATTCTGTTTCAATCTGTTCCTGTGTTTTTTCAATTTCCAATGCCAACGAGTATTTCACATGTGGATATTTTTCTTTGGTAAACGGGTTTATGCTCTGCGCCCAGTCATGTGTCGGTGTATAATATGCGCCTGTGTAAAAATCCAGATATCCAGAAGCAAAATTCACTATATAATCAAAAGATGGAGCTTCTACAAATGTGTAGGTATTATGATGAGTATCTCCCCAGTATATATTATATTTTTTTTCTGTCATAATTACATATCCTATTAGCTGTCCATTTTTGCACGTGGTGTTTTATATTGAATAAATAGAGCTGATACAGAAGCTATCAGGAGAAAAACTCCTCCGGTAACAACTGCATAAAGTGCATTGTTTCCCAAAAAATTAACCAGAAAATAACCGAAGAATATTGAAACAAGAACCTGTGCAAATACACCTGATGTATGGAAAATACCCATATTGGTACCTGTATCTTTATCTTTAAAATACTCTCCTATTATTGCGAAAGGAATACTCTGGTTACCTGCATACATTATTCCTACACCGATCATGGGAATTATCAAAAAGTTATGATCTGATATAAAAAGCAGGCTGATAAGGGAAACTCCTCCAATGGCAATTGTAAATGCAAAAATATTTTTCAACTCTATAAATTTATAAAGAAAAGGAACACAAAATGAAAAAATTATAGAAAAAATAGAATACATGGCAAAACAGAATCCTGCCCAGACAACTCCGTTTGTATAAAGTGTTGTTCCTGGGTGGGCACCGAAAATATTAGTAGCTACTGCAGGTGTAAAATATATAAGCATAAGAAATATACCTATCCATGAAATAAACATGGAAATGGCAACCTGCCTCATCAGTTTAGGCATTTTAATTATACCTACAAAAATTTCAGTTGAAGCACGGAAAATGTTAAGCTCTTTTTTTCTTCTTTCTCTGAATATTTCCATATTTTCGGGAGGATACTCTTTTGTAAAAATACAACTTATAACATTCGTTAACAGGAGAATAACAGAACCTATTAAAAACGAAAGCTTTACTATAAGAGGTATTGTTCCTTGTTGTGTAACTGTACTTACACCTGCCAGATGCAGCAGAAGCCACGGAGTAAAATAGGCTACAGTTGTTCCTAAGCCGCAGAATATGTACTGTATAATAAAACCGAAAGGTACCTGTTCCGAAGGTAAAATATCAGCAATCATTGTCCTGTAAGGTCCCTGCATTGCATTATTGGCCCCCATAATCAACCAGAACAAAATAACAACTATATATAAAGATCCGGCAAAAATCATTCCGATAAAACTTACTGATACCAGAATCGATCCAACTAATATAAAAGGTCTTCTCCGACCGAATCTGTTCCAAGTCCAGTCGCTCCATTTTCCTGCAATCAACTGCATTATAATACCTGTTACAGGTCCTGCCAACCATAGCCCTGCAATTTGATCAGGTCTTGCACCGAGGTATTCGAATATTGCACTCATGACACCGAAGCACACACCCCATGAAAAATTCTGTCCTAAAAAGCCCAGATTCATAATGCTAATTTTACCGGAACTCATTCTATTTTTTATCATAATCATTATTCAACTTATTTTAAAGTAGGGCTATCCTTACGGGCAGCCATTCATTTTATCCCATACCTTTTTTTAAATTTCTTCAAAGTAGATCAGTTAAAAGTTTACGGTTAAGCAGAAGCTTAACCGTAACCATCATTGATCAATACATCTTCCAGTATTCATTTATTTTTTCTTCTGTTAGGTACATATTAGCTCTATAACATCCCAGCTGAGTTGTAGAATTTCCACCAAAGATATTTCCCATTTTTAGACAGTCAACAATATCCATATCTTTATGCAGACCGTAGACTATTCCGGTAAGAAAATTATCTCCGGCACCTGTCATTTCAACCGCATTAAATTTACAAGACATACCAACATGCACTATTTTCCCGTCTACATATGTCATACATCCTTTGGCACCGGTTTTAACAATTGGAAATTTCACGTATTGAAATAACTTTTCAACTGCTTCTTCAGGAGTGGAGGAATTAGTTATTTTCATTGCCTCTTTATCGTTTGGTGAATATAGATCCACATACTCAAGCTGATTAAAAAGTTTTTCAGCATTTTGAATATCAGTCCATCCAACGTCAAAAACAATAAAAGTTCCTTCATCACTGACCTTTTCCATGACTCCTGGAAATGCCGGTGCAGAGAAACAGATTTTAGACCCTTTTAAAAATTCATAAACTTTATCTTTTGAAGTAAATTTATCGGTCAAATCATCTGTCATATCTTCACAATATGAAAGAAAAGCTCTATCTTCCGACATAGAGGCGGCACTAGTAATAACAACAGGACTTGTATCCCTGGCGTGAAAATTATAATAATCAACAAAATTAAGTTTATTCAACAACTGTTCGGCTATTGAACTTTGAATATCTTTACCCAGAAATGTTCCAAGTTTACCTTCAATACCCAAATTACTTAATATAATAGGAATGACGGCAGCACCACCTCCAAGCTGGATATCAAAATCTGGGGCATAGAGTTCCTCTCCCAGGTTTGGGAACCTATCTAGTCCGGAATATATTATATCAACGTTTAACCTACAAAATGCAGCAACTGACATTATTTCCAATCTCCTGTATAATCTGAATGAACTTCTAAATATCTATCTACAAGTTTAGCTGCAAGCGTATAAGAATTAACCAATGGATGAGCAGTTAAAGCTAAAATTGCTGCATCTCTGCTTTTCTCCAATATTGCTTTTACTGCCATTTTTTCATAATATTTAACTGTTTTAATGAGGTTCAACTGAAAATCAGGAACCTTGCCTATCCTTACAGGATGAGCACCGTCTTTATCTATCTTACAGGTTATTTCAACGATATCATCATCTTCTAATCCATCAATAGCTCATTTGTTTGGAACTGATAATACCATTTCTTTATCGCCACCTGTACGCAATGCGTTTACAAATCTCAAGGCAACTCCTGCATATCCTCCTTCATCAGGTTCATCAAGGTACTCCTGCAAGGAAGGAACAGCTTTCGGGACAACTCTTCCTCCTCCTGATTCAGCAGACATATAACTGTTTTCTCTTCTTAAATAATAAGTTGTAAATATTTCAAATGCTTTGTCAAACTCTTTTTCCATATCAAGTTTTTCAAGTTCAGACATCATTTCTGTGTTTATTTCAAGTATATTTTCTCCACGAGTCTGCTTCGATTTTAAAATAGATTTAACTGCTCTTTCCCTGTAGTAGTAGAAATAAAGGTATCCATTAAGCAGCATATCTCCACCTGACAATTTGACCAGTTCAGGGTCAAAAAGGTGCATTTCAGTTTTTGCGTATAGTTCTTTACTGTTAATCAACTCTTTAGAAATATCCTTGCCGTTCAGTTTAAAGTTTCTAAACCACGAAAGATGGTTAAGGCCAAAACATTCCATTGAAAGCTCTTTATCTTTAATATTTAATAGATTAAGTAGTTGATTTTTAAAACCGCTCGGGCTGTCGCAGATACCGTAAACATTGTCATAGCCTGCAGTTCTCAAAGCCTGTGTTACAATTCCTGAAGGATTTGTAAAATTAAAAATCAGAACATTTTTATCTGCATGTTTTTTGATCATCTTACAATACTCGAGAAGTACAGGAACTGATCTCATTGCCATAGCAAAACCCCCTGCTCCAGTGGTTTCTTGTCCCAAAACCCCCTGATCCAATGCTACTCTTTCATCATAAGTACGTGCTTTATCCTCACCGACTCTAAGCGTTGTGATTACAAAGTCTGCATCTTTGACTGCTTCTACAGCATCTGTTGTGGTAGAAAATTTTAAACTTGGATCAAGCCTGTTGGCGACTATCTGAGCAATTTTACCATAGATAGATAATTTTTTTTCATTATTATCCATAAATACAACTTCTGTAAGTCCAACTTTTGAACTGTTTGCAACAATTGATTTTGCTAAAAATGGAGATCTGACTCCACCGCCGCCTAATACTGCCAATTTCATAATAAATCCCGCTCCATATATAAATTAATAAAAACAAAGAAAATTCTGAGTTAATATAAATTAATTAATTAATATAGAAAAAAAACATTTTATGTTTTATTTTTCCCTAAAACGACATATTTTGTATTATTGGAAACATATTTTGTTTTCGTTAAGCTATTGGAGATATATAATGGGTAAGATTTTTTTTGATAAAATTAATTCAATAAGAAAAAAAAAGAAAATTACATTAGCCGAAATAGCTGAAGCGGCAGGCATAAGCAGAAGTACTATCTGGAAATGGGAAAAGGGTGTTAAAAACCCCAAAGATATTCATATAAGAGAAATAGCAAAAGTTTTATCTGTTTCTGTAGATGAAATATCTGACCTTCCGGCAGAAAAACCTTTATCCAACCAGAAACTTTCAGATTCTGTCGAAACATGGTTTGAGTTGACCGAATCGGGAATATCTGAAGAAAACAGTGAATTCAAAAGGCTTGGTGAAAGTTTAAAAAAAATACAGAATAAACTTGAACATTCTTCACTTATAATTAAGGGTTTAATGAATGCAACAAATTCCTATCTATATATCAAAGGGACAGATTCAAAATATATCATAGCAAACAGGCAGTTTAAAAAAGGGTTATCACTGGATTTAGAATTTAAAATATATAAAAAAACAGATCATGATCTATTTTCAGTCAAAGAAGCACTATTTAACAAAGAAGAAGATAAAAAAGCAATGCTGCTTGGAACTCCTGTAATAAACAGAGAAGGTTTTATTCCAGGTTCAAGAAAAAAGAAATGGGGGATGATTTCAAAAATACCTATTTTTGATTCAAAAGACAGAATTCAGGGAATAATCGGTATTTTTGTTGATATCACAGAAAGAAAACGAAATGAAGAATTAAGAGAGCTTCTCGAAGTAAATGTAAACTCCATGTCTGACGGTATTGCAATAATGAACATAAACAGTAATGAATATGTATATCTGAATAATGCCAGAGAAAAACTTTACGGTTATTCAAATAGTTTAATGATAAAAAAAGGATTTGAGTTTAGAATAAAAAAATTCGTTCATCCTGATGACAGAGCACAGGAACAAAAATATTATTTAGGTAAAAAATGGCCTGCTACTAGGAACTTTAGAATAATTAAACCGGACGGAGAAACAAGATGGATAGAATGTATATCTTCTCAAACAGTTTTTATGGGAAAGAAAAGTTATTTTTCCATACAGAGAGATATTACAGAAAAAGTGGAAAATAAAAAACTCCAGGAAGAGTATATTCATAAAATAAATGATATGGAAAACGCTCTGCTTAACCTGCCGTACCTGGTATATGTTCATAGAAAAACCGGTGATATCCTGGCAGAACGAAACAGTAAGAATTACTTTACAAACGGTAATGAATATTTAATCATAGGAGTAACTGAAAACGAACTGAATGAAGTGGGTAAGAACTGGGTGAATTTTATTATACCAGGGTATCGTCAAAAAATAATTGATATAATGAATTCAGATAAAAAAAATGTTGAAATTGAGTATCCCATAAAATCACCTAAAACAAAAAAAATAAGATGGCTTAAAGAATCCTATACAGTTTACAGCGATAAAGTATGCGGCATAGTTCATGATATAACAGAACTTAAAATTATTGGCGGAGTAGCATATTAATAAAACAGGCTATATCAAAACTGCATTCGATATAGCCTTATTGTAGTAGAAATAGATATAATTTAAGCAGCTATCTTGTTTCCTGAGTAGATAAAACGGTCAAGGATCAACTTAACAACAAACATCAAAACAGTAGCACAAAGAGTAATAATACCGATCATCATAAATGCATGACAGTAAACAGGCAGTGACTGTACAGCTGTCATAGGAGCTGATGAAGGCTGTGTCATATTTGCTATAACCGCACCTGTAACACCGGCCATTGCCATTGCAAGATACCACATTCCTATAGCAAATCCCATTAATTTTTCAGGAACCAGCTGGGATACCATTGAAGCCCCAAGAGCCGCAACGAGCAGTTCACCAATTGAGATCAGAAAAAATGCTGCAACAATCCAGTTTGATGATACTATTCCGTGTCCGTTTGAAAAATACATAGATGGAACAAGTACCAAAAATGCCAAAGCAGAAATAAAAAGACCAAAAGTAAATTTAGTAGTCATTTTTACATTTTTATTTTTCCTTCCCTGCCATTTATAAATCCATGCTAAAATCGGTGCAAAAATCATAATTGTTGCAGGATTAAGAAGCTGATACTGTTCAGGATAAATAGAAATACCAAAAATAGTATGTACTGTATTTTGTGCTCCGAAGAATGTTAATGAAGTAAACATCTGGTTATAAAGTGAATAGAAAATAATAGCAATTCCAATCAACACTAAAGCTGAAATCATTTTGCCTCTTTCACCTTTTTTCTGTTTTGTGGCTAGGTATAGGAAGAAAAGGAATCCGAAACTGACAAGCACCACCATCAGATAATTAGTTAATGTTACAAAGTTTAATAGGAAGGAACAAATTATAACTGTAACAATAGACAAACCGATAACATTTAATGTTTTTTTAATACTGAATTTTAATTCATCAGCTTTTGATGCTACGCCTTTAAAATATTTTTTCCCGCAATAAAAGTTAATAAGTCCAATAATAAGCCCTATAGCAGCTACTGCAAAACCGTACTGCCAGCCATATTTATGAGCTACAAAAGGAGAAATCATCTGAGAAACAACCGAACCAACATTAATTGACATGTAGTAAATTGAGTAGGCTGAATCACGTCTGGCAATGTCGCCTCTTTTAATTATTTTTGATAGCAGAGATCCGGGATTAGATTTGAATAAACCGTTTCCTACAATGATAGTGGCCATTCCCAGATAAACTAATTCAATAGACATTGATGATGCTAAAATTAAATATCCAGCAAGCAGTACAATACCACCGAGAATGATTGTACGTTTAGTGCCAAGATAAGAGTCACCAACCCAACCCCCAATCGGAATAAAGATATAAAGCAATGCTGAGAAAGCACCAAAAAGACTGTAAGCAGTACTTTTTGGAAGGTTAAACTGCATTACAAAGAACATAACAATGATTGTGTTAAAAGCATAGAAACCAAATCGTTCCATCATTTCAACAACAAAAATCTTGTTAAACCTCTTGCTATAGCAAGCATTTTCTGACATTTGAGACAAGTCCATAATTTTCTCCCTTTTTAGTTAAATAAAATCATCCCAATTTGAAAAAATATTAAACGAATATGCGATATATTCGAGTAAAACTATCTTTAAATACGATTATTCAGCAATTAAGGCAGATCAATTTTTATTCTATTACTGAATTTAGTTTAAGCAGTATAATAACTTATTTATCTATGCAACAAAAAACTAACTGCCAAAGTAAAATTAAAGCAATTATAGACACAATAGACTATATAATAGACATAATTGTCCATCAATGTTATATTTATAACAATGCAATCACGCTATAATACAGCAACAGGTGTTAAATAGTACATTATTTTAAATTTAAATATCAACGAAACATTTCTAAAACTTTTTTGATTTTTCCGATTCAAAAATATTGTTAAAATCGATTCCTTTGATATTACCTAAAAGCCATTTTTTCATCTCATAGAAATCACATATATATCGCCGTCAGCCTCTATTACATTCTGTATCGAACAATGTCCTCTCATATCACATGATTCGGCATCCTATTCGGGGGTTATCTTAATCAAGATTATATGTACCTGATACCAAAGGTATATCTCTCTTGGATAAATTGAAGAGAATCTGATGGATGATGTACCTTTAAAAAAACTTGGTACAGAAGAACTCTAAGATAGGATAGTTATAAATTCCAGCCCAATCTACTTTGTGCTTATTTTTAAATAGTATTGAAAAGTACATATCAAGAATAAAAATACTGCATAGTACCGTCATTAATAACTGCAACTGATGCTTCAGCAGAGTAATCTTTTCTAAGCGTATTGATAACATTTTTCCATTCGTTAATAATTTCAGCATCATTTCTATTACAAATCATATCACATGCATTCTGATCTGGATATGCCATGTTAAATATTAATCTTCGAGCATAATTATTAATTTCACCTTGATTTTTAACTGTATAAAGAAGGCCGCCGTAATCGCTACCGAATGAGCCAAATAGATAATGATAAACCTGCCCTTCGGGTGTATCAAAAAGAAGAACAATTACACCATCTTTTTTTACAATCTGAGATGCAAGAAAAAATGATATTGCGGCTTCAGTGGCTTTCGCATATGAATTAGCAATTACAATATCATATTTTTCCGAATCAGATATAACTCCATAATGTTCTCTGGCCTGTTTCACTCCTTCATTATATGTAGTCCATGGATCACCTGAAAAAATATCTGTTATCTCTCCTTTGTCATTTACAAAACAGTCAAATTTATAGTCTAGTCTGCTTATTTCAGCCGCCTCATTAAATATTGAAACCATAGGATTTTGTTTCCATTTACCAAATCCGGTATGTTTTATACATGAAAACTGGCTGTTATGAAAATCCTTAACAGTAGAAAGAGAGGCGATTCCAGGTACTACTATCTTCCCTCCACCAGACCAACCAGCCTGCACATGGGGCAAAATAGATTCTATCCCAATTTTAAGGTCACAGTTCATATACTCTCTATTTAGAAATACATCAACTCCATTTGCTGTAGTACCTGCCTTAATATTGTTTTTTTGAATGAATGCATCATGATTGTATATTCGAAATCTTCTGACAATATCAACTCCAAGTTTTTTTCTGGCATAACTCAAATCATATGGAGCATGACTGCCTAAAGCCCAGATAAATCTTATATGTTCATCAGTTATCCCGGCATCATTTAGCGTATCAACTATAAACGGTGCTATATCATAAACTGGAGTAGGCCTCGTCATATCATCAAAAACAATAACAGCTTCTTTTTTTGTTCGGGCAATTTCAAATAAAGTTTTCCCCTGTAACGGTTTATTAACAGCGTCCCCTATTTTAGAGTTACACAGTAAAAGTTTTTTATGTCCTAAAGGTAAAATCTTTTTTACATTCCAAATCTCAGGAAAATCTAATTTCCTAATAGTATTTTCATACCACCTTCTTACAGGTATGTCCACAGTTTTCATTTTACACCTCAACTGACAGTACAATTTTATAGTTTTCAAAAAACTCTAAAAACATTATATCATAAAAAGTTAATTCTCTCTTTCCTCATAACCATCAGGCAGCTCATCCGGCGAACAATCAATTATATCTTCCCTATCAACTCCAACATTTTCTAAAAAGGTTATATTAGCAAATGAATCTTCAGCAGGCACCATAGGCCATGTTGGGCCTTGATCCCTGTATTTCAACATATCATCCACAAATTCATTTTCATGGCATATTGTTCTTTCAGGATGTTTATGAACCCACATTGGCATTAAAAAATAGGAATGAAGCCAACGTTTTTGAGGATTAATACACATAGTTACAATATTACCTGTAGGTTCTATCCAGTTAACTCTGAAAATCCAATTACCTAATGATTTCATTGATACTTTTCTATCATTAACCCAACGTCCTGCAACAGGTCCGCTATGAATTCTGTAATCTACATTTTTAGCATTTTTAAAATACACTTCATACTGCCAATTATTTTCATATGTATAAATTACATGCTTTCCCAGTAAGCCGCTTACATCTTGTATAGGATAATTTTTCATTTTTATTCTCCTGAATCTAGTTTCTAGTACTTTCTGTTCTTCCTTTAATTGCATAGTAAGTTAATTACTTTGACTTCCAAATCCTGCAGGAAGCTCGGAAGGCGAACATTCGATGACATCATTTCTATTAATACCAACATCCGTTATAAATTTGATCCTACCAAAAGAGTCTATAGCAGTTTCCATAGGCCACGTTGGTCCCTGATCTCTATATTTCAACATTTCATCTATAAATTTATTTTCATGACAAATCGTTAGTTCTGGTTGTTGATATACCCATTGAGGCATTAAAAAATAATCATGAAACCAACGCTCAGTAATACTCGTTACGATTGTCACAACATTACCTGTAGGTTCAACCCAGTTAATCCTGTAAATTTCATGTCCCAATGCCACCATACTGACTTCTCTATTATTAACCCACCGTCCTGCAACAGGACCACTATGTATTCTGTAGTCAACGTATTCAGAATTCTTAAAGTATATTTCATATACCCATCCGTTTTCATATTCAAGAATCAGATGTTTACCTAGAATTCCGTCTAAATTCTGATCTGGATATTTCATTTCTAATCTCTTAAATTAATATTATTGTTCTTTCTTAAAATTTTTTGCATACAATGCAGCTCCAATAGCTCCGAAAAGTTGAGGGTAAGTTGGTTGTAATACTCTACAACCAGTCATTGTTTCCATCATCTCAGCAATATAAGGATTATGTGCAGCAACTCCTCCTGTAAGTACTATCATACCGTCAATAGTAGTCATTGAAATTACTCGTTTAAGCACAGCATAAAATATTCCTTTAGCGAGATTGTTTACATTTATACCAGTTCTTATTTTACTTAATATTTCAGTACCTGCAAATACTGTGCAGAAACTTCCAAGCTTAACAAGTTTATCAGCCTCTCTTGCAAGTTTATCCATATCACTAATATGGACACCTAATCTCATGGACATTTCTTCTATAAATGACCCTGTACCAGCTGCACATTTTCTATTCATGACAAAATCCAATCTTCTACCCATATCATCAATGAAGACCACTTTGCTGTCCTGACCTCCTATATCAATAAGTGTTAACTTTTTTTTATATTTCTCAAATGCAGTTTTTGAATGACAACTTATTTCACTAACTGTTCTTTTACTGAATTTAACATTTTCTCTTCCATATCCCGTAGATACACAGTAAGCTACATCCTTCAGTGTACAGTCAGCCATTTTCAAACTGGCTTCTACTGCAATTTCAGATGCTTTTTCAAAGCTGGTTCCGGAGCGTAGAATATGATTTCCAATCAACTTTTTATTCTCATCAAGAATCGCAGCTTTGCAGAAGGTTGAGCCTACATCTATACCCAGAAATATCGATTTCATTTTAAATACCCTCCAACTCTTCAATCAGAGCTTCTATTTTAGTTTTTGTCTGTTCTTCAGAATAGCATCTTAAATCATTAAGATCTCCATCTATAACGATGTAAGGAATCCCTGTTTTTTCACAGATAGTTTTATGCAGCCCAAATTTGGTTTCAGAAGAGTAATCACATGTCCAAGCATTATGGTACAGAATTCCATCAATTTTATAAAAATCAAAACACTTTTTAAGGTATTTTGCACGTCTATCATCATTCCCGGATATATAAAGTTCTGTATAAACTTTACCCAGACTGTCTAACGGGTTTTCTGGATCCAAATCGTTAAATACCCATGAACTGCAGTAAGTTGATGCTACTACATTTGCCTTTAAAGAACCTAGCTGTTTTGATAAAGCGCCAATCTTTCCCCAAACAGGTATCCCTGCCCAGAATAATCTGTGTTTTTCACCTTCCACTGCTGCTTCAGTATTCCTTACTTTTTCATTAAGCTCTTTGTATAATGTTTCATAATAATCTATTGCAACTTTATCTCCTCTCAAAACTACAGCTGGCCCCATGTGAATACAGCTGTCAAAAAAAGTCCATGGTGCAGGAACATTGGAGTTTAGCTCTAGACACTTATTCCATATCTGAGAAGTTTTCAGTGAGTTTGCAATAACCTCTTTCAACCTGTCCATATCAAGTTTTTTACCAATTATCTTTTCAAGAGGAGCGATCATAGATTTGATTTGATTCGTGCCCATATAGTTCAATTCCATGTCGCCATTTTCAATTTCTCTTGGAGTATGCATGCCGAGGACTGGAACTCCGAACTCTTTTCCATACCATTTAAACCAGTACTGAACATCTTTACACTGGCTTGTATTGTAAACAAGAACATCAGGTTTAGGTACTGAACTAAATCCATATGCCTCTTTCAATGGTGTTTGGTTATTAAGGTACGAACCGATATCACTTTTAAGGTAAGAACATGCATTAGGAGAAAATCCGATTTCTACACTTGAATCAATTAAATCTGTAGACATCCTTGTGGCACCAAGCATTGCACCATGATTTTCAGGAAAATATACTAAAAAACCCAAACCTCTTAATAGTTCTGCCGGTCCTACACTTGTGCACCAGGCTATTTTTCTGTTTTTTGTGTCAATGGCTTCTTTTAATTCCCCGAAATAATCAGTCATAATTTTGTTTTCCAGCTTAGTAGCTTCTATATCTTTTCTTTTAAAACCAGCAGACATGATACACCTCCTATATATTATTCTGAAAATTCTTCAATTATTTTCTGATTGTGTTCACCAAGGACAGATGCTTTCTCTCTTTCTTCAATTACTGGATAAGAACTCAGCTTAATGGGATTTCCGGCAAACATACAATCACCGGATCTAATTATCATTTTTCTGTATTTTACCTGCTCCATTTTCGACATTTCTTCTATGGTATTAATATTAGAACAAGGAACACCGGCATCATGCATTTTGTCTATCCAGTATTGAGCATCATATTCCTTCAATACAGTTTCCAATTCCTTTCTTAGAATTTCTCTGTTTTTATGAAGATCTTTTGGAAATTTAAATTCAGGCTTATTCTGCCATTCTTCCTTACCAATAGCTTTCAATAATAATTCCCACAGTTTTTTTGAAGCAACACATATTACAAATTCTTTATCTCTAACTCTAAAAGTACTGAATGGTGAAATTGAAGGATTATCATTTCCATGTTTAACAGGAGATTTACCAGTAGCATAATATTCACCTACTGCTTCTGATATTAAATGTATCATACTGTCAAGCATTGCTATATCAACATGACAGCCTTTACCTGTTTTTGTACGTGCAAACAGAGCAGTCATAATACCTGAATATGCATATAATCCTGCACTTACATCACCTAAAGAGCAACCGGCTCTTGTCGACTTCCCGTCAGGAAAACCGGTAAGATTCATAAAACCTGAATCTGCCTGAACGATTTCGTCATAGGCTGGGGCCTGGTGAATCGGACCTGTCTGACCAAAACCTGATATAGATGCATATATGATATCAGGTTTTATTCTCTTAACTTCTTCATAACCAAGACCTGCGCGATCCATAACTCCCGGTCTGAAATTTTCCACTAAAACATCAGCTTTTTTAAGCATAGTCTTCAATATTTTGACATCATCAGGATTTTTAAGGTCTGACTCAAAACTTTCTTTTCCACCATTCACACATGCAAAATCTTTTGAAAGAGTTTTATCTATAAATACACCGCAGTATCTTGTTATATCACCTAAACCTTTCCTTTCGATTTTTATTACTCTTGCTCCGTTGTCACTCAATAACTGTGTACTGAATGGTCCGCTTATTACATTTGTAAAATCAATTACAAGTAAACCGTCTAAAGGACCTTTAATATTAAAGTTATTCATTATTAAACTCCTGTTTTATTCTTTTCTTAATATAATAATAATACCACAGAAGTTTTATTTTGTAAAACAAATATTTATGATATAATATATTGGCAATATTGATATATAATAATTAAGGTGCTTAATATGAAACTATCAAGTATAAACTTAAATCTTCTTATTGCACTTGATGCACTTCTAGATGAGCAAAGTGTTTCAAAAGCCGCTGCTAGATTAAATTTGAGTCAATCACAACTAAGTAATATATTAAAGGATTTGCGCATATTGTTTGAAGATGATCTTCTTGTTAAAGGTCCTGACAGGCAGATGGTTCTTACTTCTATGGCAAACAGTCTAATATTACCTGTTAATGAAGCTATAAATAAATTTAAAGAAGTATTTAAAACTGCCAGGCCATTCAAACCTGAAACTGCCAATGATTATTTCGGTTTAGGAATGAATGATTATACTTCATCAATTCTTTGCAACAGACTTATACGTTTTATAAATGAAAAAGCTCCGAATATATCCATGGATGTATTCCATCTAAATAATATAAAAAATTACCATGAATTCAAGGAAAAAAATATTAATCTAGCTATTGGTTCTTTTGATATTTCCTCCAATAACATCTCTAGGGAAATGCTGTATACTACAAAGTTCACCTGTGCTTTTTCAAATTCCCACAAACTGGAAAAGAAGCAAAAACTCACGAAAGCAAACTTTCTAAAAAATCCAATTATTTTAATTTCATCAAGAAAAAATTATTCAGATATTATTTTAAAAATACTGGACATGAACCTTGGTAAAAATAACTACAGATGCACTAAAATTCCACATTTCTATACAGCATTGAACCTATTAAAAAACAACAACTACATATGTATTGCAAATAAAGATATTATTGAAAAATTAGGCAATAATTTAAATTTATCAATGAGAGATCTACCATTTCAGACACCTGAGCTCAACTATTATATGTTTTGGAAAAAGGTTGATACTAACAACCCCGCCCATAAATGGTTTAGAACTCAAATTAAAAATATACTGAAATAGAAAGCGAAGATACTTCATACTATTGATCAGCAGTTATTTTAAGATATTATTTAATCAAGATTATGATGACCATCTAAGCAATGAAAGGATACATATGAAATTTAAGTCATTTTTAAAATCTCATTCTGTGTGGATCATTATTGGGTTTGTTATATTATTTATTATTCTCTTTCTCATAAACTTCAATATTAGGCTGAAAAATCTGAAGAATAAAAAAAATGAAATAAAAGAACTAAATCAACAATATGTAAGAAATATAAAAAATCTTAAAAAAAAGTACGCTTCAAAACTAAAAATACTGAAGAATAAAAATAAAGCATTAGCTCATAAACTATACAGTCATAACTCTATTAGTACCGATATAACTTCCGCACCAAAGTTAACTCTTCCTAATAATTCTAAAGAATCAGAGATGAAATCAAATAAAAACGATAAAACATTATCACAGACAGACTTTTATAATGCGCTACTTTCAACCGATACAGAAATAAAAGAGAAAGGAGAGATTATGGACAGTAATCCACTAAACGATCCCCCTCCTCCTCCTTCTCCGTCACTTCATTTATAATAATTTTATATCTTTTTATAAATATAAAAATAGCACTAATATACAATTGGACATTAGTGCTATTCATTTAATTTATACTATGCTCTTCTACCGGTCTGCCTTCCACAGCCTACGCCACGCTTACTGCTCTCTACAAATTCAATAAATTCAAGAACCTCGGGTAAAGGTTCAATTTCTTCTTTTATTTTATTTAATCCATTTGTAGCATTTAAACCACCTCTGTAGAATATCTTATATACATCTCGGATTGCTTTTATAGCTTCTTTAGAAAACCCGTTACGTTTTAGGCCTATAAGATTAATAGACTTAATAGCACCGTTTCTTCCGTCGGCTATCATAAATGGAGGAACATCTAATGAAGTAACAGAACCACCGCTCATTATGACAAAACGTCCTACTTTTACAAACTGATGTATACCGGCCAATGGGGCAATTATTACATTATTTCCTATGTGAGAATGACCAGCAAAACCAGAGCAATTCCCTAGTACAATATTGTTACCGACAACACAGTCATGTGCTACATGGGAATTTGCCATAAAAAATCCATCGTTCCCAATCGTCGTAGCGGCACCGTCACTAGATCCAATATTTGCAGTAAAACCTTCACGAAATTTATTGCCATTACCAATTTTTAAATATGCTTTTTGGTTAGTAAAACTATAATCCTGTGGCTCAGTTCCCAATGATACAAAGGGATAAATAATATTATTTTCCCCTATTATAGTATTACCAGAAACGCAACAGTGCTTAAGCAATTTAGTTCCAGCACCGATTTCAACATTATCCTCTACAATACAGTAGGGGCCTATTTCCACGTCAGAAGCCAATACTGCTTTTTCGCTAACTATAGCTGTCTTATGTATCCTAGCCACAACAAACCTCCTTGAAAACTACTAACTAAAAATGAAATTCCTAGAAAAAATTAATATTTTAAATTATTTCACTATAATAAAATATAGCATTAAAATTTTCTATATGAAAAATTTGAAATAATCACTATAATATACATATACTAATGAAATTTTAAACCGTTTAAGTGTTATGAGATACACAGCTTTAGAAAAATTATTCATTTTTCTCTTTTCTTTGATAATAATTGCCTGTTTTATTCTATTTACTGTTTTCCATGCTGAACGAATCGCTTTTCTGTATTTACATAATGCAACCAGAAATCCTTACGATGTACTCTGCTGGCTTGTCATTAGCGGCTTTATCGTTTTACTATGTTTTTCTATTAAAGGAATTTATACAGGAATAAAATATCGACTAAAAATAAAATTTTTCGTCTTTTCAGTAATTATAAATTTAATATTTATCTGTTTGTTTAATCCTTTAACATTTTATTTTATGAGTTATAGGCCTGTACTGCTTAACCTTTCTTTCTGGATTCCAATGAATATCATAGTAGTTATTTATGTTGCTACTTTTATAATAAAAATCCTAGCTGAAGCGGAAGATACTTCAGATTTAGAATAAAATACGATTTTAAAAATAATGCTTACGCAAAGTAAATAATTAAAATATTACCATATTATGAGATACACAGCGTTAGAAAAATTATTTATTTTACTTTTTTCTTTAACAATAATTGCCTGTTTTGTAATTTTTACTATTCTGCGTTTAAAAAAAATCAATCTTCAATCTACACAAATATCTTTTAATTATAATCCGTTCGAAGTATTGGTTTGGCTTTGTCTTATAAGCTTCTCAGTTCTATTGTATTTCTCTATTAGAGGAATTTATAAAGGTAGGAAAAGAAAATTAAAAAATAAATTTCAGTGGTATTCTATAATCATAAATATCATATTTATAGGATTATTTAACCCTATAACCTTTTATCTTATCGATATTAAACCAACTTTAAATCCCCTTCCGTTTTGGATTACGATGCATATAATAGGCATTATTTATGTTTTTATTTTTATGTTAAAAATGCTTTCTGAAACAACACCTGAGTCAGATTCAAATAATATTATCTAATTCTATGTTTACACTTCGATGAAATAATAAAAAACATGTAGATGATGTCATCACAGCAGTCAGCAATATTAATGTTTCTGATGATATCCGTAAAAGAATTTATACTGCACTCACATGAACTGTATTCTATATTGAAAAAGCTTGCTATTTCATTTCGATTATCAGCTTCATAAAAACAGTCCTTTACCAGTTTATATGGTTCATTAAGGTCTTTAAGCAGTCCAAGAATCCATAGTATCCCCTGCTCTTTATCAACCTTAAACAATCTTATGAATTTATAATATTCATCTTGAACACCATAGTATTTTGTTATGTAATAAAACATTTCAAGTTTTATTATGGTTGGACATTCTACCGACATTGCCTTTGCCAATATCAATTTAGGCAATTCATCATCTTCGAAGATGGATAAAGAGATAGAACCCGCCAGTAGCACTTTGGGAATATCCGAATTCATAAATATGTTTTTAATTTTAATACGGCTTTCAATATCTCTTTGCTGAGATAGGGAGATCATTGCCTGACTTTTTAAAGAGTAATCTTCAGTATCAAGTGCCTTCCTCAAATAAGGTATAGCTTCTTTTATATTATTGTTTCCTAATATATAAGCAGCCATATAGCCGGTAGAATACTCTCCCTGTTCGAGTTCTCTAATAAGAGCCTCAATATCTTCTTTACATGTAAGTTTCTGTGAATTCAAACCTCTCAGTGCCTTTGTTCTAACAAGAGAATAAGGTGATTCCAAATAATATAATAAAGACTTTTTCGAAAATCTTGTTTTCTTATTCTGTAGAAAACTTATATTTTCAAGTTCTGTCTTTAATGATGAATACTTTTCAAACTTATTAATTGAATACAATGTAAACATCTCTCTTGGAGAGAGCAGCAGGCCAACAACATTTTTCACTTTCACGTCGCAACAGGTTGTAAGCCGACTCAATAGATATATTACTGGCAGCGAAATTATCAGCATAATAAGAAAAAAAATCTTAAAAACCATAAACTCGGACGAAATTAACATTGTCAGTATTTTAATAAGCCCACCACCAATAACAATACTTGCTACACCACCAATAACCCCAGTATATAGGCTGAATATTAGAGAATAACCTACAGATTTTTTCTCAGGAACCAAAATTAAAAAATAGTGAAAAGAACTTGTAGTCAACCCACTTCCGGTTATGCCTCCAATTAAAAAAACAGCTGATAATGAATAAATATTTATATGATCAGGAATAAATATCCATATTAAAGCAATAAACATATTGCCTATTACATAAATAATCATGAGGGGTTTAGGTCCAGTGTACTCTGAAATTATTCCGCTTATATACGTGACACCTATACTTCCCAGCAGCTGAATGATTATATATATAAAAATATATGTGTCTGAAATATTATATATTCTCTTTAATGCAATAACTGACACAGATATTACAAGAGTACTAATGGCTACAGAAAATCCACGGGCAATAAAAAAATTTCTTATTGCACTATCTTCTTTCAATTTCTTAAGAGATGAAAAAATATTAAAATCTTTAGCTGTTTTTCTCGCCATTTCAGACTCTTTTACTGTTACCATTATAAAACTGCATAAAAAACTTATTACTGCACCAAAAGTAATAACAATTTCAAAACTCCCCAATGTTTGTCCCAATTTGAAATAGAAAAACAGTCCGATTAAACAGGCAAGCATAGCTAAGTTATAATATAAAAATGAACTTGAAGTAAATTTCCCTTTATTATCACTTTCTGTCAAGTCTCCCAGTAATGGACGCATAGCAGGTGAACCTAAATATCTAAAAACATAAAATAACAATGAAAAGGCAAGAAGAAGTAAGGTTATATAAATAGGGGATAAATAATTAATAAAAAACGGTGTCAATGCCAATAACACTGCAGCAATTCCCTTAAGCTGCCCTGATATAGATATCGTTTTAGCAGCCCCCCATCCAGCAATAAGGAAACTTGAAAAAATGACAGCAAAAGAACCAATATAAACAAATGATGTAGCTCCAGTTACCAGAGCCGGAGAAAGTCCGGCTTGAAGCAGAAACAGTATTATGATATTGCCTGAAACACAAATATGAGAAACACCATTAAAGAAAGAAAAAAAAAGGAGCTTTTTTCTTTCTTTAGCCTGTTGTTTATACGATAATACTGAAGATACAATCATAAAAGTTTACATGGTTTAAACAAAGCCTGTTTCTACAGGCATTATTTGTATTTATTCAAAGATATAATAGCATCTGAAACATCTTTTTTAGCTCTTCTCAGCAATTTATGCACACGTGTATGATTTAATGACTGCTGATTAATTTCCATTATGTTTTCTAATAAGCCATTGAGATTTCTAACTAATTCATTCTGTGTATTCATAATAATAACACTCTATTTAATATTTTACAGTAAAAATTATTTGATTAAAACTTTAATAATATTGCCATTTAAACGGCAGTTATTCATTCAGACTTGAAGTGCAACCATAAATTTGACTGATTTATCTTGGTTTCAGACTCAACAATGACTTAAAATAGGAGTTTTTTCATCTCCCATTTTTATGTCGCTGAAATGTCCATAAAATTGTAACAAATTCGAATGCTCTCTAATTTCCTTATAAATGAATATTATTTGATCTCGTAAATTGATCAACAATTATGGATGTAGCTTCAGCAATAACTTTATCATTCCGCTTTGCATCTTTATCATTGGTTCTTGAAAATAAAACTATTATTATTGGTTTACCATCCGGGGGCCATACTACGCCTATATCATTATTAACTCCATAAGAACCACCACCTGTTTTATCACCAACAATCCAACCTTTTGGCACACCAGCTCTTATCTTTTTATCTCCAGTCGTATTTCCTTTTAACCAAGAAATTAATAGCTCTTTCTGCCTACCTTCAAATAAATTACCTAAGATGAGTTTATTTAAACTTTTAGCCATTGCATCAGGTGTCGTTGTATCGCGTATATCTCCTGGAGTGGCTGAATTTAAACTTGGTTCACTGCGATCAAGTCTAAACGTATTATCCCCTATAAATTTAGCATATTCATTAACTCCATCTCTATCAACAATATATTTCACAAGAAGGTTTGTTGCTGCATTATCACTATACTCTATTGCTGCTTTACATAAGTCAGTAACACTCATGTTTTTTCCTATATATTTTTTGGTAATAGGTGCATAACCACTTTTTTCAACAACTTGCGAAGATATTTTAATTTTTTTCTTGAGTATGTCCGGATTACTCATGCTTTTAAAAAGTACAGAAGAAACCACAAAAACTTTTCCTGTGCTGCAAAAAGGAAATCTATCATCAGCATTGTATTGTACTTTTTCATTATTAGCAGAGTTTATTGCAGCAACACCAAGCTTAACTCCATATCTAGATTCAATATTTTTAAACTTTTCAAATGTAGAATTTTGGTTAATTTTTATAGATTTTTGTTCTTTAATAGTAGAAAGTATACTACCCAGCTTTGAATAATATGTTTCGTCTATTGGCAATTTATCATGCGCAAGAATATAAATATTCAGAACATAATGAGTATAATTCACATAATTTTTTACATATTCTCTACCCAGGTTTACTAATTTTTCATTATACGCTTTTGTATTTAACTTAGTTTTCATATCGTTATACGCTTTGTAGCTTTCTAGAACATGATTGTATTTCCTGTATAGTGTTTTTGAAACCTGATTAGTAAGAAAATCTGCTTCAGACTGTATTGATACCGAACTCAGAGGCTTAACATTTGTAATTTTTAATAAATTAACAGGTTTACCATTTTCCAGTGCTCCGTCACTTAATTGTATAATAGAGGGCAAAGCTTTAATATGTTTAACTCCAGTAAAAGTCATTCCCTCACCTTTCAGGTGACATTTGACCATCGCAGTGTAGAAATTGGTTTTAATTTGAGTATTATCCATAGGAGCAGCTGTCTCAAGCATTTTTACTGTTTTTTCAAATAAATTAATTGCTTTATTTGTACAAGCTGGAGGCATCCATATAAGTATAGTATTGACATCACCGGTTTTTAAAGCCAGTAAACTTGCCTGTACCACAGGACCTTTATCGCTGTTACAATGTCCAAAAACTGTAAGCGGAAACAAAGTAAAAGCTGTAATAACCGACATTAAAGTTAATTTTGTTTTTTTTGATAACAGATTCATTTTCAGCCTCCAAGCTATTGATTTTTAATTCAAAAATTTCTATAATTTCATTCTTAAATTTCTTCATCAGTTATTAAAAGAGACTGTTAGAATAGTTTTCTTCAAGAAAAAAATCTAATACAATTGAAAACACAACATAAAATGATTATTTTCTAACATATAAATGTTAATTAATGGTATTTTACTTATGCATTTTTATTCAGACAAACTAAGAGCAATTAGGAAAAATAAAAAAATTTCAATGGAAGAGCTATCTATTCTTCTTGGAATTAACCGTGGCACTTTATGGACATGGGAATCCGGAAAAGTTTCACATTCAGAAAAAAAAATTAGACAGTTAGCAGATGTATTAAATATATCTACTGAAATGATATCTGATTTATCACCTGAAAAGCCTAAATTTGAGGGTGAATTAAAAGAGATAGCCGACTCTTGGCTATCTTTAGCAGATGACAATCAATTAGAAATAAAAAACCAGGAAGATTACTTTATAAATAGAATAAAACAGCAATTTACAAGATTCAGCCAATCTACAGTTGTTATAAATGCCCTCATAAAATCTCTCGAAATTATATTCTATGTAAAAGATAATAATTTACAATATATTACTGCCAACAAATCGTTTCTTAAAAACTTATCACTCAATAATAATTTTAAGATAACGGGGTTAACGGATAATGATTTATTCAGCAGAAATGAGGCATTAAAAAATACTGAAGAAGATTTACAGGTAATACAATCTGATCAACCTATCATCAACAGAGAAGATTTCATACCCGGTAGCCGTAAGAAAAAATGGGGTTTGATTTCTAAAACTCCAATTCATGATTCTGGTGGAAAAATAGCAGGTATAGCAGGTATTTATGTTGATATTTCTGAAAGAAAAAAAATGAAGACATGAAAAATCTTTTAGAAAAAACCATCAATCATTCTAGTGATATGTTCTGGATTGGAAAATATACAGATAAATCAAACACTAAATTTAAGTATCTATTCATAAGCAATGCAGTTGAAAAAGTTTATGGCATAAAAAAAGAAAACTTAAAAATAACAGGGAAAATTTTAGGAAACTTACTTCATCCTGATTTCAAGCACTTGCAGTATATCAACCCTAAGGATTGCTATATCCCTTGCAAAAAAGAATATAAAATCAAATGCGGAGATGATAAAGAAAGATGGATATACGAAAAAGTATTTAAATTTGAAGATATTTATTATGGAATAGCAATTGATATAACAGAAAGAAAGAGATCTGAAGAATTCATAAAGCTTTTAGAAGTAAATATTAATACTATGGCAGATGGCTTAGCTGTATTTAAACTTGATGACGGAAAGCATATATACATAAACAAATCACTAGAAAAAATATTTGGTTATAGCTTAAGTGTATTATATGAAGGAGGCGTCAAATTCTGGCTTGATAAAATTGTTCACTTCGAAGATAGAGATACACAAAAAAAATATACTGATATAAATAGTAAATTACCACTCTATCGTCGATACAGGATAGTTAGGCCTGATGGCGTAATAAGATGGATAGAAAGCACTACTACTAAAAAAATTATTAATCATGAAACTTATATTATAGCAATAGTAAAGGATATTACAGATAAAAAATCATCAGAAAATGTTTTAGAGTTGCTTGAAGCTTCATATATAAAAGCTAAAGAAACTATCTGGATACTAAATATGAAACACAGGCAAATTGTATATTTCTCTAATTCTGTAAAAAATATATATGGTTACTCACAGACAGATTTTTATGGGAAAAACGGATATAACTTTTGGTTAAATAAGTGTTTACATCCAGACTATATTAAATTTTTTAATAAAATTTTGAAAGCTAAACACTCCAATAATAATTTACAGTATAAAATTATCAATAGTAATAGTGATGTTATAGATCTTTCGGTTACAGCAGTAAAATATTCTCATAAAAGTAATAATTATATAAGTTTTGAAGAAAAAGTAATATGTAATTAAACAATTGTAAACTGCTTAAGGCTGTTCATTATATAAGGAACTCTTCAGCATATAATCTATCACTAAGAGTAATACTCAATTATTATTACAGCCAAGGTTTATTAAAAACTTTATTATAATTACTACGTATATATATGAGAAATATTTTATAAACTTAATCAAAAATTCCAGTTATATTTATATTATACAACTGGAAAATAAATTATATTAGTGACAATAATTTTTCAGCAGCTTCTTTCGGCCCAGAAGATTCATTACCTGGGATACCTAGTTTAGTTCTTATCTGGCCAACAAAAATATTATTATCAAAAAATGCTTTAAAGTATTTATCAGCGATCTTATCATGGAGGTCCTTATACTCAGGAGGTCCAAAAATATTTGCAAAGTATGAATTAGTCAAACCAGTAGATGTTGTCGTCCCCTTACTCATGACAGCGCCTTCTTTAAATACATTGATAGCATCTGAAGGAGTACTGAACCTTTCTATTATTAAATGAGCTTCATCAATAGGTTCATAGTTATTAGCATAAAGAATAAAGTCAATTTTATGACCTCTTACAATATTATCATAAGTAGCTACAGGAAGAATTGCTCTAGCATTAACCTGGCTCGGATTCATAATTATAGTCCTATCCAACTGTCCAAAAGCATATCCAGGCTGAAGATCGTCCAGTCTGACATATGCTCCTATTTCTGTGCCATATCCTTTAACAGTGCCATCGCTGTCAATCTTTATAGACCCCATATCATCTGCGACTATCTTCATATCTCGAATATGTTTATCACCAAGGATCCTGAGAGCTTCAAGGGTTTCTGATTTACCTGCTCCTGAATCACCAATCAGCAACACTGTTGCCTCTCTACCGTTGTTCATCGCAATTTTCACAAGAGCACCATGAAATGGTAAATCTTCCTGCTTCATTATATTAATATTATGAATTGTAAGAATCATTTTTTTCAAATAGCCAAAATATCCGAATTCATCTCTGTTTGGTACTGCTGCAACAATTAATTTATTTTCATTATCTTCATAAAAAACTGTAGGATCTTCTGCCATATCATCAATAGAATTATCCGGTATGCCGAAAATATATACACCATCAGGCTTGCCTGTTAACTCATCATCATTAGCAAGTTCAAACAGATTACACATAGAGAGTCCAAGTTCAAGAAACTTTTCATGTATGTATACATATACCAGCAATTCTCCAACTTTAGCTGGATAACACAACCATTCTTCACTGTTTATATCAACTCGATCTAACGGGTTGCTGTCTACTCTTAAAAATTTTCCTTTTCTCTTATTCATGGGAGGATTTAATATAAGAGGAGGATACAGAAGGATCTGTCGAGTCATAGGTATACTTTTCAGTTTGTTATACAAACCATTAAGAGCAATCTCATGTTTTTTAGACGTAATAGCTGCAATTTCAGCTCCAGCTCTAACTTGCCTATAAATGGACGGATGCACACTTGTAATGTTTTCCTGAATATCTCTATAAGCTTTCCTAACTATATGCATAAGATTTTCAATGGTTTCATTAAATACTCTATAAGGTTTTTTATCAAGGTCAGTGATATCAGAAGAACATATAATAAATCTGTCAAACTCTCTCCAATAATTATAAACATACTCAACAAAATCGTTCAGAGTTTCTTTATTTTTGAAAAATATTTCAGAGCCTTCTACAACTTTGGGAAGAAATTCAGCTTTAAGTTTGGTCAGATAAACCAGTATATCTATTAGTAAATCAATATCTTTTTCTTTAATATCAGTTTTACCAAATATATTTAATAGAGGAGAACGTTTAGCATTCAGTTCATTAATTGTTTTTGTAACAAAAATTTTAAAAAAATCATGTTTTAACAATTCTTCCGAAGTATAAGTAATGTTACTGTCTACATTCATCAATATCTTCTTTTCCAAAATCTTGAATGGTTTTCTATCCATCATCAACTCCTAATTTACTCCTCTTATTAATATAAGTTATTTCTAAGTTACTTAAGTATTAGTTAAGTTAATACTTATATAAGTTCTTACAACAAACTAAATACGCATATTGAAAAATAATAATAACTCCCAATTAAATCATTGACCATGCAAGAATGAAATCAATTAGTGCCGATATGCAAGAATTCAAAAGCATAATATATTTTTTTAGAAAATTATTTTTAAGTGATAATGCATCGAAGAAGAAACATTTTCTATTTACAGGTATTTGAATAGACGTGAAATATTGTCTGTAAGAAATAAAATTACAAGGCTTGCCATGCAAAAACAGTATTTAAAAAATCAATTTATCTTTAAATAATTGTTTTTTCAATTGAACCCACCAACAAGAAGCACAAGCAAAAAAAGAAATCCGGTTAATACTAAGCAGGCACCTCCTATAAAAGTAATTACTGTCATATCAGTAACAATACCGACAATCAGAAGCACAAGCGCGACGACACCAACAATCAAACTTATATTAACAAATCCTTTAACATCATTTCTACCGTTAGCCAATTTAGTACATCTTCAAATTATTGCACCATGTGCTCATTATAAATATTACAATTACCTTAAATTAGATTAGGTTTTATTGTATATATTTGAATTAATTCGCTATTTATCTCTAATAATAGCATAAATTGAATCTAAAACATCTATCAAATAAAGGAATATTGCTACATTTTAATTTATGTATTGTAAGTACAGCTTTCTAAGTTATTCTTTATTCTACACATGGATTTTAAGAATAAAATAACCTGTATAACAGAAAATATAAAATTATGTTAATATTAGACTTAAATAAACCTTCATTAAATTATTTATACAAATTAAATATAGAAACGAAAAAAACACTGTACCTTCTATCAATCAAGATTTTCAAAACCACACACATTAAAACTCAACAAATTCAAGATTCTAAAATATCAATTTTAACTTATGAATTTGATGCTAAGGAACTAAACTATATTTTTTCCAGTAATTTGCATGAGACGTTAGTGACAAACTTAATTGATCAACTGTCAAAAGTATTATTTAAATTTAATACCAAACAATATCAGGAATTAAAAATATCTCCTTTGCTTATTTGTGCAACTTTTGCTGATAATACTTTAAAACTAGAAATATTATCAGAAATACTACCTTTAATTCAAGATTTATATTCAATTCAAAGCAATAGAAAAATTAAAGGACAAAAGTTCGATTCAGAACATTCTGCAGCATTTTACGAAATATTGAAAAAAGCACATAACAGAAAAAGAATTATATATGACCTTGATGAGTTAAGAGAAATCTTAGGCACTACTTATAATACAGAAGATGAAACAGTTATTAATTATGAAAAATGGAGTCAGTTTAAAGAAAAAGTTATAGAAACTGCAAAAAATGAATTGGAATTGAAGAGCGACATATATTTTGAATATGAACCTTTATATAAAGGGCGCAAGATAGTAGAACTGCTTATAAAACCTCTTTTTAAACCTAAGGTCAATAATGAAATCAATACCAAAACTTGTGACAATACTGTCATAAAACCAGAAATAGAAACTGACAGTTTTTCAAGAAACAGTACAGTAGAAAAAGAAAACGAAATTATATCTGAAAAGATACAGTCTTATACAGAAAGTCATTCATACAGGACATGGAAAAAAGACCTAAATGGTTTTATATCTTTTAACGAAATGATGTTTAACGAACGAAAATCATTTTCGATAAAAAAATAATTGATTCTATTAAAAGGGAAAAAGATTATATTGAATTGAAACACTTTCCATGTCAGTTTCAAAAAGAATTTTTACTGTATATTGACCCGGAATTACATATAGATTTCTGATTTTTTATTTCTTAATAATTTGACAGTATAATAAAGAGTTAATTACGTCAAAAAAAATTGCTTTTTAAATATTTACTGATAAACTTCAAATTAGGAAGAAAGAATAACATATTTGACTATCATCGTCCTATAGTCATTAAATATCTCTATAATTCATTATTTTTCATAATAAATTAACAAATTTATAGAATATTTTTTTACAAATATGATTTAAATTTTCAAATTTCGATGTAAATGTATCTTATCATTATATTCAATCAAATGTGGGGATTCAAATGTCAGAAGTTAAACTAGAGAAAATTGAAAAAGTTTATCCAAACGGCTTTAAAGCAGTGCACGGTATTGATTTAGAGGTCAAAGATGGAGAGTTTATGGTTCTAGTCGGCCCATCCGGATGTGCTAAATCAACAGTTTTAAGAATGATAGCAGGTTTGGAGGAAATTACAGAAGGAACTCTTAAAATTGCTGATAAAGTAGTTAACAATTTAGATCCTAAAGACAGAGGAATAGCAATGGTATTTCAGAACTATGCGCTATATCCGCATATGACTGTCTACAACAATATGGCATTCGGCTTAAAATTAAGAAAAATGCCTAAAAAAGAAATTGACATGAGGGTCAGAGAGGCTGCAGCAAAACTTGAAATAGAAGATCTGCTGGACAGAAAACCTAAGGATATGTCAGGTGGTCAGAGACAACGTGTAGCTGTAGGTAGAGCTATCGTGAGAAAACCGGATGTATTTTTATTTGATGAACCTTTGTCAAACCTTGATGCAAAGCTTCGTGTTTCTATGAGAGTTAGACTTGTCCAACTGCATCAGCAGTTAAAAGAAGAAGGTCAAACAGCCACAATGATATATGTTACCCATGACCAGGTTGAAGCCATGACTATGGGAGACAGAATCTGTGTGCTAAAAGATGGGCTTATAATGCAGGTTGACAGACCTCTTAATTTATATAAATTCCCAGCTAATAAATTCGTAGCAGGCTTTATAGGTTCTCCTGCAATGAACCTTCTTGAAGCTGAGATGTTCCAAAAAGATAAAAAAACATATATTACTATTGGCGAACATGAATTCGAATTGCCTAAAGTTAAGGCCGATGCAGTATTAAAAAAGACAAAACTTGATAAAAAGAAAAAAATATGGTTTGGACTGAGGCCTGAAGATGTTGAAAGCATAGAAACACACCCTGGTTCAAGCAATTATATAGATGGTAAAATTTCTTTGCTTGAGCAGATGGGTAATGAAACTTTCTGTTATTTTGCAACTGGTGGTCATAACTATACTGCCCGGTTGGAATCAAGTAAAATTAAAGATCTGCAAATAGGCGATGATTACAAATTTTATCTAAAACTGGAAAATTATCATATCTTTGATTTTGATACAGAAGAAAATATTTCTCTGGTTTAAATTTTATATTATTCATATATCTAAAGTATTAGCCTTTTGCAAGTCTAATACTTTTTTTATATATAATACATATGAAAGTGAATTACAAAACACTAACATTTTGTATTTTTTTATTAAAAATTTGTAATATTAAAAGTTTTATATTAGACTAGAATATCAATTAATAATATATAAGGGATATTAATACTATGAGTACAAATATTGATGACTTAATGGACATTCTAATGGAACGTATGGAAAAAACTATAGATGCAATGAAGGTAGATTTTACCGGAATACGTACAGGTAAAGCATCTCCTGCTCTAGTTGAAAATATTCTCATTGACTACTATGGAACAGCTACAAAATTAAAAGAACTGGCCGGTATTACTTCTCCTGAACCGAGACTGTTGGTTATTCAGCCATATGATCCGGGCTCTGTTTCAACAATTGAAAAAGCTATAAGCACTTCAAAAGTAGGAATTAATCCTGTAAGCGACGGAAAAATACTTCGCCTTCCTATACCTGAATTAAGTGAAGAACGCCGTTCATCTTTGACAAAACAGGTAGGTACTAGAGCTGAAGAAGCAAGAGTTTCTATTAGAAATATCAGAAGAGAAGGTAATGATATTGCTAAAAAATCTCAAAAAAATACTGAAATAACAGAGGATGATTTAAAAATAGTTCTCAAGGATATACAGGAACTCACTGATAGCAGCATTAAAGATGTTGACAGTGTATTAAAAGAAAAAGAAAATGAATTAATGAATATCTAGTAAAACTTTAATATATAAATCCCGGTGAAATAACCGGGATTAGAACTACAAGTATTTTCGGAACTTCTTACAATAGTACCGATAAATATCAGGAAGCTAATAACAATGCCTGGGATAATAATGAGTACCTGGGAGCTTTCGTCAATAATTCTGCTATAATAGGTGCCTTTTATTCTCAATTTACAGATTGAATGACACAGACTGAGTATAAAATAAAATGGCTAAATAACAAACCTATTACGCCTGAGAATGAAGTTTTAGATTCTAAGGACGGCGATATCTCCAATTGCATATGATATAGAAAACGGTACTAAAGGAAGATTTTATGAAATTTATGCCATGAGAAATGATCCTGATTATACTATGGACTACCTAAATGAACTTAATAATCATATGAAAGATTATAATATAAATAATCCTAACAGCGAGGTACAGGTAGTATTGCCAAATCAATTGAATGACTTGGAATGCCAAGCTACAAATCATTCTAGACCGAATTGAGCATCTGATAACTAAATAATTAAGATAATTTTACAAAATAGATAAGTATAAATTATATCATTAATCATCTGTTTGGTTATAATAAAATAAGCAAATAGGTGTTTTTTTTATTATCGTCAATTATCAACATGAAAAAATTTAATTTTTATTTTTATCTCCTTTTAACACTGGCAATAGCCTTTATAGTCAGAATTTATATCTCAGACTGCCTATTATCATCAGACATCTCTATAGCTTATCCTTTACCTTATACAGATATGGCTACATACAGAAAACTGGCAATAGAAATATCAAGAAACATCTACCCTTCTCAATTTACTTATCAGCCATTCTACTATGCAGTTTTCCTATCAAATATCTTTAAGTATTTGGGATTAGATATAGTATATGTAATATTAATACAGTCTTTGCTCGGACTGTTAACAATTCTGTTTTCTGCATTAACAGCTAAATTATTATGGAATAGAAATGCTGCTATAATAACAGCCATATTGGTTACTTTTTCACATGCATTAATTTTCTACACTCCATATATGCTAATCGTCACACTGCAGGCTTTTTGGCTCTCTTTAATTCTTTACATTTCAATATCGGCATATAAAAAACATGATTTCTTTCTATACCTTCTTCTGGGAGTGGTAGTAGGCTGTTCCATACTGACTAGAGGCAACATGTGGATTTTAGTTCCAATATTTGTTATTTTAGCTCTATATAGTGGCATTAAAAAATACCATTATTCAGAAACCAAAAGACCTGTCATTATAATAGTACCTGCGATAATACTGATAATATTTATAATATTGCCTCAATTGCCTTTTATTATCCAAAATTCTATCAGTGCAAATAGTTTAAGAGGACCTTCAAATGCAGGGATAGCTGTATTTGGATTAGGAAATGCACCGGATTCTCCTCCAGGTGGACTTAAATACACGCAAACCTATAAAAACTGGATATCAGAAAATGGTGGCTCAGACTTTTTAAAAAAATACTATACCTATATAAAAAATAATAAATTGCACTACCTGGATCACTTTCTAAATAAATTATTGCTTTTCTGGGATTACAGGGAAATCCCCAATAATACGAATATAAATTTATTGACTAATAAAAACTTCGTTTTAAAAATCGGTTTTGTAACTACGCCAATAATAATTATACTTGGTCTGTCAGGTTTATTTCTCTTTTTTCCGTTCAGAAAGAAAAAGTCAATTTATCTGCTATCTTTATCAATAGTCTTTTTCTATTGGATAAGTATCTCCCTATTTTATATCTTAGCAAGATTCAGAGCTCCTTTAATACCAGTATTATCAGTTTATGCCGGGGGATTCCTAAACTATATATTTTTTACAAAACAAACATCTATGCTCAGAAAATGGGTTATTACTATTTTCTTACTGCTGATTTCAATATATATAACATTTTTTTTATATGATTTTTATTACTTAGAATTCGAACCTTATATTTCTAAAAAAATAAGAAAGTACGGAACTGTAATAAAGTTAGGAAAAATAATCCAGATAAATGATAATGCTCCAAAAATATTTGCCAGTCGCTATCTTGTCAAACTTAATAATAATGATCAGATTTTAAAAAAATATAAGCTTAAACATTTTAATGATAAAACAAAAACAGGAAAACTTGAAATACTCGTGTTTGCCTGTAGTTCATCACAATTACAGCTTAAGTTGAATGGAGTTGATCATTCTTTTAAGTTAAAAAAAGGAATACAAAAAATTAATTTAACCACACCTTTAATTTACGATGAAAGAAATTCTACACTTTACTTCAAAATAATAATTATTAAAACGACCAGCACTCAATATTTTTTTATGGATAGACAAAGGCAGTACAGCAGAACAATCATTAATAATGATATTTCAAACTCAGAATTAATAGCAAAACTGATTATACCAAATATTTCAGTCAATAATTAATCATTAACTGTTATTCAAATATTCTTCATGCAGCTCAATTAAACAGTTACTATTCTTATCTACAGTAAAACCATCTACAGTAGGTGTGTTTTTTTCCAACATACCGTCAATACCACCCGCATTAACTAAATTTTCTATTGCTTTATACTCTTCTTCAACTCCGGGCAGTAAGTTCTTACCTATAATTAATGATAACTCATATATGAGACCATAAGCTCCCCAGTTAGAAATAGAAGATACTATCAAATCTGTAGTTTTGATCCTGGATGGTTCTATACAAATTTCCTCTAGTAAAAAACTTTCAATATTACCAAAACCTATTTCATTCCCTCCGTCTCCAATACCCAAAGTATAGATATTCTTTTTATATGCTATTTGAAACAAAGTATCGACGCATGGAGTATCAAGTGATATATCCACTCCTTTTGATGTTAAATATCTACCGGATTCCCCTGCTCCTCTGCACTCAATAGAAATCATGCATGAAGGTTTAATATTATTGATAAGCTCATTGGAATAATTTAAACTTTCATTATAGTCACAAATTGGATAGTCTATAAACTTTGCATTAAAATCAACTATTTCCTTCAAAATTCTTATACATTCGTTATTAGAGACAAAAACTACATCATAGCCAAGATAATTTAAAGACTTTCCTAAAAATAGTGCCCCTATGGGCCCATCAGTTTCCTGCTTATGATTAATTAGGAAGCCGGTTGCTATTATTAAAGCACCTTTATTATTCAGGAGTTTTTCAGCTATTTTACTTAAATAGTCTCCGGGTAAATAATTAGATATTTTAGAAACAATTCCCCTCTTATCATTTCTCACCAGTATATTCTCTATAATTCCCATGATAATCAAATCTCCAATTTAAAAGTAATATAACGGTTAATTACAAAAAGTAGTAATTCAAATAGGAATATGAATCATTATATTTTTGTTATATGTTTCTTTTGAATATCATAATGGTTATGTCATCAAAACGGTTTCCCTCTTCAAAATCTATAACTTCTTTGATTATTTTTTCTAAAAGTTTTGATGGTTCTAGGTGCTTATTTTTTATTATTAGATCACACAGTCTTTTTTCACCATATTCTTCTTCTGATGGAGATATAGCTTCAGTAACACCATCAGTATAGCTGATAATAGATTCACCTATTTGAAGGTGTTTATGACCTTCTTTATATGTAACATTCTCCATTATGCCAAGAGGGATATTATTCAAATTTCCAAATGAATTATAAGATCTGCAGGAAGATAGCTTGTTAAAATGCTTAGTAAATTTGCTAATATCACCTAGACTGCAATCAGAATTATCATTTAATACAATAGCATCATGGTGACCGGCATTAGCATAAATGATATCCCCTGTTTTTATGTTGTAGTAGGATAAAAATACTGTAACAAACATACATTTTATATTATTAGCAGAAAGTATTTTATTTGCTTTGTTTAATGCCATAGCAGGGTTTTCTTCGCTTGGACATATATTTCTTAAAAGAGTTTTTGCAAATGACATAAAAACAGCTGCAGCTATTCCTTTATCGGAGACATCAGCTATTATCAAGGCAAGTCTGTTATCATCAAGGTAGAAAAAATCATAAAAATCACCAGCAGCATCTCTTGCAGGCATCAATTTTGTACATAAAGTAAACTCAGGTCTTTTAAATTTATTACTCAAACCAGGCAGAATAGATCGCTGGATTTCAGCAGCTGTTCGGATTTCATGCTCAAGGTTTCTATTTAGAATTTTTAAATTCTGAGCATATTTCTTGTTCGTAAAGTATAAATAGAAAAATAAAAGCAGCATAATTAATATTAAAGAAGAAATAATAATTAATAACAGGTTAAACATATCGTACATGCCCAATTTCTTATTCTTATATAAAATTTCATCTTTAAGTATTGGAACCTGAGTTTTAATATATTTATTTTTTAAAATAGCGGTACTGACTGAAAGAAGACGCTTATAGTGTTTTTTTTCTTCTTTTGAATAAAGCAGAAGATACTTAAATGCCTCATTATATTTTTTTTCTGCATAATATAATTCATAAAATCCTTTATTTATTAACATAAAGTCATAATCATTTTTAGTAGTAGTGTCATTTATTTTTTCAGCTTTTTCAAGATAAATACGCGCCTGAGTATAGTTATGTTTTTTTACATAAACACGTCCTATATAGGATAATGTTTTAATTACTTGACTGTTATTACGACATTTTTTTAGATTTTTAATAAAATAGAGAAGTGCTTTATCGTAATCATCTAAATGAAAATATGCATAAGCTAAAGAGGTATAGTAAAGATTGTATTCATATCCGGCAGGAGATTTGAGTTTGTTAAAAGCTTTTGATATAACTTCAATTGATTTTTTATATTTTTTCTGATGAAGTAAAATATTAGAAATTACATATTGAATATAGTATTTCAATCCATTGTCATTTAGTTTATTAACTATTTTCTCTGCTGCTTCTGAATAAAATAAACCATCTTTAAAATCGTTTATATCTGTGTAAATTGCACCAATATTATCATATACTTGCCATGTATCACTATCTCCTGATGAGTATTTTAAAGCTTTAAAAGAATTTTCCAGAGATAAAACATCATTGAACTGAATATAATATATTGTGCTCAAATTTAGGTAGTAATTAAAAATCATATTTCTATTTTTATATTTCTTACCGAATTGCTTTAACTTCTCATTATATTCAATAGCCTTTTTATAGTTTCCTATTGTCGTATATAAACTTTGAATATTTGTTAATGCAGTATTTATATTTTTCATATCTAATTTTTTTTCAGCATCTGATAGTTTCAGTAAATTTATTTTTAACTTCTTATAGAACGATATACTGTTAGAAAAATAATTTTCATTTGTTTTTATACCTTTAGCCAACCTAGTATAATTATTGGGAGAGGATATTGATCTTCTATAAGCATGATTAGTATTATGGAACAAATCAAGACTATACAATTCATTTGATATATTTATTAATAAGACAAGTGTAATGATAAAAGTTAATAATATTCTTTTATTCAACAACATATTAGAACCTGGTAATGTAATCAGAATTAATTATTAAAAGTAATTATAACAGCTATCATATTGATATTAAAAGCAGATAAAGGGATTAAATATTCAAAAGTAAATCTACATAAGATCTTTTCAAGTAATAAAAAATTAATTGAGAAATAAATTATTTATTGTTGTCTTTAGTATTTAAAGAATAGGTTTTGTATCTAAGAAAACGTACTAAATCACATGGTGATTTATAGCTTTTTAAAGTTTCAGCAGTTATCAAATCACCTATTTTTAAATGAATGGTTCTGTTACAAATACGTTTAAGTTCACGTGGTACCCACAGAGTTCTGAAAAACGAATGCATAAAACCTAATAAGATAGATAAATTGCTGTTTCTTCCATTAAAATATACACATTGAACATCACACTTTGATTTTAAAATCAGAGAACCTATCTTTTGAGACCAGGCTCTATCAGTAACTTTATGCTCTTTCATGACATAGCCTGACACTTCTCCGGCAGGAAAAATACCAAGCAGTCCCCCTTTTTTCAACCAATTGCTAATTTTACGCATACTTTTAAAATTATTCTGTAATGAATTTTTCCTATCAAAAGAGTCTACCAATATAAAGTAATCACTTAAATACGGGATAGTTCCCAAAACAAAACTGGTCATCAGCCTAACATCGGGTCTAACCTTTTTTAATAATGCCAGCAGAATAATGCCTTCAATACCTCCGTATGGATGATTTGCTACAATAATTAATGGTCCATTCTTAGGTATTTTCTCCAAGTTTTCAGGCAGATATTCATATTTTACATTCATTCCTGTAAGTATTGTTTCTGCGACATTAGGCTCAGTATTCACTTTAATAAAATCTTTGCAGATTTTATCTATAAACTTAACGCCTAATAAACTAAAGACTAAAGGTTTCAGAAGCTTTCCAATACCCAGAAATTTTATTCTGTCGATAAAAAGTTCGCCTAATTTTTCACTTGGTAATTTTTGATCCATGAGCTACAAACTGGAATTTAAAATTAATATTATATATTATTATATATTAACGTAAATGATCTGCCAACTTCTTACTAATTGTGATTTTTCAAATAATACTTTTTCAGAGTATCTTTTATAGGATCAAAATTATTATTACAAAAGCCTAAAGGGTTATGTCTTCGCCAACCTTCTGCGTATTCAAACTTTTCAGATAATATGCCAATTTCTTTTGAATATTCTTGCATTATTTCCACATAGGCATCCATCCCCTGAGTTTGATCAAGAAATTCTTTTTGACTCTTGTGCTCTGCAAGCATTTTTATTTTCTCGTCAATCACAGCTGTTATATCTATAAAGAAACCCGGTTTAACTAGTCGATTTAAACCATCCCTGTTGCCGTGGGGCTGTGCATGATATACTGCCAGCTGATTAGATATAGGAGATCTATTCGGTATAACTTTATAATTATTCATATCTCTGCAGAATGCAGCAGTGACTGCTATACGACAAGTATTCATATGATCCTCCATATAATCTTCCGGAGAAGGAATAAGTAGTATATCAGGAGCAGCTTCTCTTATGATAGATCCTAATTTTGAAATTAGTTTTTTAGAATACATAATCTCAATATCATCTGTTAAAGGAGGATGAAATACAGCATCAAGATTTTTGGCAGAATTTTTAGCTTCCTGTAAACGAAGTTCAGCTGTTTTTTCAGGATTATAAACATTTGATCCAAGAGATCCTTTACTCATATTCATGTAATGAATACAACAGCCTGCATTTTTTAAAAGCAGTAACGTACCTGCAAAATTAAACTCAATATCATCTGGATGAGCAGCTATGGCAAAGACCTTCATATTACATTCTCCTTCTTGATAAATTCTATGAATCCAAAAATTTAATCCATCAGTAAACACATAATATCATTTGACTATCACTAAAAGAAGAGTATTTTTTCAAACTCTTTCAGGAATAATCATATGAGATAGTTAAACTGCATTTTTATGTTATAAGCAACTTGCTGAACTGTCTTCGTGATCTATCCTTTTTTCAACTAACCAAGGGAAAAAATATGTATAACCAGGATGTAGAATTTTACTGCATGGAAAAAAAATCGTCTATAGTAATACCTATAAGCGAGTGTTATAAAACCAAACAAGTTAATAAAAGAACGACCATTTATAATGTTAAATCAATCGATGATAGTGGAAATTGTTTAATAAAAAAGATTTGTAAAAACGATTATGAATCTCTTGCATGCAGAAATGTAGAATATTAATTCTAATCTATAGTTACACAAAATTATATAATAATTAAATATATAAAAGTTCCTATTATTTTAAATAATGGGAACTTTTTTATATCAGTTCCTTAATTTTTTCTATTAATTGACGTATGTTTTCCATATCTGAATCAGGATTAGTAATAACTAACCGTAGATATCGTACTTTCTTAAATAATGTTGAAGATACATAATAATTCCCTTCTCTAATTAATTCATCTCTTATATTTAACTGTAGCTGATCACTTCCATCAACACGAAAGCAGAGAATATTACCCCCTAAACAAAAATCTCCTTTTAGAAATTAAAAAATAAAAATGAACGATCCTTCGAAACTTCTTGAATTTTCAGTTTAGGGCAAAATATAACTTAATTTTAAATTTAAATATTGTAATAAGGTTTTGATAAGAAGAGATGAGCAGAAAAAATGTGTTTAAAGGTAGGGGCTGTTTAAGTATATGTTAATTTTCAAGCTTAGCGAAAGAAGAAAAAAGGAGAAGTCCAAGTAAAACTCTAGGAAAAGG